>Ga0207651_10001833_pt1 | contig 9906 bp, 6 predicted proteins | sample KBSM23metaG_FD_184328 | JGI IMG/M metagenome (GOLD analysis project Ga0207651, IMG submission 184328) | Miscanthus rhizosphere microbial communities from Kellogg Biological Station, Michigan, USA - KBS M2-3 metaG (SPAdes) (version 2) | ecosystem: Host-associated > Plants > Roots > Rhizosphere >... | reverse complement strand
ACGACCAGCGCGTCCGGCGCGAGGGCGCGCACGCGCTCCTTCTGCGCGGCGACGATGGCCTGGATGCGCTCGGCCGGCGTGCTCTGCTTGGGCGGCGCCAGGCCGTAGAAGCACAGGTCGGGGCGCGGGGAGCCCAGGCGATCGAGGAGCGCGCTCATGGCGCGAACGTTAACCCACTCCTCGCCCCCGCTACGGCTTGCTCGTGAACGTCGTCTCGCGAACCTGACTCGCGGCCACGCGACCGCCCTCGGTGAACGCGGGGTCCACCTGGCCCATCTGGCCGCGGCCGAGCGAGAGCGTGACCGTGCAGCTGTCGCCGGCATGCTCGGCGTGGAACCGGTCGTGCGAGACGGTCGCGGCGCCGTCGTCCGGGATCGATTCGCCGATGAAGTCGATGCACGACCCGTACACGCTCTCGTCGAGGTCGACCGTGCCCGGCGGCGCCCAGGTGAAGGTCAGGTCGTCGGTCGCGCGCGACAGCTCGCGCGTCGGCAGCGTCACCGCGAACGGCTCCGGAAGGTTGACGGTGGTGTTCGGCGCGGTGGTGTCCTCTGGCCCGCGCAGGAACGCGATCACGACCGGGCCGCCTGCGTCGGTCGAGAACGTCGCCGCGTAGCCCACGCTGCCGGACGAATCCAGGTCCTTGGTCGTGCCGCCCATGGTCGCCTGCAGGTGATCGGGCCCGACGAGATCGAGGAACGTATTCGAGGCCGGTCCTCCGACCTTCAGCCTCACCTGGACGCGCGTCGTGCCCGTTCCGGTCGCGGTCACATCGACCTCGGGATAAACGCCCGACGTCCTGATGTCGGTCGATTCGACCTCCTGCTTGCAGCCGGCCGCGAGCGCGATCGAAAGAAGAATGAAGCTAAAAGCGTTTGTTCGCATGACTCGATTTTAAAGCAATGCGAAGACCACGCGTAGACGCAGATCGATCGCGCCGGCAGGTGGTGAACTTTCGACAGTGACGACAGTTACGTGTCAGGGTTCCCGACTAATTCGTCTTGCCGCGGAGGGTCGTGGCGGCTGCACGCGCCGCGGCGATGACGGTCGCTTCCTTCTCCTTGCGGGCGGCCTCGTCGATCCGCCGGGCCAGGCGCGCGTCGCCCAGCTTCGCCAGCGCCCGCGCCGCCGAGATGCGCACCGGCACGTACTCGTCGCCGCGCAGGCGTTCCAGCAGCGCGTCGGCCGCGGCGGGATCGCCGATGTCGCCCAGCGCGTCGACCATCTCGCGCCGGTTCTGCACCTCGGGCAGGTGCTTGATCAGCACCGGCACCGCGCGCCGATCGCGCAGCTTGCCCAGGTGGACGATGATGGCGCGGCAGAGCAGCACGTCGTCGCAATGATCCAACGCGTCGCCCAGAACGGGAACGCCGCCGCCATCGCCGATCGCCGCCAGCGCCAGCGCCGCCCGCACGCGCAGGTTCGGCTCCGTGCCGGCGGCGGCGACGATCGCCTGCACGCGCGGGCGCGCGGCCGCGTCGCCCAGGCGCGCGGCGCCGACTGCGGCCCAGTCGGCGATCTCGCGATCCGGATCGCCGGCCGCGCGCGCCAGCGCCGCCGCCGTCTCGGGCCGGGGCGACAGCGCCACCAGCAACTGCGCGGCCTCGCGGCGCTGCGCGGGCGGCGCGTCTGACGTCATGATCGCGGCCAGCTCCGGCCCCGCCAGCGCATCGCCCAGGCGGCCGCGCTCGATCGCCCGCGGCAACGGCGCGCCCTCCGAATCGGCCGCGCCCTTCGCCAGCAGCGGCTCGAAGCGCACGTGGCCGTCCAGCCAGTCGTCCAGGATCGCGCGCAACGCCGCCGCGCGCTCGGGACGCGCCTCGGCCAGGTTGCGCTGCTCGCGCTGATCGGCCGCCAGGTCGTAGTACGCGCAGGTTCCCCAGTGCAGATCGCACAGCAGCTTGTCGGTCCCCACGACGACCATGCGCTTGTCCTCGACCTCGGCGAACGCGGGCGGCAAGCGCGCCGGCGGCGCGGACGGCACGGCCAGCCAGGGCCCCAGGTCGGTGCCGCGCATCCGCACCGGCACCGGGATGTCGAGCAGGTTCAGCAGCGTCGGCGAGATGTCCAGCAACTGGACCGGGCTGTCGACGACGTGCGACGGGATGCCCGGAATCGAGACGATCAGCGGGACGCGCAATTGCTCGTCGTAAAGCGTGGTGCCGTGATAGCGGCCGCCGTGCTCGTCGAACTCCTCGCCGTGGTCCGCCGCCAGGACGATCACGGTGCCGGGACGCCGCTTGCGCACCGCCGCGATCAACCGGCCGACCGCCGCGTCCGTGTACGCGATCTCGCTGTCGTAGCGGTCGACGTCGCTGCCGCCGAACGCAAAGCCGTCGTGGCGATCGTACGGTTCGTGCGGCTCGAAGAAATGGATCCACACGAACGAGCGCGGCGGCTGGACCTGGTCGAAGTACGCCAGCACCTGGTCGACGCGCTTGTTCGCGTCGATGTATTCGAACTTCACGTATTCGAAGTCGAAGTTCGTCTGCTCGTAGTCCTTCAGCTTCTTCGAGTCGACGAAGAATACCGCCGGCGGATAGAACGCGGCCGTCCGCCAGCCGAACATGCGCAGCAGCGCCGGCAGCGGCTCGTGACGCTCGCCGGGGGCCAGCCGCGCCAGCGTCGGGAAGTACTTGCCCGTCAGCATCGACGCCACCGAGAACGACGTGTGCGGCGCCTGCGCGTACGCGTGCGTGAACCGCGTGGCGCCCGCCGCCAGCGCGTCGATGTTCGGCGTGGTCGCCCGGCGGTAGCCGAACGCGCCCACGTGATCCACCCGCAGCGCGTCCACGGTGATCAGGAGGACGTCGGCGTCGTGGCGGCGCGGGCCGGCGGGCAGCGGCGGCAACGGCGCCTCCGCGGCGCGGCGTTCGGTGGCCACCGTGGGGCGCGCTTGCACGGACAGCGGGACGGCGCGCAGGACCAGCGCCGCCAGCGCGGTGCGCTCGTGCGCCACGTAGCGCATCACCTGGCTGGTGCGCACCTGGACGAGCGCGAACACGCAGCCCGCCGCGGCGGCGATCGCGGCGACGATCAGCGGCCGGCGGGCGTCGCGCACCCGCAGGCGCGCCGCGAGCACGAACGCGGTCAGCGTCGCGACCGACAGCGTGAGGTGGAACCAGCCGTAAAGGCGTGGCAGCACGAAGCGGTTCGCGGCCGCGGCGCCGATTCCGGCGAGGGCCAGCGCCGCGGCGAGCGCGCGCGGCGCGCGCCGCCCGAGACGCGCGTAGGCGCCCGCCTTCAACCACGCGACGGCCAGGCCGACGGCGACGACGCCGGCCGAGATCGCCCCGTGCGCGGGAATGCGCGCCGCGCGCGGGCCGGAGAACAACGCGAAGGCGTCGTAGACGACGAGCGGCGCGAAGGCGAGCGTCCACGCCGCGCCCGCCCAGCGCGCGGGATGCCGCATCCGCCGCACCAGCGCGTCCGCGGCCGCGATCGTCAGCCCGGCCAGGCCCCCGGCCGCCGCCAGCAACCCCGCCGACAAGGCGATCAGCCGCAACGCCTTGCCGACCGACATGCCGCCGATGCCGCCGGCGATCGCGACGCCGGCGTCCACCAGCCCGGCGACCGCGCCACCGACGATTCCGGCCAGGATCCAGACGGCCGTCACCCGGCGTCTCCCGTGAACATCGTGCCGGCGCGGTCGGCCGCGGCGCGCGCCAGCAGCGCGTGCTCCGGCGCGGCCAGCGGCGGATCGACGGCCAGCACGGCCACCGCCTCGCGCCGCGCGATCTCGAGCAGCTCGGCCAGCTCCTCGATGCGCGCCAGCTCCAGCGGCGGCGCGCCCGCCTGCCGCGTTCCGAACAGATCGCCCGCGCCGCGCTGTTGGAGATCGGCCTCCGCCAGCGAGAACCCGTCGTCGTTGGCGGCGATCAGCGCCAGCCGCTGCCGCGCCTCTCCGGTCAGCGCGGCCTCGGACGCGCACAGCAAGCAGATCCCCGGCCAGCGGCCCCGCCCCACCCGGCCGCGCAGCTGGTGCAGCTGCGCCACGCCGAAGCGATCGGCGTCCTCGACGATCATGACGGTGGCGTTGGGCACGTCGATGCCCAGCTCGACGACCGTGGTCGCCACCAGCACGTCCAGCTCGCCCGCCGCGAACGCGCGCAGCGTCTGCTCCTTGGCGTCCGAAGTCAGCGCGCCGTGCAACAGCCCGACGCGCGCGGGGCGGAGCTCGCGCAGCAGCCGCGCGTGCTGCGCCACCGCGGTGACCGCATCACCGCGCCGGGCGACCTCGCGCACCGGGCAGACCACGAACGCTTGCCGTCCCTCCCCGATCGCGTCGCGCAGCCGCCCGTAGGCGGCCCGCCGTTCGCCGGCGCCCGCGCACACCACAGCCGTCGCCGGCGGCCGCTGCATCGGACGCTCGGTCAGGAACGACGCGTCCAGATCGCCGTGCAGCGCCAGCGCCAGGCTGCGCGGGATGGGCGTCGCCGACATCGACAGCAGGTGCGGCACGCCGGCGCTGGCACCGCGGGTGAGACCCGCGCGCACGCTGACGCCGAAGCGGTGCTGCTCGTCGACGATCGCGAGCCCGAGGCGCGGCAGCCGGCCCGCCGCGTCCAGCAACGCCTGCGTTCCGACCAGCAGCGCGATCTGCCCGGCCGCCGCCCGTTCGAGCAGCGCCGCGCGCGCCGTTCCCGTCGTGCTTCCCGTCAGCGAAGCGATCGACAGCCCCAGGCGCTCCGCCACCGGCTGCAGCGCGCGCGCCTGCTGATCGGCCAGCACCTCGGTCGGCACCATCATCAGCGTCTGCCCACCGGCGCCGGCAACCAGCGCCGCCGCGCCCAGCGCCACCGCCGTCTTGCCGCTGCCGACGTCGCCCACCAGCAGGCGCTGCATCGGCGTCGCGCCGCCCAGATCGGCGGCGATCTCGTCCAGCGCGCGCCGCTGCGATCCGGTCAGCGCGAACCCGAACGCCGTCTCCAGCCGGTCGAGCGCGCGGTCAGCCCCGGCCGCCTTCACCGTCAGCGCCGCCCCGCCCGCGCCCGCCCGCCGCCGCAGGAACGCGACCTGCGTGACGAACAGCGTCTCCAGCGCCAGCCGCCGCCGCGCCTGATCGAGGACGCCACCCGCGACGTCCTCCGCCTCGCGCGGGGCGTGCAGCCGCCGGAACGAATCGGCCAGCGTCGGCAGATCCAGCCGCGCGCGGGCCGCCGCGGGCAACAGCTCGCCGGTGCCGGGCGCCAGCGCCGCCAGCGCCGACGCGCGCACCGTCTCCAGCGTGCGGCCCTTCACGCCCTCGAACACGCCGTAGCGCGGGCGCAACCCCAGCCCCGGCTCCGCCGACGCCGACACCGACGCGGCGAGCGCGGCGGTGACGTTGCTCGGGTGCACCATCTCGCGCGTCCCGTCGCTGGCGGTGCGGACCGGCCCCGCCAGCGCGACCGCCTCGCCCTTCACGAACGCCTTGGCCATCGACGCGTGCGCGCGGAACCAGCGCGCGCGCACCGTCACCCCGCCCTCCTCGACGATGACGTCGAGCAGCCGCCGCGGAAAAATGTGCACCCGCCGCACCGTCCCCCGCACCAGCACGACGCTGCCGTCCGCCACGCCTGCCAGCGCGTCGACCGCCGTCACGCGCCGCAGATCATCGTATCCGCGCGGCAGCCGCATCAGCAGATCGCGGCCTGTCGCGATGCCGCGCTCGGCCAGCCGCGCGGCCGTGACAGGGCCGGCCCCTCGAAACGACGCGATCGGCGCGTCTATACTGGGCGGACCCGCGTCGCCCTCAACGCTTGTACGTGAATCGCAGCTCGTAGTCACAGAGGTGGAACACGTCGCCTTCGTCGATGCGCTTGTTGTCGATGCGCATGCCCTTGTAGTCGATGCCGTTGGTCGAACCGAGGTCCTTGATGAAGTAGGTCCCGTTTCGCCGGATCACCGCCGCGTGCTTGCGCGAGATGTTGCCGTCCTTGATGGGCAGATCGGACGACTTCGCGCCGCGGCCGATGATGAACTGGTCCTTGTCGATGCGGTATTTCTGGTTGTCGAACACCAGGTACAGCGGCGGCGCCGGCACACCGGGCGCGCCGTCCGAAAACGAGCTGGCGTACGACGCCGACGGCGGCGGCGGGGTGGCCGTGCCGGCCTGGAACATGCCGCCCAGGCCGCCCTTGGGCGCCGGGATGGGCCGGCCGAACCGCGTCGCCGCCGGCAGCGGCGGGGGCGGCGGCGCCGCGTGCCCCGCGTGCGACGGCTGCTGGTTGTGGTGGCGGCCGTGGGCTGTCCCCCCCGGCGGCGGGGTGGACGGGCCTTCGAAATCCTCCGCCTGCTCGGGTTCGGATTCCGCGTCGATCCCGGTCTGGTAACCGGCGAGCTGCGCGTACGACTCGAGCGCGTCGTTGATCAGCTCGTCGACGCTCTTCTCCTGATCACCCGCCATGCGCTCGAACGTCGCCCACAGGGCGTCGTTGCAAGCGAACTGACGCATGCTCTTGCGGCCGAACAACGCCATCAGGGCCTCTTCTTCACGATCTCGGCCGCCTTCGCCGCCTGTTTGCCCACGGTCTCGCCCGCGGGGAAGCCTTTCACGGGCGTCGTGTCGCCGGCAATCTTCTCCAGCGCCGGGGCGTCGGGCGCGCGCCCCATCTGCTCCAGCGCCATCGCCGCGGTCATGCGCGCCAGCGGCGCGCGCGATCCCAGCGTCTTGATCAGGGCCGGACGGGCCGGCTGCCCCTGCTTCTCGATCAGCTTCACCAGCAGGTCGTCCACGTCGACCTTCTTGTAGCTCGCGCTGGCCGGAAATGCCTCCAGCCCCGGCTGGATGCCCTCCGCCTTGCGCGCCGCCAGCATCGACTCGAACGCACGGTAGCGGACGATCTCGTCCTTGTCCGACGAGATGATCGCGATCAGCCCCTTCTCCGAATCCAGCCCGCCGATGCCCTCGACGACGCCGAACATCTCATCACGCAGCGTCTTGTCGGCCTTCGGATCCGCCGCGATCTTCAACGCGAACGCCAGCGCCGCGGGATCGCGCCGCTCGCCCAGCGCGCGCGTCGCCAGCAGCGCGTCGTCCTTGTCGGCGGATGTGACCTTGTCTTCCAGGTATTTCACGGCGGTGGCCCCCCCCAGGCCTCCCAACGCCTTGTAGACCAAGTCCGGCCGCTTGTCCGTCGTTTTGAGCTTGGGGATGCGCGCAATCAGCGCGGTCGCGCCCTTGTCGCGGGCGGCTTCATCGCCGATCTTGCCGAGCACCTGCGCCGCCTGGGCGTAAGCGACGTCCATCGCCAGCACGCGCACCAGCATCGCGCTCGCGTCCGGGCCCATCGCCGTCAGCATCTTGTCCAGCGAATGCCGTCCCTGCCGCAGCTTGCCCGCCTTGAAGTCCTCCTCCAGCGATGCCAGCAGCGCCGTGTCGATGCGCTTCTGATCGTCCGCCGGCACCGACTGGCGCAGCGAGAACAGCGCGTCGCGGTAGGCCAGGCCCCGCTCGGAACGGTCGGTCCCCATCGCCGCCTCGTACCCGGGCACCAGCGTCTTCGCCATCTCGGCGCGGTCGTCGGCCGACACGCCGGCCATCACCGTGTCGACCTCGTCCGCGTGCCCGATGTCGATTAGCGCGATCGCCGCCTCGGCGCGCAGCTTCGCCGGCACCGAATGGTCCGCGAGCGCGTCGTGCAGCTTTTCCGGCCCTTTCTGGGTCGTTTTCCACTGCTGGATGCTGTCTGACGTCGGCTTGCTGCAGCCGCCCAGCATCGGGCAGACCACAGCGAGGACCGCCGCGAGCAGAGTGCCGCCACTCGCCGGAACGCGCATGTGCGTCGATGTTACATGCAAGGATCGGAGCGTCAAGACTTCGGCCATTGTTTGCCGGGCCGGGACGGTTCGGATAACGTCGCGTCCCCTCATGTATTTCAGCGAGCGCCGCACGCGCCTCCGGCGCCACCGGGGAGCCCGTCTCGCTGCCGGCGTCGCGGCGATCGGTGCTCTGCTGACCGCGGGCCGCGCCGCCGCCTCGCCGCTGGACGACCCGTTCGTGGGCGGTTTGTCGTTCACCGGACCGACCTCGGCCAACCTGGGCGCCGTCTACTGGAATCCGGCGGCGCTGGGCCTGGTGCGAGGCTTCCAGTTGATGGCGGCGGTGTCCGGTCGGCTCTCGACCGTCGACGTCAGCCGCGCGCCCATCGACCAGGGGACCGGGATACCGGGCGGGCCGATGGCGACGACGCCGACCGGCTCGGCCCAGGCGCGCGACCTCAACGGTCCGTCCCTGCTGGGACCGCACACTTACTTCGCGCTCAGCACCGATTTCGGCGGCGACCGGTTCACCATCGGGTTCGCGACGTACATGCCGTATCTCCAGCGCATCACCTATCCGCTGGCGCCGAATCACGACGAGCCGACCCGCTACCACGCGCTGGAGATCGATCTGCGTAACCTGGTGCTGGTGCCGGCGCTGTCCATCCGCTTCGGCGAATTCCGGATCGGGTTCGCGCCCGGGTTCCTGTTCTCCACGGGCCACCTGCGCTTCGCCGAAGATCTGGCGATCGACGGGCGGACGACGGACCCGAACAACCTCTGCGGCGGCGCGCCATGCGGCGCCGAGAACCCGCAGGCCGCGGCGATCTACGACGTGTCGTCGGGCAACGGCCTGGGCGACTCGAAGTTCTCCGTGACGCTGGGCGCCGGCCTCTACTACCGGCGACGCAACGTCGAGATCGGCGTCTCTTACCAGAGCCACCCGCTGGGCAGCGACGTCTCGGGCGTGGAGGTCGCGGGCCAGCACACGACGGTGACGCTGCCGCCGCGCGATCCCATGGGCGGCGGCAGCGTGCTCACCTGCCCCGGCGGCCAGTCGGACCGCTGCGTGTTCGGCGATCTCTCGTACCGCCTGCCCGACGTGTGGATCGCGGGCGCGACCTGGCGGCTCGGCCCGGGGCTGGAGCTGACCGCGATGGTGCGCTGGCTGTGGCTGCACGTGCACGACCGCATCGACGTCCGCCTGTCGGGACCGACGCTGGACGCCAACAACCACGACCTGCCCCAGCACGTCGTCCTGTACCGCGGGTTCAAGGACGTCTGGGACACGCGGCTGCGCATTTCTTACTGGTGGCGCGAGCGGATCCGCGTGGGCGCGATGCTGCGCCTCGAGACCAGCGCGGTCGACAGCAGCGCCGTCAGTCCGGGCGCCGTCGACGGCTTCAAGGTGCAGCCGGTCGGGCTGATCGAATTTCGCCTGCTGCGCTGGCTCTGGATCGGCGGCGGTTACGGCATCACCTTCATGCGCGATGTGGATGTCACCGACTCCGCGTTCAAGCCTGGCTTCGCCACCACCTGCGCCAACATGAACGGCAACCTCGCGGACGAATCGTGCAAGGCGCGCATGGACGGACGCGCCCGGCCGACCGCGGCCGGGACGTACGGGGCGCGTACCCAGGATTTCGGCGTCACCATGACCTTGAAGTTCTGATGACGGCGACCTCCCTCAGCGGCCTGCTGGTCGCGTTCGCCTTCGCGCTGCCGGGCCTGGCGTGCGCCGCCGGGCGTGGGCGATCCGGCGGCGGCGCCTCGACGCCGCGCGCGCCGGCGTCGCGAACCGGTGATCCGGTCGGCCCGTCCGCTTCGGCGCTGGTCGAGATCGCGAGCGCGTCGCTGGGCGCGCTGACCGCACGGAAGTGGCGCCTGCCCAACGGGCTGGAGGTCGTGCTGATGCCGGATCCGCACGCCACCAACGTCAGCTACACGACCTGGTTCCGCGTCGGCTCGCGCCACGAGGACGAGCGCGCCGGCGAGACCGGCCTGGCGCACCTGTTCGAACACCTCATGTTCACGCAGACCAAGACCATGGCCGCCGACGAGTTCGATCGCGCCATCGAGGCGGCGGGCGGCAACGCCAACGCGATGACCTACTACGACTTCACCGCGTACGTCGACGACCTGCCGCCCCAGGAGATCGCGGTG
>Ga0207651_10001826_pt1 | contig 9920 bp, 7 predicted proteins | sample KBSM23metaG_FD_184328 | JGI IMG/M metagenome (GOLD analysis project Ga0207651, IMG submission 184328) | Miscanthus rhizosphere microbial communities from Kellogg Biological Station, Michigan, USA - KBS M2-3 metaG (SPAdes) (version 2) | ecosystem: Host-associated > Plants > Roots > Rhizosphere >... | reverse complement strand
CGACATGAAGCAAGGGAACAGTCCCGAAGCTTCCGCTCGTCACCAGCGTCGGGCCCGCGCCCAGGTGCCAGCCTCCGCCGGTTTCGGCGCGGTGATAGCGAACCAGCCCGCGCCACAGCAGGCCGACGGTGGACTCGAACGTCTCGACGCCGCCGTCCGGCGCCATCACGCGACGGCTTCCGGACGGCGTGTCGCTGACTGTCAGCTCGACCTCGATATGGCGCGCGACGCGCACCCCGATCCCGATTCCGACGGCCGCCATTGCGGGCGTTCGCTCGGAATCGCCGCTGGCTCCCGGCTCGAGCAGCGCCACGCCAACCTCGGTGTGTACCGCGACGCCAATGGGCTCGGGCGCGACGGGCGCGCCGTTCTCGGCCCGGCAGGGTCGCGGCACGTACAGCACGCCCAGCGTGAGGACGCCGATCGTGATCGCAGCTCGCCTTGCGCTGGGCACGGCGCCGCTCGTTGCAAGCGTCAGGCCCGGCGGGTGCTCCTGGCGGCCGCCGTCAGCCCGGCAGCACCGCGACCCGCGCTGGCGCGCGGCGGTGCCACCAGCTGGGACAAGCTCGGCACAGCTCAGCCCGCGAGCCGGAAGCCGACCATGACCGCGACGAACGCGAGCAGCGACGCGGCGACGATCACGACCACGTAGCGCAAGCGGTTGGACGCGCCCCAGGTCTCCGCCAGGCGCACGCGGACCGACGGGCGGCGCGGCCGGTACTCGCCGACGACGACGCCGCCACCGTCGGCGGCGAGAGCGCCCGCGACAGCCGGATGCAGCTGTTCGCCGAACATCGCCGATTTTTCCGCGTGCGGGTGCGCGGGCGGCTGCGCGGCGGTCGCGCCGAACGACGCCGCCAGTCGCGACGGCACGCTGGACGGAGCCGCGGCGGACGAGACCGGGCTCTGCGAGATCGGGCTGTGCGACTGCGACAGCGCGCTGTGCGACTGCGACAGCGCGCCCGCCGACAAGCCGTGCGTCGAGCGCTCGCCCTCGCGGGGGCGCATCCCGTTCGCGTCGAACAGCCGCAGCTTGACGTGCCCGATCTGGACCAGATCGCCGTCGTAAAGCCGGTACTCCTTCACGCGCGTGTTGTTCACCAGCACGCCGTTCACCGACCCCAGATCATTGACGTAGACCCCGTCGGACCGGCGCGTGAACGACGCGTGCTCGCGCGACACCTCGTTGACGGCGACGCGAAAATCGCAGCGGCGCGTCCGTCCGAACATGTATTCGTGATCGCGCTGCTCGAGGCGGAACGTGGTGTCGCCTTCGGTGATGCCGGCGACGGCTTTCAGGTACGGCGCCGTCGACGGGCCGGGCGCGACCACATCGGTGTTTTGACGGCGGACGTATGTCGCCGTCGGTTCGGTGCCCGGGACCTTGACGTCGCTCTTGCTGCTCGAAACCTCGCTGGGGATCTTGGGCCGGCTCGACACCTCGCTGACCGTCTTGCCCGTCGCCCTGTTCGGCGCCTCGGCCTGCACCTTGCCGCTGACCTTGTTAGCGGCCTCGGCCCTGTTCGCAGCCTCGAGCTTGCTCGGCGCCTCGACCACCTTGCTGGTCGTCGCGCGGTTCGGGGCCTCGGCCTGCACCTTGCCTGTGGTCTTGAACGGGGCGTCGATCTGCTGAATCTCGGTCCCGTTGTCGGTCATGAGGCGCACGTCGCCGTCGAAGACCAGCCTGATCGCGGCGAGCTTGAACTCCGTGCCGGCCGCCAGCGGCAGCTTGACGCCGGGCTTCAGCCGCTCGCCGCCCACGAACGTGCCGTTGGTGCTTCCGAGATCCTCGAGCAGCCAGTGATTGGTCTTCTTGTCGCTGTCGCTGGCGCGCACCAGGCGCGCGTGAACCCCCGACAGCGGCGAGAACGGCAACGACAGCTCCAGGTCGGCGCGGCGGCCGATGCGGACCTGGCCGACACCGTCGTCGAAATCGACGGTGCGCTCGGTCGTCGGGCCCGAACCCGGTGGAGTGACGCGCAACCTGAGCGGCATCGGGGGCTCAGGATTTTAACCCAGAAGGAGGGATTCGCGCGACGGCCGCAACCTCAGCGTTTCTGGCAGCTGCCGCAAAAAAACGTCGACCGCCCGCCGTCGACGCGCCGCTTTATCGACGCGCCACAACGCGGACACGGCTCGCCGGCGCGGCCATAGACGAGCAGCGCGGCCGCGTTGTCACCGCTGCGGCCGTCCGCGTCGACGTAGTCGCGCAGCGTGGTCCCGCGCCGCGCGATCCCGCCCTCCAGCGCGGCGCGGATGGCCGCGAGCAGCTCGGGCGCGCGGGCACGCACGCGGCCGGCGCTGGCCGCCGGGTGAATCCCCGCCCGGTGCAGCGCCTCGGCCACATAGATGTTGCCCAGGCCGGCGATGCGGCGCTGATCCATCAGGAACGTCTTGATCGATGCGCGCACGCCGGCCAGCGCCGCCGCCAGCGCGGCCGCGTCCAGCCCCGTGAGTGGATCCGGCCCCACGCGCGCCAGCGCCGCCGACGCGGAGAACGGCCGGCCCGGCTCGACCCAGCCGAAGCGGCGCGCGTCGGCGAAGCGCAGCTCGTCGCCGCCCGCCAGCCGGAACGCGACGTGCGTATGAAGCGCGCGCGCATCGGATGCGGCCTCGACGCGCAGCCGACCCGTCATGCCCAGGTGGATGACGACGCCGCTTTCCCCCGCGCCATCGACGGCGATGAGGATGAACTTGCCCAGCCGGCGAACACCGGTGATCGCGTGCCCCACGGCGACCGCGCGCAGGCCGCGCACGTCGACCTTGCGGCGGAGGTGCAGCGGCTGGCCGCTCCACCACACCGATTCGACGCGGCGGCCGCGCAGGCGCGGCGCCAGGCCGCGCACGATGGTCTCGACTTCGGGCAGCTCGGGCATCCGTCGCTGTCGCCTACCGCGCGTCGCGCCCGTCGGCAAGCGCGTCCGCGAGGCGCGCGAACTCGGCGACGGAGAGCTGCTCGGCGCGTTTTGTCCCGGCGATGCCGCTGGCCGCGAACGCCGCGGTCAGGGCGGGCTCGCCGAACTGCGCGCCCAGCGCGCCGCGCAGCATCTTGCGGCGGGTCGCGAACGCCTGCTTGACGACCGCCTCGAACAGCGCCGGATCGCGCACGGGCGCGAGCGGCGCGGCCCGCGGCGTGAGGCCGAGGACCGACGACGTCACCGCCGGCGCGGGATGGAACGACCCGGGCCGCACGTGAAACAGGATGCGCGCTTCGGCGTGCTGCCTGACCGCGACGGTCAGCCGGCCGTAGGTGCGGCTGCCGGGCGGCGCGACGATGCGCTGGGCCATCTCGCGCTGCACCATCACGACCGCGCGCGCGACCGCGCCGCGCGCGCCCGCTTCGACCAGCGCCAGCACCAGCGCGCTCGAGATCTGATACGGCAGGTTGCCGACCACGATGAGCGGCCGTCCCGCGGCGCGCGCCGCCGCGGCGAAGTCGAACGCCAGCGCGTCGGCGGCGACGATCTCGACGTGCGCGTCGCCGGCCAGCTCGGCGGCGAGCACCCGCTGCATGTCGGGATCGCGCTCGATCGCGAGCAGCTTCCGCGGCGGCGGCGCGGCGCGGGCGAGCGCCGCCGTCAGCGTACCCAGCCCGGCGCCGATCTCGACCACGACATCCTCCGCGCCCGCGCCGGCCGCGGCGACGATGCGGGCCACCACCGCGCGGTCGTGCAGGAAATTCTGCCCCCACGACTTCTTCGCCGACAGCCCGTGCCGCGCCAGCACCCGCCGCGGATCGACGACCTCCGCGCTCATTCCGCCGTCCTCGCCCTCAGAGCGGCAGGCCCGGATCGACCGAGAGGTCGAGGCCCGCCCGCGCCCCGCGCTGGTAGAGCTGCGTGCCCGCGGCGGCGATCATCGCGGCGTTGTCGGTGCAGTACTTGGGCGGCGGGATGTGCAGCGCGAAACCGTCCTCGGCGGCGGCCGCGGCCAGGGCCGCGCGCAAGCCACGGTTCGCCGCGACGCCGCCGCACACCACCAGCGACGTCAGACCCTCGCGCACCAGCGCGCGCCTCGATTTGCGCACCAGCACGTCGACGACCGCGGTCTGGAAGCTCGCGCAAAAGTCGTTCATGTCTTGGCCGTCGGGCAGCGCGCGGCGCGCCAGCAGCGTCGCGACCGCGGTCTTGAGGCCCGAGAAGCTGAAGTCCAGATCGTCGCGCCCCGGCAGCGCGCGCGGCAACGCCACCGCGCGCGGATCGCCTGTCGCGGCCCGCTTGTCGATCGCGACGCCGCCCGGATAGCCCAGCCCCAGCATCTTGCCGACCTTGTCGAACGCCTCGCCCGCGGCGTCGTCGCGCGTCGAGCCGAGCAGCCGCGTCTGACCCGGAGCATCGATGCGGATCAGCGCCGTGTGGCCGCCCGACACCAGCAGCGCCAGGTGCGGGTACGTGGGCGGCGTCGCGTCGGCGTGCTCGAGGAACGCCGCGGCCAGGTGCCCGGCCAGATGGTTCACCGCGACGAGCGGCTTGCCCAGCGCGAACGCCAGCGCCTTCGCCGTCTCGACGCCCACCAGCAGCGCGCCCACCAGCCCCGGTCCGGCCGTCACGGCGATCGCGTCCAGCTCGCGAAACGTCAACCCGGCGTCGCTGACCGCCCGCTCCAGCACCGGAACGATCGTCGCGACGTGCTGGCGCGACGCGACCTCGGGCACGACGCCGCCGAACGGCGCGTGGGTCGCGATCTGCGACGCGACGACGTTGGCGCGCACGCGCCGCCCGTCCTCGACGACGGCCGCCGCCGTCTCGTCGCACGACGTCTCGACGCCCAGAACCAGCACGTCAGGCAATCACAGCTTGGCGGGAAGGCGGGCCATGATCGCGCGCAGGTCCGCCGCGTACGAGCCCTTGGGCTCGAGGTCCAGGTACCGCTGGTACGCGCGGCGCGCCTCCTCGACGTCGCCGTCGTCCTGACGGACGCCGCCGATGATCACGTACGCGTCGGCCAGCTTCGGGTTGATCTTCACCGCCCGCTCCGCCGACGACAGCGCCTCGCGGCGCTTGTTGCGGTTGAACAGCGTGTGCGCGAGCAAGCCGTGCGCTTCCGCCGAATCCGGATTGGCGTCACGCGCCGCCGCGCACGCGCCCTCGGCGTCGCGCATGCGGTTCTGCTCGAAGGCCATCCGGCACACGTAAAGCAGCGGACGCGCCTCGGCCGCGCGCTCGCGTCCCATGCGCGGATCGGCGCCGCGCTCGTCGATCTCCTCGCGCGCGGTCCCCATCGGCGCGACCGACTTGCGCGCCGTAGCGACGGTGTCGATGGCGGGCGACTTGGCCGCCGCCGTGGTCGCGGGCGTGTCCGGGATCGATTGAATGACCGGGGCCGTGGGCGCCGGCGATGCCGGCGTGGCCGCGTGCACCTGCTCCTGCGCGGCGCGGCCGTCGTCCAGCGCCGTGTTGTGGGGCTTGTTCTTCCTGATCGCGACGAACGCGAAGATGATCACCACGGCCGCCGCGCCCGCGACGTAGATGACCTTCCGCCCCCGCGACGACACGCCCAGCTCGTCCTCGGCGTACGACTTCGAGAACGCGGCGCTGTCGCGGCCGTCGTCGACGTGGATCTTCTTGCGCGTGATCGGCTTCGCCTCGACGACCGGGCGCGCCTCCGTCTTCGCGTTCGCATCGATCTTCCCGGTGTCCGCCTTGGCCGCGATGGGCGGCGGTTCGTCGAGGGCGCGCGCGCTTCCGGGCGGCGTCGCGGTCGACTTGCGGATGTACGCCTTCGCCGAGTCCTCGCGAACGGCCACGCGCGGGATGTCGATCTGCGACTGCCGCATCGGCGCGAGCTTCTGCACCAGGATCTCGCCCGACGCGCTCCGCGGCTTGCCGCCGTCGGTGCTCGACCACGCGAGAGGCCGGTCGAGCGGCGCGCTGGCGGGCGCCGCAGCTGCGGGAGGTGGGCTCGCCTGCAACGTCGTGACGGGCGAAACCTTGTCGGGTGCGCCGGCTTCCGCGGCGGCTTCCGGCGCGTCGGCCTTGCCGTCTTCCCCACCCTCCGCGATCGCCATCTCCGTCGCCGCGCGCGACGCGTGCTCCTTGGCGGCGCCCATTCCCGGCAGGGTGTTCGGACGTGCGCCGTTTCCCGCCGGCGCCGAGTCGATCAGCGCCTCCAGCGGCACCTCCGGGATGCCCGCGTTTGCCTTGGCGGTCGCGGCCGGCGCGGTCGCCTCGGGCGCGCCCTCGGCCTGCAGGCGATCGGTGAAGCGCACGCGCATGTCGTCGTCCAGCGCTTCGCGCGCGCCGTCGCCCAGCGGATCGATCGGCGCCGTGCGCCGCCCGTGCACGCCCACGGCCGGATCGGGGCCGGCGCCGAACAGATCGCGCTCGCGGCGCGCCGGCGATCGGAACGGCCCGGCCGCGTCCGACAGCCAGCCCGCCATGTCCGCGCCCGCCGCCACTTCCTCGTCGTCGACGGAAACGCGGATGTCGTGGATGATCCGTTCGCGGTACAGCTTGCCGATCGCGGCGACCGCGTCGAGATCGGGAAGCCCGCAGTCGTCGACCACCTGTACGAACGTCCGCACGCCGTCGAACAAACGGAGGATGCGGTTGACCTCGTCGGGAATGTCGGCGAGGCGCTCGGCGAGCAACCGGTAGTCGACCTCGAAGATCGTCTCCAGGGGCGGGACGCCCGCGAGCAGGCGCCGCCACTCGTCCACGCGGCGCAACGCCTCCATCAGCAGGTCGTGCGTCCCCATCTCGATGGTGTCCTTGCGGCGGATGCTCTTCCACTCGACGGCCAGCGTGCCCGACGACCAGCAGAACAAGCGGTACACGGCGTCGCGTCCCGACAGGCGCCCCACCTCACCGTCGACGACGCGGCCCTGCCGGAAGAACAGCTCGCCGCGCGCGCCCTCGCCGCCCATCACCACCGCGACGCCCGATTTCTGGTTGGCGGCGATCGCGCGCAGCAGATCGACGAGCGGAACGTCCTCGATGTTGCTGACGAAGCGGGCGTTGTCTTGAGCCGACAGCTCCAGCCGTTCGCGATCGCGCCGCTGCAGCAGCGCGCGCGATCGCGCGACGACCTCCTGCACGTAGATCGGCCGCGCCACGAAATCGTCGGCGCCCGCCTCCAGCCCGCGCCGCTTGCTCTCGACGTCGGGATCCAGCACCAGCACCACCGCGGGCGCCATCGCGTCCGCCTGCTTGGCGCGACGGCAGAACTCGAGCCCCTCGGGATCGTCCGCCGCGACGATGACCAGATCAGGATGTTCGGCCAGGCGCTTTCCGCCTTCTTCGGCGTTGCTCGCGACGCGCACGGCGAAGCCGGCATGACGCAAGCTGAGGTCGAGGATCCGGCGCGTCGGTTCGTCGCTCTCGACGACCAGGATCGTCTGCGCGCGCTGACCCTCTATCTGCTGCGGCTGCATGCCGAGGTCCGTGAGTATAGGCGGTTTTCGTCTACCAAAATGTTGTTGCGATTTTGCTTGCACAGCACCCGTCCCGCGCCCGCGTGATAATACGTGCGGCGCGATGTTCGCGACAGAGGGACGAGGCGACGAACGAACGCACGAGCGGGTGCGCGCGCTCGCCGGCGCGTGGGCGTTCCCCTGCGGGGAGGCGCAGGTCGCGGCGCTGTCGAGCTACGTCGATCTGCTGCTCCGGTGGAACGCCCGCATCAACCTGACGGCGGCCCGATCGGTCGACGTCGTCGTCGCCCAGCACCTCCCGGACGCTTTCGCGCTGGCGCGTCGGATTGACGGCGGGCGCGTCGTCGACGTCGGCAGCGGCGGCGGGCTGCCGGCGATCCCGCTGGCGGTGCTGCGGCCGGCGCTCGCGGTCCAGCTCGTCGAGCCGATCGCGAAGAAGGCGGCGTTCCTGCGCACGGCCGTCCGCGAGCTGAGCGTGGGCGAGCGCGTCTCGGTCCGCGTCGCCCGCGGCGAGGCGCTCGCGCAGACGCTGACGGCCGACCGGTCGGCCGCGTTCGACGTGGCGATATCGCGAGCGACGCTGGCGCCGGCGAAGTGGCTCGCGCTGGGCGCCCGGCTGGTTCGACCGGGCGGTCGCGTGTTTGCCCTGGCAACCGCCGGCGACCTGCCCGACCAGCCCAACCGCGACATCTACTTCGACGGCCGCCGCGCCCTCATCCAGGTGACGGCGCCGTGAAGCTGTTCCACGTGGAACAATCTCCAGCGCAGCGAGCATGAGGTCCTTCGCCACCCTCCTCGAGGCCGAGCTCGACGCGCTTGCCGCGGCGGACCGCCGCCGCGCCTGCCCCGAGGCGTCCGGCGCATCGCGTGTCCATCCCGAGCTTCGCGGCCAGCCCATGCTGTCGTTCTGCTCGAACGACTATCTCGGGCTTGCTTCCCATCCGGCTCTCGCCGCCGCCGCGGCGGAGGCTGCCACCCGCGAAGGCTACGGGGCTTCGGCCTCCCGGCTGGTCAGCGGCGATCTATCCGCGCATCGCGCGCTCGAGGCGGCGCTGGCCGGCTACCTCCGCCGGCCGGCCGCCCTCGCCTTCCCCAGTGGTTACCAGACCAACCTCGGCGTCCTGACCGCGCTGGCGGGACGCGAAGACCTGATCGTCTCGGACGCCCTCAACCACGCCAGCCTGGTCGATGGCTGCCGGCTCTCCCGCGCCCGGGTCGAGGTCTATCCGCACGCCGACGCGGCGGCCGCCCGCCGGCTTCTCGCCGCCGATGGTCCTTTCCGGCGCCGCCTCCTGGTGACGGAGTCGCTGTTCAGCATGGACGGGGACGCCGCCCCCCTGGCGGAGCTGGCCGACGCCGCGGCCGCCACCGACGCCATCCTGATCGTGGACGAGGCACATGCCTTTGGCGTCCTGGGCCCCGGCGGCCGAGGGCTGTGCGCCGCCGCGACCGTCGAACCCGACGTGCTGATCGGGACGCTGGGCAAGGCCGTCGGGTCGGCCGGCGGGTTCGTGGCCGGAGCCCTCGCCCTGCGCGAGCTCCTGGTGAACCGCGCCCGCACCTTCATCTTCACGACCGCGCTCCCGCCACCCGTCGCCGCCGCCGCCGCCGCCGGCGTGGACCTGATTGCCGGACCCGAGGGCGACCGCCGGCGCGCCCAGCTGAATGAACGCCGCCAGGCGCTGGGCGACGCCCTGGTCGGCCGGGGTCTGGTCGCGCGCATCCCCACCGGACCGATCCTCCCGCTGGTGCTGGGCAGCGAGGCGCGCGCCCTTGCCGTGGCCGAGGCGCTGAGCGCCCGCGGCCTGTTCATCCCGGCCATCCGGCCGCCGACCGTACCCGCCGGATCGTCCCGCCTTCGCATCACCATGTCGTCGGCCCACGAGCCGGCGGACCTGGCCCGCCTTCTGGCCGCGCTGGCCGAGGTGCTTGCTTGAGCGCGCGCGGTCTGTTCGTGACAGGTACGGACACCGGCGTGGGCAAGACGCTGGTCGCGGCCGGCCTCCTCCGCCTGGCGGTCCGGCGGGGCCTGCGGCCGATCCCGTTCAAGCCGGTCGAGACCGGCTGCGACCCCGAGCCCGCCGATGCCCGCCGCCTGTGGCGCGCCGCCGGCGCGCCCATCCCGGCCGACGACGTCTGCCTGCATGCGCTGCCGCTACCGGCGGCGCCGGCGCTGGCGGCGGCCGCGGCGCGGCGCACGATCGATCTCATCGCCGTGGCCGACCGCGCCTATGCCCTGGGCCAGCGGGGCGACTTCTTGCTGGTCGAGGGCGCCGGCGGCCTGCTGGTTCCCTACGCGGGAAGCGAGACGACCGCCGACCTCGCCGCGCGCATCGGCCTGCCGCTGCTGGTGGTCGGCCGGACGGCGCTGGGGACGATCAACCACGTCGCCCTGACCCTGGCCGAGGCGGCCCGCCGCCGCCTCTCCGTCGCCGGCTACGTCCTCAGCCGCACCGACAGCGACGCCGGCCCGCACGAGGCCGGCAACGCCGATATGATCGCCGCCATCACCGGCCGGCGCCCGCTCGGTATCGTTCCGCACCTGCCG
>Ga0207651_10001817_pt1 | contig 9937 bp, 10 predicted proteins | sample KBSM23metaG_FD_184328 | JGI IMG/M metagenome (GOLD analysis project Ga0207651, IMG submission 184328) | Miscanthus rhizosphere microbial communities from Kellogg Biological Station, Michigan, USA - KBS M2-3 metaG (SPAdes) (version 2) | ecosystem: Host-associated > Plants > Roots > Rhizosphere >... | reverse complement strand
GCTGTCCGGTTGATGAGGGCTTCTCGCCATGTGGATCGCGGCCTTCCGTGAAGCGTCGTGCGTGGCCCCGTGTTCTCGGGGAGCTGATGGTAAGTCGACGCCCCCCGTCCGGCCGATTACGGCGGATTACACCGTCGTGCCGGGCGGGCTCGTTCAGGCGCGCGCCGCGGCGCGGCGGCGTGCCGCGAGCAGCAGGAACCCGAGCCCCGCGCCCATCAACGCGACCGGCGCCGGCTCGGGCACCGCGCTCACGCGGGTGTCGGCGTCCGGCGCGAAGTCGGCATTGCGCGCGAGCCCGGCCACGCTCGCGTCGATCGACCAGAGCGCCCAGGTCGCGTCCGCGTCGGCCACGCCGTGGGTGGGCAGCAGCGCGGCGGGCACGGTCGCGAAGATGTCGTCGCCCGACACCCGCGTCGCCACGGCGGTCGCGCCGGCGGCGCCGGTGCCGCTGGACTGCAGGGTCACGATCGACGTGAAGGCGACGCCCGGCTCGCCGATCGCGCCGAAGGGTGTCTTCGCCGTCCCGCCCAGGTTGAAGCCGAAGACATAGGCCGCGCCCTTGGCGCCCGCGATCGGACCGGCCGTCGTGGCGTGCAGCAGGAAGGTGTCGTGCACGGCGTCGAAGGCGACGTCCGCCGAGACGATGTCGAGCGCGTCGGCGTGCTGGCCGGTGAAGCTCGCAAGGAAATCGCCGCGTGGATCGGAGACGGCAAAGGCGTTGGCGGCGGTCGCGAGGCCGGCGGCGACGACAAGGCTGTGAACGAGGTGGCTCATGGTGGCTTCTTTCAAGTGAGGTCGGGGCCTGCGCCCGGGCTGCGACGGCGGGATTGCGCGTCGATGGCAGTCACTTACGGGCCGCCCGGGCGATCGGACGCAGGCGGCTCGAAAAAAATCTGGCCGCCTGCGCGAGGCCTCGCGCGTCACGCGCGCCGGCGCGGCTGGTCGACGCGGAATCCCTCAGCCAGGGCTTCTCGCCAGTAGCCGATGAACGCCTGCACCGCACGCGGCACCACCGGGCTGTAGGGCCGGATGGCGTACAGGTGCTCGCCGAAGGCGCCCACCGGCTTCCACTGCGGCAGCACCAGCTGGAGCTTGCCGGCCTGCACGGCGGCCTGCGCGCTGAAGTCGGGTAGCAGCGCGATGCCCAGGCCCGCGAGCGCGGCCTCGCGCAGCGCCTCGCTGTTGTTGGCCGCGAAGACGCCGCGCACGCCCACGCTCACGCGGCTGGCGCCCCGGCTCGAGCGCGAGGCCGGCGGATCGGGCTCGAAGCTCCAGGTCGGCGTGTCGCCCGGGCGCAGGTAGTGCAGGCAGTCGTGCGCCGCCAGGTCGGCGGGCGCCGCGGGCGTGCCCGCGCGGCGCAGGTAGGCGCGCGTCGCAACGAGCCAGCTGCGCGTCGTGCACAGCGGCCAGGCGACGTGGGTGTCGGGCGGCGCGGCCGTGTGGCGCAGCGCGACATCGAAGCCTTCCTGCGCCATCGCGACCAGCCGATCCGACAGCTCGAGCTCCACGCGCACCTGCGGGTACGCGCGCAGGAAACCCGGCAGGCGAGGCACGATCTGCTGGCGTCCGAGCGCCACCGGCGCGCTGACGCGCAGCACGCCGTGCGGTTCGCCGACGAGATCCTGCACGCCCGCGAAGCCCTGCTCGATCTGCGCGAACGCGCCGCGCGTGGCCTCGACAAGGCGCTCGCCGGCTTCGGTCAGGCGCACGCTGCGGGTGGTGCGCCGCACCAGCGGCACGCCGGCGGCGCGCTCCAGCTCGGCCACGCGCTGGCTCATCGCCGCCTTGCTCAAGCCCAGGCGCTGCGCCGCCGCGGTGAAGCTGCCGGCGCTCTGCAGCACGCCCAGGCCGTGCACGTGCGACCACAGCGAATCGATCTTGCGGGCATCCATTCGGTTGTTCCAGTTTCCGGGTGTCCCATTGTTCACTCAAACGAACAGTGAATCCAGCACCGCGGTCTTCCCGCGCGCGGCTCGAATGCCTAGACTTGCCGAGTTCGCCCCATTCCGCCGGAGTCCGCCATGTCCACGCACGCCTTCCTGTCCCATACGCCCGTCGGCCACTTCATCGGCGGCGAGCACGTCGTGCAACCGGAGGCGCGCAAGCAGTCGGTCTTCAACCCGGCCACGGGCGCGGTCGCGCGCCAGCTGCACCTGGGCACGGCGGCCGACGTCGAGAGCGCCGTCGCCGCCGCGAGCAAGGCTTTCGCGGGATGGGCCAACACGCCGCCGATCCGGCGCGCGCGCGTGCTCAACGCCTTCCTCGCGTTGCTCAACGAGCACCGCGACCAGCTGGCCGCGATGATCACCGCCGAACACGGCAAGGTGTTCTCCGACGCCCAGGGCGAGGTGATGCGCGGCATCGATGTCGTCGAGTTCGCCTGCGGCATTCCGCAGCTGCTCAAGGGCGACTACACCGACCAGGTCTCCACCGGCATCGACAACTGGACGCTGCGCCAGCCGCTGGGAGTCGTCGCCGGCATCACGCCGTTCAACTTCCCCTTCATGGTGCCGTGCTGGATGTTTCCGGTGGCGCTGGCCTGCGGCAACTGCTTCATCCTCAAGCCCAGCGAGCGCGACCCCTCGCCGAGCCTGCTGATCGCCGAGCTGCTGCAGCGCGCCGGGCTGCCGGACGGCGTCTTCAACGTCGTCCAGGGCGACAAGACCGTCGTCGACGCGTTGCTGGTGCATCCCGACGTCAAGGCCGTGTCCTTCGTCGGCTCGACGCCGATCGCGCAGTACATCTACGAGACGGGCGCGCGCCACGGCAAGCGGGTGCAGGCGCTGGGCGGCGCGAAGAACCACATGGTCGTGATGCCCGATGCCGACGTCGAGCAGGCCGTCGACGCGCTGGTCGGCGCGGCCTACGGCTCGGCCGGCGAGCGCTGCATGGCGATCTCGGTGGCGGTGCTGGTGGGCGACGTCGCCGACAAGCTGCTGCCCAAGCTGGCCGAGCGCGCCAGGAAGCTCGTGATCGACCACGGCATGAATCCGGCCGCCGAGATGGGCCCCGTGGTCACGCAGGAGGCGCTGGAGCGCATCGAGGGCTACATCGAGCTCGGCGTGAAGGAGGGCGCGACGCTGCTGGTGGACGGCCGCGGCCACAAGGTGTCCGGCTACGAGGCCGGCTTCTTCACCGGCGGCACGCTGTTCGACCGCGTCACGCCGCAGATGCGCATCTACAAGGAAGAGATCTTCGGCCCGGTGCTGGCTTGCGTGCGCGTCAACGACTTCGCCACCGCGGTCGACCTCGTCAACGCGCAAGAATACGGCAACGGCGTCGCCTGCTTCACCAGCGACGGCAACGTCGCGCGCGAGTTCGCGCGCCGCATCCAGGTGGGCATGGTGGGCATCAACGTGCCGATCCCGGTACCCATGGCCTGGCACGGCTTCGGCGGCTGGAAGAAGAGCCTGTTCGGCGACACGCACGCCTACGGCGAAGAGGGCGTGCGCTTCTACACGAAGCAAAAGAGCGTGATGCAGCGCTGGCCCGCGTCGATCGGCAAGGGCGCCGAATTCGTGATGCCGACGGCGAAATGACAGCCCCACGGTCGCTGGCGCTCCCTGCCCCCGAGGGGCCGGCCGCGAGCGGCCCGGCAGAGCCGGATCCGCCGCTCCCTTGAACTTCCACGCCACTGCACGAGCGCCAGGGGCGACGCGAACAGCCGGTCAAGTTCGAGAACGCAGCTCCCGCACGCCGCGGCCGAGCCGGCGCCGCAGCAGCGTGCGCAGCGTGACGCCGTCGGCGTAGCCGATCTGGGCGGCGATGCGCTCGACGCTGTCCGAGCCGGTGCGCAGCAGGTGGACGGCGCGCTCGATGCGCAGGTCCTGGAAGTACGACAGCGGCGACTTGCCGAGCACGCCGTGGAGCCGGCGTGCCAGCGTGCGTTCGCTGGTGCCCACGGCGCGCGCGGCCTCGGCCAGCGAGAAGCCGGCGGCCAGGTTCTGGCGCGCCCAGGCCTCGAAGCGCTCGACCGTCGGATCGGCATGGGCCAGGTGGTCCGGGATCACGAACTCCGCCTGCGAGCCGCGGGCCTCGACGAGCAGGTAGCGCGCGGCCAGCGCCGCCAGGCCCGGGCTGCGGGCGCGCACGACGCCCAGCGCCAGGTCGAGATGCGCAAGCGCCGCGCCGGCAGTCATCGCGCCGGCCGAATTCACCAGCATGCGAGATTCGTCGAGGTCGACGCGCGGATAGCGCTGGCGAAACAGCGGCGCCAGCCACCACGACGTCGTGGCGCGCCGGCCGTCCAGCAGCGCGCTCTCGGCGAGCACGAAGGTGCCGGTGCAGGCCGCGCCCGTCGTCGCCCCTGCGCCCGACCAGCGCCGCAGCATCTCGGCGGCGTCGCGCACGTCGGGGCGGGCCAGCCTGGCCACCAGCGTGTCGGGCATCTTGGCGCCCAGCGCGGGCACGAGCACGATGTCGGGCGTGGGCACGTCGGCGGCCGGCACCACCGGCACGACCAGGCCGTGCGCCGTGCGGACCCGCCGCCGCACGCCCACCAGCGTGAGCTCGATGGGCGCGGGCGCGTCGGCCAGCATCGGCGAGATCTCGTTGGCGGTGGTCAGCGTGTCGGTGAGCGCGGCCAGGCCCAGGTCGAACACGCCATCGAGCACGAGCAGGTGGATGCGCATGGCAGGAATGATATCAATGTTGTCATTCCCGCCACTCGTTGCCGGGCTGGCCGGTGTCGACACTGCGATCTCGTTCAACCACCCACCTGAAGGAGTCCCGTCATGGTCAAGCTCGCACTGTTCGTCCGCCTCGAAGCCAAGCCCGGCAAGGAGGCGGCGGTCGCCGATTTCCTCGCCAGCGCGCTGGCGCTCGCCAACGCCGAGGCCCGCACCACGGCCTGGTTCGCGCTGAAGTTCGGCCCTTCCACGTTCGGCGTGTTCGACGCCTTCGCCGACGAGGCCGGCCGCCAGGCCCACTTGGAGGGCCCGATCGCGGCGGCGTTGATGGCCAACGCGCCGGCGCTGCTGAGCGAGGCGCCGCGCATCGAGCGCATCGACCTGCTCGCCGCCAAGCTCCCTTGAGGCACCGACTTCGCGTCTAATGCGGCGATGTCCACGCCGCCGCCCCGAGTCCTGCTGATCACCGGCGCCAGCCGCGGCATCGGCGCGGCGTGCGCGCTGCGGGCGGCGGACGCCGGCTGGGACGTCGGCGTCCACTTCCATCGCGACGAGGCGGCGGCCGGGCAGGTCGTCGCGCAGGTGCGCGCGCGGGGGCGCCGCGCCTGCGCGTTGCGGGCCGACGTGGCCGACGAGGGCGCCGTCGAGGCGATGTTCCAGGCGCTCGATCGCGAGCTCGGGCCGCTGGGCGGGCTCGTCAACAACGCCGGCATCGTCGATGTCGCCGCGCGCGTGGACGAGATGTCGGCGGCGCGCATCGCGCGCCTGTTCAACGTCAACGTCGTCGGCGCCTTCGTGTGCGCGCGCGAGGCCGTGCGCCGCATGAGCACGCGCCACGGCGGGCACGGCGGCGCGATCGTCAACCTGTCGTCGGCCGCGGCGCGGCTCGGCTCGCCCGGCATCTACGTCGACTACGCGGCCAGCAAGGCGGCGATCGACAACCTCACGCTGGGCCTCGCGCGCGAGGTGGCCGACGAAGGCATCCGCGTCAACGGCGTGCGCCCCGGCATCATCGACACGGAGATCCACGCGACCAGCGGCATGCTGCAGCGGGCGCAGGCCGCGGTGGAAGCGATTCCGCTCAAGCGCATGGGCACGGCCGACGAGGTCGCGCAGGCCGTCGTGTTCCTGCTGTCCGACGGCGCGGGCTACGTCACCGGCGCGACGCTGGACGTCACGGGCGGACGCTGACGACATTCGGCAACGCGGCCATGCGCGCGTTGCAGCGTTCTAGAGTCATCTCCCTGTGAGATGCGTCACGTTGAGCGCCCAAACATAGGTCAGACCCTAAGCCGGACGGCGTCTTCATGCCCCACATAATCGGCCGTCGGTGGGTGAAGGGATAAAACCATGAAGTCGATTCGAAGCATGGCGGCCGCAGCAGCCGCGTTGGTCGTGGGACTCAGCTCGGCCGCGGCCAACGCCGGGGTTCTCAACATCAACTTCGGCGCCGAGGACAACGCGCAGCGCGAGGCCTTCAAGACGCTGGTGAGCGACTTCCGCGCCGCCAATTCCGACGTCGACGTCCACCTGACGATCCAGGACCTGCCCACCTATCGCAAGGCCCTGCCCGGATCTCTCGATGGGGACAGCGCGCCGGACGTCTTCAACTGGTTCGCCGGCGACCAGATGCGCATGATGGCGCAGCGCGGCGAGCTCGACGACCTGAGCGACCTGTGGAAGGCCAATACCTGGTGGAACACGTTCCCCAGCTCGGCCATCACGGTCGGCGGCAAGCAGTACGCGCTGCCCTACCAGTACTACCCGTGGGGCCTGTTCACGCGCCGCGACGTGCTCGAGCGCGCCGGCATCCACGAGCCGCCGCACGACCTCAGCGCGATGATGGCCGCGTGCTCCAAGCTGCGCAAGGCCGGCTTCACGCCGATCGCCCTCAACGGCAAGGACGGCTGGGCCCTGGCCGCGTGGTTCGACTTCATCGACATGCGCGCCAACGGCTACGAGTACCACCAGCAGCTGCTCGAGGGCAAGGTGTCGTACAACGAGAGCAACGTGCGCCGCGCGTTCGCGATGTGGAAGCAGCTGATCGACGCCAAGTGCTTCGATCCGAATGCGCTGAACGTCGACGAGCACGCGGCCAAGGCCGACCTGTACGGCGGCCGCGCCGGCATGCTGCTGATGGGGACCGTGGTCAGCGCGAGCTTTCCCGACGTCGTGCGCCCGGTGATCGACTACGAGCGCTTCCCGACGATCGACGCCGGCCAGCCGCCCTCCGAGGCCGCGCCGACCGACACCCTGCAGGTGGCCGCGCATGCAAAGAACAAGGCCGACGCGCGCCGCTTCCTGAAGTTCGCCGGCAGCAGTGCGGCCAACGCCAAGCTCGCCAAGTCGCTCGGCTCGTTCCCCACCAACAAGTTCGCCCCGGTGGCGGGCACCGTGCTCGATCTCGCGTCGTACAAGGTGCTGACCGACGCCAAGAACAACCTGGTGCAGGGCTTCGATCGCGACGTGCCGGCCGACATGGCCGCCGCCGGCGTCAAGGGTTTCCAGGCCTTCTTCGCCAAGCCGGGCGACATGTACGCGGTGATGAATCGCCTCGACGCCGTGCGCGGCACGGCCTACGCGGCGGTGGCCGAACCGGCGCCGGCGCCGGCCAAGGGCCGCAAGAACTGATCGTCGCGTAGCCCGCGGCCAAGCCGGCGTGACCGAAGGGTCCGCCGGCTTTTTGCTGCCTGCGAAGGCCCCGGCAGGGGTGGATCCTGCGACTACGCGCAGGATGGCCGCCTTGGTTGTCATCCTGCGCGCAGTCGCAGGATCCACCCCCGCCAAGGCGCCGCAGCCTCCTGACAGAACGCTGTCAGCAGCCCCTCGCGATCATGGAGTCCTCTTCAAACGAAAGGCCTGCCATGACCCAACGCGACGCTATCCACTGGTTCGAGATCCCCGTCACCGACATCGACCGCGCCCAGCGCTTCTACGAGACGCTGCTTGCCCGCTCGATGCGCCGCGAGCAGATGGGCCCGCAGACGCTTGCGGTGTTCGAGTACGACGGCGGCATCGGCGGGGCGCTGCTCAAGAGCGACACCATGACCAGGCCCGGCACCGAGGGCACGCTGGTCTACCTCAACGCCAAGCCCTCGCTGGACGCCGTGCTCTCGCGCGCACGCGAGCTCGGCGCCACGGTGCTGCAGGACAAGCTCGAACTGCCGCGCGACATCGGCTTCATCGCGCAGATCGTCGACAGCGAGGGCAACCGCATCGGCCTGCATTCGCCGACTGCCTAAACTAGCGCTCATGCGCCGTGCCGACCGTCTCTTCCGCCTCGTCCAGCTGCTGCGCGGCCGGCGCCTGTCCACCGCCGCGTGGCTGGCCGACAAGCTCGAGGTGTCGATGCGCACCGTCTACCGCGACGTCGCCGACCTGCAGGGGCAGGGCGTGCCGATCGAGGGCGAGGCCGGCGTCGGCTACCGGCTCACCGGCGGCTTCGACCTGCCTCCGCTGATGTTCACCACGCTCGAGGCGCAGGCCCTGGTCGCCGCGGTGCGGCTGGCGCAAAGCCGGCTCGATCGCGCGCTGGCGCTGGCGGCGGAGGAGGCCCTGGTCAAGATCGTCGGCGTGCTGCCGCCCGCGGCGCGCGCCGCGGCCGAGGCGCTGCCGCTGTACGCCGCGCCGTGGGCCACCGACCCGGCCAGCATCGAGCGCCTCGGGCAGCTGCGCGACGCCGCCACCACGCGCCGGCGCATCCGCTTCGACTACGAGGACGCGCACGGCGCCGCCACCTCGCGCACCGCGCGTCCGCTGGGGTGCTACCACTGGGAGTCGGTCTGGACGCTCGCGGCGTGGTGCGAGCATCGCGCCGCGTTCCGCAGCTTCCGCATCGACCGCATGCGCACGCTGGACGTGCTGGAGGAGAGCTTCCGGGACGAACCGGGGCGCACGTTGCCGGACTTCCTGCGCCAGGTCCAGAGCGAGCGGTCGCGACCGGCCGCCTCCTAGCCGGAGCGGGCCGCGAATGGGCTTGCGCCAACGCGGGTCGGCGTCTCGCCACTAGACTGCGGCCATGCCCCTGTTCCACCTGCTGCTCGCCCTGGCCGTCGTCGCGATCTGGGGCACGAACTTCGTCGTCATCCGCCTGGGGCTCGATGCCTTCGCGCCCTTCACCTTCGCCGCGCTGCGCTACACGTTCTCGTTCCTGCCCTTCATCTTCTTCGTGCCCCGGCCGGCGGTGGGCTGGGGCAAGCTGGCGGCGTTCGGGGCGCTGCTGGGCGTGGGCCAGTTCGGGCTGCTGTTCTGGGCGATGCGCTCGGACATCTCGCCGGGCCTCGCGTCGCTGGTGATCCAGTCGCAGGTGTTCTTCACGATCGGGCTCGCGGCCATCCTCTACCGCGACCGGCTGAGGACCCTGCAGTGGCCGGCGTTCGCGCTGGCCGTCGCCGGGCTTGCCATCGTCGCCTCGCACGCATCCGCCAAGGCCGGCGTGACGGCGTTCGGCGTGATGCTGGTGATCCTGGGGGCCGTCGCGTGGGCCGTCTGCAACCTGATCGCGCGCGCCGCCGGACGCGTCGACGCCCTCGGCTTCATGGTGTGGTCGAGCCCGTTCGCGGCAGTGCCCTTGTGGATCATCGCGCTGCTGCAGTCCGGCGTGCAACCGATCGCCGACTCGATGGCGGCCGCCGGCTGGGTGGCCTGGCTCGCCGTGGCGTGGCAGGCGGTGGGCAACACGCTGTTCGGCTACGGCGTGTGGAACTGGCTGCTGGCACGCCACAACGCATCCACCGTGACCCCCACGGCGCTGCTGGTGCCCGTCTTCGGCATGACGGCGTCGGCGCTGGCGCTGCACGAAGGCCTGCCGCCGTGGAAGCTGGGCGCGGCGGCGCTGGTGATGGGCGGGCTCGCGGTCAACCTGCTGGCGACGCGCCGCAGGGCGTAGCCGGCAACCTCCAGGACCGGCTTGCGCACGCCGGCCATGCAGGGCTGCTAGCCGTCGGCCAACGCGAGCGGGCCGTCGACCTGCAGCACCCAGCGCCCCCGACCCTCCCTGACGATCCGCACGCGCGCGGCCCGTTCGTCCAGCCGCCGCTGCAGGAGCAGCAGGCGGGCCTCCAGGTTGTCCTGCAGATCGGGCAGGCCCAGGCCGTCGGCCTGGCGCAGCTCGCGGTTGGTGAAGCGGTCGCGCCCATGCCGATGCCACTCCTGCAGCAGCCGCCACAGGATGGCGCCCGCCACGCCCTTGATCAGGTAGGCGTCGTCGAACCACACGCTGTGGTCGCGCGCATAGTGGCGCACCTTGAGCACGCCGTCGGAACCCGCAGCGGGCGCGCCGGTCGCGGCGGTGCCCGCGGCGACCGGCG
>Ga0207651_10001812_pt1 | contig 9947 bp, 11 predicted proteins | sample KBSM23metaG_FD_184328 | JGI IMG/M metagenome (GOLD analysis project Ga0207651, IMG submission 184328) | Miscanthus rhizosphere microbial communities from Kellogg Biological Station, Michigan, USA - KBS M2-3 metaG (SPAdes) (version 2) | ecosystem: Host-associated > Plants > Roots > Rhizosphere >... | reverse complement strand
GGTAGTAGCGGCGGTTCTCGGTGAGGAAGCCGATGCCCTCGAGCTGCAGGTCGCGCACGGCGCGCACGGCCACCGGGTCCACCTTGCGGCGCACCCACACGAAGCCGCGGCTCTTCTGGAGCTGGGCCAGCACCTCCCGCCGTCCCGCCGCGTCCAGGCCCAGGGCCTGGCTCAGGGCCTCCGCGGTGCCCGCGGGGTCCGAGATCTCCTGGGGCACTCCGTAGATGCTCTCGGCGTCCACGGAGACCGCCAGGGGATGGCCCGCGCGGTCCAGGATGGCGCCGCGGCGCGGGTCCAGGACGATGGTGCGCTCGCTCTGCCGCGCCGCCTGGCGCTCGTAGCCCGCACGGTTCAGCACCTGGAGCTGCACCAGCCGTACCAGGACGATCACCGCCCACAGGCAGACCGCGAAGCCCACCAGCATCATGCGCAGGCGGACGAGGCGCTCGCGCGCGGTGGGCCCCTCCGCGAGGGGCGGCAGCGGGCGCGGACGGTCGGGGAACCCGCGCCTCAATCGCGTCGCTCCAGGTTGGCGCCGCTGGCCAGCTGCGAGCCCTCGGGCGCCGGGGACGGCCTCTCCACCACCACCAATCGCTCGGGCTCCGGAGTGGCCAGGCCCAGCTCGCGCCGCGCGATCGCCTCCACGCGGCGCAGGTCCTCCAGGGTCGCCTTCTCCAGGCGGAGCTTGCGGTTCTCCTCGACCAGGCGCTCGCGCTCGCGAGACAGCTGCTCGGCCGCGGTGCCGGTCTGGCGCATCATCAGCGTGGGCCAGGCGTAGAGGCCGAGGCTGCCCGCCAGCGCGGCCACCAGCGCCACCAGCAGCCACAGGTCCCGGCTGGAGCGGGGGTCCACCTCGCGCACGACCTGCGAGTTGTCGATGGACTTGGGGAGCAGCCCCACGTCGCCGAGCCCCATCTCGCCCGCGGCGTCGGTCCTCATGCCGCCTCTCCCCGCTCCAGGCCCCGCAGCCGCGCGCTGCGCGCTCGGGGGTTGCGGGCCGTCTCCGCGTCGGAGGGACGCAAGGGCCGCCGCGTGAGGAGGACGAACCCTTCGCGCGCCAGCTCCCGGAACGTGTGCTTCACCTCGCGGTCCTCGAGGCTCTGGAAGGCGATGACGGCCAGGCGTCCCCGCGGGGCCAGGCAGCCCGCGATGGCGGAGAGGGCAGGCCCCAGGCCCTCGAGCTCGCGGTTCACACCGATGCGCAGGGCCTGGAACGTGCGGGTGGCGGGGTCCAGGCCCGGCCGCCGCGAGCGCCCCGCCGCGCGCCGCACGATGTCCGCCAGCTCCGTGGTGGTGCGGATGCGCGCCTGGCGCCGCGCGGACACGATGGCGCGCGCGATGCGCCGCGAGGCCCGGTCCTCTCCGAAGCGGTAGATGAGGTCGGCCAGGTCCGGCTCGCTCATCCGGTTCACGAGATCCGCGGCGGTCTCCCCGCCGCTGCGGTCCATGCGCATGTCCAGCGGGCCCTCGGTCCGGAAGCTGAACCCGCGCTCGGGCGTGTCGAGCTGGACCGAGCTCAGGCCCAGGTCGAGGAGCACGCCGTCCGCCCGCTCGCCCGCGAGCAGGCGCGGGATCTCGCGGTAGTCCGCGTGCGCCAGCCGCGCGCGCGCGCCGAAGGGGAGCAGGCGCTGGCCCGCGCCCTCCAGGACCTCCGCGTCGCGATCGAGCCCCAGCAGGCGGCCGGACGGACCGCTCCGCTCCAGGATGGCCGCGGCATGGCCGCCGGGGCCCACCGTGCCGTCCACGTACAGCCCGCCGGGCCTCACCGCCAGGAGCTCCAGGCTCTCCGCGAGCAGCACGCTCGCATGGCCGCCCTGCACATCAGATCCCGAACCCCGACAGCACGCGCCCGTCCTCGTCGGTGAACGGCTCCTTCTTGAAGCGCTCCTGCAGCCGCTTCTGGTTCCACACCTCGAGGTGGTTCTGCAGCCCGAGCACGCTCACCTCGCCCGCCATGGCCGCGCTCTCGCGCAGGAGCTGCGGGACCAGCACGCGGCCCTGCTTGTCCAGCGCCGCCACCTGACCGAAGAAGTTCACGCGATCGAGGAAGCGCTGCTTCGAAGGGTTCGATGACGGCACGTCCGCGAGGCGCCGCTCGATCTCCTGCCACACGGCCATGGGGTAGACGCGCACGTGCTCGCCCGTCACGCTGGTGACGAACAGCTCGGGCCCGTAGCGCGCCTCCACGACCGAGCGGAAGCCCTCCGGGATCTTGAGCCTCCCCTTGTCGTCGATCCGCGCCGGATGGTTGCCGCGCAGCATCCCCTTGCTCCGCCCTTATCTCGAGACCGGGAGGGAAAGAGGGCCCGGCCCCCATCGGGGACGCGGACCACTTTCCTCCACAAATTTCCACCTGGAGTCTAGAGAGCGGGCCCCCGGGTGTCAAGCGGAAAAGCAACTACCGGCTGGGTTTTCCCTGTGGACGGCGGAGGGGGCGAGAGGGCGGCGAAAGGTCGGGAACCGCCAGGAGGCGGCCACTGAACCGCCAGGCTGGCGTCGTCCAGGAGCCGCTCGGAGTCCGACAGGAATCCAGCCCACGCCTCCGGCTCCCAGATCTCGAACCGGTTCAAGACACCCGCCACCACCGCCTCGCGCTCCAGCCGGGCGCTCTTGCGCAGCGTGGCCGGCAGCAGGATGCGGCCCTGGACGTCGAGGGGACAGTCCAGTGCGCGGCTGGAGAGCAGGCGGGACAGCGCCTTCACCGGCGCGCTGAACGGGGGCAACGCCGCCAGCTGCGCCTCGACACGGGTCCATTCCTGCGCCGGATACACGGCGAGGCACTGGTCGAGCACGGTCACCACCACCGTGTTCGGCGCCGTTGCCGGCCCGCTTTCGGTGAGCAGCCGGCGGAACGCGGCGGGGACGGGGATGCGCCCCTTGGCGTCGATCCGATGCCGGTAGGACCCTTTAAACACAGCGAGCTAGGAGTTTTCCACACTTTCTTCCACTTTTCCACACTACCCGCGTTCCGTCTCCTCGCCCCCGCGGTCTGGAATAATCGCGGCTGTGCCGCCCCGCCCTGGTCGACGGGACTCGCGCACCGCGCTGCGCTATCTCGCGGCGCGGACGCGTCTGGGCGTGAAGTTCGGCCTGGACACCATCCTGGCCCTGGTGGCGCGGATGGGGCACCCGGAGGCGGCCTTTCCCTCGCTTCTCATCGCCGGCACGAACGGCAAGGGATCCGTGGTGGCCTACGCCGACGCCGCGCTCCGGGCGTCGGGGCTCAAGGTCGGGCGCTACACCTCTCCGCACCTCGTGCGCGTGAACGAGCGGATCGCCGTGAACGGCCGAGACATCGGCGACCAGGCGCTGGACCGCGCCGTGGAACGCGTGCGCGTGGCCGCGCAGGACCTGCTGCGCGCGGGCGCGATCACCGCGCACCCGACGTACTTCGAGGCGGTGACCGCCGCCGCCTTCGAGCACTTCCGCGAGCGGCGGGTCGATGTGGCCGTGCTCGAGGTCGGGATGGGAGGACGGCTGGATGCCACCAACGTCGTGGACCCCGTGGCGTCCGCTATCGTCAGCGTGGACCTCGACCATGAGGCGTACCTCGGGAGCACGCTGGCCGCGATAGCGCGGGAGAAGGCCGGCGTGCTGCGGACAGGCCGAGCCACTGTGCTCGGCCCGCTGGCGCCGGAGGCCCGCGACGCCATCGACGGGATCGCCCGCGACCTCCACGCCCGGCTCGTGGACGCGCGCGCGGGGACGGAGGTCCGCCGCGACGCCGAGGGCCTGGAGGTCCGCACGCCGCACGGCCTCTACCGCGGCCTGCGGCCGCTCCCGGGCGCCCACCAGGTGGACAACGCGCTGGTGGCCCTTCGCCTCCTCGAGGAGGCCCGCACGGCCGGCCTCGCCTGCGACCCCGAGCGCGCGGCGGAGGCGATCGGGACCGCGCGCTGGCCGGGACGGCTGGAGCGGATCGCCGGGCGCCCGGCCATCCTCCTCGACGGCGCCCACAACCCCGCGGCGGCGCGCGCGCTCGCCGATCACCTGCGCGGCATCGGTCCCTTCGTCCTGGTATTCGGCGCGATGCGCGACAAGGACGTCCGCGGGATGGCGGAGGTCCTGTTCCCGCTGGCCCGCCACATCGTGCTCACCCGGCCGCGCGTCGATCGCGCGGCCCGGCCCGCGGAGATCGCGGAGGCCGCCGGGCACGTGGCCCGCCGCGCGCGCCGCGAGGACTCGCCCCGCCGCGCCCTGGCCTGGGCCCGGCGTCAGGCCGAGAACGACTCCACGGTGGTGGTGGCGGGGAGCCTGTTCCTCGTGGGCGCGTTGCGGCCGTTCACCAGGGCGAGCCGGGCTTCCGCGGCGGGAGCACCTTCGCGATCGCGTCGCGCACCGCGTCGCCGCTCCAGTTCACGGAGCCGAGCCACACGGCAGCCACCGTCCCCGAAGCGTCGATGAGGTAGGCCTCGGGCAGCTTCCACGAGCCCCAGGCCTGCCGGAGCGCGTGCCCGCCGGGGTCCTGGAGCACCGGGAACGTCACCTCGTGCCTCTGCACGAAGCGCTCGAGGGCAGTCCGGTCCTCGTCGGCGGCCACCCCGATCACGGTCAGGCCGCGCGGGAGCATCCGCCGGTTCAGCCGCTCGACCTCGGGCATCTCCGCCTCGCACAGGTGGCAGTTGGAGAGGAACATCACCAGCAGGACCGGCCGGCCGCGGAAAGACGACAGCCGGGTCTTCTGGGTGGCGCCCAGTGACAGCAGATCCAGGTCCGGGGCCGCCTGGCCCACCTTCACCTGCGTGGACTCCGGGGAGCGGAGCCACCAGAAGCCCACCACCACGACGAGCCCGATGGCCGCCGCCGCCAGGGCCCGCACCGCCGCCCCGCTGGTCACGCGGAAGATTGTAAGTCGTCGGGCGGGTCCCGCGGCGCGGGATAGAATCCTGTGATGCCCAGGCTGTCCGCGGACGTGAGCGCGATCCAGGCCGACCTCGTGGCGCTGCGCCGCGACCTGCACCAGAACCCGGAGCTGGCCTGGGCCGAGCGGCGCACCGCCGGGCGCGTGGCCGCGTTCCTGGAGGGATCGGGCCTGGACGTGCGCGCCGGGGTGGCGGGGACGGGGCTCGTGGCCACGGCGCGTGGAGCGGGCGCGCGGACGGTCGTGCTGCGCGCGGACATGGACGGCCTCCCGATCCAGGAGCAGAGCGACGCGCCGTACGCCTCGCGGGTCCCGGGCGTGATGCACGCCTGCGGCCACGACGGCCACACCGCGATCGGGGCCGCGGCGGCCCGCGTCCTCGGCGCCCGTCGTCCGGCGGGCACCGTCCGCGTCCTCTTCCAGCCGGCGGAGGAAGGCGAGGGCGGTGCGCAGCGCGTGCTGGCGGAAGGGGCCCTGGAGGGCGCGGACGTGATCCTGGGCATCCACCTGTGGAACGAGCTGCCCGTGGGCACCATCGGCGTGAAGGCCGGGCCCCTCATGGCCGCGGTGGACCGGTTGAGCATCGTCGTGCGCGGACGCGGCGGGCACGGCGGCCATCCGCACCGCGCGGCGGACCCGGTGGTGGCGGCGGCCCAGGTCGTGCTGGCCCTGCAGACCCTGGTCTCCCGCGAGGTCTCGCCGCTCGATTCCGCGGTGCTCACGGTGGGGGCCATCCACGGCGGCCAGGCCTTCAACGTGATCCCCGACGAGGTGACGCTCACCGGGACCGTGCGCACCTTCGACGCCGCGCTGCGCCGCTCCATCCCGGACCGGGTCCGCAGGATCGCCGGCGGGGTGGCCTCCGCCCTGCAGTGCGAGGCGGAGGTGGAGGTGCGGCCGGGCAACCCGCCGGTGGTGAACGACGCCGCGGTGGCCGGCCTGGCCCGGCGGGCCGCGGTCCGCGTCGTCGGCGAGGAGAACGTGGTGGAGCCCGAGCCGACCATGGGCGGCGAGGACATGGCCGTCTACTTCGAGCGGGTCCCCGGCTGCTTCGTGTTCGTGGGCTCCGCGAACCCGGCGCGCGGCCTCGACCAGCCGCACCACAGCCCGCGGTTCGACTTCGACGAGGCGGCCCTGGCCATCGGCTGCGAGTTCATGGTGCAGGTCGCCGAAGAGGCCCTCAAGCCCGCCTGACGTTCCCTACCGGCTCCGCCACTCCTCCTTGAACCGCGTGGCCTTCTGCACCCTGGCCCACACGATCTCGTGGCCGAGGCCCGGGCCCGCGGGGACGGTGACGGCGCCTTCGCGCGAGACCGTCACCGGCGGATCGACGAGGTCCTCCTCGAAGTAGCGCGCGCTGGCCGCCGTGTCTCCGGGCAGCGTGAACCCGGGCAGGGTCTGCAGGTGGACGTTGGCCAGCCGCCCGATGCCCGACTCCAGCATGCCGCCGCACCACACGGGGATGGCGCGCGCGCGGCACAGGTCGTGGATGGCCAGGCTGGCCGTGAAACCGCCCACGCGGCCGGGCTTGATGTTGATGATCCGGCAGGAGCCGAGGTCCAGCGCGCGCCGCGCGTCCTCCACCGAGCGGATGGACTCGTCCAGGCAGACGGCCGTCCGGATCTGCTGTTGCAGCGTGGCGTGGTCCACGATGTCGTCCCAGGCCAGCGGCTGCTCCACCATCATGAGGCGCTCCCGGTCCAGCTCCCGGAACAGCGCCGCCTGGGCCAGCGTGTAGGCGCTGTTGGCGTCCACCATCAGCGGGACCTGCGGGAAGCGGCCGCGCACCGCCGCCACCAGCGCGCGGTCGGCCCCCGGCTTGATCTTGATCTTGATGCGGCGATAGCCGGCCGCCACCTCGCGGGCCACGCTCTCGAGGAGGGCGTCCGTGGACGGCTGCAAGCCAATGGAGACGCCGGACTCGATCGTCCGCTTCTCTCCGCCCAGCACGCGCGAAAGCGGCGCGTTCTGGAGGCGGGCGTAGAGGTCCCACACCGCCATCTCCAGCGCCGCCTTGGCCATCTCGTGGCCGCGCACGCGCGCGAAGGCCGGGAAGACCTCGCGCGGGTGGTCGAGCTTCAGGGCCAGGAGGAGCGGGGCCAGGAAGTCGCGAATGACGTGGAGGACGGTGGCGTTGGTCTCCGGCAGATAGTAGGGATCGTCGTCGGCCACGGCCTCGCCGTAGCCGGTGGCGCCGAGCGCGGACACCGAGACGAGGAGGAAGTTCTTCTCGGTGGATCTCGCGAACGAGGTCTCGAAGGGGTGGAGGAGGGGCAGGGTCAGCCGGCGCACCTCGATGCGCTCGATCCTCACGGTTCCACCGTGACGCCGGGCGCGGCGCGCAGGGCGTGGGCCTCGGCGAAGCCGGGGCTGGCGCGGATGACGGCGCCCGTCCCTTCGCGCAGCAGGACGAGGCCGCCGGCGCCGCGCCGGGACAGGAGCGCGAGCCCGTCGTCCGCCCCCAGGACGTAGACGGCGGTGGAGAGCGCGTCGGCCTCCATCGCGCTGGTGGCCACCACCGTGGCCGCCCGCAGCCGCTGCGCGGGCAGGCCGGTGCGCGGGTCGAGAATGTGGCCGGGCCGCTGATCTCCCCCGGAGGAAGACAGGGCGGCGCCGTCGATCTCGAAGGTGGCCCACGGCGGGCGCGCGGGGTCGTCCGGGTCGCGCACGGCCACCGTGGTCGGTCCGCCGAAGACGCCGAGGCTGCTGCCGCCGAGGTCGACGAGCCCGGCCGTCGCCCCCGCGGCGCGCAGGGCGTCCAGGGCCAGGTCCACGGCGTAGCCCTTGGCGATGCCGCCCAGGTCCAGGCGGGTGCCGGGGTCGAGGCGCACCTCGCGCGTGGCGGGATCGAGGTGGACGTGGGCGGTGCCCACCCGGGCCAGGAGGCGCGCGCGCTGGCAGCGGCTCAGGCGGCGGGGCGGTCCGCCGAGATGGCCCGAGGCGCGCACCAGCGGCTCGACCGTGGGATCGAAGGCGCCGGCCGAAGCGTAGGACACGTCGAGGGCGTGCCAGATAACGGCGGCAAGGTCGGGGGACACGCGGGCCCGGCCCGCCTGGTTCAGCGTGGTGAGCTCGCTCGGCTTCCACAGCGACATGCGGTCGTCCACTACCTGGAGGGCGGCGAAGGCGGCGGCGAGGGCGGCGGCGGGGTCGGCCGCGCCCGCCGCCCGCACCTCCGCCGTCGTCCCCATGACGAGGCGCACCTCTCGCGCGGAGCCTTCGGGGCCGGCCCCCAGGGCGAGGATGGCGAGCAGCGCGGCGGCGGGCATGCGCCCTAGCGGCGGGCGGCTTCCCGCGGGGGGCGGGCGGCGCAGCGGCGGCACAGGCCGAAGATCTGGTGGCGGTGGCCCTCGATCACGAACCCGATGCCCGCGGCGATCTCGTCCTGGATGCGCTCGATCTCCGGGTTCGAGAACTCCAGGATGTCCCCGCACGATTTGCAGATGAAGTGGTCGTGGTGGGCCCGCTTGTACTCGCGCTCGAAGCGGCTCTGTCCGTCCAGGGCCAGCTCCTGGGCCAGGCCGGCGGCCTGCAGCAGCTTCAGGGTGCGATAGACGGTGGTGCGGCCGATCTCGGGGCGGCGCTTCTGGACCAGCTGGTGGAGGTCGTCGACGGAGAGGTGGCGCTCCTGGCGCAGGAACGTGTCCAGGATGACCTCGCGCTGCCCGCTGCGCTTGAGCCGGTTCTTCGCGATGTACGCGGCGAAGACCTCCTTCTCCTCACGGCCCGCGCCCACTTTCACGGTACGGTCAGACTAGCCTCCGCCGGACGGGGAGTCAACGACCGCGCAGGGCGCGCCAGCGGCGCGCCAGGGAGACCCGCAGCTGCCACCCCGCGAACAGCAGCGGCAGCGCCATGAGAGCGCCCGGCACCATCGAGGGATGTTGCAGGTTGGTGGTCGTGGCCGAGGTCCCCGGCTCGTCGCGGCGGTAACGGATGGCGATCGGCTCGCCCGCCTTCCACTCGCGCGGGCTCTGGAAGTACCCCGTATGAGTGGGGCCGGTCTCGGCCACGCGGTACGCGTAGTGGCAGGAGTAGTAGCCGCTGCCGCTGCGGCTGATGAGGTACTTCTGCCGGAACAGGCCCTCCCACTCGCAGCGCTCGACCCGGGCCTGGTGGTCCACGCCGTCGTGGGCCAGGGCGTGCCAGTCGCGCCACATGAGGGCGCCTGAGGCGAACATCGCGGCGGCCAGGATCCCGATCGCCGCCGTCACGGCGGCCGGCATCACGGCTCCCAGGATCCGGAGCGCGAGCGGGGGCCGGGCCGCGGCCATCAGCGCGCCGCCGCTTCGACGATGCGCGCCACGCGCTCCACGTTGCGCGTGAGATCGAAGCGCTCGAGCGCGAAGGCCAGGCCCGCCTGTCCGCGCCGTGATCTCTCCGCCGGGTCACGGGCCTGGGCCACCGCCGTCAGCAACCCCGCCACGTCGCCTTCGGCCACCACCCATCCGCCGCCCGACTCCTCCACCCAGGACGCGCCTTCGTTCTCGCGCGGGCCGAGGAAGATGACCGGGCGGGCGGCGGCGAAGGCGGCCTGGACCTTGCTCGGCACCACCAGGCCCTGCCAGGCCGAGGAGAGGCTGGCCAGGTGGACGTCGGCTGCGCCCAGGCTGGCCCGCAGCCGCGCGCGCGGCTCATAGGCCAAAAGCTCCACGCGCGCGTCCCGCCGCTCGCGCGTGAAGGCCTCGACCTCGGCCCGCCTGAAGCCGCCGCCGAGGAACGCCCAGCGCGGGCCGGCGGGCCCGAGCCGGGCCGCCGCCTCCAGGAACTCGGACAGCCGATGCGCGCGGCCCATGTTGCCGGAATAGAGGAGCACGAGATCACCGTCGGTCCAGCCGCGCGCGTGCCGGATCTCCGCCACCTCCGCTGGCGGAGCGGGACCCTCCGCGCCCTGGCCCCAGAGAGGGACCCAGCTGAGGCGCCCGGGGCCGACGTGCGGCTCCAGGGCGCGAGCCATGAACGGGCCGAGCGCGATCACGGCCGCCGCACCGCGGAGCTGCGCGCTCGCCCGCGCATCGAGGAACCGGAAGACCGCCCCGCCGCGGCGCAGAAGGCCATGGGCAGCCAGCACGCCGGGGTAGACGTC
>Ga0207651_10001809_pt1 | contig 9951 bp, 9 predicted proteins | sample KBSM23metaG_FD_184328 | JGI IMG/M metagenome (GOLD analysis project Ga0207651, IMG submission 184328) | Miscanthus rhizosphere microbial communities from Kellogg Biological Station, Michigan, USA - KBS M2-3 metaG (SPAdes) (version 2) | ecosystem: Host-associated > Plants > Roots > Rhizosphere >... | reverse complement strand
GCCCCTGAGAATGCCAAGCTGCAAGCGTTCGCTTTGCCTGATCGATATCAAGCTTTTTTACGGTGTTGGACCTGCAAGGAAGCCTTTGTAAAGGCCGTCGGACGGGGTCTTTCACTTGGGTTGGACAAATTCGATGTCTCCTTGGGAATCGGCGAGCCCGGTTCGGGCGGGGCAACGTCGACCGAAAAATTCAGTGTTGATGGCTGGTCTCTGAGCCCCATCGTCTCGAATACTCTGGAAGGCTACATTTCAGCAGCGGCAGTGGAAGGCGCGGGTATTGAGCTAAGGGTTCGGACACCGGACGAAATACCGGGTTAAGTCTGACAACCGTGGCCATTCCAGTAACGGATGGGTGCCTGAAAGTTGGTACAAAAGAGAGCGCGACATGGCTGTACGTTATGCTTCTCGAAGTTTCTTTCAGTTTCCTTTGATTTGTTTTGGTTCCCAACGTGATATAAGGATGGCACGCCGCGTCGGCGAACTCTCAACCGCTGTACGGGACGGCTATAAACTCACACTTTTAAGATTGGAATGATGAGGATACGGGACTCACGTTTGTTGGGGGAGCAACGGCGGCGGAAAATCCTGGACGTGATCAACCAAAAAGGACAGATCACGGTACGGGAAGTAGTCCAGCGTTTTGATGTGTCGGCAGTAACCGCCCGCGGTGATTTAGACGCACTGTGCGCGGAAGATTTGGCAGTGCGGTCGCACGGCGGCGCGGTCAGGAAATTGGAAGTTGACTCGCGCGTCCCGTCGGACTCGGTTAAGTCGAAACAATTCGCCGAGGTAGCAGAGCTTGCGAACGTTAGCTTATCGATGGTCCTGCGCGTCGCGAATGGAAACGATCGGATCGAACCTGCGGTGCGATCTTCCGTATTCGCGGCGGCCCGGCAACTGGGCATCAGTCTTGCGCCCGGTCCAAGAAACCGCACCATCGCGTTCGTATTGGGCAATCGCGATACTGTCAACGAGTTCCAGTCCAAAATCCTGGTGGGGGCTGAAGGGTATTGCACCCAGCATGACTGGGACTTGCAATTCATGTGTTTTCGGTCAGAGTTGAATGCTCCAGCTGGGCCCTCGCGTCTTCCCGATGCCTTAGTTCGGCCGAATCGTCCGAGCGGAGCCATCTTGACTGGTACGCACTCAGCGAGTACCGTTTCGGCGCTCATCGAGAAACGTATCCCATTTTCACTAGTCGGAAATAACGTTGTCGGCGATTGGGATCCAAGACAATACGACTGCGTCTTCACCGACGACGTGCGCGGTTCCATAGAAATCACACGGCACTTGATCGCTGAGGGCCACAAAAAGATTTGGTATATCGGAAATCGTCGCCTTCCATGGTTTGCTAGATGCGCGGACGGCTACTCTAAGGCAATGAAGGAGGCGGACCTTGAACCTCACTTCAGCGAGATTAGCTCGGAAGATCGCGAACTCGGGTACTTGGCGGTGAAAGCGCTTCTGGCTAGCGGACAAAGGCCCACCGCGCTCTTTGCGGGCACGGATCAAGCAGCTTCCGGGGTGTATCACGCTCTACAGGAGTCAGGAATCAGAATCCCTGATGACGTTAGCGTGGCCGGCTTCAACGACACGATCGGCGAAGTTCTCCATCCAGGGCTTACCACTGTTCGCGAGTTTCCAAAGGAATTGGGTGAACATCTCGCAGAATTCACTCTACGGCGCATCCAAGAACCCGATCTACCCCCACAGCAACTTCTAATGCCAACCGAACTCATAAGGCGTGAGAGTGTGCGGCATCTTGCATTGAGTCCCGCAGTCGGGCCTGCCCATCATTTGAGGCAGACTGTGCCGTAGTTCGCCGCGCGCGCTTGAATCGCTAACACCTTGCGGCGATGGAGAGTTCAAGGCACGGGACGATTACGCCACACGAGAAACGGGCGGATGGTTCTTGCTAAACCAACCCCGTGCTCCCACGACTCGAATCACATTGAGATATAGAGACAGGACGAGCTGAAAATACAAAGAGGCCGGACATTCGCAATATCCGGAGACGTTTGGAGGCGCGGGTGGGAATCGAACCCACGCATAAAGGTTTTGCAGACCTCTCCCTTACCACTTGGGTACCGCGCCCTGCTATCTAAGGTAGCCTTGACCGCCAAAAATGTCCACGGTGGCGAAGATATGCGCGATCGCAGGCTCGTTCGATGCCAAATTAACGAGGATAGTAGAATCTCGTCCATGTTGGTTCCCGATAGCGCTCCGAAAGCATCTCTATATCGAATCTGTGTAGCATCACTTCTTGTGCTGTCGACGATGCTGATCGTCGGGTGTGAGTCCAAGCGTGAAGTCCCCGCCAGTTCACCCGCATCTCAAACGAATACAGGCGGCGATCCTGCGAAAGCTTTTCCGGAGGTTCACGCAGCGATCCCCGAAAGTTGGCTTGGCAAGTGGGATGGGCCTGAAGGGACGTTTCTTCAGGTTTCCAAAACCAACGACAAGTACCAAATCACCATTCAAAATCTAGACGGACCGAGAACGTTCGATGCGACGCCGGTCGATGGCAAACTTCAGTTTGTGCGCGATGGTCAAAGCGAATCGATTCATGCCGGTAACGGCGAGGATGCGGGGATGAAGTGGCTGCTCGACAAGAAAAACTGCCTGGTAGTCCGGAAGGGTGAGGGGTTCTGTCGAGAGTAATCGCCCTAAAAAACAGTATGGCATCAAGAGCTCTTCGCCCTGATGCCGGATAATTGCGATGGAGCGGGAGACGGGATTTGAACCCGCGACTTCGACCTTGGCAAGGTCGCACTCTACCACTGAGTTACTCCCGCTCAGCTGTTCTGATTATAAACGCGGCGTCCGCAGTGCGGCAATGAGGCGAGCGGGCGCAACTTTCACGTGCGCTTGGCTCCAACGATTTCTTCCAGCAGCCAAGTTTAAGACTGTTTTTGTTGCAGGGTTTCGTTGGCTTTGGCCGTGATCTGATTGCGAACATCCCACAATTCTTTGTAGAACAGATGTTCCATACGCTGGTGCAGCACTTCAACCGGAGTGCCCATTGTCCCGATCACGCCGCCGCCGATAATGCGTTGCGCGAGCTTGAGGTGATGATAGCGAAACAGTTGGATTCGCTCATCGAAGTCCAGCAGCCTCTCAGCAACGTCGTGCAGGCCAAAGAACTCTTCATGGCGCCGATACATATCATCGATGGATAATCCAGCTTTGTGCACCTGATCGTAAAACGCCTGACCCAGCCGTGGCCCGATGTGAAGCATCGCCAGAAAGCCCGGAGAATCTAATCCGCTACCGTGGCCGAGTCCGGCTCGTATCAAGTGGTAGTCATAGGGTGTAATTGTTTCGAGCACATGCAACATTGCAACCGGATAGTCGAGCATCTGGTTAGCTCTGCGGATTAAACGCGCGGCGTTTGCAAAGTCGCCATTCTGAATAGCAACCAGTACACGGTCCAGCTCGAACGCTACACCTTTCATCAATAGCTCTGAACTCTGATGGATGACCTGGAAGGTCATCTCATCTTTGTGCAGGAGTTCGTCCGGCAGTTTTTGAAGGGAAAGAAGCTCATCGCTGCGGAGATAGCGCTCGTAGTCCGATGCGCCTTTTCCTGGAAGAATGGGTTTCCGAAGATCTTCAGCGGTGCTCATCGCGCCTCCGTGGAGATCGAAAACTCAGCGACGACTCTCGGGATGCACGAATCACGATTGCATCGGTTCATGGACAGTCCACTGGGGATCGAGTTCCGGCGCGACAATCTGGCCATCCCGCATATGGATGATGCGATCTCCGAAGCTCGCCGCTTCTGGATTGTGGGTGATCATCATGACGGTCTGACCGAGATCTTTGTTGGATTGGCGCAGCATGTTGAGCACGATGTCGGAATTCTTGGAATCCAAGTTTCCGGTCGGTTCGTCGGCGAGCACGATGGCCGGTTTGTTGATGAGTGCTCGGGCCAGCGCTACGCGCTGCTGTTCTCCGCCAGACAGCTCCGATGGACGATGTGGCAGCCGGTTTGTGAGCCCCAGCAATCCGACGATGCGATCGAAGTAGGCTGGATCGCGTTTAGGATTCCCAGCGATGTCCTGCGCGATATCAATGTTGGATTGAGCGCTCAGAGTCGGCAGCAGATTGAATTTCTGAAAAACGAATCCGATCTTGCGCTTTCGCATTCGGGTTCGCTCAGCGTCGGAGAGGCGGGAAAAATCCGCGCCGTCGATCTCGACTCGGCCTTGATCAGCCCGCGTCAGGCCACCCAACAAATAGAAAAGAGTAGACTTGCCGCTTCCGGAAGGGCCAACGATGCTTACGAACTCGCCGCGCCGGACGGTGAATGACACCCCCCGCAAAGCGGGAACCTCGATCTGTCCTACGCGATACGTCTTGCGTAGATCAACTGCTTCGATAAACGCGGCCATCCATAGAAAACGATATCACAAGGAACGCGGGCTTCGCGGACGGCGTTCCTAGGCAACATTGGTTTGAGTTGGAGGCCGAAGCTCGCGTTGGTGCGCTCGTTTTGGGCCGCGCTTGCGAACGAGGAGAAGCCGGATCCGCTCAAGCAACTCCGCAGGCGCATACATACCTTTAGGAAGAAACACATCTGCGTGAGTATCGCGGTCGTAGATCCGAACTTTTCCTGAAAGGAGAATTGCGGGCGTATCAGGCGACAGCGCTTTAACTTCAGCCACGACACGAGAACCGTCGACACCGGGCATGATCAGATCGGTCAAGACAAGATCAATTCCTCCCTTGCGAAAGCGCTCGATCGCTTCCTCCCCATTTGTGCAGGTTACAACCCGGTAGCCTCGCGTTTCTAGAAGGACTTTGCGGATAGAGAGGGATTGCTCATTGTCGTCGACACACAAGATTGTTCGCTTCGGTTTCATGATTGGGGGACAACCCGCATGCTCGAGCTCAAGCCCGGCTTGCAATCAGAAATGTTTCGTTATCGTTTATTCGATCAGAGAATTCAGAGCGACACAAATCCTACGAAGAAAGATGGATTCCGTAAAGTGGCACGAATGCTAATGGCACATAAGTGCGGATGGAATTTAAAGCGAACGCGCGGGCGCTGATCGCCCTTAGGATTTCTAGCGCTCTGAATTTAGAAAGCAAATTCTCCACGCATCACCTCCACAGCATTTCCACCGACGCGTACGTTAACCACACGGTTATCTTTCTTACTCGCACGCACAAAAATTCTGCTCGGGCGCTTCATTTCTATTCCCTGTTCAATGAGGACTCGTTCGTCGGGTTGAGCCACGCCGTGAGCCGCCATCCACGCGGCAGCGCATCCCGCAGCCGACCCAGTCGCCGGGTCTTCTCCGTTGTAGAAAATCATGCGAGCATGCAAACGCGCGGCCGGATCTACCGTTTCGCGAGTTACGAAATAGAAAAACTTTCCGTCGGCGCGCGATAAATAATCTTTCGACCCTTTCGCATCAAGTTGAAGATCTCGACTGGTGGCGAGTCCCCGCAAAGGCACCACAATAAACGGCACTCCAGTGGAAACGGTCTGCACAGGCAAAGAAGGGTCGATGTCGCCGTCGCGAAGACCTGTCGCACGCACAACAGTCTCCCGATCGTGAGTCGCTCCAAATTTTGGATCAACCTGCGTCATCTCGCCGAAAACAGGTTCGCCTGGCTGACTCTCGAAACGCACCGGCACCCGGCCAACATTCAAATCCAAAACAACCTCAGCTGTCGGCTTCGTTCCTCGCAGAAAGAATGCAGTGCCGAGCGTGGGATGTCCTGCAAACGGCAATTCTTCCTGAGTCGTGAAGATACGAACTCGTACTCCGTGTTCACGTTCGGTGGCTGCATCGCGAGGAAAAATGAAAGTGGTTTCCGAGAGGTTTGTCTCGCGAGCAATGTTTTGCATTTCATCAGATGAAAGACCCGTCGCGTCACTGACAACAGCCAGAGCATTTCCCGCGAGGGGCTCGGAGCTGAATACATCAAGCTGCGCGAAGGCCAGCCGACGGCTCGTAGGGGTCATAGGGCGATATTCTACGGCTGATCAGCGGAAATTGCCGAATCTCAGCTGGAAAGGTCTTGGCTAACGCGAGCGGGACTTTCGCTTGGGCGAACAAATGAATTGTTATGCTACGTTCGTGTGATCCAACGAGTGTTGGATACCCGATTGAGAATGGAAGCGTTTGTCGTCCGGTGACGGTCCCGGTCTTCAAAACCGGCGGGCGGCAGGTCAACCTGTCGTCGGTGCGTTCGACTCGCACACGCTTCCGCCATGTTTTTTCAATGAGTTGCAACTGACATGTAGATCGTGGTCAGCCTGAGATTCAGTTCTGCATCCCGATACGTGATAAAAACGTGAAAAAAAAGACTCACCTTCGCACCTATTCATGGCTCCTGCTAATAAGTGTCGGTCTGATTTGGGGACAGACCGGCACCAGCGGGCGCGCCGCCGATTCGTCCGCACCTCCTGCTTTTTTTCCCGCGCCAACGCCAGCCGCTCTCGCCACCGCAGAACACGCGATCTCGGGACACGACCCCGGCCCCTCGGGCCCGAGCCCTGTCACTGACTTGCTGAAGCTGTTGCTGGCCAACGTCAACTCGACAGAAGCCTTTACGAACATGAAGGCAATGTGGGCAACCGACCGCTATTTTGACTTTGCCAGATTTCAGGAGACCGCAAAGAATGTCGCGGAGATGATGCGGCACGCAGGACTGGAGGACGTCCAGATAGGCCAAGGGCCCGCCGACGGTGTGACGCAGAACGGCTTTTGGACGCAGCCGATGGCGTGGGACGCGCATTCCGCCATCTTGGAAATCGTCTCGCCTCAGGTCCCAGAGGATATGCGCGTTCTTGCCGACTATCAGAAAATTCCTACCTCGCTGTGCCAGTGGAGCGGCCCCACTCCACCCGGAGGCGTAGAGGGTGAGCTCGTGCTGCGGCCCAAGGACCTTCGCAATGCAGACCTGAAAGGCAAGTGGGTGCTTGGCGGCCGCATGTCCAAGACCGATTTGAAGCAGGCCGGTGCGCTGGGCATGGTTCGCGAGAGCAGTGTGAACCGGACGCTGTTGGACGAGCGGGACTGGGAGAACGATTTCGGAGATAACGGCTGGGCGTTCAACAAAAATGACACGCCTACGGTGTGTTTCTCCATTACGCCGCGACAGGAGCAATATCTAAAGGAGTTGCTGCAAAAGGGGCCAGTGAAGGTTCGCGCCAACGTTGACACCCGTTACTACGAAGGGAAGTACCCGTATGTGAGCGGCGTCATTCTCGGCACCGACGGTCCTGGCGCGGAGGAGGTGCTCTCACTCGGACATTTATATGAAGAGGGCGCCAACGATAACTCCAGCGGCGTCGCATCCATTCTTGAAGCTACAACTACCCTCAACCGGCTAATTAAGGAAGGCAAATTACCCAGGCCAAAGCGGACCATCCGCCTCCTGGCCATGGGCGAGCGCTATGGCACGCTCGCGTATCTCGATGCCCACAAGGATCGAACCAAGCGAACCGTTGCCGCCATGTGCATCGACACACCTGCCGGATGGCAGTACCTGGCAGGAACGCAGTTCATTTGGTCTATGAATCCGCAATCGGCTAGTTCTTTTGTGGATGCATTTACTGTGCGCCTTGCCGCGGAATATTTCCCCATGGTGCGCCGCCCTTATTCATGGAGCGAGTACAACAGGGGCGCTTACTACGGCGGAACAGACGATGACCTCGGGGAGTCGATGATTGGTATTCCCACGACCTCGGTGAATAGCGGCCACGGAATCCCTGCCCACCACACCAGCTTCGATACTCCCCTCCAGGTCGACCCCAAATCCCTGCGCGACCTTGCCGTCATGAACGCGGCTTACGCGTACTTTCTGGCATCGGCCGGACCGGAGCAGATGCACTGGATGGCGGAGTTGGCCGTGGAGCGCGGATACGATCAGATCAATTCGGGGACGGCAAACAGTCTGGATCTTGTGGCCGCAGCAAAGGACGCCGACAGCCTGAGCCATCTGCTTTATTGGGAGAAGGCTCGCGTAGATTACAACCTGGCGCGCGAAACCAAGGCGGTCAAACAGGCGGCGGATCTTCAGCAGGAGCTGGCCGACCTTGCCTCCTTTGCCTCTGCGCAGAAAGTGCGGATCGAAGGCGCCGTCGCGGAGCGCGCAAAGGAATTGCATTTGGGAACGATACATCCGATGGCCCCCAACTTCGGTCCCGAAGCCGAAAAGATCATCGTTCGGCGCAAGCGAATGGGCGCCCTCCCACTGGATGAGATCCCGGAGAATCAGCGGGAAGGATTTCCTGACAGCGGCTTCTGGTCGCCAACTATGGCAGCACTTTACTGGTGCGATGGCAAACGCAACCTATCCGAGGTCATCCAAAACACGGAAATGGAACTTGGCCCGCAAAATAATTTTGACTGGGTAGGCTATTTTAAATTCCTGCAGCGGCACGGTTACGTGGACTTCGTGCGGCAGTGACCTGCAACAGCGAGCGGTCACTTTACTATCTGGAAATGTCGTGCCGTAGGAGCGCGCTGCGTCCTGTGCATCTTTATCGAACCACAGGCAGATCGTATTTTCCGGTTTTGAGGGCATAAGGTCTCCTTCATATAAAGGGAATGAGATGAGGTCTTGCAGCGCGGAAGTGCGTCCCGCTAAACCAGTTGCGTCCTATTTATGACCATACCAATCGGAGGCGTGGGAGATAGAGGCAAACCCGTTTTCTCACAAGCTCGCATCGGAAGTAGGATGAGTATCAGGCAAGTAATTTTTGATCGCACAGTTCAACCTGCTGGTTAAAGATATAACCACCAGGACTTATTCAGGGTTTCCATTGCCAGAATTCCAATCTGGTTGAGTTTGTGCGCGCTCGCACATGGACTCGATCATGCCTTCCGTTTCCTGCGGATCGCCAGCAAAAATCCCGTGCTGGGTCAATTGCACTGTCTTCTTCAATTCGGCGGAAGATTTTCCGGCTTTGAGCCCTTGCTTGACCTGTTTCCACATGTCAGCAATAAAGTCCCGCTGGCGATGCAGCAGATTGACATCACCGAGATCTCCGTGTGACGGAACCACGGTCTTGATGGGGAGCTGGGCAATGTTCTCGAGTGCGCGAATCCAACCGATATACCGCACATCCTGGTCGGACAGATTGTTCCCGAAGGTCCAATTGACAGCCAAATCCCCAACAAAAACAATGCCTTCTGCGGGCAGATAGGCCACCCCATCGCCTTTGGTGTGGGCCTGCCCATATTTGATTAGCTCGACACGATGTTGGCCGTCGTCAAACACGAGGTGATCGTGAAATCGAATGGACGGCAATTCCAAATGTTCCGATTTGATCTTGGTCTGCTCCTTGACATCTTCCATTCCCTTGGTGCCCAGTTCTAACGCAAGATCGTCCGTACTTACAATGGCGGCGCCGTGGGCTATGAACACACTGTTTCCCAAGGTGTGATCTGCATGATAGTGAGTGTTGAAGACAAAACGGATCGGTTTGGGCGTGATGGTTTTTATGTCCGTAATGATTTTTTCAGCCGCCCACGGAAAATTCGCGTCGATAACCAATACGTAGTCACGAAATACAACAAAGCCCACATTGGTCTGTTCGTGCTTGTTGAGGTCGCCAGACCAGTAGTAAACATCTCGAGCAAGCTGATGCACGCGATTCTGTGCGTAACTTGGCTGACTTGCCCATGAAAGCAAGAAGATTAGAAAGGACGAGCAGTATATTTTCGTCTGCATTGTTAAGAACCTCAGTATAGGCGGGTGGCTATTCAAGCCAGGTTTTGGCTTGAGTCGGGTAATTTTGATTGTTCAGCGGTGCTCATAGCTCCGAGATTAAATACCTACTCATCATCCTCATGCACTGGGACGCGCGTTCGGACGGCCAAGATATAGGCCTTGGCATTCGGTTTGTCCTGGTTGTAAAACCCCACCGTGCAGTTGGGACGAAAGTAATAGGCGTCTCCGGCCGTGGCGGCATAGCGGCCTTCGACG
>Ga0207651_10001807_pt1 | contig 9953 bp, 10 predicted proteins | sample KBSM23metaG_FD_184328 | JGI IMG/M metagenome (GOLD analysis project Ga0207651, IMG submission 184328) | Miscanthus rhizosphere microbial communities from Kellogg Biological Station, Michigan, USA - KBS M2-3 metaG (SPAdes) (version 2) | ecosystem: Host-associated > Plants > Roots > Rhizosphere >... | reverse complement strand
GAACCTGTACGCGGTCACGGGCCGCGCCAAGCTGCAACGCGTCATATGCCGCCGATACCCCAGTTTCGTGAGCCCTGCCAGCTACGTGCACAATTGCCAGCTCCGGAAAAGTCCCCAGCAAATAGCGCACATTTGCTACCATGCCCTCGTTCAGAGCACGCGCACCATTACCACCACCTGTTAGAAAGACAATCTGCTTATACTTGAGCCCGAGTGCCTTGCGGTACCGTTCACGCAGTGCAGGCGTTACCGGCTGATACTTACTACTAACTGGCACCCCCACTTGCACCGTTTTGGCGGCCGGGTATGGATACATCTCTATCGGCAGTGCTACCGCATGGGTATGTGCCCAACGAGCAATTAAGCGATTAGCAAGACTCGGCACGCTATCCGAATCATGCGTCACATAGGGAACGCCGCTTAAGTGGCCACCAAGCGTCACCGGTACACTTACAAAGCCACCGCGGCTGAAGATAACGTCTGGCTGCAATGTGCGCAGCAACCAGTAGCTCTGCCACAAGCCGGCCAAGGTACGAAATACATCGCGGATATTGAGGAGCTGCACGCGTACATTTAGTAACTGCCGCCAGCCTTCATCGGCATAGCGCCGCAGTTTACCGGCCGAAACACTGTACACAGCATCAATATCAGGGCTCCGTGCTGGTAGATCGGCCAATGTATCGCCCTTTTGGCCGATGTATATAATCTGAGTATCCGGATCACGCCGTTTCAGCTCATCTGCGATCGCTAAGATCGGGGTGATATGCCCGCCGGATCCGCCGCCCGTCACTACTATCTTCATATGTTTTTCCTTGCCCGCGTTTTTGAACGTTGCGGCTACTGAAACTAGTATAATGCGAAATCTGAAAAACCAAGCCTAAAGCCGCACCCACAAACAGCACGCTAGTGCCGCCGTAGCTCACCAGCGGCAATGTAATACCCTTTAGCGGCAGCAATCCCACCATAGCGCCCACGTTGATAATCATCTGGGTGCTCAGCCACGCCAGTACCGACACCACAATTAACCGGCTAAACATATCCGGTGTTCGCTCAATAATTAGTCGCAATCGCGCAAACAATGCCACGAACAAACTAAGCAGTATCATCACGCCAATAAAGCCAAACTTCTCGGCGTAAATCGCAAAAATCGAGTCATTCTGTGCCTCTGGCAGATAACCATAGGCCTGCACACTGCTCCCCAGCCCCAGACCACTAATACCACCCGAGCCCACTGCAATCAGCGCCTGACAAGCCTGATAACCGCCGCTAGAGGCACAATTAGGGTGCAGGAAGCTGGTTACGCGTTCTCGCCGATATGGGCTAATCGCAACCACGAATACAATCAGCAGGCTTAGCACTAGCGCCGCCGATAAAATCCGTCGCATCGGTAATCCTACCATAACTGCTGTGGCACCGGCCATGGCTAAAATCACGCCAAATGATCCCAGATCGCTCTGTCCATGCAGTGCAGCTGGCCCCGCCACCACAAAGGTAATCACCAGCAGCAAAATACCCAGTGGCCGCAGCGTTTCCTGACTATTGGCTAGCTTACCGGCTGCAGCCTGCTTTGCCAAAAAACCCGCTAGATAAATAATTAGTGCAAACTTTAAAATTTCTACCGATTGCAGCGAAAAACCGCCTAGCTGTATCCAACGATGCTGCGGATATTGTGGTGGTGCCGGCATCACTAACGCCACCATCGTTCCTAGCGCCGCCAGTATCAATAGCGGTTTTTGCCACTGTCGCCAGGTTTCAATCGGCACACGGGCCGTTACTAAAAATACCGCTATGCTCAGACCAATCGCTACCAATTGGCGAGATACAAAGTGTACTCCCGAGCCACCCGTTGTAGCACTCAGTGCTGGACTGATGGCATACACAACCGTCAAACCAATCGCCACCAAAAACAGTGCGATCACCACCAGCCAATAATCCGGCCGGTGCCGGCGAATCTGCGTTTCTTCATTACGCCGCGAATTTTGCATCCGGGCCGTCACATTCATGAGGCCAAACCAATCACAAACGGCATCTGCCAAGCGGGCATAAGAGACATTACATAATACATAGGCAGGTGTTTATCCTTATGGTTTAGTATACGCTACTGACGCTTGGGCGTCACTCCGAAGTCATTAACGAGCATGTGGGCGATATCACCAAACACCGGCTGGCTAGTGCCCGCTCCCGCAAACCCACTATATTTCGTAGGCTCTAAGTTATATACCACAATCGCATACTGCGGCGTGTCACCGCCCACAAACCCCATGTAGGTACCGTTCACCTTGTGTGGATCATAGCCGCCACTCACCGGATCAGCAATTTCCGCCGTCCCCGTTTTACCGCCTATACTGTAGTGCGGTCCAAAATCAAGGTAGGTGAAACCTTCGTGTATGTGGTTCGTGTTGTTCTGTTCAAGGAGTGAAATCATCTCGTCGCTCACCTGTTTTGAAACCACCGCATTCTCGAGCACCTTTGGCTGCACCACCGCCACGCTGCCATCAGCGTGCGTCACTTGATCAATCAAATGCGGCTGATAGTACGTCCCCCCATTAAGCATGCTCGCGAGCCCGCTCACCATTTGCAACGCCGTTGCCGAGTAAGCCTGCCCGAACGACATGTTGGCATAGGTAAGATTAATCCCCGCGCCGTTGTCGGCGGGCTTTGGCACGTAGCCATTTGGCTCGTAACCCTGCTCTATCCCCGTTGCTTTGCCAAGCCGGAAATGATTCGTAAAGTAATCGTACAGTATGTTCCGGCCCTGCGCATTCACCTGTCCGCCGCCCAGCTGCATCAGCATCCAGGTCGCGCCCGTATTCAGCGACTTGTCTAATGTCGAGAGAATACTCTGTTGCCCCGTACTGTGGTCTTCCTCCACATCACTCACGTTAGCACCATCAATCTTCCAGGTACCCGGGTCATAGAACGTCGTCAGCGGCGTAATAACACCCTTTTGCAAACTAGTCGCCGTTGTAAAAAGCTTCGTGATTGAACCCGGCTCAATCGGCGTCGTCACCGCATCATTCTGGAACAAAGCTGGATCATCAACGTTCTGATAGCTTGCCGGGTCAAAGGTAGGATAATTCGCCATAGCTTTCACCGCACCCGTATGCACATCCATAATGATCGCACTCACATCTTTCGATTTATTGCGATCCTGCGCAGCCTTCACAATCTTTTCCAACCCCGCCTGCATGCCCACATCAACGCTCAGCTGCACATTATCGCCTGCAACTGGTGCAATGGATAGGTTGCCCGCATTTGCGGCCAGCGGCACCCCGTTGATGTCAGTCACCGCCTTTAGTTGTCCGGGGCGACCAGCCAACTGGGCGTTGAGTGCCTGCTCAATCCCGTATTCACCTTGGCCGTCATTGTTTACAAAGCCAAGCAGCTGCGACGCCATCGTACCCTGCGGATACGAACGATAATCTTGCTCCAACGTGCCCACACCCGGCAGTTTAAGCGCCAGTACTTTAGCACTCTGCGCAGGCGTAAGCCGCTTCTTAAGCACCACGTAGCGCGTGCCCTTTGTCTTGAGCAGCTCGGTTATGTCATCAACGTTTCCGCCGATGACAGGTTGGAGCTTTGCCGCTGCAGTGTCAGCATGTTTCACAATAGTTGGATCCGCATAGAGCGTAAACAGTTTTTGATTCAGAACAATCGGCACCGTACCTTCACCAAAATGCGCCGTTATAACCCCCCGCTCTGCAGGCACCATATATTGCTTAAGCTGATCACTCAGCGCCGCCCTTTTATAATAATCGTAGCGGATAACTTGCAGATAAAACACTCGCACTGCAAACACACCAAAAACCACCAGCAGAAGCGCATACCATATACGCACCCGCTGCACAGAATTTACGGCCGGCACGTCCGGTTGCTGATTCATTACCGCTTATTATACCCTAGTTAAGCATAATGAGATTCAAGTGCTCGTCTTCAGTTGACAGCACTGCTAGCATACTTCCTCAATAAAAAAGGAACCCAGGGTCAACTCCTGGGTTCCATCGGGGAACTCACTACTAGTAGCAATGAGCTACGACAAGTGCTTGCCTTGTTCCCGTGCGCTATTGATGCCAGCGACCTGTGCAGGAGTAAGAGTACGACGCTCACTGCTGGTCACGGTACCATACCTCACTTCTTGACCATGGGCGGCTTCAAGCGGACGTTGAGGCGGAACAAATTGACTAGGCTCCGCACCCTGCTCAACTGGTGGCAGTGGCGCTACAAATGCCCCATGATCTTGGCCATCCATTAAAGAATTCATGCCTTGTTGCGGTCCAGGAAATGCTTCACTCATATGATTACCTTTGTTTATTTTTATAAGAGTAACTATATACTAGCACATGGTTGTGCTTAAGTCAATATAGAGGTAATGCTTATCTGGTTTGAATGGCAGCAGAAACGGTAATCACAGAATAGTATTATTTTTACTGTACGCTGTCGCTGGGCGTAGCCTGAGCCATTGCCTGCGCCTCGGCACTGCTTGCCACCCGGTCCATGGACTGCAAACGAGCAGATGCGACCGTTAGGTCTTCGTGCTGCTGCTGGAGCTTGGACTGCTGCTTCTGCAAGCCATTAATTTGATAGCCGTAAGCATTGGTTTTGGTCACCTGTGTTAAGTATAAAAGCCCGAGTAAACACGCGAGCACAATCAGCACAATCGTGTTGCTGACTGGGCCAAGCCGTTTATCGGTCACCCGGAAACTAACCGAGTTTTGGCCACGCGAAACCGCTGGCTGGCGACCCATAGCTAAAGTATTTGAATATGTCATAAGCGTTTTTGTTTTGGTCTTTCTTTGGCCGGTAGATTCCGGTTAAACCGGAATCTACCTAGCTGCAACCTACATGCCTTCGCGGCGAACCGTGATGTGGTAGGTGCGGGAGTTGCTTTTGATGCGGATTGGCATGTGCTCGTCCCTTTCTTTGTTTATTTTTTCACTACGGCACGGAGTTTTGCACTCCGGGCACGCGGGTTAAAAACTAATTCTTGGTCGTCGGCTGCTATGGGGTGTTTAGTAAGCGGCAATAGTAGCGCATCATAGCGGTCCCCTGCCAGTTCAGAAAACGCTTGTTTTACCATGCGATCTTCCAGACTATGGAAACTGATGACGCCCAGGCGGCCCCCTGGCTTTAGTAGCTCGGCCCACAATGGCAACGCATCTTTTAGGAGCTCCAGCTCGTTATTAACGGCTATACGGAGTGCCTGGAAGGTGCGGGTTGCCGGGTGCGTTTTGCTGCCCTTCGGCATAACCGAACGAACGACTTCTGCAAGCTCTTGAGTAGTCTCAAGCGGCCGCGCCGCCACAATAGCGTTTGCTATCGTGCGTGCCCGTGGCTCTTCCCCATACGTCTTGATGATCCGTTGCAGATCATCAGCACTATAGGTATTTACCATGGTAGCGGCAGTGAGCGTTTGGGTCTGGTCCATCCGCATATCAAGCGGACCTACCGTGCTAAACGCAAAACCTCTTGCAGCATTATCAATGTGCGGTGACGAAATACCCAAGTCAGCCAGAATAAGATCAAACCGCTTTCCCTCGGCAACAAGCGTTTGGGTTGCAGATAGAAAATCCCTATGTACAAGTGTAGCCCCTTGCGCTCCGAGCTCTGCAAGTGCCGCAATGGCATTCGCGTCCCGGTCTACAAGGACCGCTTCTGTAGGGTTTTTCGTCCGTTCCAGCACAGCTGTGGCGTGGCCACCATACCCTGCCGTCAGATCGAGATATGACTCTCCCTCTTTCGGATCAAGGTAATCGAGGACCGGCTGCAACAGCACCGGAATGTGCTCGTTCTTTTCTTGGTATATTTGCACTATTGTTATTTTTGTATTTGTTTTGGTGTTTGTGTTCCCGGATTGCCTTCTCGATTAGTGCAGTTTGGGATGGCAGCCGAGCACCGGAGCGGAACCGTACTTAACGTACGGTGAGCACCGGAGTCGCAGAGCTGACGCCCAAAATGTGCAATCGAAAGGCGATCCAATGACAAGGTCACCTAATCAGCAGCCAACTATTTGTTTTTTTGGAAGTTTTTGTTTTTGCGAAAGTCAGAAAACGCCTATTGAAAGTAAAGATGTTTAAGAGTTAAACGAGGCCTGCATTTGCGTGCTAGGCCAGTGATACTTCCGGCTTCTCCTGACGAATTGAGAGACTTATGTGTGAGGTGGAGTTTTGGGAGGTGTTTTAGGGAAAGAACGAGGGTTTTTAAAAGCGGTGCCCTCTCTAGTCCGCTTGTTGACTGCCGAATAGGTAAACTCATCCTTGAGACAACCACTTCGTGGTTTTCTCAACGCGCCGACAAAAAGACGTGACTTTTTGTCGGGCTGCTCTTTCCGGTCAGATGACGGTTCAGAGCAACTTTGTTGCTATTTCGGTTGTTTGCCTGATTGTTAAAGTGCTTCTTGCGGAGTTAGAGCTAATCGCTCATAAGCCGCCAATACTTACCAACCCGTACGCATGACACACTTTTATCGATGCCGGCGTAATCTAACAAATGCTGTTCCAATGTAATTCTTCCCTGCTTCGCATCCAGCTCGACTTCTGTCTTGCCCATACGGAACTGAACGTTTAAATCAGCGATCCGCTCATCCAGGATGTCACCCTTCAGACGCGCTTCGACTTCATCGTCCCAGACGTGCTTTGGATACACATGCAGGTATTTTTGAAACCCACGGGTTATAACTACTCCACTGGCGAACTCGCTTCGAAGTTCGGTCGGCATCGTGAGCCGCCGCTTGTCATCGAGTTTCCTTTGAAAATAGTCCACCTGTGCCATTGTTTGGTTGGTTTAGTTTAAGTTACTAGTGAGTTTTTTATTTTTGCGTTGTAGCGGGCAGCGGTTGGTTTCTTTTATGCTACCCACGATTACCCACTAACAAGAGTGTACTACCCACACTTACCCACATGCAAGCATTTTACATATAAAAAGTGGCGTCTTGCTCGCCACTTTTCCACAGTTATACATCTTTATCCACAGTCTGCGCTACATGTGGTGCTCAGCCGAGCATACCTACACGCTAACCTATAAGGCCACCTACTCCACATGCAGCATGTTACTTGCCACTCAGCGTGGCGTGTCGCATGCCGCTGCTCAATATAATTGGTGCGTGGCCGGTTTCAGCATCGCGAAGATATACTGAATCTAATACATCCGCATGAACCGGCACTGCATGCAGAGCCCGCAGCATTTCACCGCTGCTCTTAAAACTAGTGAGCAGTATGGCTGCCACAGCTACAAACATACTGCCATGCCAGTGGATAGGATGCCGATGACGATGCAGATTGTTAGCTTTTTTCATAGTTTTACTATTTATTTTTGAGATAGTAAATAAACTGTAGCAAAACTTAAGCGTTTTGTCAATATTATGACGAGCTATATTACCTTCTTCCCCGATCTCGGATCCGTCGATTGAAGGAGCGGCCAAATTTTAGTCAGCAATGAAATTGTAGCGAGGCCGGCACCCTAAATAATCATGTCCAGCCGGTGAACATCTTCGGCATCTAGCGCAATCTCCATAGCACGCACGTTTTCTTCCAAATGCGCTAGACTGCCTGTGCCGGGTATCGGTACAATGACCGGTGAATGTTGGAGCAGCCAAGCCAGGCCGATCTGACGAACTGTTGCATGATGCTTTTCGGCAATAGCCTCAAGGGTCTGCTCGTGCAACCCGCCCGCATTACCGCCAATTGGGAAATAGGGTATAAACGCAATGCCGTTTTGTTCGCATAGTTTAAGCACGGCTTCATGTTTTCGATTTAGCACGCTATAGCTGTTCTGGACCGTAGCGATCTTAGTGGTAGCCATAGCCTTTTCCAGATGACTGACCTCGACATTGCTTAGGCCGATATGTTCAATCTTGCCTTCTTCGCGCAACTGCATCAGGGTGCCAAGTGAATCTTCAAACGGCACAGCCGCATCGACAGTATGCAGCTGATAGAGTGTAATACGTTCCACACCTAAACGCCGTAGACTGGCTTCGCAGGCTTCACGTAAATGCTCCGGTGTACAATCAGGTGCCCAATAGCCTGGCCCTGGCCGGCGCAGGCCACCTTTGGTGGCGATAATCATTTTTTCGTACGGATACAATGCTTCGCGTATAAGATTTTCTGAAACTTCTGGACCATAGGCATCAGCGGTATCTATAAAATTGATGCCAAGCTCAACGGCGCGTTTCAGCACTGCAATAGCCGCTTCGTGATTGGGTGGTGGTCCCCATATGCCTTCGCCGGTTATCCGCATGGCACCAAACCCCAGCCGGTTAACCGTGTAGTTACCTATCCGTACCGTTGTGTTCATAGGCACCCCTCCCTACACGTTAAGCTCGAATGGCTCTCCGTTGACAGCTTTTATAAAGTGGATATCATGTGCGGCAAAATCTTGTTCAAGTTGTGCGTACGCTGCCGTACGAGCTTCATCATGCCAATGCCAGTCGTGGATTGGGATAATGTATTGCGGCTTAAGCTCCAGCCCTAGACGCACTGCGCCAACCACCGACCCCCACGGCGCCTGCACCGGCAACGCCAAAATGGCTTTGGTTTCTTTAAAACTGTGGCTGTCGCCAGGATGGCTGAGCACATCTAAATAGTGGACGCCGATCTCTTGTGGCGGATCAGATGGAAAATAGGGGCGTACGTGCTCATGCGGACTAGTAAATAGGCTTGAGCCTTCAGGTGCCTGCACGCTAGCCTTTATGCCAATCTCCTTAAGTCGCTCAACTATTTCGGGCGTAGCTGTTATACGCACGTCCGGGAACCTCACAGCTAGTAGCGACACCGTTCCCTCATCCATGTGATCAGGATGGATATGGGTGATAAAAATGTCATCGAGCCGCTTGAGTTCATCAACATCGAGCGTATTATAAACACCTGGATCGAAGAGCGCCGTACGCTCCGGCGTTTCAACCAACAGACACGAATGGACAAATTTGGTGATTTTCATGGGCGTACGCTCCTCTTACTGCACTCAGTATAACCCAGCGGAGCACGGTGCATGTGTGAGATTCTGTACGGACTTACAACGGCTTACTTTGCCGGCTTGGGTTTGCGGGCCGTGCGGTGGTCACGATAAGCTAGCTCTTTCCGGTGCCGATCGAGACATTCGATATATGGCTCGAATTCCTTGAGGAGGGTTGAGTATCGTTGATTGGGCGTCAGGAGTTTGAGGAGCTTTTTCTGGCCAACTAAATATTCAAGCAGTCCAAAAAAGTCACCATCGCCACTCACGAGCACTGCCTTTTCGTAGTTGTGATATTCTTTCATGGAATACAGCACAAGATCGGCATCGATGTTGCCTTTTACTACTGGCTTTTGGTCGTCTTTGTGTTCGGAATCGCCAGTTGCTGCCGTGGCATCAGCTTTGATTTCTAATGTGGGCTTAAGCACAATCAGGTAGCCATGCTCATACATCAGCTCATAGAGCGCCTCGTTCTCTGCCATATAGCCTATGAACATAAAGGCATGCGTAACACCGTATTTCTCTTGGAGCCACAGCCGGAACTTGCGCCAGTCCATCTTCCAGCCCAATTTCTGAACGCCAAGGTTCAGGTTTTGGCTATCAATAAAGGCATAGTTGCCTTTGGGCTGTGGAAGCTTATGCCCCTTTGGTAATTTTGCAGCGTTATGCGTGGAATTCGGGCGGTGCTGGCTATTCATGTCCTACTCATCATACCATTTGTGCTTTATACAGTTGGTATCTTTGTACTTTTCGGTACGACCACTCAAGCCGTACGAGTTCTGCTCTAACGATAAAAGCGGCTGGAATATACATGCACGCGACAAGTCCGGGCCACGTGGCTAGCCAACCCAATACCCTGCCCGTGCCTGGTAGTACGGCAGTCACCCGGCCGACTAATAACGAAGTCTGCGCTTGGGGATCAGGCACAGCGAGCGCATCGCCTTTTGTTTGGAATGTGCCCGGCGTAATGCGGATGAGGCGATGGGTTATCATTTCGCTGGGATTGC
>Ga0207651_10001800_pt1 | contig 9966 bp, 5 predicted proteins | sample KBSM23metaG_FD_184328 | JGI IMG/M metagenome (GOLD analysis project Ga0207651, IMG submission 184328) | Miscanthus rhizosphere microbial communities from Kellogg Biological Station, Michigan, USA - KBS M2-3 metaG (SPAdes) (version 2) | ecosystem: Host-associated > Plants > Roots > Rhizosphere >... | reverse complement strand
CGCCGTACATCACCGGCTTCGCGCCGCCCAGCACGAGCAGCGCCGCCGCGCGCGCGATGGCAAAGCCGGCCACGGCGCAGCCGCTGGCTTGCAGTCCCAGTCGCACGCGCTCGGGACGCGCCAGGCACCTGAAGAGAAAGACGGCAAAGCCGATCTCGAAGCCGCCATAGGTGGCGATGAAATCGGTGGTGGCGGTGCTGGTCGGAAGGGCGATGTCCACGAGAGCCGCCAGGCGGTGGGGAAACGCCGCGAAGGCGATCCCGAACGCGGCAAACAGAACGGCCGCCGCGCCGAGCACGAGCCGCGGGAACACGGCCTACTTCGGGGCGAAGCGGTTGAACGGCACCGGCGCGTCCACAGTCTGGCCGGCGGCCTCCTGCACGCGCGCCGCGCGCAGGATGTTGGCCACGCCGTAGTTGCCCTCGTGGCAGGCGTACTCGTAGATCGGCCCCTCGAAGCGCCGCAGCGGCGCCTCGCCCGACCACGAGCGCGTCCACACCGACGGATCCTCGACGGTGAAGCGATAGTCGATCGCGTCGGGGCCCGTCATCCGGAACCGCTCGACGACGCGCATCGTTTCGCTGGCGAAGATGTCCTGACGCGTGCTCTGCGGCGACCCGCGGAAGTTGGTCTTCGAGGTGAAGTTGGTGGTCGTCACCACCAGGGTGTCGCCGTCCCAGTGCCCGCGCGCGATGCCCGCCAGCTGCTGCACCGCGCCGCTCGGGACCGCCGGGCCATCGATCGGGATGAGACGCACGTCGTGCATCATCTCGTGGCGCAGCACGACGTGTTCAGGCGACTGCAGAATCTGGAAGTTGGCGTTGTAGGCCGGCGGCAGCATCGGCGGGCCCACGTTGCCCCAGGCGATGCAGCGCTCCGCCAGCGTGCGCACCTGGACGCTGTCGGCGGGGCCAACGCCTTTTCGCGCCTGCAGGCGCGCCGCCTCGCGCTGCCGCGCCGCCTCCGTGATCGGCGGCAGCTTGCCGTCCGGCGGGTCGTAGATGATCGACGTGCGCATGTGCGCCTGCTTGACGTAGTTCTCGGCCTGCCACAGGGCGTCGTCGTAGTGGATGTCGCTGCGCGACTGGGCGTTCAGCCGATCGAGGCGGCTCTTGAAGAACGCCTGCGCCTCCGCGGCGGTGAAATACTCTTTGCCTTTGGCCTCGTCGGGGCGCTCGAGCGGCACGTAGCTGTCGTTGGTCCAGTAGCCCTGCAGGTCGGGGCGGCCGTCGCTGGTGCGCGGCGGAGCCCATCGGCCGGTGGTCTGGCCAGCGATGGTGGCGGTCGCCAGCGCCAGGAATGCAGCAAGCAGGGCCGGGGTGTAGTGGCGCGGGCGCATGTGGGCTGATTCTATGTCGATCCCGGCTTTGTCGATCCGGACCGGCGTCGTTCGACGTGGGTATAGGAGGCACGAGTGATGCGGAAGCTGGTTGTGTCGGAGTTCACGACGTTGGACGGGGTCATCCAGGCGCCGGGAGGCAAGGACGAGGATCGGGACGGCGGGTTCGAGCACGGCGGGTGGACCTGGCCCTACTGGCATGACGACATCGGCGCCACCTTCGGCGCGCTGATGGCGGATACCGACGCGTTCCTGCTCGGCCGCAAGACGTATCTGATCCACGGCAACGCGTTCGAGCCGATGCCCGAGGGCGACCCGTTCGGCGACATGATGAACGCGCCGAAGAAGTACGTCGTGTCGCGGACGCTCGAGAAGCCGGTCTGGCGCAACACGACGATCATCCGGGACAACATCGTGGACGAGGTGCGCGCGATCAAGGCGCAGCCCGGCAAGAACATCCTGCTCGACGGCAGCAGCCAGCTCGCGCACATGCTGCTCGAGCACGACCTCGTGGACGAACTGCACCTGCTCGTCTATCCGCTGATGCTCGGCAGCGGCAAGCGGCTGTTCCCCGACGGTGTGCGGCAGGAGTTCAAGCTCACGTCGTCCACGCCGTATCCGACCGGCGTCGTCGGCCTGCACTACGTGCGCCAGCGGTAATGCTGCGACGCGTGCTCGGATTCACCTCGCCACGGTGGAGACGGCCGTCTCCGTGTGAGGCGCGGCGCCGCGTTCACCTGCGGCGCCTCGATCACCGGATGCTGGTGTCTGAAGGTCGAGCTTGACGATCAGGCGCGCGCGGCTTTCGTGAGAAGTACACGCGCTGCGTCTGCCGCGTCTGCCTGGAGGCCGCCCTGAGTGATCAGAAAGCGAACACGTAAATCCAGTTCCGTCTGCCGCCGCTGGCGCTGAGATCCGCCCGATATTGTCGTGTTTCCCCGCTATTTCATGCTACTTCCTCGTCTCGCTCACATCTATCGCTAATGAGGTATTTATTCGACTTACGAAACTGTACGCTGACTACACACAACATTTACTTGTCGTACAGTCCACCAAAGCTCTAGCATACGCGCGGAATTGCAGAGATTGCGTCCGTCTCATCCAGGACTGCAATTCAAAGGTGGCCGCATGCGTAGAGATGCCGTTTCAGTTCGGTGGTTCATCGCTTGTAGCGTGGCGCTGACCATCATCGCCACAGTCGTGGCCTCCGCGCCCAGCGACGTTGAGCGCGCCTTTACAACCGGCAACTGCAAGGACTGCGATCTCGTCGAGGCGAACCTCAGCGGGATCAGGGCCGACAACGGCGACTTCTCCGGCGCCAACTTTCTCGACGCGACGATCTACGGCGGCAGCCTGCGCGGCGCGAACTTCACCGGCGCGACGCTGCACGGCGCCAACCTCAAGCTGGTCGATCTCACGGGCGCCATCGGCGCCGTGCTCGACCAGGCCATCACCGACTGGCGGACCACGTGCCCTGACGGCACGGCTGGTCCCTGCAACTGAGCGCCATGGCTACGCACATGAGAACCCACGTCATGGCTTCCTCTCGTCCCGGACGCTTCACGCGGCGGCTGCTGCTCGCGGCCGCGCTGCTCGCCACTGCGATCGGTACCAGCTTCACGACCTTCTCGGCGACTGACACCGACGGAGACGGCGTGCCGGACGCGACGGACAACTGCGTGTCGGTCTCGAACGCCGATCAGGCGAACGCCGACGGCGACGCGGTCGGTGATGCCTGCGATCTGATCGTGCGCAGCATCCCGTGGCTCGGGCTGCCGAACAAGGCGCACGAGGTCTACTCGGGGGGAGGGATCTTCATCAACGGCGTGGCCAGCGTCGGCTACAACGACACGGTCACGCCGCTCACGTCGGCGACGTGGGACTTCGGTGACGGGTCGGCCACCGTCACGCAGAACAACCCCAACTCGCTGATGCTTTCGGCGGGGCACACCTACAGCGGCTCCGACGGCCAGCCGTTCACCGCCACGCTGACCGTAGTGGGGACGAATGGCCAGACGGCGACCGACAAGTTCAAGGTCGTCGTCAAGACCAAGACGATCGACGTCGAGGCCAACATGGCCATCGACCGGGGGCTTTGGTACCAGCATACGCAGCTCACGCGGAGCCTGGCGGGCACGGTCCCGATCGCGACGGTCCCCAGCACGAGTTCCAGCCTGATCGTGCCGACAGCCGGTTTCGCGCAGGCGTTTGCGATCAACAACCACCTGACGACCGGCAACATTGCCGAGGACCCGTATGTACACGACGTGAGCCGTCTGCTGCGCCGCCTCGAGCAGGCGCTCCAGCTCCAGATCATCGGCTTGCAGGCTGGAAACAATCCGGACACAAATGGGAATACCTGGGGTTTGTTCGCCGACGACTATGGCGCCTCCAGCTACGTGAGCGGACAGGTGATGGACGCCCTGGTCGCCAGCGGCACGCCCGATCAGATCGCCGTGCTCGGCCTGTCGCCTCAAGTAGTGGGCCGGAAGTACAAGGACATCGTCCAGGACATGATCGATTACAACGCGTGGGGGCAGCTCGATAGCGGCGTGTCCGCCGGCAGCTGGTACTACTTCGCGAACGCAGGGGGCACCGACAACTCGACCGCCCAGTGGCCGGCTATCGGCGGCATAGCCGCCGAGCGCGTATGGGGGCTCACCACTCCGGCGTTCGTCAAGACGCTGAACAAGAGCGCCGTTGCCGCGACACAACAGACGGGAAATGTCTTCTCGGGCCCATCGTCCCAGCTGCCGGCCGGGTCGCCCTCGATCCTGCTGACGGGTTCGTTCGGTTACAGCAACCCGAATATCGGCTGGTCTGAGAACGCCTCGACGACACCGTCTGCCCTCGTCCAGTACATCTACGACGGGGTACGGAACGACCCTGCGTCCGCTGATCCCCACGCAGCGCGTTTTCAGACCGGCCTCAAGTTCATGGCGCGGTATCACCGGGTGCGGAACAGCTACCGTGGTCCCGATTGGACATTCGGCGGCATCAACTTCTACATGTTGTACGCGACGGCCAAGGCGTATCACCTCGCGGTGAATCCCGCGGGCGTACCGACACCCATCACGCTGGTCGACGACGACCCGAACGACGGTGTGCCGGCGTGGGACTGGTATCGCAACGACCCACCGGCGGGGGCGCCGGCGTCGGCAGGACCGGTGGGTCTGGCGCGCGCGGTGATCGGCAACCAGCTGGCCACTGGCCAGTTCCCGGGCTATCCCTCCGCAGGCATCTGGTCCGGCAACATGACGACGGCGTGGGGCATCATCATGCTGTCGCCGACGCTCTTCCAGCTCGGTCCGACGGCTGTCTGCTCCGTGAATCCGGCCCAGATCGGCCAGTTCGGCGGCATGGTCACCTTCGACGGCTCGGGCTCGTTCCACCAAGACGAGGACGGCCAGATTGTCAGCTACTCCTGGAATTTCGGCGACGCAGGCACGGGATCGGGTGCGATCGCGAGTCATGCCTACCCGAGCCGCGCATCGTTCCCATTTACTTACAACGCCACGCTGACAGTGACCGATTCGAACGGGCTCACCGACACGACGTCGTGCCCGGTCACCCAGGTCAACACCAACGTCACGCCCGACGCAAACGCCGGCGGCCCGTACGCCATGTGTGTCGGCACTCCGCTGATTCTCGACGGCAGCGCGTCGCACGACGAGGAAACGCCCAACGCCAACCTGACGTTCAAGTGGGACTGGACGGCGCCGGTGAACTTCACGCCGGCTGACGCCACGACCGCCACCGTAGATGTCGGGGCGATCTTCACGGCCAAAGGGCCCGGGGTCTACGACATAGGCCTGCAGGTCACCGACGACAACATCGTTCCGGCTACAAACGCCGAGTTCACCACCATCACGGTAAAGGCCGCGACCGATGCGAGCTGCAACCAGCCGCCGGTGGCCAACAACGACAGCAACACGACGCCGGAAGACACGCCGCTGTCGAACAACGTGCGGACCAACGACACCGACGACCATAACAACATCGTGTCGTCGACGCTCGTGGCCGGGCCGTCACACGGCGCGCTGGTCTTCAACGCCAACGGCACGTTCACCTACACGCCGGTCGCCAACTACAGCGGTCCCGACAGCTTCACCTACAAGGACAACGACGGCCAGTACGACAGCAACGTGGCCACGGTGAGCATCACGGTGACGCCGGTGAACGACGCGCCGGTCGCGCAGAACGACTCGAAGGTCACCCCCGAGGACACGCCGGTCTCGGGGCAGGTCTCGTCGACGGACGTCGATGGACCCTCGCCGAGCTATGCGAAGGTGACGAACCCGTCGTTCGGGTCGGTCGTGTTCAACGCGAACGGTAGCTACACCTACACGCCGAACGCGAATTACAACGGGCCCGACAGCTTCACCTTCCAGGCGTCGGACGGTCAGGCGCAGAGCAACGTGGCGACCGTGAGCATCGTGGTGACGCCAGTCAACGACGCGCCCGTCGCGCAGCCCGATGCGAAGAGCACGCCCGAGGACGTGCCGGTCTCGGGTCAGGTGAGCTCGACGGATGTGGATGGCCCGGCGCCGACCTACGCGAAGTTGACGGGACCCGCGTTCGGATCGCTCGTGTTCAATGCGAACGGCAGCTGGACCTACACGCCGAACGCGAACTACAGCGGGCCGGACAGCTTCACGTTCCAGGCGTCGGACGGCCAGTTGCAGAGCAACGTCGCCACGGTGACCTTGGATGTGACGCCGGTGAATGACGCGCCGGTGGCGCAGCCCGACTCGAAGAGCACGCCCGAGGACACGCCGGTCTCGGGCCAGGTCTCGTCGACGGACGTCGATGGGCCCGCCCCGATATATACCAAGGCGACGAACCCGGCGTTCGGGTCGGTGGTGTTCAACGCGAACGGCAGCTACACCTACACGCCGAACGCAAACTACAGCGGTCCCGACAGCTTCACGTTCTATGCGTCCGACGGTCAGGCGCAGAGCAACGTGGCGACGGTAAGCCTCGTGGTGACGCCGGTGAACGATGCGCCGGTTGCGCAGCCCGATTCCAAGACCACACCCGAGGACACGCCCGTCTCTGGTCAGGTCTCCTCAACGGACATCGACGGCCCGGCCTCGACCTTCACCAAAGCGACCGACCCGGCGTTCGGGTCGGTAGTGTTCAACGCGAACGGCAGCTTCACCTATACGCCGAATGCGAACTACAACGGCCCCGACAGCTTCACGTTCTATGCGTCCGACGGTCAGGCGCAGAGCAACGTGGCGACGGTAAGCCTCGTGGTGACGCCGGTGAACGATGCGCCAGTGGCACAGCCCGATTCCAGGACCACGCCCGAGGACACGCCGGTGTCAGGGCAGGTCTCGTCAACGGACATCGATGGCCCGGCACCGACTTACACCAAGGCGACGAACCCGGCGTTCGGATCGGTGGTGTTCAACGCGAACGGCAGCTACACCTACACGCCGAACACAAACTACAGCGGCCCCGACAGCTTCACGTTCTATGCGTCCGACGGTCAGGCGCAGAGCAACGTGGCGACGGTAAGCCTCGTGGTGACGCCGGTGAACGATGCGCCGGTTGCGCAGCCCGATTCGAGGACCACGCCCGAGGACACGCCGGTGTCAGGGCAGGTCTCGTCGACGGATGTCGATGGCCCGGCCTCGACCTTCACCAAGGTGACGAACCCGGCGTTCGGGTCGGTGGTGTTCAATGCGAACGGCAGCTACACCTACACGCCGAACGCGAACTACAACGGACCCGACAGCTTCACGTTCTACGCGTCCGATGGTCAGGCGCAGAGCAGCGCGGCCACGGTCAGCATTGTGGTGACGCCGGTGAACGACGCGCCGCTGTCGCAGCCCGATTCCAAGACCACACCCGAGGACACGCCCGTCTCTGGTCAGGTCTCCTCAACGGACATCGACGGCGGCGCGCCGTCGTACACGAAGGTGGCGGGGCCCGCGTTCGGGTCGGCCGTGCTGAACCCGGACGGCTCCTACACCTACACGCCGAACCCGAACTACAACGGGCCCGACAGCTTTACGTTCTATGCGTCCGACGGTCAGGCGCAGAGCAACGTGGCGACGGTGAGCATCGTGGTGACGCCGGTGAACGACGCCCCGTTCGCGCAGCCGGACTCGAAGGTGACTCCCGAGGACACGCCGGTCTCGGGTCAGGTGACCGTGATAGACGTGGACGGCGGCCCGCCGGCGTTCACGCTGGTGGCGCAGCCCGTCTTCGGATCGGTCGTCCTGAACCCCAACGGCACGTATACCTACACGCCGAACGCCAACTACGTGGGGGCCGACAGCTTCACGTATTCCGCGTTCGACGGCCTCGCCGTCAGCAACGTCGCCACCGCGTCGATTCAGGTGACGCCGGTGAACGACGCCCCCGTCGGCGTGAATGACCAGTTGACGATCGACGAGGACACGTCGGGCAGCGGAAACGTGCTCGACAACGATGTCGACATCGACACGCCGCACAGCGGGCTGAGCGCCTACTTCCCGATGGTCACCACGCCGCCGGTCCACGGCACGGCCACGCTGCAGCTCGACGGCAGCTTCAGCTACACGCCGTACTCCGACTACCACGGCAGCGACAGCTTCACTTACGTCGTCACCGACGGCCAGTTGGAGAGCGCACCGACGACCGTCGCAATCATCGTGCAGCCGACGAACGACCCGCCGTCAGCCGGTGACAACTACGCCGACACCACCGAAGACACGCCGGTGTCGGGCAACGTGCTGCCCAACGACAGCGACATCGACGGCGATGTGTTGACGACGGCGCTCGTCAGTGGGGTGTCGCACGGCACGCTGGCGTTCGGAGCCAACGGCGCCTTCACCTATACGCCGAATTCGAACTACTACGGGCCCGACAGCTTCACCTACAAGGCCAACGACGGCTCGCTAAACAGCAACGTCGCGACGGTGAACATCGCCGTTGCGTCGGTGAACGACAGCCCGGTGTGCACGGCGGTCGTGCCGAACGTCAGCTCGATCTGGCCGCCGAATCACCAGCTCGTGACCGTGACGCTCAGCGGCGCCACGGACCTCGAGGGCGACATGCTCACGTACCTGGTGACCGGGATCTTCCAGGACGAGCTGACCAACGCCGAAGGCGACGGCAACACCGCCATCGACGGCTTCGGCGTCGGGACCAGCCAGGCCACGATTCGCGCTGAGCGGATCGGGACCCCGCAGGCGCCGGGCGACGGTCGCGTCTACCACATCCGATATCGCGTGACCGACCCGTTCGGTGGCAGCTGTGCGAGCGAAGTGAAGGTGGGCGTGCCGCACGACCAGTCGCCCGAGCGCATCAACCCGGTTGACGGCGGAGCGGTCTACGACTCCACGGTTGCCAATCCGCCGGTGACGGGCAAGAAGAAGTAGTTGCTTCGACCGGTACTCCGGGGGCAGAACGTTCCCCCGGAGTACCCGCTCATGCTGGGCCCCGGCAGGCGTGGGCCCCCAACGGCGTGCGTCAGGAGAAGCTGACGTCGTCCCCCCCGTATCCAATCAGCGGCGTCGGCCTGCGCTACGTGCGCCAGCGTTGACCAGGATCGTGGCTTGCAGCATGTGGTTGTGCGGCGCGAACACGGCCGTCGTTTAGGGAGATTAGAGCCGGCGGGTGACCGCCGGCGGTCGCCGATCACGGAGGTCCGTGGTGATGATGCTGCTCCTCGCGCTCGGCACGGCCCTCACCACCGCGCTATTCACCCCGCTGATGATCGATCTCACGGTGAACCTCCGGGCCACCGCCGAGCGCGGCGGTGCCGCCCAGGTGGGCGGTACGGTGACCTGCTCAGCCGAGACGTTCGTCACCATCGAGGGCGAAGTGGCCGAAACCCTGAACCGTTCCGCCGTCGCTATCGGGACGTTTGCCACGGAGGTGCTGTGCGGCACCACCGCCACGCCATGGAGAGTGACGGTGACATCCGACACCGGCGTGCCGTTCAGGCCGGGATTCGCGTCAGGCGATATACGCGTGGTCGGCTTCGATCCCGAATCAGGCATCTTCTCGGGCGTTCAGAGCCTCGTGTTTCTGCATCTGACGCGGTCGGAGCATTGAGCCCCGGCGCGTTCACGAGCCGTCGAACGCCAGCGACGCCAGAACGCCGGTGCGGTCCGCCGTCAGGAATGGGCGCAGGCTCATCTTCGACGCCGCACTACGCCTGACGTAGATCGCCCGCTCGCTCGAGTGCATGGCGTCGATGCCGGCGCCGGCGCCAGCGCCGATGCCGCCGTAGACGAGCCCGAGCATCGGGATCAACGCGGTCCCGCTGCTGCCCTCGTACTCGCTGGCGATCGTGAGGCCGGCCAGTAGACCGAGGCCGGCGCCGACAACGAACCCCCACTTCGCGCCGTTCGAAAGCGAGTCGGGCCGGCGCTGGCGGATGGAGGCGATGTCACTCTCCAGAAAGGTGCGTTGACTGCCGTTGGTGGCGAGAGCCAGCGACGAGGCGGAGACGTCGATGACCGAGCCGCGGACCTCGCGGCCCGTGCGGTCCGTCACGCGGATGGTGTCGCCCGCTTTGACGAGCACGCGGAGTTGATCGAATGACCCGGCCAGCTCCTGTCCAGAGGTGGTACCTGAGTGGCCCAGGAACAGAGCCACCAATGCGAGACGGGCAGATGAAGGACTTC
>Ga0207651_10001797_pt1 | contig 9968 bp, 10 predicted proteins | sample KBSM23metaG_FD_184328 | JGI IMG/M metagenome (GOLD analysis project Ga0207651, IMG submission 184328) | Miscanthus rhizosphere microbial communities from Kellogg Biological Station, Michigan, USA - KBS M2-3 metaG (SPAdes) (version 2) | ecosystem: Host-associated > Plants > Roots > Rhizosphere >... | reverse complement strand
GGCCTGTGTTCGCCCTCGTCAACCTGCCCGAGACCGTCAAGGGCGCGCTTTTCGCCCGCTATTCGCGCTATTCGGGGACCGTGCGCCGGCTCTACCTCGAGGAGTTCGCCGCCGACGCCGCGGAGGGGGCGCGACCCTTCGACGGCGACGAGGGGGAGCGTGCCGCGGGTCTCTACGAGCGCGTCTTCGTCGGCTACGGCGACGACTCGATCGCCCAGGTGGGCGGCGCCCACGTCGCCTGCGAGTGGGTCTCGAACATCCTCACCAAGCTCCTCCAGCGCGGCCGACTCGCCGCCTACCTGGAGCAGTCGACGCGCTACATCCCCTACGACGAGCCACTTCCCGATGGGGGCTACCGCTACTACCGCGACGACGAGCTCGGCGCCGAGTTCGGCGCCGCGATGGACGAGATCTTCGCGATCTACTCGCGCTCCCTGCGCCGGGTCGAGGAGTGGGCGGCGGAGCGCTGGCCGCGGGGGGACGGCGAACCGGAGGGACCCTGGCGGCGCTCGATCCGGGCCAAGGCGCTCGACCTGCTGCGCGGGCTGCTGCCCGCCGCGACCCTGAGCCACGTCGGCATCTACGCCTCGGGCCAGGCCTACGAGCAGCTGCTGCTGCGGCTGATGGCCTCGCCCCTGCCGGAGGCGCGTGAGTACGGCGGGATGATCCTCGCCGAGCTGAAGCAGGTGATGCCGAGCTTCGTCTCCCGCGTCGAGCGACCGGACCGGGGCGGCGAGTGGGTCTCCTACCTGGAGCGGCGCCGCGAGCGCACCGAGGAGTGGGTCGGACGCCTCGGTCTCGATCGGCGCGGCGCCGGTGAGGACGCGCCCTCGGTCGAGCTCGTCCACGTCGACGGCAGCGAAGAGGACCTGCTCTCCGCCTGCCTCTTCGAGTCGGCGTCCGTGCCCGAGACCGAGATACTCGCCCGCCTCGACGTGCTCGACCCCGCCGAGCGGTCGGAGCTGCTCGCGGCGATGGTCGGCGAGCGCGCCAACCGCCGCCATCGTCCCGGCCGCGGCTTCGAGGCGCTGCGCTATCGCTTCGAGGTCGTCTCCGACTACGGCGCCTTCCGCGACCTGCAGCGCCACCGCATGCTCACCTGCCAGTGGCAGCGCCTCGGACCCGACCTCGGCGCCGGTGTGCCGGAGGAGGTGCGCGAAGCGGGACTCGGCGACGAGTTCGAGCGGGCGCTCGAGGTCTCGCGGCTCGAGTACGAGCGGCTGGCGTCCGCCGGGCTGCCCGAGCAGGCGCCCTACGCGCTCAGCCTCGCCTACCGGATCCGCTACACGCTCGACCTCAACGCGCGTGAGGCGATGCACCTGATCGAGCTGCGCTCAGGCCGCGAGGGCCACCCCACCTACCGGGCGGTGGCACAGGCCATGCACGAGCGGATCGCGGCGATCCATCCCGGCGTCGCGAACACAATGAGCTTTGTGGATACCTCGCAGGAAGCACGCCTCGAGCGCATCCTCAGCGAGATTCGGACGCATCGGAAGCGGGCTCAGGCGGGGCAATCCCAGTAGGGGCGCCGCTTAACTTTTTTGGGGAACGGCTAGAGCCGTCCGAGGGCGGAGATCGCAAAAAAGTACAAGACGCTCTACCCCTACTGGGATTGCCCCTTCTCAGGAGCTTCCTCTTGATCCTCGACTGAGGATGGAGTGTCGCCGTTAGCTAGGAGCTCCGTGGCGGCTTTCTCGCCCGGGGCCGGCCAGGGGATCGATTCTCCGGCGGCCCAGGCGGGGGGCTGGCTGTCGCGCCGCAGCAGCAGGACTCCGAGGTAGATGAACCAGAGCAGGGCGAACTGGAAGAAGAGGAAGGAGACGGCGCCGAGGGCGACGCCCAGCGAGCCCCAGAAGCGAGGGAGGAGGCCGACGCGCATCGCGTGCAGGCAGGTGTAGGCCATCGCCACCACGAAGCCCAGCTGCCCGCCGATCCCGAAGCCCGCCGCCAGCCCGCGCAGCGGCGCTTCCGCGATCGTGTCGTTGGCGATCTCGTCGGCGCGATCGCTGTTCAGCTGCACGCCTTTGGCGAGCAGGCGCGGCACTTCGTCGGCGACGAAGTCGGAGGCAGCGTGCAGGGTGGAGACCCCGCTGAGGATCGCGAGGGCGGCGAGGAAGAGGGGCGCCGCGACGACGACGCCGACGAGCTGCCCGCGCATGCGGTCGCTGCGCACACGGGTGGCCCGGAAGAGGTAGTAGAGGGGCGCCGCGAGCAGCCCCACGCCGATCGCCTGCAGCACGCTCGATGCCATCTGGGCACCGCGGTGGGCGTCGACGTTGCGCAGCAGCTCCGATTCTCCGCCGCCGCCGCCGACTCCCCAGGCCGCGACGGCGATGGCCGCGACGACGAACATGACGGCGCCAAGGGCCGCCAGCGCGGCCGGGGTCGCCCAGCGCTCCTCCCAGGCCAGCGCCTGGTGGCGATCGCTCATGCGTCAGCCACGCTCGCGGAAGTAGAACTGCGGCAGGGCGCCTTCGATCACCTCGGCGGTCATCTTCTGGGCCACCTCGAGGTTGCCGGTGCGCACGGCGATGTCGTCGAGCGTGACGATGCCGGCGAGCCTATCCGCATCGACGACCGGGAGTCGCCGCACGCGATGCTGGACCATCAGCGCCGCGGCCTCCTCCAGCTCCATGCCGGGGTCGCCGCAGATCAGCGGCCGCGAGGCGTGCTCGCCGACGGCCGACTCGGGGTCGACCCCCTCGGCGAAGACGCGCAGGGCGAGGTCCCGATCGGTCACCATCGCCACCGGCGAGCCGGCGGGGTCGACGATCACGACCGAGCCGACCCGGTTGTCGCGCATCTGGCGGGCGACCGAGAGGGCGCTGGCCTCCGGGGTGGCGGTGACGACGCCGGCGGTCATGATCTCGCTCAGCTGCACGACGCGTACGCTACTACCGTGAGCGCCGCGCGAACGAGGGTGCCGGTCGTGCCGCTGGAGGCCGGCGCCGGCCCCGAGAATCCGCCCTGTCCCGCCTGCGGCGAGCCGCTCTTCGGCTGGATCGACTCGCGGCCCGGGCTGGCCGGCCCGGTGAGCCGCTGCGAGAGCTGCGGGCTCGGCGTCGTCGCCGAGCCGGGCGGCGTGAAGGAGGCGCTGGCGGCGCTCGATCGCCAGGCGCGGGGAGGTCCGATCCGCATCGCCGACCGTGCCGCGTTCTCGGCCTGGATCGGGGGCGCCGGCTGGGCGGGGCTGGAGCCGGGGAGTCGCTACCTGTTCACGGTCGAGTCCGTGCGCCGGCTGGTCGCCAACCGCGACCAGGTGGTCGTGCGCACCCGCTGGGTGCCCGGCGCCGGCATCGCCCTGATGTGGCAGACCGTCCTCAACGGCTTCACCTTCGGCCGCAACGTCGCGGCCGGAGCCCTCGGCAGGGGACAGGCCGTGCGCGCCGAGCGCCGCTGGCAGCGCCGCCTCGACGCCCTAATCTCGGTCGTGGTCGCCATACCCGCCCTGCTCGTCGCCGTCCCACTGGAGCTGACGGCCGCAGCAACGAGGCGTGGCAGTGTCGTCTCGCTCCACCTAGAGCTTCTCTGAGAAGGCGGGGTGCGGGTGTCCCTCGAACCGGCGGATACTCAAAGTCGTCGCGCTAATTAGCGCGACGACTTGTCGGGGCGAGGGACACCCGCACCCCGCCCCCTCAAGAAAGACCCTCGCGCGCCTCGCGCACCAGGGTCACAGCCTCGGGGAAAAGGACGCGGATCGCGTCGCGAACCTGCATCGCCTGCTCGTCGGGGCCGCCCGAGAGCTCGAGGCGGCCGATCGAAGCGACCGTCATCTCGACCGCGAGCTTGATCGCGTTGTCGGCCCAGGCGACCCGCTGCGAGGACTGCATCTGCTCCGAGAGCTCCTCCATGCGGGCGCGGAACTCGTCGGGGTCGCCGAAGAGGTTGAAGGGGCTGCCCTCCATGCGGGACATGAAAGCAGAGCGGCAAAAGCGGCACAGTTCCGCGTCGTTTGACGCGCCACCCGCGCGGCGAGGCGGCCTAGCTTCGGCAGGGTGCGCCGCAAAGCGACATCCGAGCGGGGCTCGGCGAGCGTCGAGCAGGCCGGCCTTGTCGCCCTGATCGCGCTGCTGCTGATCGCCGCCGTCGCGGCGGTCGCGGGAGGCGGGGAAGTCGACGCCGGCCGGGCGCTGGCCGGCGCCATCGCCAGGCGCATCGGCTGCGCCCCCCGCCTCCCGGATGCCTGCCGGCACCACCCGCTCGTCCCCGCCTACGGCTGGCCGCTGGCCCGGCTGGCGCGGGCCCTCGCGCCGCCGCCCGAGGCAAGGACCGGTCCCGGCGGCCTGCCGCTCGTCCCCGTCGACTTCCGCCGCTGCCGCAGCGAAAGCTGCGCCGTGGCCGCCGGTCCGCACCTGACGGCGTCCGGGCGCCGCACCACCGCCTTCACTCAGATCGACGACCGCCGCCGCTCGCTCGGCTGGGTCGAGCTGACCTACTGGCTCTACCGCCCCGGTCTGGGATGGTCACGAGTGGTCCGCCGCGCCACAGAGCTCGATGTGGACGGCGCCTCGGGCACGCCGGTCCTCCTGGAGGACGACCCCGCCCTCGTCCCGCTGGAGACCCTGCCCGGTCGCAACCACTACGAGCTCCCAGCCGGCGAGAGCCCTCCCTGGCAGTGGCGGGTGAGCGGTCGCTACCCGGGCTGGTCGAGCTAGACAATGTGGCTACTTAGACCTAGTATGTGGCTACATGAGCGAGACCGTGGGCATAAGAGAGCTGAAGAACGACCTCAGCCGGATCATCGAGCGGGTCGAGAGGGGCGAGGCGATCACCGTCACCCGCCGCGGGGAGCCGGTGGCGACGATCGTCTCCTCGAGGATCTCACCCGGCCTGGCGAGGCTGATCGCCAACGGAACGGTTCGGCCGGGCAACGGCAAGCGCCACACGCCAAAACCGATCAAACTCCGCGGCCCCGGCCCCACGGCCGCGGACTACGTCTCCGAAGGCCGTCGCTGAGCCTTTACCTCGATACGAGCGCTCTGATCAAGCTGCTCGTCGATGAGCCCGACAGCGATCTGGCCCGGGAGGCTTACCGAAACGCTGACGCGTCGGCAACGAGCGCCATTACCTACCTGGAGGCAACTGCCGCCCTGGGAAGGCTTGAGAAGGGAAAGCGAATCTCGTCGGAGGAATTCACGGGCGCGCTGGCGGAACTCGATGTCTATTGGGCCGAGTTGGGCGTTCACGCAGTGACCAGCAATGTGATCCACGCCGCCTCAACCGCTGCGATCGATCACCGTCTTCGTGCATACGACAGCCTCCATCTTGCAACCGCTCGCGCCTTCGCCGAAATCGAGCGCGTTGCGCTGGCCTGTTGGGACCGGGAGCTCCGAGCGGCAGCTCATGCATCCGGCCTGATGCTGGTCCCCGACCGCCTCTGACCTATCTCCCCCCGGCGGCCGACGTGCTGGGTCGGGCCCCCGCGCCTTCCAGCTCCGCCTCGTCCTGGGCCTGCTTGATCAGGCCCCGCCAGTCGGTCGTGCGGAAGACGAGGAGGATCGCGGCGAAGCCGAGCAGGACCGACCAGGCCGCCATCGCGAGCTGCGTCCCCACCGAGAAGGAGAGGACGGCGGCGCGCGAGGGGCCGTGCAGGGTCGCCACCAGCAGCGCCTGCTGGGCGCCGGCGCCGCCCGGGGTGAAGGGGACGATCGTCGCGATCGCCTGCACGCTCATCACCAGCATCACGTTGCCCACCGAGCCGCCGATGCCGAAGGCCTCGAGGAAGAACCAGAAGGCGGCGAAGCGGAAGATCCAGCCGATCCCCTGCCAGGCCCAGACCTCACGCAGGTAACGGCGCGGCTGCGTGAGGATGACGAGCCCCTGCTTGACGCGGTCCCAGAAGCGGCGCACGTGATGGGCGAGGTAGTAGATGCCGATCGCGATCGCCAGCAGCAGCACGCCGGTGACGATCAGCAGCGTGCGTGGGTGGTTGGCCCAGAAGGAGATCTCGAAGGCGGGCAGGCGCGGCAGCCGCGGCGGCTCCGGCAGCAGCCCCTGCGTCATCGCGTAGAGGAAGACGAGGATGCCGGCGGTGATGTCGAAGACCGACTGGACGAGGAAGGAGGAGGTCACCGCCGGGTAGGAGGAGTGCGGGATCTGGCGCTTGACGAGGAAGACCTTGGTCACGTCGCCGGCGCGGGCGGGGACGATCGCGTTGATCCCGGCGCCCGCCAGGTAGGCGGCGGCGAGCTGGAGGAAGGAGATCGGCGTTCCCGGGTATGCCGCGCGCAGGACGTTGCGCCAGGCCCAGGCGCGGGAGAGCTGCATTCCCGCAAGCATCGCGAGGGCGATCGCGAACGCCGTCCAGTCGACGTCCGAGAGGTGCCTGAAGAACGAGGCGGTCGCGTCGAAGAACGAGTTGAAGCTCGATGCTAGATCGGCGAAAGGCATCGCAGCTACACTAGCCCGCTCGTGTCAGAGACCGAGACGCAGATCCCAGCCGCGCCGGCCCTCTCCGACCCCGCCGACGAGGCGATGTGTGCGCGCGCTCGCGAGCGCTACGCCGCGGATCGCAAAAGCCGCTTCCGGCGCCGTCGCAAGCGCCATGCCGAGCTGCCCAACCTGATCATCGTCGGCGGCCTCAAGTGCGGCACGACGAGCATCCACCACTACCTCGGCCTGCACCCCGAGATCCAGATGTCGAAGCCAAAGGAGCTCAACTTCTTCGTCGAGGAGCTCAACTGGGACCTCGGCCTCGACTGGTACGCAAGCCGCTTCGACGACCGCTTCCCGGTGCGCGGCGAGTCCTCTCCCCACTACACGAACCTGCCCCGCTTCCGCGACGTGCCGGAGCGGATCAAGCGCCACTGCCCCGACGCGCGGCTGATCTACATGGTCCGCGACCCGATCAAGCGGATCCTCTCCCACTGGGTGCACGCGACGGGGGCCGGCTATGAGACCGGAGACCTGGTCGAGGTCCTCTCCCAGCCCGACACCTCCTACATGAACCGCTCCAAGTACTGGCTGCAGCTGCAGCCCTACCTCGAGCACTTCGATCGCGAGCAGATCGAGGTCATCGCCCAGGAGGAGCTGCAATCCGAACGCGAGGAGACGATGCGCAGGGCTTTCGCCTTCGCCGGGGTCGACGAGAGCTTCACCTCCGAGCAGTTCGACCGCGAGTGGGAGAAGTCGAGCGCCAAGCAGGGCGGCAAATACCAGCTGATGGAGAGGCTGATCAAGCTGCCCGGCTTCCGCTCCTTCGACCGCAACTTCGACCGCCTGCCCGAGTTGATGCGCTGGATCGTCGAGAAGGTCGTCCACGACCCCGACAAGCCCGCGGCCGAGAAGCCGAAGCTTCCCGACGATCTCTTCGAGACGGTGCGCGGCCGCTTCGGCGAGGACGTCACCGCTCTACAGCGGTTTGCCGGCAGGGAATTCCCCGGCTGGCACAATTACGAATAGGGATGGGACCGAGGGGGAGACAGCCAAGGCACGATCGCTCTTCCCTTAGCCGCCTAGCTCCCCTTGCGACCTCGGTGGCGTTCCTGCTGCTGTTCCTGACGGCGAGCGTGGGAACCGCTGGCGCCGCGACGACCTACCTGCGACCCAACGCCGACCTCACCTCGACCGGATCGTGGGCGGTGGTCGGAGCGCCGACCGCCTGGCAGGCGCTCGACGACGGGGTGACCCCAGCCACGACGCCCTCCGGCTCTGACTACATCGCCTCCAGCGGCGCCTCGGGCTACACGACGGTCGGCCTGAAAACGATGTCGCTGGCGGGGGCGACCGGGGTCCAGATGACCGCCTGGGTCTACACGACCAGCGCCAGCGAAACGATCGTCGACGTGATCAAAGCGGACTCGGGCGGGGCGCGGGTCGCCAGGACCTACGTCACCAGCCCGGGATGGAACGCCGTCCCGCTCGAAGAACCGCTCAAGCAGCCCGACCTCGACACCGCGGTGCTGAGGATCCGCTCGGTCCTCTCCCAGCCCCAGCAGGTGCTGGCGGCGTTCCTCGCCGTCAGCTACACCCCCGCCACCCGCAAGGTGTACTGGGGGGCCCGCATGGACGGCGAAGTCTACGGCGGCGGCGACGCACCCTGGAGCAGCTCGACCTGGAACACGTTCGAAGCCCACGCCGGCAGGGCGCCTTCGATCGTGCACTTCGGCCAGCCCGCCCCGTGGAACCAGGCCTTCAGCGCGCAGCCGCTGGAACTGACCAGGGCGCGCGGCGCCATCCCCCTGATGGACATGGGTAGCAACGGAGCGACGCTCGCCGAGATCGCCGGCGGAGCGAAGGACTCCTACCTGACCAGCTGGGCGAAAGCGGTCCGCAGCTACGAAAAGCCGTTCTTCCTGCGCTGGGACTGGGAGATGAACGGAACCTGGTTCCAGTGGGGCGCTGAAGCCGCCGCCAATCCGGCGCTGTTCAAGAGCGCCTGGCGTCACTTCCACGACGTCGTCGAAGCGCAGGGCGCCACCAACGTGACCTGGGTTTGGTGCCCCAACGTGAAGTTCACGGAAAGCACTCCGCTTCCCTACCTGTACCCCGGTGACGAATACGTCGACTGGACCTGCGCCGACGGCTACAACCGCGGCACGAACCCGATCAACCCGTCCGGCTGGACCAAGTTCTACACGCTGTTCTCGCCCACCTACAACGCACTGCAGAACCTGGCGCCGGAAAAGCCGGTGATGATCGCCGAGACCGCGTCCACGGAGATGGGAGGCTCGAAGGCCCAGTGGATAGCGGACGCGTACTCGACCCAGCTGCCGGTCAAGTTCCCGAAGGTCAGGGCGATCAGCTGGTTCAACTGGAACATCGTCGACGGCGAAGGCCGCTGGGACTGGCCGATCGAGTCCTCCGAATCGGCGCAGGCTTCCTTCTCGAACGCGATCTCCTCCCCCTACTTCGCGAAAAACACCTTCGGCACCCTGCCGGGCCTGACACGCATCCAGCCGCTGCCCTGAGTTGCGACGGCTGGCCCCCGATCCCGGCGAGACCACGGTCGAGCGCCAGCTCGACTCCTACTGTCCCTGGGAGCAGGCGCACGAGACGCGTCCGTTCGTCGCGACCAACTTCGCGGTAACTATCGACGGCCGGGCGACGATCGGCGGCAAGTCCGGGCCGATCGGCTCCGACACCGACACCGAGATGCTGGTGCGGCTGCGGGGGCGCTTCGACGCGGTGATGATCGGCGCCGGGACGATGCGGGTCGAGCGCTACGGCGGAGTCGCGACCCCGCTGATGGTGCTCGTCAGCGGTCGCCTGGATCTTCCCTGGGACGCGCCGCTCTTCAGCGACGGAGGCCGGGTCCTGATCTTCACCGCCTCGGAGACCGAGCCCCCCGAGACAGCCGCCGACGTGGAGGTCGTCCGACACGAGGGGAGCGTCGACCTCGTCGCCGCCCTGCGCCACCTGCGCGAGGAGCAAGGCGTACGCGCCCTGCTCAGCGAGGGTGGCCCGCACCTGCACAGCCAGCTCTGGGCGGCCGGCCTGGTCGACGAGCTCTTCCTGACCACGGCGCCGAGGATGACCGGCGCCGAGGCGCCGCGCATCCTCGAGGGCAAGCCGCTGCCCGGCCCGACCGAGCTCGAGCTGGCCTGGCTGCTCGAGGAGGACGGCGAGCTCTTCGCCCGCTACCGCCGGCGCTGATCCGCTGACTTCGCCTTTTTGGGTGCTATTGGACTACTAACGACGAAGTCAGCGGGTGGCCGCTAGCGTTCTCGCCCCAGCCCCGAGGAGAGGACCCAGTCGATGGACTTCACGCCGAGCCCCCAGGTCGAGACGCTGCGCGAGCGCATCCTCGACTTCATGGACGCGCACATCTACCCGCAGGAGCGGGAGATCATGGAAGCGCTCGACGCCGAGGTCACGGCCGGCGTGCCCTACCCGAAGATCCTGGTCGAGATCCGCGAGCGGGCGAAGAGCGAGGGGCTGTGGAACCTCTTCATGCCCGACGAGCGCTACGGACCGGGCCTGACCAACTGGGAGTACGGCCTGCTCTGCGAGGAGATGGGCGCAGCCCG
>Ga0207651_10001792_pt1 | contig 9983 bp, 9 predicted proteins | sample KBSM23metaG_FD_184328 | JGI IMG/M metagenome (GOLD analysis project Ga0207651, IMG submission 184328) | Miscanthus rhizosphere microbial communities from Kellogg Biological Station, Michigan, USA - KBS M2-3 metaG (SPAdes) (version 2) | ecosystem: Host-associated > Plants > Roots > Rhizosphere >... | reverse complement strand
ACTCGAAGACGCGGCGCAGGTCGCGCAGCTGGCTGATCACGACGAGGTAGCCGATGAAGATCCCCGTCCGCAGAAGGCCCTCGATCAGCCAGAAGAGGAAGGGCGAGCCGAGCTGGTCCTTGATCAGGCTGGTGAGGCCGACGGGCACGACGAAGAAGAGGCCGATCGCGAGGACCAGCGAGAGGACGATCGTCAGGCCCCAGACCCAGCCGCCGATCTCTTCCCGCTCCCCCTCCTCGTCCTCCTCGAGCTGCGCGTTGGCCGAGATGCCGAGCGCTTTGAAGCCGATCTTCAGCGACTCGCCCAGGGCCACGACCCCCCGGATCACCGGCAGGCGCCAGATGCGGTGTCGCTGCGCCCAGGGCTTGATCGGCTCGGAGCTGATCTCGACCTCCCCGTCGGGCCGGCGCACGGCGACGGCCCAAACCGAGATGCCGCGCATCATCACCCCCTCGAGCACGGCCTGGCCGCCGACCGGAGCGTCGCGCTTCGCGACCAGGGCGCCGTCGGGCATGCGCAGCGGGTCGGACCCGTTGCGGGACGCGGCGGCGGTCTCGGGCGAGCCCAGCTCCGGGCTCATGAGTTACTTCCCGGCCTTGGCGTGCTTGGCGGCGCGGCGCTGGAACCGCTCGACCCGGCCGCCGGTGTCGACGAGCTTCTGCTTGCCGGTGTAGAACGGGTGGCACTCCGAACAGAGCTCGACGTGCAGGTCGGCCTGCGTCGAGCGCGTGTAGAACTGGTTGCCGCACGAACAGTGCACGTTGGCGAGGACGTACTCGGGGTGGATTCCGGCTTTCATCGTCCATCAGTCTAGATGACACGCGTAATTGGCCCGTTCAGGCCTTGGGGGAGGCCGGAACGGTGCCGATATCTCCCTGGTGAAGGCAAGCCCCACGCACGCGACCGGCTCGGAGCGAATCGGCCTCCTGGGCCTCGTGCTGGGGGCGATCCTCTTCGGCGGGACCGCCCTGGTGATCCTCCACGACTGGCTCGGCGTCGTCGGCGCCGGCTTCGACCACGTGGCCGGCGGCCCGCTCTACGACGCGGTGGTGCTGGCGGCGGGCGTGGCCTGCCTCCTCCGGGCACGGGCCGTGCCCCGCGAGCGGACGGGCTGGAGGCTGATGGGCCTGGCGATCCTCTTCTGGGGGGCCGGCGAGGTCTACTGGACGCTGTTCATCCTCGACAATCCCTCACCCCCGTACCCGTCGCCCGCGGACGTCCTCTACCTCGCTTTCTACCCGCTCGCCTGCGCGGGCCTTGCGGCCCTGGTGCAGGCACGGGCGCATGAACTGGACTGGCGGCGCTGGACCGACGCGGCGATCGCGGCGCTGGGGACGGCGGCGCTCGGCACGGTGTTCGTCTTCGACTTCGTCGCCGACCACACCAGCGGCACCCCCATCCAGGTCGCCACCACCCTGGCCTACCCGCTCGGCGACATCGTCATCCTCTCGGCGATCGTCGGCGTGATCGCCCTCAGCGACTGGAACCCGGGCCGCACCTGGTCCCTGCTGCTCGCCGGCCTCGCCGCCCAGGCCGTCGCCGACGTCGCCTACACCCTGCAGTCGACCGAAGGCGTCCTGCCGGCGGGCAACTGGGTCGACCCGATCTACCTGATCTCCGCCGCCTTCCTCGGCGCGGTGCTGTGGCTGCCGAAGGCCGACGCGATCGAGCAAGCCGGCGGCAGCGAAGACTGGCGCGAGCTGATGGTCCCGGCGCTCTTCGCCGCGGTGATGATCGGCCTCTTCACGATGCGTTACTTCAGCGCCGGCAGCGGCCTGGCGAGCGCCCTCTGGGCGTTGACCATGGTCGCGGTCATCGTCCGCCTGGCCCTCAGCGTGCACGAGAACCGCACCCTGCTCGAGCAGGCGAGGACGGATCCCCTGACCGGGCTCGCCAATCGCGGCGGCATGCAGGTCGACCTCGACGTCGCCTGTGAGCGAGCGAGCGAGGAGGAGCCGATCACGCTGCTCCTCTTCGACCTCAACGGCTTCAAGCGCTACAACGACAGCTTCGGCCACCCTGCCGGGGACGAGCTGCTCCTGCTCCTCGGCGAGGCCCTGCAGCGCGCCGCCGGCTCGGCCGGCACGGCCTACCGCATCGGCGGCGACGAGCTCTGCGTGTTGACCGGCGTGTCCGGAGAGGAGCTCGAGGAGCTGAAGCGACGCACGGCACAGGCGCTGACCGCCGCCAAACACGGCGTCGAGGTGAGCGCCTCCTGGGGCGCGGCGACGATCCCGGACGAGGCGTCGACCCCCAAGGAGGCGCTGCAGCTGGCCGACGTGCGCATGTACGCGCAGAAGGAGTCGCGGCGGGTCGCCCGCTCCCAGCCCCGGATGGACGAGGGCGTTAGGGTCAGCGCATGGCCCAAGGAAACGCAGGGCGCCTGAGCAAGGAGATCGACCTTCCGGCGGGGACGGTCCGCTACCGCGAGGCGGGCGAGGGCGCCCCGATCGTCTTCGTCCACGGCTACCTCGTCGACGGCCGTCTCTGGGACGGGGTGGTCGACCGGCTCGCCGATCGCTTTCGCTGCATCGCACCCGACTGGCCGATCGGCGCCCAGCGGATCGCGATGAAGCCCGATGCCGACCTCTCGCCCCCCGGGATCGCCGACCTGATCGACTCCTTCCTGGCGGCCCTCGACCTCGCCGACGTGACGATCGTCGGCAACGACTCCGGCGGAGCGATGTCGCAGGTGCTGGTCACCCGCCACCCCGAGCGCGTCGGCCGTCTCGTCCTCACCAACTGCGACACGCACGAGAACTTCCCGCCGGGGATCTTCAAGACGATGCCGCCGATCGCCAAGCTGCCGGGCGGGATGACGGTCCTCTCGGCGCCCTTTCGCATCGGCGCGCTCGCCCGCGCGGCCTTCAAGCCGTTCGCGAAGACCGCGATCCCGCCCGAGCTGATCGCCTCCTGGATGGAGCCGGGGCTCCACGATCCGGAGGTCAGGCACGACGTCCGCAAGGTCACGGCCGGCATGAACAAGCGCCACACGCTGGCGGCGGCCGAGAAGTTGCGCGGCTCGGAGCTGCCCCTGCTGCTCGCCTGGGCGCCCGGCGACCGCTTCTTCCCGCTCTCCTACGCGGAGCGGCTTGCCGCGGAGATGCCGAACGCGCGCATCGTCCGTATCGACGGCGCCAGCACCTTCGTCCCCCTCGACCAGCCGCAACGCCTGGCCGAGGAGATTGCGACGTTCGTCCAGTCGCGCTGAGAAGAACGCGTACTTTGCGCGCTCTTTTCGCTAGTTGCGCGTTTTTCGTCCGATCGGGGGGTGAAGATTCCGCAACGCCCAACGCCCCCCTACAGGACGGAGAGCCAATTGGCCAAGGAGATCTTCGACCAGGAACGGCCCAGGAGCACGATGGCGCGACGCCTCGACGAGGCCTTCGCCGGCTGCGAGGAGTGGACCCTCGCGCCGCCCTCTCAGCGGCGCAGGGAGACCGCCTTCAGCCCCGTCTTCTCGAGCTCCGTGAGGATCAGCGGCAGCGCCGCCGCGGTTCGCATCCAGGAGCCGCGCGCGCTGTAGTAGTCGGCGTCGTGCAGGAGGACGACGTCACCGGCTCGGATGCCGGCGCTCGCACGGTGGGCGATCGACTGCTCGGTGGCTCGCTGGGACCAGTCCCGGCCCCAGCGTGACCAGAGGACGGGCCGCCAGCCACGGCGGCGCACCGCCCGTAGCGTCGCCGTGCTGAAGATGCCGTAGGGCGGCCGGTAGTCGGCGATGGCCTGGCCGGTGGCGTCCTCGATCGCGGCGCGCGCCCGCTCGGCGTCATCGAGGAACTCGGTCACGGTGAGGCGCAGGAGGTTGCGGTGCCTATGGCAATGCAGCTCGACGCGATGGCCGGCCGCAACGATCTCCGCGGCCAGGGCCGGCCGCCGCGCGACCTGCTCGCCGGCGAGGAAGAACGTCGCCGTGGCGCCCGCCTCGCGCAGCGTCTCCAGCACCGCGGGCGTGCCCTGCGGGTGAGGACCGTCGTCGAAGGTGAGGGCGACGCCGTCGCTTCCCGCATCGCGCGCCTCCACGCCGAGCGCCCCCGCAAGGCCCGGCACGACGGGCGCCAGGGCAGGAACGGCATGCGCCGCCGCTGCCGTCGCCACCCCGGCGGCCAGAGCTCGGATCAACGCCCTTCGGCGGCGGCCCGCGCCGGGCGGGCGACCTGCACGGCGGGGGGTCCTTCGTCGTTGTCGCGGCCGAAGTGGATGCGCCCCTCGAACGGCTTCGCCGCCTTCGAGACCAGGTGGGCGGGGGCGTCCCAATGTCCCGCGAGGCTGACGCTGACGAGCAGCGCAATCGAGACCGCGGCAAGGCTTACGGCGGCAGCGGCCCGGCCCGCGCGCAGGCGCCACACCGGCTGCGGCCTGACCCGAGGTCGCACCGAGAGCACCCGCGAGGCGATCGACGGCAGCGAGGCGAAGGAGGAGTCGGGGGAGCGCCGCTCGCGGCTCAGGTGCCGCAGCACCGACTCGAGCTCGTGATCGGAACGGGCCACCTCGGCCAAGCCGAAGCGCTCGAAGGCGGCGTTGTTGGCGCGCAGGTGCCCCACCGAGAAGCCGAACGAGACGACCGGGCAGCCGCGGATGTGCGCCTCGAGAACGGTCAGGCCGGCGGTCGAGTGGACCATCGCGTCGGCCGCCGCCATCCAGTCGCTCATCCGCTCGGTGAAGCCGAGGATCCGCACCCGCTCGTTGCCGTCGAAGCGCTGCTCGAGCTTCTCGCGCGCGACCTCGTTGCGCCCGGTGATGCAGGCGACCATCGTCTCGTCGCCGGCGAGCCCGGCCTCGATCGCCCCCTCGAGGTCGCCGACCCCCCAGCCCCCACCGGAGACCAGGATGAGACGGGCATGCGCGGGGACGCTGAGCGCCTCGCGGGCGTCCGTGCGCGTACGCGGCATCAGGAAGTCGCGCGAGATCGGCGGACGCATCCACTCGACGCTGCCGGGACCGGCCAGGCGCTCGACTTCCTCGATCGCCTCGGGGTGGGTGACGAAGTGCATGTCGACGCCGGGATGCGCCCAGTAGCGCAGCCCGGCCAGGTCGGTGATCGCCGACTGGACCGGGATCAGCAGGCGGCGGTTCTCCCGCAGCATGCCCAGCACTGCGGTGACGCCCGGGTAGGTCGAGACGACGACGTCGGGATCGTGCTTCTCGATCAGCTTCAGCAGCCCGTGGGCGCCAAGACCGTAGGAGAGGTGGTGGGCCAGCCAGCGAGTCGGGGCGAACCTGGTGATCAGCCAGTACTGGACGTCGAAGAGCCAGGGCATCCAGCGGAAGGTCACCCGCGAGCCGCCGCGCACGACCGCGGAGACGATCCGCCCCATCGCCTCCAGGCCGTTGGCGATCTCGACCTCGGCGCCCGGCACCTCCTCCTCGAGGTCGTCCCGGATCATCCGCGCCGGCAGGTCGTGCCCCTCGCCGATGTCGGCGGTGAGGACGAGCACCCGCGGCGGGCGCTCCGGCGAGCGGCTGGCGCCGGCGAGCAACGCCCCCGCCGCGTGGCCGTTGCCGTTAAGGGTCGGCTTCGTCCCGGGCACCGGATCGGGGGCGCGCCCAGCCAGGGCACGGACCCACTCGACGTATCTGCGAACGCCCTCGCGAAAGCTCGTCTCCGCCTTCCAGCCGAGCTCGCTCAGCGCCCGCTCGTTGGAGATCTCCTTGCCGGGGAAGTCACCGGGACGCGGCGGCGTGTGCACGATCTCGCAGCCGCCGGTCATCTCCTGCACCGTCTCGGCGATCTCGAGGATCGTCACCACCTCGCCGCCGGAGAGGTTGTAGGTGCGGTTGGCGGCCCCGGGCGCCAGCGCGGCGACGATCCCGGCTGCGAGGTCCTCGACGTAGATGAAGCTGCGGCACTGACTGCCGTCGCCGGCGATCGTCAGCGCCTCGCCCGCGAGTGCCAGGTCGGTGAACTTGGCGACGACGCCGGCGGCGCGCGCCCGCGGCCCGTAGGGGATGCCGAAGCGCAGCACCGTCGACTCCAGACCGAAGAGCTCGGCGTAGCCCGCGCAGTAGGTCTCTCCAGCCAGCTTGGTCGCGGTGTAGAGGTGGCGCGGGGCCGGGATCGGGGTGTCCTCGTCGACCGCCCGCTCGGCGCAGTCGCTGTAGACCCAGGTCGTCGAGCCGTAGACGACGCGGCCGACCTCGGTGCGACAGGCCGCCTCGAGGACGTTGAGGGTTCCCCTCGTATTGACCTCCTCGGCGAGGACCGGGTCGGCGTGCACGTGGGCGACGTCGGCCACCGCGGCGAGGTGGATCACCGCGTCGCAGTCCCGCATCGCCAGGTCGAGGTTGGCGGGGTCGGTGATGCTGCCGGTGAAGGTCTCGACTTCCAGCGGCGAGTGATGGGGCGAGGCGCTGAGGTCGAAGATCCGCGGCGTGATCCCGCGCTCGATCAGGCGGTCGACGACGTGAGAGCCGATGAAGCCGCCGCCGCCGGTGACGAGGACCCTCATGCCCGCCCCTCCTCCAGGGCTGGCTCGCGGCCATCCGGTCGGTAGTAGAGCGGCACGCACCAGTGATTCTGGGCCACCCAATCGGTGTTCGGCAACTCGCCGGGCCGACCCATGATCCGGTGGCAGGGCTGCTCGTAGACGCGGCCGGTCGATTTCTCGATCGGATCGAAGACGACGTACTTGTAGAGGCCTGAGGTCATCCCCTCGGGCAGCTCGAGACGTGCCGGGTGGAGCGGGTCGAGGTGGTCGCGCGCGTGCTCGTTCTTCCAGGCGACTATCTCCTCCATGCGCTCGGCTTGGACGAGGCCGAGCGCCGCGGTGAACTCGCTCATGCGGAAGTTGAGGCCGTCGACCTCGTGCTCGAGCTTGCCGTAGTTGCGGAACTTGCGCGCGAACTCGATCAGGGCGTCGTCGGAGGAGACGAGCACGCCGCCCTCACCCGTCGAGACCGTCTTCGTCGCATAGAACGAGAAGACGCCGGCGTCGCCGAAGCCTCCCGGCCGGCGGCCGTTCCAATCCGCGCCGTGGGCATGGGCGCAATCCTCGAGCAGGAAGATGTCGTTGTCGCGGCAGTAGGCGGCGATGCGCTCCACCTCGAAGGCGATGTGGCCGCCGATGTGGACGAGGATCGCGGCCCTCGGCTTGCGCTTCTCCGCCTTCGCCTCGAAGTCGTCGAACGACATGCAGAGGTCCTCGCGATTGCAGTCGACGAACTCGACCTCGGCGCCGGCCTTGAGCGCGGCAAGCGGCGTCGCCATGAAGGTGTTCGAGGGGCAGAGCACGGTCTCACCGCGCACGCCGGCGAACTCGAGCGCGGCCAGCGCCCCGCCGGCCCAGCTCGAGAGCCCGAGGCTGGGCAGGCCGTTCCACTCGGCCCAGCGCGCCTCGAAGCGCTCCAGCATCCGCCCCTCCGACCACTGCTCGGAGTCGAGGACCTCCTTCCACAGCTCGAATAGCCTGGGCCGGTCGCGATGATCGAATCCGATCGCGAACCTGCTGGCGACCGAGACTGGGGATTCGGCGGTCAAAGGCGCCGCCAGGCTACCAGCGAAGCCGGATCAGCCCTCCGAGTGCGCGGCTTCGATGACACTGCCGATGGCGGACGACCCCGCGAGCAGGACGGTGCCGGCGATGGCGACCGCCATCGATGCGACGAGGACCGCGCCATCCAGCGGCGTCGAGCCCCAGGACTCGCCGAAGACCAGCGGCGCGAGCAGGACCGGGACGAGGACCTGGACGGCGAACATCGCGGGCGCGACGTGCGTCGCGCGACGGCGCTGCAGCGCGCTCATCTCGCTGAGCAGAGCGAGGCCCTCCGAGACCGCGATCGTGGCCAGCCAGGCCAGCCCGAGGAGGGCTCCGGTCGCCAGCTCGTCGGTCAGGAGCTTGGTCGCGATCGCGGTCCAGGCGTAGCCGCAACCGGCGCTGATGACGGCGAGCGTGCCGAAGGCCACCGCTCGCGGCCGCAGGGCGTAGGGAGCGAGCACCGGCAGCGCGACGACTGCCAGCGCCAGGGTCATGGCCCCCGCGCCGGCATGATCCGTGGTCCGCTCGGGCGCCGCCAGCGCCACCCCGGCGACCCCGGCGACGATCGCCCCCACCGCGACGACCTCGCGCCGGCCGAGGGGCTCGTCCAGCCTCGTCGCCCCGAGCCAGAGCAGCAGGATCAGGCCGCTGGCGATGCACGGCTGGACCACTGTGAGCGGCGCGAGCAGCAGCGCCGCGATCTCCAGCGGCCAGCCCGCGAACCCGATCGCCGTCGCCCCCAGCCACTTCCTGTTGCGCGCCAGGCGCCCGAGCAGCGACGGCCGCAGCGAGTGCTCGTGGCCGACGCCGCGGGCCTCAAGCGCCTGCAGCGCGATCGACGTGTTGTAGAGCACGGAAGCCCCGACGGCCGCGGCTATCCCGAGCGCCAGCACGGCGCCAGGCTACTCGTGCTCGCGGTTAACGCGACAAGATGATCTCTTCGCGCTTGCGCCGCTCGCCGACCGCTTCGTAGTGCTTGATGACGCGGACCATTGCCAAAGCGCCAATCCCCCCGGCGACCAAATACACAACCGCCAGCAGCTCTCCAGGCGAACGTGTGACGATCAACCCAACCGACATGACCAACCCCAGAAGGAACATTCCCACCCCGACGAGCGCCATGGCTTTCAATTCGGTCACGATCACATCCTATTCCGCAATTGCAGACAAAAGCATTATAGAGGCGGCCAACGCGAAGCCGAACAAGCCCGCCGATGGCAGTCGCCCGACGAATCGCGCCGTCGGATGCATGGGACAAGGTCGGAGCCACATGAAGAAGAAACCCAAAGACCGCAATAGACGCTGCAGCGAATCCGGTGCAGGTGGCGGCAGTGCTCAAGAGCGACCCGGTGGCAAACATGGCCCGACGCTAGAACGCCCAGACGCACGCGTTGCGCGCACAAGAAGCCAAAACACGCCCATCTCTCGCACCCCGCCCATCCCAAACCAGCTCGGGGCAACGCTGCCCGAGGACGACGACTCGCACCTTGAACCCCGTTCGCGAGTCCGGGGTACTGAAAATCAGGTCTCCTGATAAAGCGGCCCGTCGCCGCCCTCGGGCAGCGTCAGCCGCCCGCCCTTGGCCGTGATCGCCCCGCACTGCACGCAGTTGGAGGCGGTGACGTGGACGTCGACCTCGGCGGCGCCGTTCTCGAGCTGCTCGTCGGGGATCTCGTAGACCTGGGCCGGACACATCGAGACCCAGGTCTGGGCGATCTCACGCGGAACCTTGGTCTGGATACGAACGTGGTTGGGGGCGTCGTCGCGGGTCGCGTTGCCGGAGAGGAAGACGGAGTCGAGCTTGGCGAAGGTGAGCTCGTTGTCGGGCTTGGGGTACTTGTCGCCGGCCTTGCCCAGGTGCATCTCCGGATCGGCATTGTCCTCCACCTTCCAATGGCCGCCGGGGAAGGCGCCTTTGGTGGCGACCATCGCCGAGCCCATCATGCCGCCGAAGATCAGGCCCTTCGAGAGCGGCTGCTTCATGTTGCGCGAGCGGTAGAGATCTTTCTCTATCGCCGAGTTGCGGATCTTCGCGTCGTAGGCCTCGAAGTTGACTGAGTCGATGTCCTGCTTCAGCGAGTCGACGATAGCCTCGGCCGCGTACATGCCCGCGTGCATCGCGTAGTGGACGCCGGCGAGTTCGGCGATGTTGACCATGCCCGCGGCATCGCCGGCGACCAGCATGCCGGGGACCGAGAAGCGCTTCGGCAGCGCCCAGTAGCCGCCCGATGGGATCGTCTTCGCTCCCCAACCGACCCGTTTGCCGCCCTCGAGGATCTTTTTCACGAACGGGTGAAGCTTGAACTCCTGCAGGACGTCGTGGACCGAGAAGGTCGCGTCGGTGTAGTCGAGGCCGGCCACGAAGCCGATGCACACCTTGTCCTCGCCCATCGGGTAGATGAAGCTGCCGCCGAACTCGTTCCACCGCGGCGCCTTGCGCAGCGGCCACCCCATCGTGTGGATCACCCGGTCGAGCGGCTGCTCGACCTCCCACACCTCCTTCACGCC
>Ga0207651_10001788_pt1 | contig 9991 bp, 10 predicted proteins | sample KBSM23metaG_FD_184328 | JGI IMG/M metagenome (GOLD analysis project Ga0207651, IMG submission 184328) | Miscanthus rhizosphere microbial communities from Kellogg Biological Station, Michigan, USA - KBS M2-3 metaG (SPAdes) (version 2) | ecosystem: Host-associated > Plants > Roots > Rhizosphere >... | reverse complement strand
ACGCTCTTCCGATCTGGCGATTGTCGTTTCAGATTTCGTGCCACGCAAATCGCCGGCCGCCACGTGGGATCGCGCACGGCCGCCGACGAGCCGGGTGCCGATCTGTGCCCGCTTTGCCACGCGCCAACCGTGGTCGCCAGGCTCGGGCCTCAAGGAAATCCTGACGCCTGTCGAGATGTGGGCGGTTCGGATACGCCACGGCGCGCTGTTTTTCTGTTCGGTCAACCATAGGAGGTCTCGGATGAAGGCTCTTGGGAGGCAGGTCCTCGCTGCGGTCGGGCTGCTGGCGGTCATCGGTTTCGCCGCGGGTTGCAGCGAGGAGGAAGCGAAAGGAAGCCATCAGATCTGGTTCATGGGGTCGATCTACAACGGCGCCAGCGGCGAGGTCGTCTACGAGTACGAGATTTCGCTCGTCTACGGGACGACGACCATCAAGGGGAAGGTCGACACGTACACCGGGCGCTACACGCTGGGGCCGCTGCCCGCGTGGAACGACTACGGCATCGCCATCTTCGCCAACGGCTTCCGCGGATTCACGTCATACAACTCGATGATCGCGCCCCCGACGCCGCCCCCGGCGTCGCAGCAGTCCGACGTCTACACGGCGAACACGACGCAGACGTTCAATTTCGACGCCTACGTATTCCCGACCGACCTCGCGTCGTCGGCGCTCACCGTGAACATCACGAAGGCGGACACGACCGCCGCGCTGGCCGAGGGCAAGGTCCGCCTGCGTCCGACGACCTTGCCGGTGATCCAGGATCAGACGGCTGGCGTGACCGGCCAGTTGTGGGCGAACGACCAGGACATCCTGGCGAGTGCCATCAACCGTGACTTCAGCAACGGCACGATCATGATCGAGGGCGAGGCACTGGTCTACGGCGTGAACTACCAGGTCACCGTTTACGGCGTCCAGGGCTACCAGACGGGGTCGGCGACGGCGCGCGCTGGCCTGCAGGAGAGTGTCGGCGTGAACATCACGACCAGCGCCTCGCCGCTCACTCTCGTCTCCAACAACGCGAGCGCCTGCCGGCCGTACATGACGTCGACGACGGTGACGAACACCGCGCAGATCACGTTCAACTTCAACTCGCCGATCGAGGACGCGACAACGACGACCGGCAAGGGTCCCGAGGTGCTCGACAACGGCATGACGGTTTCGACCGCGATGGGCGCCGCGCTGAAGCCGAACGCATCGTCCACCATTTCGGAACGCGGCTCGGTGTTTCTCGTCAACGCCAACACCCTGACGATCTATTTCAATCCGTTCATGGGCATCCAGACGCAGATTCCGAACGACACAATCAACACCGTCACCTACGGCAACCTTTCCTCTATCCGGTTGCAGCCGCTGGGCCATCCCGAGCTCCCGACGACGCTGGGGACGCTCATCGGCACGTCGTCGATCCAGTGCTACATGTAGCGGACCCTCACCCCGACCCTCTCCCGCAAGCGGGAGAGGGAGGCTATTTGAACGCGTGGCCGCGCCGGCGCTCGTAGGCGCCGAGGTAGAGGTCCCGGTAGGCGTGCGCGGCGCGCTCCCACGAGAAGTCCTGCGCCATCGCGCGCCGCCGCATCTGATCGATGTGTTGCGGCCGGTCGTACCAGGTCGATACCGCCCAGCCGATCGTGTTCGCGAGCGCCTCGGGGTGCAGGTCGTCGAACATGAAGCCCGTCCCGCCGCCCGACGGTTCGTCGTAGTTCGTGACGGTGTCGACCAGGCCGCCCGTCGCTCGCACGATGGGCAGCGTCCCGTAGCGCAGGCTGTACATCTGATTGAGGCCGCACGGTTCGAAGCGCGACGGCATCAGGAAGAAGTCGGCGCCCGCCTCGATGCGGTGGGCGCGGCCGTTGTCGAAGCGCAGCCAGGCACGGAAGCGATCGCCGTGCTGCGCGTCGGCCCACGCGAAGAAGCGTTCCGCGTCGGTGTCGCCGGTTCCCAGCAGCACCATCTGGACGTCCCAGCTCAGGATGCGCGAGAGCGCGTGCGCCAGCACGTCGAAGCCTTTCTGCGGCGTCAGGCGGCCGACGATGCCGAACAGCGGAACGTCCGGGCGCACGGCCAGCCCCGCCTCCTTCTGCAGCGCCGCCTTGCACGCGGCCTTGCCTGACAGATCGTTGCCGTCGAAGCGCGCGGGCAGGAGGGGATCGGTCGCCGGATTCCACTCGTCGGTGTCGATGCCGTTGAGGATGCCGATCAGGTCGCCGCTGCGCCAAGAGAGGATGCCGTCCAGGCCGTTGCCGTAGGCGCCGGTCTGGATCTCACGCGCGTAGGTCGGGCTGACCGTCGACAGGATCGTGCTGCGGTACAGCGCCGCCTTGGTCAGGTTCATCGCGCCGAAGTGCTCCAGCTCGCGCGGGTTGTAGTGCTCGCGCCCGAGCCCGGTGATGAACAGGCCGCCGCCGTCGAAGATCCCCTGGTAGGCGAGGTTGTGGATCGAATAGATGGTCGCCGCGGCGTGCAGCGGCTGCAGCCATTCGACGGTGTCGATGTAGACGGGCACCAGCGCCGCCTGCCAGTCGTTGCAGTGGATGACGTCGGGGTAGAAGCCCAGCGCCTTGCACAGCTCCAGCGATCCGCGCGACAGATACGCGAACCGTTCCAGGTTGTCGTCGTAGCCCGCCGCGGGCGGTCCGTACAGGTACGGGCGATCGAAGTAGCGGTTGTACTCCAGGCAGTAGAGCGGAACGTCGCTGCCCGGCAGCTTGCCGACGCGCACCCGCGAGCGCGCGCCGCCCCACCACATCGGCACGGTCATGAAGCCGTCCAGCACCTCGAATTCGTTCCACGGCATGCCCGCGTACAGCGGCATCACCACGCGCACGTCGATGTCCAGCGCGCGCAGCGCCTTGGGCAGCGCGCCCACGACGTCGGCGAGTCCGCCCGTCTTCGCGAACGGCGCGCACTCCGACGCGACGAACAGAACCTTTAGCGGCGACGGCACGTAGCGCAGGGTGGGGCGAATGCCCGGTGTGAAATCGACTAGCTAGCGTATATGCGATAGTCGATGTGCGGGAAAATATTGTCGCGGCTCTCCAGGTCGGACAGCCACTGGACCGTCGCAGCGTCGTGCGGGGCCGTCGCCTGCAGCTTGTTGGCCCGCAGGTCGTCGTAGATCTTGTTGAACTGCAGGATGTGCTGGTTGATGCGCTTGGTGGCGTACGGGACCGTCGTCCCCGTCTTCATGATGAACGTCCAGTCGCTCGACTGCGCCAGCATCAGCTCGCGCGCCGCCTGATTCAGCGCGCGCGTGGTCAGCGGGTCGGCGCTGGGGTGGCGCCGCGCCAGCTCCACCATCCGCTCGCCGGCGACGTGCAGGTGGCGGTACGTCCAGGCGTTGCTCTCGTTGACCCAGTAGTCGTTGTAGCCCTTGAAGCCCCACGACGACGCGCACGGCGTCGCGACCTGGTTCGTCTCGTGGCGCTCCAGGTAGTCGCCGGGCGAGATGGTCTCGATGGAGCTCTCGTCGAAGTGCAGCTGGCGGAACAGATCGCCGAGGAAGATCGGCCCCTCGTACCACCAGTGGCCGTACAGCTCGGCGTCGTAGGGGCTGACGACGATCGGCGGCCGGTCCATGTGCGCGGCCAGGTGCTGCACCTGCTTGACGCGATTGCCGCGGAAGTGCGAAGCGTGCAGGCCCGCCTTGCCGCGCGCGATGTCGGGGTCGTAGACCCACTTGTCGTGCAGCTGATTGTGGGTGATCGCGTGGTACTTGATGCCCGTGTACACGCGATGGCCTTCGGGGTGGATGTACGGCTTGATGTAATCCATCGGCAGATCGAAGCCGATGTCGCGATAGAAGTCGCGGTAGTGGCGATCGCCCGGATAGCCTTCCTTGGCGCTCCACACCTGCTCGGATGATTCCATGTCGCGGCCGAACGCCGCGACGCCGCTGGGACAGTAGATCGGCGCGAACACGCCGTAGACGGGCCGGCGGTCAGCGAACAGGATGCCGTGCGAATCGACGAAGAAGTAGCGAATCGCCGCCTCGCGCAGCAGCTCGTCGACGCCGGGGACGAATCCGCATTCGCCCAGCCACATGCCGCGCGGCCGGCAGCCGAAGTGCTTCTCGTAAAGATCCGCCGCGACGTGGACCTGGGCGCGGATGTTGGCCCAGTTGCGATCCATCAGCGGGAAGAACGCGTGCGTGGCCGTCGACGTGATCACCTCGACGCGGCCGGCGAACTGCAACATCCGGAACGCGCGCACCAGATCGCCTTCGTGGCTGCGCCAGGTGTGGCGCAGCGACTGGAAGCGGTCGTGGTACATGTGCGCCAGCCGCTGGTAGTGCGGCTCGGGCCTGGTTCGTTCGATCTCCTTCTCGGCCAGCTCGATCAGCTTGTCGAGGTGCTCGGCGTAGCGCAGCTTCAGGAGATCGTCGGTCAGCATCGTGATCAGCGGGGCCGACAGCGACACGGTGGCGCGGTAGGGGACGTGATCGGTGATCAGCCCCTCGAACATCTGGATCAGCGGCAGGTACGTCCCGGTGATCGCCTCGTACAGCCACTGCTCCTCCATCACCGTCGGGTCTTCGGGATGACGGACGAACGGCAGGTGGGCGTGCAGGACGAGCGCGAAATATCCGGTCGGCATGAGGCGCCTACTTAATGTCTCTGGGCGGAGCGGGGTAGGGGGAGTTCGGGTCGTGCTCGTACTCGTAACGGGCGCCCGCGCCCCCGCCAGCATTGGCGGCGCCTGCGCCGCCGCCCGATCGTTCACTCGCGCCGCCCAGCTGTTCGCTGCCGCCGCCCAGCCTGCGCTCGCTGGCGCCCGCGTACATCGTCTCGCTCGCGCCCGCGAACATCCGTTCGGTGGCGCCGCCGATACGCAGCTCGCTGGCGCCGGCGAAGCGGCGCTCGCTCGCGCCGCGGAACCGCAGCTCGCTCGCGCCCGCGAACATCCGCTCGCTGGCGCCCGCCAGCACCAGCTCGCTCGCGCCCATCAGCCACAGCTCGCTCGCGCCGCGGTAAAGCAGCTCGCTGGCGCCCATCCAGGCGCGCTCGCTGGCGCCCATCATCATCCACTCCGAGCTACCCGGCGCGAAGCCGCCGCCGAAGGTGGTGCGCTCGACGCCGCCCTCGACCGCGACCTGCCGCCGGTACTCCCACGTCCCCAGCACACGCCGCTCGGCGCGCGCGCCGACGCCGCGAATCACGACCTGCCACGGTCCGTACATGACGTGCGTGCGGCCGCCTTCCGATCGGACCGCGACCTCGCCGCTGTCCTGGATCTCGATGCTCCCTTCGGGAACGTCGACGGGAAACGCGAACGGACCGGACTCCCACTCCGTGCGCAGCGCCGGCCCGACCCACTCGGTTTTTTCCCACCCGCCGGCCCACTGGTGGGTGACGCCCTCGTGGCGCTGCCAGGTGCGCCCGAAGATGCGCTGGCCGCGCGGCACCGGGAAGCCCGCGTGCTCGGTCCACTCCGCCCATTCCTCGCCGGGGCCGGGCGCGCCGCCACCGCCGCCGCCGGGCCCCGCGCCGCCGCCGACCGGACCCGGACCGATCGCCTCGCCGCCTCCCGGCCCGCCCGGAGCGCCGGCCCACCGGCTGCCCACGGGGCCGCTCGCGCCGCGCACGCTCAGCCACTCGGTGCCGCCGCCGCCGACCGGCTCGTTGCGCGGGAACTCGACGCGGCCCGAGCGCACGATCTTGACGAAGTAGCCTTCTTCGGACCTCAGGCCGAGCTCGACGCACGTGGTGGAGGTCGGCTTGTCGATGCCGAAGAACCACTGGCGCTCGTGGCGCTCGACGCGGTGATCGAAGTAGCTGTGGGCGTTGGTGCCGTCGAACAGCCGGCCCGTGATGTCGTAGACGCGGACGTTCAGCCAGGCGCGGTCGCCAGCCGGTCCCAGCCCGGCGCGCGCCGCGGCGATCGCGCTGTCGGTGGCCTCCCAGTAGACGTAGAGGCGCGCCGGGTCGACGGCCATCGCCGTGATCCGGTCGTTGCCGTAACCCCACGGGATGTCCTTCGGCATCGCCTCGCCGTCGGGGGTCGGCCCGAGGTCGAACTTCTGCGGGAAGGAGCCGCCGCCGTTCGCGGGCGGCGCCGCGCCCGACGGTTCGACGACATCGTGATCGCCCGGGGCGGTCGGCGGCAGGCCCGCCAGCCCGGCGAACGCCACCTCGATCCGACCGGCGAGATCTTCGCGCGACAGCTTGGACACGCCCGTCAGGCCCAGACGGGCCGCGCAGTCCAGCAGCTGCTTCTTGGTCGCGGTCGCGAAAAGATCCCCAGGTGAGGACGCACCTTCGCTGCCGTCACGGCCAATCAAGGCGAGGATTTCGGACACCAGATTGTCAGCAGCAGGCGAAGATTCGGGCATGTCGTCCAATTCCGCACAGGAAGATACTCTCGGGTTTGGTAAACGGCGGGTAAAAATGCTGTCAATCGGGGGTCTCAGGATTTCCCTGATTCCAGACCGACGCGAACCGCCAAGCATGCATAGCTATAAGTCGCAATCCCAATGAGTGCGCGCGAAAGCTGGCGACACGAGATGGAGTCCGTGTTCCTTTATCGAGTCGTCGCGGAGGCCGAGCCGGCGGAGGATCGGCGCGCCCTGTTCCGGAAGCTGGCGGGCGAGGCCGAGGCGCAGGCGGCGATCTGGGCCGACGAGATCCAGAAGGCCGGCGGCCCCCCGCCCGACGCGTACGTGCCGCCGGCGCGGGCGCGATTCGTGGCGGCGCTGGTGCGGCGCTTCGGCCCGCGGCACATGAAGAGCGTGCTGGCCGCGATGAAGGTCAGGGGCATGTCGATCTACTCGTCCAGCGCGCATCCGGCGGGGCATCCGATGCCGCATTCGGTGGACGAGATCGGGCAGCGGCATCGCGGCGGCATCGCGGGCGGCAATCTACGCGCGGCGGTGTTCGGCGCGAGTGACGGGCTGGTTTCGAACGTGTGCCTGATCCTCGGCGTGGCCGGCGCCGCCGGCGGGCAGGGACACGCGGTGCTGGTGTCCGGCGTCGCGGGCCTGCTGGCGGGCGCGTTCTCGATGGCGGCGGGCGAGTACGTGTCCGTGCGATCGCAGCGCGACATGTTCGAGTACCAGATCGGCGCCGAGCGCGAAGAGCTGGCGAAGTATCCGCACGAGGAGGCCGCCGAGCTGTCGCTGATCTACCAGGCGCGGGGCCTGGGGAAGGACGACGCGGATCGCATGTCCGCGCAGATCGTCGCCAACCCGCGCTACGCGCTGGACACGCTGGCGCGCGAGGAGCTGGGGCTGGATCCGGGCGCGCTCGGGTCGCCGGTCGGCGCGGCGGCGTTCTCGTTCGCGGCGTTCTCGGTCGGCGCGGCCGTGCCGCTGGCGCCGTTCGTGTTCGGCAGCGGCGCCGGCGCGCTGGTCGCGGCGATCGCGCTGACCAGCGTGACATTATTCGGCGTCGGCTGCGCGACCAGCCTGTTCGCGGGGCGCGGCGCGGCGCGGGGTGGGTTTCGGTCGCTGTTGATCGGCGCCGCCGCGGGCGCGGTCACCTACGGGATCGGGCGTCTACTTGGCGCCGTCGTGTGAGTGCGGCGGCGAGCGCGATCAGCGGCAGCGCGCATGGCGTGCGCGTCAGTTGCACGTGCAGAAGCACGCGTTGACGCAGAAGCGCACGGTGCCCGCCGGGGCGCCCGGGCAGCCGCACATCGGCTCGGCCGCCGGGCACAGATTCGCGTCGCTGCAATTGCGGTGGCAGGTGCACACCCCGGGACCGGGGCCGCCGCATGCGCACGTGAAGCCGGTCGGGCAGTTGTTCTGATCGAGGCTGCACGCGAGCGGACCGTCCGTGCCGCCGTCGAGCCGACCGGCGGCGCCGCCCGCGCCTGTGCCGCCGGCGCTGGTCCCGCCGGCGCTGGTTCCGCCCGCGCTCGTTCCGGCGGCGCCCGCCCCGCCGCCCTTGCCGCCACTCTGACTTCCGGCCGCGCCCGCCGTTCCGCCGTCCGGCGCCGACGTGACCGATCCGCACGACTGCGCGGTGGCGGTCGCAGCGAACGCGACGATCGCAAGCAGCACGAACTTCCGGCGGAGGTCAGGGCTCATCCCGTCCATCGTACGCCCGCCGTTCGCGGCTTGACAGCATGCACGCGCTGGCCACGTTCGATCTGAACGTGTGGTGATGTGGGAATGAGGCATGCGGGAGGTAAGGCGATGAAGTTGTTGCGCGGGATCGCGACGGAAGTGGGGAAGGGGCTGCTGGCGGGGTTCGTCGGAGCCGTCGCGATGACGGTCGCCAGCACGATCGAGATGAAGGTTCGGCGGCGCCCGCCCAGCTCGACGCCGGCCGACGCCGCCGGCAAGGTGCTGGGCGTGCAGCCGCGCGACGAAGCGGGCAAGCGGCGCTTCGGCACCCTCGTTCACTACGCGTACGGAACCGCGTGGGGGCTGGGGCGTGCCGCGCTGGGCGCCGCGCTGTGCACGCGTTCGCGGCGGCACCGGAGCGGGCTCATCGAACCGATCGCGTTCTTCGCGGCGGTGTGGGGCGCGGGCCTGGCGATGCTGCCGGCGCTGCGGGTCGCGAAACCGTTCTGGCGCTGGGGCGCGAAGGAGGTCGCGATCGACGCCTTCCACCATGGCGTCTACGCAGCGGCGACCGACGGCGCTTACCGGCTGCTCGGGCGGGTGTGACGATGGCGCGCACTTCGGGTTCGTGGTTGCGCGCTGCCGCGCTGGCGGCGATCACCGGCGGGCGCACCACGCTGGGGCCGGCCCTGGTCGCTCGCCGGAGCGCGCGGCCGGCGTGGTTGCGCGCGGCCGCGTACCTGGCGGCGGCGGCGGAGCTGATCGGCGACAAGCTGCCGCGCGTCCCGAACCGCACGGCGCCCGTCGGCCTCGCGTTCCGCATCGTCAGCGGCGCCTGCGTCGCGCGGGCGTTGCTGCGCCGGCGCGGGCACACGGCGGCGGTCGGGGCGCTGGCGCTGGGCGCGGCCGCCGCGATCGCCAGCGCCTTCGGCGGGCTGCGCCTGCGCCTCGCGCTGACGCGGCGGCTGGGCGGCGGCGCGCGGGCGAACGCGCTCGCCGGCGCGATCGAGGACGTCGCGTTGCTCGCGGTGGGCCGCCGCCTCGCAGGCCCGTGATCCACGGGGCGATCGCGCCGCGAAGTTAAAGCATCACTTCAGCTGGTGCCTGGCCGGACGACGCCCCCGCCGCAACGGTGGTACTGTCGTCGCATGGCCGACGCGAACACCAACTGCCCCGTCTGCAAGCTGCCGGTCGGGGAAAGCAAGTTCATCTGCCACCTGTGCCGGGCCGCCGGGCGCGAGGTCCGTTTCGACTCCGGGCCGTGCGAGGCCGAGCACCTGACCAAGGCGCACTCGCAGGCCGAGATCGATCGCTTCGACGTCGAGCAGACGATCAGGAAGCCGTAGCGCCGGCGCGTGTGCGCGTGACCGCCGCGACAGGCGCGCCCGCGACCGCGTGCTAGTTTCGGGGCATGAAGCGCGGGTTGTTGTTGCTGACCCTCCTGGTCGGCCTCTCGGGCTGCGCGAGCGCCCTGGTGGTCGCCGCCCCCGACGGTTACCCGGCGCTCTACGTGCGCTGCCACGGCTATCGCATGGAGGGCTGCTACATGAAGGCCGAGCGCCTCTGCCCTTACGCGGGCTACCAGTTGGTCGCCCCGCCGGGTTACGGCACGCTGACGATCCGCTGCAACTGAGCGCGGCGATCAGAGGGCGTGAATCGCCATCGCCGTGAACGTCCAGTCGCTCGCGTCGAAACAACCGAGCGGTAACCCCTGCGGTTCGCCTGGGAGGAAGAGGAGGCGTGTGAGCGTGACCGTATCTCCCGTGGACGTGTTGAGGACCAGACCGTCGACGCTGAAGCCAAAATCGAACTCGCCGGATGTGGCCGTCGGACAGGACGACTCCTTGACGGCGATCGTCACGGCATGCCCGTCGACGCTGTAGTTGCCCCGGTTCACCTCCAGGACATGACTGTCATCGGGCAGCTGGCACTCGATCGTGTCGAGGTATCGCCCGTCCTTGTAGAAGCTGGTCTGTGGTCGCAGAGCA
>Ga0207651_10001781_pt1 | contig 9996 bp, 6 predicted proteins | sample KBSM23metaG_FD_184328 | JGI IMG/M metagenome (GOLD analysis project Ga0207651, IMG submission 184328) | Miscanthus rhizosphere microbial communities from Kellogg Biological Station, Michigan, USA - KBS M2-3 metaG (SPAdes) (version 2) | ecosystem: Host-associated > Plants > Roots > Rhizosphere >... | reverse complement strand
CGACGACGCGAGCGCGCGCAACTGGCCCGAGACGTCCAGCACCGGGATGTTCGCGTTCGCGATGGTGAGCGGCGTGAAGAACGCCTGGCTGCCCGCCGAACCGTACGCGGTCGCCGCGCGGAAAGCATGGCTCGGCCTCGTTCAGTACCTGGATGCGAACGGCAACGTTCGCGACGTCTGCGTCGGAACCGGCGAGGCGGCCACCAGCGGCGGCGGAACCAGCGCCGCGACGCAGATTCAGTATTACCTCGATCGCCCCCGCAGCGTCGGTGACTTCCACGGCCAGGCGCCCCTGCTCTGGACCGCGTCAGCGTTATTGCGTCAGGAGCCCTAAACCATGATCCAACGTCGAATCGTCAAACCCTCCTCCTCCTTCCTATCCACGCTGTCCACATTGCCGATGTGCGCGCTGTTGCTCGCGTCGTGCGGCTCGTCGCCCGGCGGCGGATCGGGCACGGCCGGCACGGGATCGGGCGCGGCTGGAACCAGCGGCAGCGCCGGGACCTCCGGTTCAGCCGGAACGTCCGGCAGCGCCGGCGACTCCGGCGGCGCCGGAACGACGGGCGGCGGCGCCACGGGCGGCTCGATCGCACCGGGCGGGACGACGGGCTCCGCCGGCACCACCGGCTCCGCGGGAACGAGCGGTTCGGCCGGCACGACCGGCGCCGGGGGCATTGGTGGATCGACCGCCGGAACGACGGGCGCGGGCGGACGTGGTGGCACGACGGGCGCCGCCGGGACGACCGGGCGCGGCGGGACGACGGGGACGGCCGGCACGGTGGGCACGGCCGGCACCGGCGGCATGGTCGCCTGCGCGCCGCCGAACGTGACGCTTCCGAGCGGCAACGACGCCGTCGCCGGGACCCGGATCCAGTTCAACGACAACGGCGGCTGGTGCTGGTACCAGGACGAGCGCGCCGTCGTCGACAAGACGGCGCAAAAGATCGTGATCGCGTCGACGGCCAGCGGCGGAACCCGCAACGGCACGAACGACGTCGTCGTCTACGACATCGCGACCAACACCTCGACTCGAAAGATGCTGCCGTCGACGCTGCCGACCAACAACGTGGACGATCACAACTCGCCCGCGGTCCTGATCCGGCCCGACGGCAAGTACATGGCGATGTGGTCGGGTCACCGCATCGATTGCATCACCCGCACCAGCATCTTCGACGGAACGAACTGGGGCACGGAGAAGAAGACCGACTGGGCTCCCTACGGATGCCCGTGGGCCGGCGCCAGCACGAACATGGTGACGTACTCGAACCCCTGGTACATCGGTTCCAGCATCTTCGCCGCTGTGCGCTCGGTCGGCACCAGCCCGGCCTTCCTGACGTCCACCGACGACGGCGCGAACTGGAGCTACTACGGGCGCCTGACCAGCACGCCGCAGATGGGTTACGTGGCCGGCTACTACAAGTACTGGGGCGACAACACCGGCCGCATCGACTTCGTCGGGACCGAAGGCCACCCGCGCGACGTCGACAACAACCTGTGGCACGGCTACATCTCGAACGGGATGGTCTACAAGTCGGACGGGACGGCGGTCAATTCGCTGAAGGACACCAACTCGACCACGACGAACGCGAAGGACGTCTCGGCCTTCACGAAGGTGTTCTCGACCGGATCGTCGATCAAGGGCGTGCAGCTGAATCACGCCTGGAACCACGACATCGTCCGGTACGCCGACGGCACCGTGGCCATCATGGGCCAGGCGCGCGTCGCGGGCACCGGCACCGACGATCCGGACAAGCGTCTGTTCTACGCGCGGTACGACGGCAGCTCGTGGAAGCTGACGTACATCGTGAAGCTGGGAACGAAGCTGTACCCCGACGAGCAGGACTACACCGGTCTGTCGGCGCTGGATCCCGACGACCCGCACACGATCTACATCTCGACGTTCTACGACCCGCGCGACGACACCACCAAGAGCACCAAGCGCGAGATCTGGCGCGGAACGACCTGCGACAACGGCGCGACCTTCTCGTGGACGCAGGTGACGGCGCGGTCGACGGTGGACAACATCCGTCCGATCGTTCCGAAGTGGGACTCGACGCACACGGCGCTGCTGTGGCTGAACGGCACGTACACGACCGCGCAGAACTACGCGATGAAGGTCGTCGGTCTCGTCGGCCCGAAGAACTAAAAAAAACTGAAGCCGCGCGCGCCGGGTGACATTCACTCCGTGCGGCGCGGCGCGCCGCGCGCGCCGGTTCATGTCGTCGGATGGCCGGGACCGCGGGCGTCACGGACGCACGCGCATGCCCCCATTCCCGCGAGAAACGCGAATGATCGCGAAAAATGCGAAAAACGTTCTCGGTAAACAATCTGCCTCGATATTCGCTTTACACGGACATCGAGACTGTTAGCGTACGCGCGAGTTGACCGCGGAAATGATCTTTCAAAATCGGTTTCACTGGAGGACGTCGTGAAAAAGCATCTCCTTGCGTGCTCGGGAGCGTTGATCTTGGCGGTGGCCGCGTGCGCGCAAACCGGAACGGGCGGCGATACGGGCACGGCGGGCACGACGGGCCACGCCGGCACCAGCGGCAGCGCGGGTGACAACGGAACCGCGGGCACGCTGGGCAACGGCGGCACCGTCGGGAACGGCGGCACGACCGGCAGCGCGGGTGACAACGGAACCGCGGGCACGACCGGCATCGCGGGCACGACCGGCATCGCGGGCACGACCGGCACCGCCGGCACGACCGGCCGCGGTGGCACCACCGGCAGCGCCGGCACGACGGGTACGGGCGGCAGCACGGCGGGCACGACGGGACGCGGCGGCACCACCGGCACTGCGGGCACGACGGGCACCGGCGGACGCGGCGGCACCACGGGCACCGCGGGGACGACCGGCGGCGGCGGCACGACGGGTGCGGGCGGCTCCGCCTGCCCGACGATCGATCAGCTGATCCCCGGCTTCGACGGATATCTCTGGCAAGTGCTTCCCAGCGGAAACACGCCGCTGTCGGGAACCAACTACCCGTTCGGCTCGCCCGCCGGCGGCTGCCCCTCGACCGCGTCCTGGGACACGACCGGCTACATCAAGACCGAGACGCCGCTCTCCGTGAAGGGCGAGACCGGGAAGAAGTACACGATCAACATCAACGTCCGCGGCGTCGTCGGCACGCGCTGCTACACGGGCGGCACGCCCGGCGCGACGGCCGCCGGCAACCCGAACGGGCAGAACAACACCTGGTACGCCGGCGGTGCGCAGTACAACAACAGCATCTGGAACACCATGGAGCTGCGGGTCACGCCGAAGGTGACGGGCGCGCCGATGCAGACCATGACCAGCCAGGACATCTACTTCCTCAACTCCTTCCAGAACACGTCCGACTGGTGCCAGAAGGAGGCGACGTACGAGACGCGCTTCAACGCGAGCTTCCCGGTGATGGGCGGCGGCATGATCACGCCGGCCGTCCACGATTCGAACTGCCGGACGCTGGCGAACTGCGGCTCCGTCGAGGCCCAGATGAGCTGCAACACGGCAGCGTCGCGGACCATCGACATGACGGGCGTGAGCCCGGCGCCGGTGAACTTCACGCAGCCGCGCCAGGCTGCGAACAACGGCACGACCTACCAGATTCAGTGGGTGTGGATCGACGTCACGTCGGTGACGTGCAACTGACACGCGCGAGGACAAATTGACCGGAAAACGATCGCGGGGGGCGGTCGGGCTGAGGCCCGTCGCCTATGTGCTGTTCTTCGCAGTTCTGTCGCTGGTCTCGCGGCGCGCCGCCGCCGAGAAGGTCGTGTCGATCGCCGACGGCTGGCAGGTCTACACCGACGGGCGCATGGGCGGCTTCGCCAGCTACACGCGCGGCGACGGATACCCGCAGCAGACCTTCGACCAGAAGATTGACCTTGCGACAGGGCAACCGGCCACCGACATGACGACAGGGGCGCCGCTCCTCACCTCCGTCCATACGCCCCTCCAGGGCGCCGGTTTCTCCGGCGCCCCGATGCTCCTGCACCAGGTCGATCCGAACCTGACCCCCGGCGCGCAGGTGTTCGACCAGGGCACGATCGACACCTGGCGGATGCGCAGCGGCTTCATCGGCAACGTGCTCGGTTTCGGCGTGCGCGGCCAGCTGACCCCGTACACCAAGATCATCACGTACATCCAGATCTGGTCGTTCATCGAGAACGATGGCCGGGTAAGGAGCACGAGAAGCCAGCCGGACATCCGCCAGGGGTGGGCCAAGCTGGAAGGCCCGTGGGGCGCCTTCGCCGCCGGCCGCGTGCGCGGGCTGTTCTCGCGGGGCGCGAGCGACATCAACGTGCTCTACGCGCACCGCTGGGGCGTCGGCTGGCCGGGCTCGATCGGCAACATCGGGCCGACGCAGGGCATGGTCGGTTTCGGCGTGCTCGGCTCGGGCTTCTCCTCCGCGTTCGTCTACACGACGCCTTCGCTGGGGGGCTTGAAGCTGGACGTCGGCGTGTACGACCCCGCGGTTCTCCCGGCCTTCGGCGCGTGGAACCGCACCAAGCTTCCGCGTCCGGAGGCGGAGCTGACGTTCGAACGAGGTTTCGCGAACGGTTGGGGCAAGGTGGTGCTGTTCGCCAACGGCGCGTACCAGAAGGTCTACAAGGACGGAGCGTGCACGCCGACAGTCGACGGCGACACGATCGTGCAGACGTCCGCCGGGCCGCGCACGGTTGCGGGGACGAACGTGACCATCGGATGCGACGCGACGGTGGCCGGCGCCGGGTACGGTGGCCGCCTCGAGCTCGGCATCTTCCACCTGGGCCTCGCGGGCCACTACGGGCAAGGGATCGGTCTCAACTACGCCCTTCAAGCCGATCAGGCCGCCCAGGACTTCCTGGGTAATCTGCGCACGATCGCCGGCTGGTACGGGCAAATGCAGGTCGTCCTCGGCAAGTTCGACCTGTTCGCCGGCGCGGGGTTGGCGCAGATCTTCATGACCGAGTTCGACAAGAAGCACCGGAGGCTGGATCCGCGTTATGACCCCAGCGTGGCGCCGCTGGCAGAGGAGTGGAGCATCCCGAAGTTCCAGCTGGGCATCAACGGCGGCATCGTCTTCAACGCGACGCCGTTCGTGCACTTCGACCTCGATGTCTTCCGCGCCCAGGCGTCGTGGTACGGGACGAACAACAGGGACAACAGCGGAGCTCTGTTCCCCGCCGAGAAGCAGGTCGTCTGGGCCTACAACGGCGGCATGACCGTCAACTGGTAGCGCGGCTCGCGACACGGTGGCCGCGCCGGCGGCCCGTCACCATTCGGCGTGCACGCCGATCGACGGCAGCACGATGCGGAAGCCCGCCTGCTCCGGCGGCGCGTTCGGGTTGTCGACGGCGCCCAGCGCGGTCACCTGCCGGTTGAAGGTCACGTTGCCGAGGTCCAGGTAGAAGTCGAGCGTCGCGCGGTCGAACACGACGCGCTTGTCGGCGCGCAGATCGATTTGCCAGAACGCCGGCAGCCGCTCGTATTCGGCGGCCTGCACCGGATAGGGGCGCCCGCTGTTGAAGTGGAAGCGGCCCCCGACGGAGAATCCGTCCTTCAGCCTGATCGTGCCGACCAGGTTCAGGATGTGGCGCTGGTCCCAATCCGACGCAGCGAACACGCCGTCGAACTCGCGCAGGCTCCATGACAGCGTGTAGGCCAGCCAGCCGGAGATGCGCGCGCGCTCGGGCAGCCGCAGCATCAGCTCGCCGCCGTAGCCGCGGCCGCGGCGCATCTCCAGGAACTCCGGCGCGGTGACGTCGTGGTTGAAGGTGCTGCGCATATCGCTGACGAACAACCATTGATAGAAGCCGGTCAAGCGCAGGGTCGTGTCGCCGGGGAGCTGCGACGCCTCGACGCCCAGCGCCGCCTGCGTCGACGTCTGCAGGCCCAGATCGCGCAGGCCGAAGCCCTCGAAGCCGGCGACGCCGACCGGCAGGCTGGGCATCTGCGAGAAGCGGCCGACGGTGGCGTCGACGGAGAGCGCGCGCGTGAGCAGGACGCGCGCGGTCAGCCGCGGCTCGAAGGCGCCGCGGGTGACGCCCTGCTCGAAGTACTGGGCGTAGCGCAGGCCCGGCTCCAGCTTCAGGCGCCCGAGCGGAATCACCGCGGCGGCGAACGCGCGCAGCGACAGCGCGTTGCGGGTGCGCGCCAGATCCGCGAGCAGCGCCGGCGGCGTCGGCCGCATGCCGTTCACCGAGGCGAACGCGAGGTCGGTGCTGAACCGCTGCGCCTCACCGTCGACGCCGAACTCCAGCGTCGCACCGCCCATCCCGCTCAGGAACGAGAGCCGCGGCGCGACGCCGTACGAACGGACGCCGATCGGGCTGTCGTAGAGCTGCGACTTCGCGTCGTCCGTCGAGAACGCACTTCGCGCCAGCATCTGAAACGGCCCGACGCGCCGATCCCAGCGCAGATCCAGGCGATGGAAGTTCAGCGCGGCGTCGCCGATCTGCTGGTCCTTGATGTCCAGGTGATCGAACGAGCCGAGGGCGAACAGCGTCGCCCGCCCGCCCCCGAGCGTGTGATCGGCGCGGACCTGATAGTCGGCGTAGCCGAAGTCGACGTCGCCGAACAGGCGCGACACGATCAGCCCCGTGTAGGCGTAGCGCGCCGCCACCGCGACGGTGCCGCGGCCGCCGTCCCAGGGCGCCGTCACCAGGCCGCCCGCGTCGTAAAGCCGGACGTCGGCGGTGTAGCGCGCGATGTCGTTCGGCGGCGCCGCGGTCTCGGCGGCGACCGCGCCCGAGACGTAACCGCCCAGGCGCGCCGGATAGCCGCCCGGATAGAACGACAGCTTGTCGATCAGGTAGGGGTGAATGATCGACGGCCCCAGCGCGAAGTGGAACAGCGCGGGCACGCGCATGCCGTCCAGGAAGAAACCGGTGTTGCCGGGGTTCGCGCCGCGGATCGCGTAGAGCGCGAACGGCCACACGATCTGGGACACGCCGGGCAGCGACTCGATCACGCGAAACGGATCGCCGCCCGTTCCGGGCGTGGTGCGCGCCGCTTCTCCCTCGACGCGCACGACCGGCGTCACCGGCTTCGCGGCGACGACGGTCTCGAACGCCTGGCCGCCCGGCGGGAGCCGTATCTCGCCCGTCCATCCCGACGCTGACGCATCCACCGAAACGCCGGCCGCCATGTAGCGCGACGCCGCCGCCTGCACGTTGTGGTGGCCGGGCGCGGCCATGACGACGAACTCGCCGTTGTCGTCGGTCTCGGCGACCGGAACGCCGTCCACGAAGACCGTCGCGCCCTTGATACGGCGATGCCCGCCCCGCGCCAGCACCGTCCCCCGCAACGCCACCGCGGGCGGCCCGGCCGGCACAGGCGCCACCCCGCCGTCCGTTCCCATCCCCCCATCCGCTCCGGTCCCTGCATCCGCTCTGGTCCCCTCTCCCCGCTCCGCGGGGAGAGGGTTAGGGTGAGGGGCCGCGCCGCCGTCGACTCCCGCATCTGAGAGAGGGGCCGCGTCCCCCTGCCCTCCGTCGCCGGCGTCCGGCGGCGCCGGCTGCGCGAACGCACGACCCGCCGCCAGCACGGCGATCGCGCAGGCCAGAACGCTCGCGCTCAAGGAGGCAGCGTGGTCAGCCACAACCCGTCGCGCGCCGATGCCGCGCGGCCGCGCACCGCGTAGGCGATGTCCGTCCCCGCGTCCTCGCTCACGCCCGCGAGCGCGACGCCGGTGACCGCCCGCGCGAGCGACTGGCGGGTACCGGTGGCGATGTCGACCAGCACCAGCTCACCGTTGCCGTCCTGCGCGTTGAAGTGATCGACGAACAGCGCCCAGCGGTTCCCGAGCAGGCCGACGTCACCGCGGTTCGTCGACAGGATGTTCTCGACCGGCGGTGACGCGGCGACGTCGACCCAGCCGAGCGCCGCGTTGGACGCGCCGTTGTGCGAGACGAACAGGCGCTGGCCGTCGCGCGAGAACCCTGCGCCCACCATGGTGTCCGTGGCGACGGCGACGGGGGATTGGCCACCGCCGTCGGCCAGCCACACGGTGAACGACGTCTCGGTCGCATCGTTCGCGGACGACCACCACAGCCGATCGCTGCGCGGCGAATACTGCGCCGAGTAGACGCTGAACGTCTTCTCCGGATCGGGCGCCGTACAGGTCCCGTCGGAGACGTTCACGATGCGCATCGACTGCTGCGCGCCGTACATCGCGAACGCGCCGCCGTCCGGCCGCCACGCGAAGATCGGACCCGGCCAGGTGTCGCAGGTTCCCCGGACGTCGCCGCAGGTGTTCCAGTAGCTGGTGTACTGATCGGCCCCGCTGCCCCATACCAGCAGGTGGTTCCTGCGGTCGGCCACGAAGCGGTTCGCGTTCGCGCCCGCGAGCTTCGACGTCGTCCCGGCCGCGACGTCATGGACGTACGCCGCCGTCTTGGTCACGTCGTCCGGATCGACCTTGGCGTAGACGATCAGGCACGGCGGCGTGTGCCCGTCCGGACACGCCGGCTCTTGCAGGCCGCAGCCGACGGCGCCGAAGAAGCCGCACGTTCCCGGCATCTGGTCGTCCTCGCAGAAGCCGGTGACGCCCGCCCACTCGGCCGCCGCCGTCGGCGCGACCAGGTCGCTCAGCGCGCCCGAGGCCGTATCCATGCGCTGGATGCCGATGAGATCCGTCTCGGCGGTCTTCTGCCTGACGAGCACGACCAGATCCGACCCGGCGAAGGTGACGGCGCCGATGCTGGTGCCGCCCGCCATCGCGAACGTCCGCAGATCGGGCGGACGCCCGACGACCACCGTGGACTCGTCGCCGGGCATCACCTTGGCGAACGCCAGCCCGTCCGGCCGCATCGTCGTCATCTCCAGCAGCTCGTATAGCGGAGGCTCGGGGCCGGCCGGCGGTGTCCACGAGAGATCATGAAACAGATCGGCCGACTGGCGGCTGCTGACGTCGTAAACGCGCTGGTACTGCGTTCCGGTCAGCAGCAGGTCGCCGACCAGCCACGCCGGCCACCGGTCCGGATACGTCCAGTCGATGCCGCCGAGCGCGATCGACGGTTCGGGCTCGTCGAGCGGCCACACCAGGAAATCCTGCGGTTCGGGCTGCGACGGATCGCGGGTGTCGCGCGTGAACGCGAGCGTCCGGTCCTTCCAGAAGAAAAGGTTGCTGATGTCTCGCCCGGTCAGCGCCTGGGTGCCGGCCATCGGCACGGGATCGCCGCCGTCGCACGCCGTGGCCATCAACGCGATGGCCAGACCCACGCAGCCGGCGTGGCCGACGCCGCGGATCCCGCGCTCCGCTTTTTTCATGCCATGGACCTCAAGCTAGACGACGGCTCCTTCAGCGCTTGGCAGCCCGGGCCGCCATGGGACGATCCACGAGCCGAAATACGAACCGCAACCCCGACCAGACGTCATCAATCGCGCAAACCTTGTTGTCGACCAGTCCGGCGGCCAATCCGGTTGCCCGGACGTCGTTCTCGCTGACGTCGGTCGCGAGTCCCGAAGCCGGCTTTCTCGACTTCTTGGGCCACGCCATCCACAGGCCGCCGGCCGGATCCAGCCGCTGCTTGAGCGCGGGGAGGCGGCGCGCGACCTCGGCCATGGTCGGCGCGAAGCAGACGATCACGTCGAACCGCGTCTTGCCGGGCGACACCGCGCGTGCCGTGACGCCGGCGGGCAGCGCGCCCAGCGTACGCGTGAAGTCAGCGGGCGGTTTCACCAGTCCCAGACGCGCCCCCGGCTTCAGGCCGAGCTTCTGAGGTAACGGCGTCCCCGAATACCCGGCCATCAGCTGCGATTGTAGCCCGACCATGACGCGCCTCTGCCGTGGAAATCGGCAGATGCCGGAAAAGACAAAGGGGAGAACAGGGCTCGAGCCCCATTCTCCCCTTCGAAGGACTTCTATGTATGGCGGGTGCCTACGAGGGAGCGGTTAAACCGCGTCCTCGTTGCGCTCGCCGGTGCGGATGCGGACCGCCTCTTCGATCGGCGTGACGAAGATCTTGCCGTCGCCGATCTTGCCGGTCTTGGCCGCCGCGCTGATGGCGGCGACGACATCCGCCGCC
>Ga0207651_10001779_pt1 | contig 9999 bp, 10 predicted proteins | sample KBSM23metaG_FD_184328 | JGI IMG/M metagenome (GOLD analysis project Ga0207651, IMG submission 184328) | Miscanthus rhizosphere microbial communities from Kellogg Biological Station, Michigan, USA - KBS M2-3 metaG (SPAdes) (version 2) | ecosystem: Host-associated > Plants > Roots > Rhizosphere >... | reverse complement strand
GTCAAGCAGCTCGAGGAAGGCGACCTGCCGCTCGAGCAATCGCTGGTCCTGTACGAGCGCGGCGTGCAGCTCTCGCGTTTCTGTCACGCCAGGCTCGAGGCGGCCGAGCGGCGCATCGAGATTCTCAACGAGCGCGGCGAGTTGAAGCCCGCGCCTTCCACCCTCACTGACGAATCGTCGCGCGACTGAACCGGCGAACCCCGTGGCCTCCGAATCGCTCGCCGCATTTCTCGAACAGACACGGATTCAGATCGACAAGGCGCTCGAGCGGCATCTCCCGAAACCGCCCGCGTGTCCGGCGGTCGTCAGCGAGGCGATGCGTTACAGCCTCTTTGCCGGCGGCAAGCGGCTGCGGCCGACGCTCACGCTCGCCGCCGCCGGCGCCGTCGAAAAAGGCCGCGTGGCCCGCGGCGCGGCCGAGCCCCTGGGGCAGGCGATCGATCTTGCCCTGCCCGCCGCGTGCGCGATCGAGATGATCCATACGTATTCACTGATCCACGACGACCTGCCCGCGATGGACAACGATACGCTCCGCCGCGGGCGTCCGACGCTGCATGTCGTGTATGGCGACGGGATCGCGGTGCTCGCCGGCGACGGGCTCCAGGCCGAGGCCTTCGCGCTGCTGGCGCGCGAGCCGGTGGGCGACCAGCCCGCGCTCGTCTCCCGCAAACTGAGCATCGTCCGCACGATTGCGGAAGCGGCCGGGCCGACGGGAATGGTGGGCGGCCAGGCCATCGATCTTCAGTCCGTGGGCGGCGGACAACACCCGCCGCTCGACGCTGAGGGCCTGCGCACGATGCACGCGCGAAAAACCGGCGCGATGATTCGCGCATCCGCGGTGGCCGGCGCCATCATGGCGGGCGGCGACGAGGGGATCATCGCGACGATCGATCGTTACGGGGCCGAGATCGGATTGGCGTTTCAAATCGTCGACGACATCCTGGACGTCGAAGGCAGCGCCCAGCAGCTGGGGAAGACGGCCGGGAAAGACGCCGCCGGCTCGAAGCCCACCTACGCCGCGCTGTTCGGCGTGGAACGCTCCAAAGAGCTGGCCGCCGAGTGCGCGACGCGCGCGCGCGAGGTGCTTGCCGACGCCGGACTCACCGATGGGCATCTCGCCGCGATCGCGGAGTGGATCGTATCCAGGAAGAACTGAGCTGGACACAAAAGCCTCTGCCCCGCCGCTATTGGGAAACAGGTGACTGTCGTGACCAGGACCAGGGCGCGTCTGGATATCACCCTCGTCGATCGCGGTCTCGCCCCCTCCCGCGAGCGCGCGCGGGCGCTGATTCTCGCCGGTCAGGTCTCGGTCAACGGTCAGGTTGAATCGAAGGCCGGCACGCCAATCGCCGCCGACGCGCGCATCGAGCTCGCCACGCCCGATCATCCATACGTCGGCCGCGGCGGGGTCAAGCTCGCGGCCGCTCTCGATGTCTTCGGCGTCCTTGCTAGGGGCCGCCGCGCGCTGGACATCGGTGCCTCGACGGGCGGATTCACCGACGTGCTGCTGCAGCGCGGCGCCGTTTCGGTCGTCGCACTCGACGTCGGACACGGCCAGCTCGATTGGCGGCTCCGCACCGATCCGCGGGTTCTCGTCCGCGAAGGCGTGAACGCCCGCGGGCTGTCGAAAGACGATGTGCCGTACGCGCCCGATCTGGTGACGATCGATGTGGCGTTCATCTCGCTGCGGCACATTCTGCCGCCGCTGCCGCCGCTCCTCGCCGCGGACGCCGATGTGATCGCGCTCGTGAAGCCCCAGTTCGAAGCGGGCCGCGGCGAGGTCGGCAAGCATGGGCTCGTCACCGACCCTGCGGTGCACGAGGCGGTCCTCGCGGCGGTGACAGAAGCGGCCGCGGCGGCGGGCTTCGAGAGAATCGCGATGACGCCGTCGGCCATCACCGGCGCCACGGGAAACCAGGAATTTTTCCTGCACCTGCGGGCCGAACGCCGCTCGCTCACGAAGTCGTAACAAACGAAGACGGTCGTTTTTGGTTTCCCGTGCTTTCTGTGGTTGGATAGGCATCGATGAGTTCGTCGACTTCTTCTTCCGCCATCTCGCTCGTCGGCATCGTCGCCAAATCGCACCTGCGTGCGGCGGTGCCTCACCTCGTCGACATCGCCGCATGGCTGCGCGCGCGCGGTATCGAAGCGATTTTCGAATCGGCCACTGCGGCGCTCATGTCATCCGCCGACGGCCATCGCGTCGCCGACAAGCTGGCACTCGTCGAGATGGTCGACATGGTCGTCGTGCTCGGCGGCGACGGCACGCTGCTCTCGATGGCCGACTGCATCGCTGCCGCCGGCAAGAGCATCCCGATTCTCGGCGTCAACTTCGGCAGCCTCGGCTTCCTGACGGAAGTCACGCTCCCCGAGCTGTATCCGTCACTCGAGACCGTGCTCGCCGGAAAAGCTCGCATCGAAGAGCGCCTGATGCTCGCCTCGACGGTGCGGCGGCCGCGCGAAACGATTAACGCCTACGTCGCGTTGAACGACGTCGTCGTGGCGAAAACCGCGCGCTCGCGGATGATCGACTTGTCGGTGTCGGTCGGCGGCGAGTTCGTGACGCGCGTGAAGGCCGACGGGATCATCGTCGCGACCCCCACCGGCTCGACGGCCTACAACCTGGCGGCCGGCGGACCGATCGTTCAACCGACCGTGGACGCGCTGATCCTCACGCCGATTGCCCCGCACACGCTTACCAATCGCCCGCTCATCATTCCCGCCTCGGCCACCGTGCGCGTGCAACCGCACATGGAGAGCCGCGACGAGGTGTTCGTGACATTCGACGGACAGGCGGGATTTCAGCTCGAGGACGGCGACGAGATCAGCATCTGCCGCGCCGAGCGCAGCCTGCGGTTGATTCATCCATCGGCGCGAAGTTACTTCGAGGTGCTGCGCCAGAAGCTCAAGTGGGGCGAACGCTAACGCGTTCCACCTGCCCCACCTGCCCCACCTGCCCCACCTGCCCCACCTGCCCTCTTGTCCCTGAAGTACTGCACCTGCCACTTCTGAACGTTCTGATTGTGCTCCTCGAGCGTCCGGGCGAACGCGTGCGAGCCGTCATTGCGGCTGACGAAATACAGGAAGTCCACTTGCGCGGGGTGCACAGCCGCCTCGAGCGAGGCGCGGCCCGGCGACGCAATCGGCCCCGGCGGCAGGCCGGGATAGCGATACGTGTTGTACGGCGAATCGAAGGCGAGATCGTCGCGACGCAGATTGCCCGTGTACTTCCCGACGCGATCGAGCGCGTAGATCACCGTCGGATCGCACTGCAGCGCCATCCCGATCCGCAGGCGGTTCTCATAGACCGCGGCCACGATGGGCCGCTCCTCCGGGCGCGACGCCTCCTTTTCGACAATCGATGCCAGCGTCACCGCCTGGCGCACGGTCAGCCCTCTGGCTTGCGCCGCTTCCCGCAGCGCCGGCGTGAACACGCGCTCGAAGCGATCCGTCATCAGCTTCACGAGCCGCGCCGCGTCGGTGCGCCGCGGAAGCAGGTACGTTTCAGGAAACAGATAACCTTCGAGATCCCGTGCCGCCGGGTCGAGCGCCTTGATCGGCGAGGGATCGTGCGCCGCGCGGACGAACGCCGACCTAGGACCGAGTCCCTGGGTCTCGAAGATCTTTCCCATGTCGTTCATCGTCAACCCTTCAGGGAGGGTGATGTTGATCACGTAGACGTCGCCGCGCGCCAGCTTGTCGATCACTTCGAGCGGCGTCATGGCGCGATCGAAGCGGTACTCGCCGGCCTCAAGGCGGCGTCCCTTGCCCGAGATGAACAAGCCGACGCGGAATGAAACAGCGTCGCGGACGATCCCGGCCTCGACCAGGCGATCGCCGATCGCGCGGCTCCCCGCACCGGCGGGAATCTCGACAAACCGTTCCGCGTCCTGATAGCCGCGAAAGGGCTCGCCCACGCGCAGATAGATCCACACGCCTGCCGCGCCGGCGGCGATCACGAGCAGAAGGAGGAACAAGGCGAGTTTCTTCATGGGCGCTGATCCAGATAATCCTGCAAGATGATCGCCGCCGCGGCCGCGTCGAGCTTCGCCTTTCGACGCCGCCAGTCGCGCTCCCCGACTGCCAGGCGGCTTTCAGCTTCGCGGCTCGTCAGGCGCTCGTCGCCTCCGAGGACGGGCACCGGCACCCGGGCAGTCAGCGCGGCCATGAATGCCGCGACTCCGCGCGTCTCGTCGGTCGCCGACCCATCAAGCCTCGTAGGCACGCCGACGACGATCGCGGCGAGGCCGTCCTCCTCTGTCGCCAGCCTCGCCGCCTCGGCGGCCACGCGATCGACCGCGTCGGCCGCGCTCGTGACCGTCAACGTGGTCAGCGGCCGAGCCAGCGTCCCCGACGGATCGCTGATCGCCAGGCCGACGCGGCGCCGCCCAACGTCGATGCCAAGCACACGCATATGTAGATGTTATAGTCTTCTTGAAATGCACGAATGCACGAATGCACCAATGCACATCTCTGCATTTCTCCATTCCTGCATTCGTGCATTCCTGCATTCGTGCATTCGTGCAGCGCCCCTCGTCCTTGCATTCCCTCTCGTAACCCTTGCCCAGCAGAACGACCGCGCCCGCACCGAAGCGCTCGCCGCGCGCGCCAGCCAGCGCATGGAGGCGTTGCATCGCGAAGCGGATCAGCTCGCCTTGCAGGAACGGACGCTCCTCGGCGACCTGCGCAAGCTGGAAGTCCAACGCCAGATCAAGATCGAAGATCTCCGGCAGCTCGACGCCGAGGCCGCGCAGGTCGAGGCCGAGCAGTCGGCGATCACCGCGCGGCTGACGAAACTTCAGGACGAAGACAATGCGGCGCGTCCCGATCTCGAAGCGCGGCTCGTCGAAATGTACAAGCTCGGACAGGCGCGGTACGCGCGTCTGCTGCTTTCGACCTCGGGGGTCCGGCGCCTCGGGCAGGCGGCGCGCACCGCCGCCGCGCTCTCGAAGCTCGATCGCGATCGCGTGACCGCGCACCGCCGCACGCTCGAGGAGCTCACGGCGTCGCGCGCAACGCTCGACGAGCGCGGGAGCCGCCTCGCTGCGCTGCGCGTCCAGGCAAGGAACGCCAGTGCCGAGGTGGCGCGCGCGGCCCAGGCCCGCAGCGATGCGATTGAGGACATCGATCGCCAGCGCGATCTCAATGCGCAGCTCGCCGGCGAGCTGCAGGGCGCGCAGCAGAAGCTGCAGACGTCGCTCCGCACGCTTGCCGCGGGGTCGCCCGTTGCCGAGCCCGCGAGCCTGCCTCTCAAAACGTTCCGCGGCGATCTCGAGTGGCCGGTGGCCGGAACCGTTCGCCGCCGCTTTGCGAGTCCCGGCGCCGGCCGCGCGGCCCCCTCAAACGGGATCGATCTCGCCTCGACCGAAGGCGCAGTCGTGACCGCCGTACACGAGGGAGTCGTCGCGTTCGCGGACAGCTTCAGCGGGTTCGGCAACCTGGTCATCGTCGATCACGGCGCGCAGGCCTTCAGCCTGTACGGCAATTTGCTCGATATTGGCGTGAAAAAGGGGGCAATCGTCGAGGCCGGACAGGCGCTCGGCACCGTCGGCGCTTCGCTGACCGGCCCGGCCGGGCTGTACTTCGAATTGCGCGTCGACGGTCAGCCTGTCGATCCCTTACAATGGTTGAAGAAGAGGTAGCGGTTTTATGAACTCCCGCACGCGTGCCATCGTCATCTCCATCTCGGCCCCGGTCATCGCGTTCGCGCTGGTTGGCGGCCTCCTCGGCAAGGTGATGGCCCGCGAAGAGACGTTTCAGCATCTCAAGCCCTTCGACGATGTCGTGAACTTCATCATGGGCAACTACGTGGAAGAGGTCAGCATCAACAAGGTGATGCAGGGCGCGATGCGCGGGCTCACCGACGGCCTCGACCCCGAGAGCGCCTATCTGACCCCCGACCAGGTGAAGGAAGTCGAAAGCCAGAAAGCGTTGCCCGCGGGCGACCTCGGCATCGAGCTGACGCGTCAGTACTATCTCCGCGTCATCGCGGCACGCGATGGTTCGCCAGCCGCAAAAGCCGGGCTCCGCGGCGGCGATTACGTGCGGGCGATCGACGACAAGCCGACGCGCGAAATGTCGGTCTGGGAAGGCATGCGCGCCCTCCGCGGCGCGCCCGGTTCCAAGGTCACGCTGGCAATCATTCGCGGCAGCGCCGCCGATCCGCACACCGTGGAATTGACCCGCGAAGCGATGCCGGCTTCCGACGTCCACAGCCGGATCGCCGCGCCCGGAATCGGCTATCTGCGCATCGGCGCCATCGGACCGAACACGGCCGGCCAGGTCAAAACACAGATCGCGGATCTGCAGACCAAAGGGGCCGCGAAGCTCATCGTCGACGTCCGCCGGACATCAACCGGCGACGGCGAGCAGGGCCTGGCGCTCGCGCGCCTGTTCGTCGCCCCGGGCGCGACGCTGGCGATCCGCGAGAAGACCGGCAGCCCCCGCGAGACGATTGCCGCGGCCGCCGGTGACGGCGCGATCAAGCTCCCCGCCGAGGTGTTGCTCGATTCCGGGACGTCCGGTGCGGCGGAGATTTTCGCGTCGGCGCTGTCCGGGAACAAGCGCGCCGAGCTCATCGGCGAGCACACCATCGGGCGGGCCGCGATCCAGCGGCTGATCAAGCTGCCGGACAGCAGCGGCATCTGGCTCTCGACGTCGCGCTACCTCACTCCGGCCGGCACGCCGCTGCACGAAAAGGGACTGGAGCCGACGGTCGCGATCGACGAACCGGACGTCGAGTTCGGTCAGCCGCCGCCGCCCGGCGATCCTGTTCTCGACAAGGCTCTCGAACGGTTCGCGGAAAAAAAGGCCGCTTAGAGAAGCCTTATCCAATTACTCAATTATCAGATTTGCTATACTGTGCGTTCGCGTAACGCCTCTATTTTCAATATGTAGGCGCGTAGCTCAGAGGTTAGAGCGCCTGCTTGACACGCAGGAGGTCGGTGGTTCGAGTCCACCCGTGCCTACCACTTAGAGCCGCCTCCGCAAATCCCAGAAATGAGTCAGGTCACTATCACGCTTCCGGACGGTTCGAGTCGCACCGTGCCAGCCGGCACGCCCGTCCGCGACGTCGCGGCCGCGATCTCCCCCGGCCTCGCGAAGGCGGCGCTGGCCGGCGTCGTCGACGGCACGCTGGTCGATCTTTCTTATTCGATTGAGAAGGATGCGGCGGTCCGCATCGTCACCGACCGGAGCCCCGAAGCGTTGCAGCTCCTCCGGCACAGCACGGCGCATCTGCTGGCCGCCGCGGTCACCAGCCTGTTTCCGGGCGCGCAGTGCGGCATCGGCCCCGCGACCGACGAAGGGTTCTTCTACGACTTCGTCGTCGAGCGGCCGTTCGTGCCGGAAGACCTCGATCGGATCGAGCAGAAGATGAAGGCGCTCGCCGCCGAGGAGCTGCCGTATGAACGGCAGATGTGGCCGCGCGAGAAGGCCAGCGAGTTCTTCGCGAAACGAGGCGAGCCGCTGAAGGTGCAGCTCATCGAGGAGAAGACCGCCGGCCAGAGCGAGGTTTCCTGCTACACCATCAAGGATCCGGAGACCTTCATCGATTTCTGCGTCGGCCCGCACGTCCCTTCAACCGGCAAACTGAAAGCGTTCAAAGTGCTGAACGCGTCGAACGCCTACTGGAAGGGTGACGCGCGCAATCAGCCGATGCAGCGCATCTACGGGACCGCCTTCCTTGCGGAAAAAGATCTGAAGGCGCATCTCCTGCAGGTCGAGGAGGCGAAGAAGCGCGACCATCGAAAACTCGGCCGCGAGCTCGGACTGTTCACCTTTCATCAGTGGGCTCCCGGCGCCGCGTTCTGGCTCGACAAGGGGACGACGCTCTACAACACCCTCGCGAATTACATGCGCGAGGTGCTTTTCCCGGCCGGATACCTCGAGGTCAAGACACCCCTTATCTATAACAAGGCGCTGTGGGAGCGGTCCGGGCACTGGAAGCATTATCGGAAGGACATGTTCCTCATCGAGTCCGAGGGCGAAACGATGAGCCTGAAGCCGATGAACTGTCCGGGCCACTTCCTGACGTACGCGAGCCAGGCGCACAGCTACCGCGAGCTGCCGATTCGCTTCCACGAACAGACGCCGCTGCACCGGAACGAAGCATCCGGCGTGCTCTCCGGCCTGACCCGCGTCCGCCAGTTTTCGCAGGACGACGCGCACTGCTTCGTGACGCGTGAGCAGATCGGCGACGAGGTGGAGCGGCTCATCCGCCTCGTGCAGCGGATTTACGGCGACTTCGGCCTGTCGTTCACGGCGAAGCTCTCGACGCGGCCCGAGGAGTTCATGGGTGAGATCGCGACCTGGGATCACGCCGAGTCCGAGCTCAAGGCGGCGCTCGCGCGCGCCGCGATGGACTACACCATCAACGCCGGCGACGGCGCGTTCTACGGCCCGAAAATCGACTTCGACGTGACCGACGCGATCGGCCGCAAATGGCAGTGCGCGACGATCCAACTCGACTACATGCAGCCGGAAAACTTCGATCTGAAGTACACCGGCGCCGACAACGCCGAGCACCGGCCCGTTGTCATCCATCGGGCGATCTTCGGCAGCTTCGAGCGGTTCATCGCCATTCTGATCGAGCATTATGCCGGGGCATTTCCGCTCTGGCTGTCCCCGATCCAGGCCATTGTGTTGCCGATTGCCGACCGGCATCTCGACTACGCGCGGTCTGTCCGCGACGAGCTCAGGGAGGCAGGACTCCGGGTCGATCTCGACGACCGCCAGGAAAAGATTGGATATAAGATCCGGGAGGCGCAGTTGCAGAAGGTGCCTTACATGCTCGTCGTCGGGGATCGCGAGGTCACCGAACGAACGGTATCCGTGCGGAGCCGGACGGGCGGCGACCTTGGTCCGACGAGCGCGGCCGGATTCGTCAAGAGGGCGCGCAACGAGATCGAGACGAAAGGGACGGCGCCGGACGAGCAGGTCGCCTGAGGCCGTGGCGTTCCATTACTCATTGAGCAGGAGGCCGTTATAGCTTTCGACAGAAGTCCCCGCCGCGACGATCGCGTGCGGGTCAACGAACGAATCCGCGTCAGAGAAATCCGCGTGATCGACGACACCGGCCAGCAGCTCGGCATCATGCCGCCGCCGCAGGCGGTCGCGATCGCCAAGCAGAAGGGGCTCGACCTGGTCGAGATCTCGCCGACGGCCACCCCGCCGGTCTGCCGCATCATGGATTTCGGGAAGTATCAGTACCAGGAACAGAAGCGCGCCCGCGAGGCCCGGAAGCACCAGAAGGTCATCGAGGTCAAGGAGATCAAGTTCCGCCCCAAGGTCGACGAGCACGACTATCAGTTCAAGAAGAAGCACATCGAGCGCTTCCTCGAGGACGGCGACAAGGTGAAGGCGACGATCTTCTTCCGCGGGCGTGAAATGGCGCATCCCGACATCGGCCGCCGCATTCTCGAGCGGCTGATCGAAGAGCTCGCGGATGTCGCGGTTGCCGAGACGATGCCGCGTCTCGAAGGCAACCAGATGCACACGATTCTCACGCGCCGTCCCTCGGGCGGAGGCCGGGCGAAGGCCGCCCCGGCGAGGAGTTAGATTAGATGGCGAAAAAGTTGAAGTTGAAGACCCACCGCGGCGCGGCGAAGCGCTTCAAGCGGACCAAGAGCGGAAAATTTCTGCGCGGGAAGGCGTTCAAGCAGCACATCCTGAGCAGTAAGTCGAAGAAGCGCAAGCGCCGGCTGCGCGGCACGGCCACGGTGGCCGATGTCGACGTGCCGAAGCTGCGGCGGATGCTGCCGTATAAATAATGGCTCAGGGCTGATGGCTTAGGGCTTAAGCCAGCCTGAGCCGTGAGCCTTGAGTCTTAAGCCTTGGAGAGACAGAAATGCCGCGTGTAAAAAGAGGAACGGTCCGCCGCGCCAAGCGCAAGAAGCTGCTTGGATTGGCGAAGGGATATTACGCCAACAAGAGCAAGCTCTATCGCGCAGCGAAAGAGTCGGTCGACACGGCGCTCAAATATGCGTTCGTCGGCCGCCG
>Ga0207651_10001775_pt1 | contig 10006 bp, 5 predicted proteins | sample KBSM23metaG_FD_184328 | JGI IMG/M metagenome (GOLD analysis project Ga0207651, IMG submission 184328) | Miscanthus rhizosphere microbial communities from Kellogg Biological Station, Michigan, USA - KBS M2-3 metaG (SPAdes) (version 2) | ecosystem: Host-associated > Plants > Roots > Rhizosphere >... | reverse complement strand
CTCCGCCCACTCGGGAGTGATCTCCTCGGCCTCGTTGTGCGAGAGGCCGTCGACGCAGGGGCACATGACCATCGTCGCCGGCGCGACCTTCGCCGCCCAGCAGGCGTCGTGCCCCGCGCCCGAGACGAGGTCGCGGTGGGTGTAGCCGAGGCGCTCGGCCGCTCCCCTTACCCGCGCGACGAGCTCCGGCGCGAAGGTCACCGGATCGAAGTGCCCCACCGCCTCAACCGCGCAGCCTACCCCGAGCGCCTCGCAGATCGCCCCGGCCTCGGCCTCGATCCGCGCGCGTATCCGGTCGAGCTTCGCCTGGTCGGGCGACCGGATGTCGACGGCCCAGGTCCAGGTCGCGCCCTCGGGCCGGTCGCTGAAACTCATCTTCGAGTACACGTCCCACAGCAGGCCCCAGCGCCGCGTGGAGAGCATGAAGGGCACCACGATGCCGATGTTGGTCTGCACCATCAGGACGTCGCGGCCGCGGTAGTCCATGTAGGGCTCGTTGTACTGGCCCAGGCCGTACAGCGACTCGTCGGGCTCGAGCGTGAAGGTCTGCGTGACGGCGTAGCTGGGGCTGCCGGCGATCTCGACGCGCTGCAGCTGTGTCGGCGCCTCCTGGCGCTCGCGCGTCAGCAGCCGGCCATCGGCGCCGAAGAAGGCGAGCGCGCCGCTGCGCTTGTCCACCGTCACGCGCACGGCGGGGCCGGCGATGGTCAGCGTGTCCGCGCTTTCGCTGGCTTCCCACGCCACGTGCCCGGGCCGGGCCACGACCACCAGGCTGGGCTGGGTGGTGTAGACCTCGCCCAGGTGCGCCACCACGCGGACCAGGCCAGGGCCGTAGAACAGCACGCTCTTGGTCATCGCGCCGACGCGGAATTGCACGCCTTCGGCGGCGCGTGTCCAGGCGAAGCCATCCGGCGCCGTGTCCGTGAGAAGCGCGTGCAGTTGCCCGGCGGCGTCCAGCGCGGAGGGCCATGGCGCGGCCGCGCCCGCCCGCGCGGGAAGCGTGCTCGCGGAGGCGCAGGCCAGCAGGCCGACGAAGTCGCGGCGTTTCATGTCGATGTTCCAGCGGGTTGGCAGCGCACCAGGCGTGCGCCATGCGGCGGCACGGCGAGCGTGCGGGTTCCGGAAGGCAGGTCGCCGCGCGCCCAGCAGTCGCGCCGTGCGTCGGGCAGCCAGGCGGGCAAGGACGCGCTCCATGGCGCCTCGCCGGTGTTCAGCCAGGCCGCCCAGGTGCCGTGCGGGCCGCTGCAGACGAAGCGGTGACCCTCCGGTGTGCTGTGCCAGTCGCGCGACCCCGGTACGCGAAGCAGCGCCAGCACCTCCGGGTTGGTCACCAGGCGCAGCGTCCAGTCGTCGAGCCGGCGCAGGTCGGCGCCCAGGATCAGCGGGCTGCGCGCGCAGGCCCATGCGGTGAGCATCAGCACCTGTTCGTCGCGCGTGAAGCGGGTGTCGCGCTCGCCGTGGCCGTCGCCGTCGAAATTGCGCAGGCCGATCCTGCCCACCGGCAGCATGTCCGCATCGGGCCAGGCGCCCGCGCGGGCGTACGGCGCCCACTTCACCAGGTTCGCGAGGTTGTCGCGCAGCTGCGGCCAGGTGTCCCAGAAGTCGTTGCATACCCGCCATTGGTTGGCGTGCGCCTGCAGGTGCCTGCCCTGCTCCAGCGGCGCCGGGCCGGGCGACAGGCTCAGCACGATGCGCCGGCCGGTGGCGTCGATGGCGCGCCGGATCAGCTCGACTTCCCGCGCGTGGTATTCGGGCGCGGCGGCGTCGTCCACCTTGACGAAGTCGACGCCCCAGTCGGCCAGTTGCGCGAACCAGGCGCGGTACCACTCGAAGGCGCCGGGGTGCTCGGGCTTGACGCCGCACATGTCGGTGTTCCAGGCACAGGTCGAACCGGGGTCGGCCACCTCGTGGCAGCGCCATCGGCTGCCGGCGATCGGCAGCTGCAGCCCGACGGCCTGGCGCGGAATGCCGCGCATCAGGTGCACGCCGAAGCGCAGGCCCAGCGCGTGCACCTGGGCGGCCAGCGGCGCGAAGCCCCGGCCGCCCGCGGCGCTGGGAAAGCGGTTGGGGGCCGGCTGCGGGCGTCCATGGGCGTCCAGCACCAGCGGCGCGAAGGGCCGGTACCACGACGAGGTCGCGCCTGCCTCGTACCACTGGATGTCGACGGTGGCCAGGTCGTAGCCGAACGGGAGCAGGCGCTCCGCGAGGATGCGCGCGTTGTCCAGGACTTCGGCTTCGGTGACGCTGGCACCGAAGGCGTCCCAGCTGTTCCAGCCCATGGTCGGCGTGGGCGCCCACGCGTGGAAAGGCAGGCCGGGCTCGCCGGCCTCGGTCGCGTCGACAGCCGCGGCGGACGCGCCGAAGGCCGGCATGCCCGCGATGGCGGCCAGGCCGCCGGCGACGCTGGTCCGCACGAAGCGGCGGCGGCCGGCCTGCTCAGGCGAGTTGCCAGTAGAGGGCATGGCGCTCATGGGTGACGCGGTGGTAGGGAACGAGCTCGAGGTCGCGCGCGCCAGGCGTGTCGGCGGCGACGCGAAAGGTGAAGGGTCTGTCCGCCGGCCTGACGACCTCCTCCAGCGTCCGTCCGCCGAGTTGCAGGCGCGGCAGCAGCAGCGGCTCGGGCAACGCGAGCACGTCGCCGTAGGTGCGCTCGTTGACGATCAGGTCATCGCCCGGCTGCATGCCCCGGCTGCCCATGCGGGCGGCGAGCACCAGCGGGCCGACCATCACGGCCGCGACGTCGGGCGCCCCCGGCAGCGGCGCGAGGTGCAGGTGCATCGGCAGCGCGATGTCCACGCGATCCCCGCCGCGCCAGCGGCGCGGCAGGTCGACCCAGCGGCCCGGCTCGCGGCTTTCATGCACGGCCGTGCCGTTGACCTTGACCGTCATCGTGCGGCACCAGGCCGGATGACGCAGGCGCAGCGTGAAGCTCGTCGGCGCCTCGGCGTGCACCACGAGTTGCGACTGCGCGCTGTCGGGAAACGCGGTGGCCTGGCGGATGCGCACGCGCCGCTCGCGCCACGACAGCTCGGAGGCGATGTACTGGTTCAGGTAGAGCGCATCGCCGTCGTGGAACCAGATCGAGTCGCCGTACTTCGCGTGGTTTTCCATGCCGGTGCCGGTGCAGCACCAGAACGAGTGCTCCGGCGTGCAATACAGCTTCGGGTATCCGGGACGCAGCGGCTGGAAGTAGGTGACCATGCCCGTGTCCGGATCCTGCGAGGCCAGGATGCCGTTGACCAGCGCGCGCTCGTACCAGTCCGCGTAGGCCGGTTGCGGATCGCGCAGCAGCAGCGCGCGCGTGAGCTTGAGCATGTTGTGCGTGCCGCAGGTCTCCATCGTCTTGGCGGAACCGAGGTGCTCGCGTACCCGCGCGGGCGCGAAGAAGTGCTCGCCGTCGCCATGGCCGCCGGTGGCGAAGGCGCGGGGGCCGGCCACGCGGCCCCAGAAGTAGCTCGCCGCGCGGCCATAGCGCGGCTCGCCGGTCAGCTCGTGCAGGCGGGCGAAGCCCAGGACCTTGGGGATCTGCGTGTTCGCGTGCCAGTCGTCCAGGGGGTCGCGGCCTTCGGCCAGCGGAGCCAGCAGCGCCTCGTGGTTGAAGCGCCTGGCCAGCGCCAGCCAGCGCGCTTCGCCGGTCAGTGCGTGCAGGTCGGCGAGCACCTCGTTCATGCCGCCGTGCTCGACGCCCAGCATCTGCTGGAAGCGTTCGTCGTCGCAGTCGCGGGCCGCGTCGTCGATCCACTGCGCGGCGCCGCGCAGCACCGGCAGCGCGTCGCCGTTGCCCGCGTGCACGTGCGCGTCGCGCAGCCCCGCCAGGATCTTGTGCAGCGTGTACCAGGGCACGCCGGCGATCGGCCGGCCGGCCAGGCTATTGCGCAGCTGGGCGTCGCCGTCGGGAAAGGCGCAGACCAGCCCGCCGCCAGACGCCTGCTGGCAGGCACGCAGCTCCTCGACGATCTGGTCCACGCGTTGACGGAACGCCGGCTCGCCGGTGGCGGCCCACATCATGGCGCAGGCGCTGAGGTAGTGGCCCAGCGTGTGGCCCTGACAGCGGATGCCGACCCAGGGCTCCTGCGATTCCCAGCCGCCGTAGACGGGCGCCTTCGGCGGCAGCCCGGCGTTGAGGCGGAAGTTGTGAAGCAGCCGGTCGGGGTCCAGCGACAGCAGGTAGCGGCCGGCTAGCGCCTGGGCGCGGCGGAAGGGACCGTCGAGAAGGCGAACCTGGTCCAGCGCAAACGGCTGCAGTGCGCCGTGCACGGCGTCCGCGCGCGCCGGCAGCGCCAGGGCGGCGCCTCCAAGCCAAGGTGCGGCGGCGAGTGCCCGCAACAGGTCGCGGCGACGTGCCGTGGTCACGTGCACGCCCCGTCTGCGCACGGCAAGGCGGCGCGCATCGGCCAGCCGATCATCGTTCTCAAGCTTGTCTCCTTGCGAATGTTCGCGCCGCTTGCCTTCGGTCGACCCCGACGGTCAAGGCGCCGGCTCGAGGATCACTGCGGCGCCCCCGGCCGCGGCCAGCTTCAGCGTGAGCACGTCGCTGCGCGACACCAGGCGCTCGCTGCGCAGCAGCGCGCGCGGCGCATCGCCGTCCTGCCAGATCATGACGCGATACTTCCCGGGCGGCAGGAACCGCAGCGACACGCGCTCGGTGCGCGCCTCGTCGGCCGTCATGGCGCCCACGTACCACGTGCGCTGTTGCCGGCGGGCCAGCACGATGTCGCGCCCCGGCTCGCCCTGCAGGAAGCGCGTCTCGTCCCAGGCCGTGGGCACGCGCCGGATGAAGTCGAAGCCCGGCGCGTCGCGGTAGGCATCGGGGTCGTCGGAGACCATCTGCAGCGGGCTGTCGTAGACCACGTACATCGCCAGCGCCTGGCCGCGCGTGGTCTGCGTCTGGGGCAGCACGGCCCGCAGCTCGAAGGTCTGCGGCGTGGCGTTGCGAAAGCCGCCGGGCGTGTAGTCCATCGGTCCGGCCAGCATGCGCGTGTACGGCAGCATCAGGTTGTGCTGCGGCGTGATGCGGCGGTCCATCTTGTTCCACTCGGCCCCTTTCACGCCCTCCTGCGTGATGAAGTTGGGCCACGTGCGCGCCAGTCCGTCGGGCACGTAGGCGCCATGCAGGTCCAGGAGCAGGTGGCGCTGCGCGGTGGCGGCCGCGACGCGCTGGTAGAAGGCCACCATCTCCTGGTCGTCCCGGTTCATGAAGTCGACCTTGATGCCCTTGATCCCCCAGCGCGAGTAGGTGTCCAGCACCTCGTCCATGCGGGGCGCCAGGTGCTGCCAGTGCACCCACAGCAGCAGGCCCACGCCCTTGCCGGCGGCGTAGCGCACCAGCGCCGGCATGTCGATGCCGTCGGCGGCGCGCGTGACGTCGGTGTCGGGCCTGGCTTCGCAACAGGGGCCGGCGCCCCGGGACCAGCCGGCGTCGATCAGGTAGTACGCAAAGCCGGACTCGGCCGCGAAGTCGATGAAGCGCTTGTAGGTCGCGAGCTCGGGCTTGACGCCTTCCAGTGGCCCGGACCACCAATCCCACGCCACCTTGCCGGGCCGCACCCAGGAGAAGTCGCCCTGCGGCGGCGGGCTGAGATTGCCGACCAGGTTCGACTCGATCAGCGCGCCGGCGCGGTCGCCCATCATGACGACGCGCCACGCCGTCGTCAGTCCGCCTGCCGAAGCGAAGGCCACCCCTTGTTGCCCCGGCACGGTCGACAGGCGCACATGCAGCGCCCTGCCCTCGCGCCACAGCGAGGCGCCCGTGTAGCCCTGCAGTCGTGCCTGCGTGATCGCGTAGTGGGTGCGGCCCGACGGCGTGGCGCAGACCAGCGGCACGTCGTAGCCGACGTCCTCCTTCAACTGCGAGACGCGCAGGCGCTCGAAGGTCACTTCGTGCGCAGCTTCGGCCGGACCGGCCAGGCAGGAGGGGTCGCCTTCGGGCACGAATGCCGTGCGCTCAGCGTGCAGCTTGACCGGCGCCGCGCCGTCCAGCCGGTAGCGGAACGCCACGCCGTCGTCGTAGGCGCGGGCGTCGACGAGCAGGCGTCGCATGCCGCCGGATTCGCGAAAGACGAGTGTCGCGCCGCGGTAGTGGTCGCGCGCGCTGGCCGCCTTCGTCGCGACGAGTCCGATCGTGCGGTCGACGTCCGCGTCCTCGTGCGACTCCAGCGCCAGCGCGGTGAACGGCGGCTCGCCCTCGAATTCCAGCCCCAGCGGCGAGGCCGCGATCACGGTCTCGCCGCGCCGCGTGACGCTGAACGTGGCGCCGTCGGCAGCGATGTGCAGCGCGGTGCGGCCGTCGGGGGAGGTGATCGCCGCGTCGGCGCCCTGCGCCGTGGCGGCCGTCAGCGCGCACGAAGCGCAGGCCAGGAGGATGGCGCGCAGAATCTTCATCGCGATCGTCGGCAGTGCCGCAGTTCGTGCACCTGCGTCACAGCACCGGCGTGATGCGCACCATGAGCACGCCGTGCGACGCCACGGTACCGCTGTAGCGGCCATGGACGTGCCTGGTGACCTTCTTGCTCCACAAGTCCTTGACGTCGGCCTTGAGGCCCGCGGGCAGGTTGAGCTGGTCCCAGTCGACGCTCATCCCCGCCGGCATGCCGCTGCGGTTGAACAGCACCACCGCGTGCTCGCCGCCCTTGAGCGGCCGGGCCCAGATCTCGAGCTCGCCCTGCTTCCAGATGCGCCGCGCCTGCTGGCCCAGCGGGTCCTGGTCGACGGCGATGACGTCGGCGTTGGTGAGGATGCGGCGCGTGTCCGCGTCCATCTTCGACAGGTCGTTGCCCGCGATCAGCGGCGCCGCCAGCATGGCCCACAGCGAGAAGTGAGACTCGTATTCGGTGGTCGTCATGCCGCCGTTGCCCACTTCCAGCATGTCCGGGTCGTTCCACTGGTTCGGCCCGGCGTAGCGCCAGAGCTCGGCCTGCAGGTCGAGGATGTTGACCATGCCCAGCGCCCAGGCCTTGGAGCCTTCCCAGCCGTCGAAGATGTCGCCGGTGGTGCGCCAGAGATGACCCACGTTGGCGGCCCAGCGCTCGGGCTGGTTGTTGCCCCACTCGCAGATCGACAGCACGATGTCGCGGCCCGATTCGCGCAGCGCCTTGGCCATGATGGTGTAGGCGGCCTCGGCGTTGCGGGGTCCGGTGCTGCACCAGTCGTATTTCAGGTAGTCGACGCCCCACTTCGCGTACTGCCGCGCGTCCTGGAACTCGCGGCCGGCGCTGCCGGGGCGTCCGCCGCAGGTGAGCGAGCCGGCGTCGGAATACAGGCCGAACTTGAGCCCCTTCGAATGCACGTAGTCGGCCAGTGCCTTGATGCCGCCGGGAAAGCGCTCGGGGTCGGCGACGATGTTGCCGTCGGCATCGCGGCTCTTCTGCCAGCAGTCGTCGATGACGATGTAGCGGTAGCCGGCGTCCATCATGCCGGAGGCCGCCATCGCATCGGCCTGCTGGCGAACGAGTTGCTCGCTGACGTTGCAGGAGAACTTGTTCCACGAGTTCCATCCCATCGGCGGCGTGGACGCGAGCGCCGGCTTCGGGGCGTCGAGCTTCAGCGTCTCGTGCGCGAAGGCCGGCGCGGCGGCGGCCAGCAGTCCTGCGGCCGCGGCGGCGAACGCGCCCGCCATCAGGCGCAGCGATGAAGGCGCCAGGCGCTCGGGCAGATGGGCGGCCTTCTGGATGACGGTTCGGAGGCGGCTGAGAACGAAGGCGAGCATGGACACGAGCTGGATGGCGCGGTACCCGGGGGCGTTCGCACCGTGATGTTGCGGAGGAGTTTGATTTGGCGTTAAATCACGTGTCCGGATAATAGTTCGACTGTCGAATGAATGCGTCAAGGAAAACACCTATCGGCTCCAGGCCCGAGATGCCGAGCGGCGTGAGGCTTCGTACTCCCCTGCTCTCGCTGATGCTGTTCGCCGCGGCTGCCTGCGCCGGCGCGCGGGACAGCGAAAGCACGAGTCCGGCACAGGCCCGTGCCGACTTCGCGCGCCCGATCTCGCTCGCGCCCGACGACGTGCGCGCGTTCCCCGCGCCGCCGCCGGGATTCGCCGACCCCACGCCGGGCGTGACGCCGGGTCGCATCGACACCCTGCGCTATCGATCGGGCGTCACCGGCACGCAGCGCCAGGCCCGGGTCTGGCTGCCCGCCGGCTACGAGGCCGGCCGCCGGTACCCCGTGCTGTATCTGCTGCATGGCATCGCAGGCAACCAGGACGAATGGCCCGGCTATGTGCGAGCGCCCGCCATCCTCGACAAGCTCGAGGCATCGGGGCGAGCCGTGCCGATGATCGTGGTGATGCCCAACGGACGCGCGCTGCCGGACGACAGCCCGCCGGCCGCGGACCAGGTGTTCACGCCGGGAAATGCGGCCGGGTTCGAGAAGTTCGAGCGCGACTTGCTGGACTTCCTGATTCCAGCGGTGGATTCGACCTATCCGACGGTCGCCGATCGCACGCACCGCGCCATCGCCGGCCTCTCGATGGGCGGCGGCCAGGCCCTGGACTTCGGCCTGGCGCATCTCGACCGCTTCGCCTGGGTCGGCGCCTTCTCGCCGGCGCCCAACACGCGAGACATCGCCGAACTGGTGCCCGATGCGGCATCGGCACGGCGCGAGCTCAAGTTGCTGTACCTGTCGTGCGGCAACCAGGACGGCCTGATCGCTGTCTCGCAGGCCGTCCATCGCGGGCTGGTGCAACGCGCCGTCCCGCACCTCTGGAACGTGGACGACCACGGGCACGACCGCGAGAGCTGGGCCGAGAACCTCTACCGTTTCGCGCAGCTGGTCTTCCGCTGAGGCGGCGTCACTCGCTTCGCTCCAGCACGACGCGGCCGACCAGGCCCGAAGGCTGTCCCGGCTGCGACTGCACCAGCACGTTGAGCGTGCGCCACGCAGCGCCCTTCGGCAACACCAGCGTGAGCGGGCCGGGGGCCGGATCCGTCTTCTCGCCGAGCTTGACGCCGTCGACCCACACCTCGGCCCGCCCCGCGATCTCGCGGAACACGAGGCGTCCGCGGCCGTCGTTGCGGTCGGCCCGCACGCCGAACGACGCGCGGTAGACGCGCCAGGGCTGCGTCTCGGGCTCCTGCTTCATCGGCGGCTCGCCCCAGCCCCAGGTATTCATGTCGCCGTAGCTCGGGGCCATGCCGGGGTCAGGCCGCCCGGCCTGCGCCGGCGCGATGCGCCAGCCGCCGATCTTGGTGAACGCCTCGGCCGGCGGCACTGCGGGCGGCGCGGCCACGGCCTGCACGTCGATCACCGCCTCGACGCCCTGCATGCCGGCTGCCGTGGCGCGCAGCGTGAGCGGCCCGTGGCCCGCGCGGCGCGACTGCACGATCACCTGCGCGAGACCGTTGAACAGGCTGCGGTCGCTGCCCTTGTCGGCCTCGTGCGAGTTGGGGTCGCCATTGCCCACGCCGATGATGCTGCCGGCGCCCTCGATCTCGAAATGCACCGGCAGGTTCGCCGTGGGCACCGGACGGCCCTGCGCATCGACCGCGCTGACCGTCACCGGCACGGCATCGAGGCCGTCGCCCGCGACCGCGCCGCGATCCGGCGTGAGCACGAGACGCGCGGCCGCGCCGCTGGTCTCGACCGCGTCCCGCCCGAGCTCGGCGCCGCCGCGCAGCGCCACCGCTTCGAGGCGGCCCGGCGCGTACGGGATCTGGAAGGTCACCATGTCGATCGCATCCACATCGGCCTCGCCGACCTGCTTGCCATCGAGCAGCAGGCGCACGCGCGGCGCGTTGGTGGCCACCATCACGCGGATGGACTGCCCCTCGCGACCGGCCCAGTTCCAGTGCGGCACCAGCTTGAGCACCAGGCGATCCTTCACCCAATGCGCCTGGTGGATCCAGAACGCCGTCTTGGGGAACGCGCACAGGTCCATCGCCCCGAAGAACGAGCTGGCGCTGGGCCATTCGAACGGCGTGGGCTCGCCGCGGTAGTCGATGCCCGTCCACACGAAGCCGCCGGCGACGAACGGGCGCTCGGCGATCGCCCGCCAGGCCTTGCGGTG
>Ga0207651_10001770_pt1 | contig 10018 bp, 6 predicted proteins | sample KBSM23metaG_FD_184328 | JGI IMG/M metagenome (GOLD analysis project Ga0207651, IMG submission 184328) | Miscanthus rhizosphere microbial communities from Kellogg Biological Station, Michigan, USA - KBS M2-3 metaG (SPAdes) (version 2) | ecosystem: Host-associated > Plants > Roots > Rhizosphere >... | reverse complement strand
TCCTGCGACATGGTTCCCCAGACGATGTTGTCGAGCTCGCCGGCGCCCCACACCACGCTGGTCGACCAGGCCAATTGATTGACATCGATCAGGCTGGGGCCGCTGACCACGCGGGTGCCCCAGATGATCTGCTGCGACCAGTTCTCGACGTCGCTGCCGAACTGCGTGGTCGGCGGAATCGCCCCGATCCACGCGGTGCCGGGCAGCTGCGTCGTGTCGGCCATGTAGGCCAGCGCGATCGCGCCGAGACCGTCGACTTCGCCGGCCCCCTGCGTGAGCGCGTCGTACTTCATGCCGTTCGCGTCGCGCAGCGGCGTCGCCGAATACTGCAGCATCGCCTTGATCGCGTTCGGCGTCAGCGCCGGCGGCGGAACGTAGGCGAGCTTCTTGAGGCGCCCGGTCAGCGACGTGTCGTAACGCAGCTGCGCCGCGTAGTCGTGCGCCTCGATCATCGCCGCGACGAGCCCGCTCACGACTCCGGTCGCCATGCTCGAGCCGCTCAGCTTGAGCAGCTTGCCGTAGGCGCTCGGGTAAACCAGCGACGGATAAGTCGTCGCCAGCGTGCTGCCGGCGGCGAGATCCGACATCAGGTTCGATCCCGGAGCGACGACATCCGGCTTGGCATAGCCGTCGAACCAGGAGGGACCGCGCGAGCTGAACGACGGCACGCGATCGTCCGTGCGTTCGATGCTGCCGGCGTTGCTCGCGGCTCCAACCGTGATGGCCGACGGCGCGTTGCCCGGCGACGCGATGCCGGCGTAGCCGGGCTGGCCGGTCACCGGGTTGGTGCCGTAGTTGCCAGCGGCGGCGACGACCACGATGCCAGCTCGAACCGCGGCTTCGACCGACCGCACCAGCGGATCGGTGAGTGCCGACTCGTAGATCGGATGGCCAAGCGAGAGGTTGATGACGCGGATGTTGAACTTCGCGCGGTTGGCGACGGCGAAGTCGACCGCCGCGATGACGTCGCTGGTCTTGCCCGCGCCCTTCTTGTCGAGGACCTTCAGCGCGAGCAGCTTGACGCCGGGGACGATGCCGCCGAAGGCGCCGGCCGACACCGCGCCGCTCGCACCGGCGAGGCCGGCGACGTGCGTGCCATGGCCGTATTCGTCCGAGGCCGCGACCGCCCCGCCGTTCTTGCCGCCGGTGAAATCGAAGGTGCCGACGATGCGGCCGGTCGAGTCTGCGGTGGGCGCAATCCCCGAGTCGATGACCGCAATGGTCACCGTCGATCCGGTGAACCAGTTGCCGAGCGCGAGCTTCTTCTTGAGATCGCTGACGACGCTGGAGCCGTCGTCAATGGTCGCGCTCGCCGTGACGTCCGCGTCGATCGATACCGACTCGACGTCGGGGTCGTTCGCCAGAGTGGCCAGGCCGTCCTGGTCGACGCGAACGCTCATCGCGTTGATCGACCGGTGGCGGTTGACGATCTTGTTCTTGCTGCCGTGCCCCTCGACGCGCTTCTTCACGTCCTCGTCGGCGCCGTCCCTGACGGTCACGATGACAGTGGTGGTGCCGTCGAAGGACTGATGCGACTGAAGCGTCGCATCGAGGTGTGCGCGGCCGCCGCCGCCGCGACCTTGATCGGACTGGGGGCCGGCCTGCGCGGGCGTGCACAACGCCAGCGCGACCATCGCTCCCAAGACAGTTTTTCCCCACCGTGAGCTCACTCGGCCCCCCTTTGACTGCGAAGGTCATCCGTAAGAGCAAGCCGGCCGCCACCTGCGAAAGCGTGATCGTCATAACTCACTGATATGTTGAGAGTTATTTGATCTCGGATCCGTGGGCGGGTTACAGAAGTCGTGGATTGCGCTGTTTTGGAACGTCGGGTCCTGGTGGGGATGCCGTAGGAGAGAGCTAAGTTGTGTCGCTGAAAGAAGTTGCGGGGGCGTGTTCAAAACCCGCCCCCGCACAATGCGATGTGTTCCGTCGTGAGACGTTACTTCCCGTTCGCCATCGAGCCGAGGAACTCGCTGTTGCTCTTGGTCTTCCCCATCTTGGAGAGCAGGAGTTCCATCCCTTCGACGGGGGACAGCGGCGTGAGGACCTTGCGGAGCACCCACACCCGATTGAGGTCTTCCTTCGGGATGAGCAGCTCCTCTTTACGGGTGCCGCTCTTCTGGATGTCGATCGCCGGAAACACGCGGCGATCCGCGAGCTTGCGATCGAGATGGATTTCCAGGTTGCCCGTGCCCTTGAACTCTTCGAAGATGACTTCGTCCATGCGCGAGCCGGTGTCGATGAGCGCGGTGGCGACGATGGTCAGCGAGCCCCCCTCCTCGATGTTGCGCGCCGCGCCGAAGAAGCGCTTCGGGCGCTGCAGCGCGTTGCTGTCCACGCCGCCCGACAGCACCTTGCCCGACGCCGGGACGATGGTGTTGTAGGCGCGCGCGAGACGGGTAATCGAGTCGAGCAGGATGACGACGTCCTTCTTGTGCTCGACCAGGCGCTTGGCCTTCTCGATCACCATCTCGGCGACCTGTACGTGGCGCTGCGCCGGCTCGTCGAACGTGGACGAAATCACCTCGCCCTTGACCGAGCGCTGCATGTCGGTGACTTCTTCCGGCCGCTCGTCGATCAGCAGGACGATGAGGTAGACCTCGGGATGGTTGGCGGTGATGCTGTTGGCGATGTTCTGCAGCAGCATCGTCTTGCCGGTGCGCGGCGGCGCGACGATCAGTCCGCGCTGCCCCTTGCCGATCGGGACCATCAGGTCCATGACGCGCGCCGAGAGGTTGTCGGCGGCGGCCTCGAGCTTGATCCGCTGCTGCGGGTAGAGCGGGGTCAGGTTCTCGAAGAAGACGCGATCGCGGATGCGATCGGGCGGCTCGAAGTTGACCGCCTCGACCTTGATCAGCGCGAAGTAGCGCTCGCCCTCTTTCGGCTGCCGGATCTGGCCGCTGACGGTGTCGCCCGTCTGCAGGTCGAACTTGCGAATCTGTGAGGGGGAGACGTAGATGTCGTCGGGACCGGGCAGGTAGTTGTAGTTGGGGGCGCGCAGGAAGCCGAAGCCGTCGGGCAGCGTCTCGAGCACCCCTTCGGAGAAGAGGTTGCCGGACTTTTCTGCTCGTCCTCGCAGGATTTGGAAAATGAGCTCCTGCTTGCGCATGCCGGTGGCGCCGGGCACGTCCAGCGACTTGGCGATCTTGGTCAGCTCGCCAATCGACATTTCCTTCAGCGTCGCGAGATCGACCTTCGTCTCCGGCGTCGCCTTGGCGTCCGCCGCCGGCTTGTCCGGTTTCTCCGCCGTCTGCGTCGCTACCGCCTGGTCAGTCTTGCTATCAGTGTCCACAGATCGTCCAGTCCTTCGCCGCTGGCCGCCGATACCGGCAGTGCGGCCGTTCCGAGTTGCCGTTCGAGTTCCCTGAGGTTCTTCGTCCGCTCCCGCTGCGAGAGCTTGTCGATTTTCGTGGCCAGCGCGGCGCGCTCGACGCCCAGCGCCGACAGCCACCGCGCCGCTTCCAGGTCCGCGTCGAGACCGGGGTGCCTGGCGTCCACCAGTTGCAGCACGGCGGCGACCGGGTGATCGCCGGAAAAGTACGCCTCGGCGATCTTCTTCAGTTCAACCACGGATTCGCGGCCGCCCCTGGCGTAGCCGTAGCCGGGCAGATCCGCGAAATAGAGGCTCCACTGCCCGGGACCGCCAGGGCCGCCATCTACCGTCACCCGGTACAGATTGGCGAGGCGCGTCTTGCCGGCCGCCGCGCTGGTCCTGGCCAGCGTGGTGCGCGTCATCGCGTTCAGGAGCGACGACTTGCCGACATTCGACCGCCCGACGAGCGCGACGTGCGGGACTCCGTCTCGAGGAATCCCGTCAGCGGTCGTGGCGCTCGTGATGAATCTGGCTTCTGCGACTTTCAACTAGTGCGAGATCGACGACGGCAGATCGGCAATCACCGGCTCGGCGGCCGGCGTCCCGATCGACGTGCCGAGCGGCTCGGCGAGCGCGATCTTCAGCACTTCGTCCATCGACTCGACCATGTACACGCTCAGCGTGTCGAGCACGTTCTTCGGGATGTCCGCCATGTCCTTCTCGTTCTCGCGAGGGACGATGATGGTCTTCAGCCCCGAGCGGTGTGCGGCCAGGATCTTCTCCTTGAGCCCGCCGATCGGCAGCACCTTGCCGCGCAGCGTAATCTCGCCGGTCATCGCGACGTCCCTGCGGATCGGGATGCGGGTGAGCGCCGAGACGAGCGAGGTCGCCAGTGTGATCCCCGCCGACGGACCGTCCTTGGGGATGGCGCCCTCGGGGATATGGATATGCACGTCGGTCGTGCGGTTGAAGTTCTTCGGGATGTGGAACTCGGCGGCCTTCGAGCGCACGTAGCTCATCGCCGCCTGCGCCGACTCCTGCATCACGTCGCCGAGCTTGCCGGTGAGCGTCAGGCGCCCCTTGCCGGCCATCAGCGTCGCTTCGATCACCAGGATCTCGCCGCCGACCTCGGTCCACGCCAGTCCGGTCGCCACGCCGATCTCGTTCTTCTCCTCGGCCAGGGTCGGACGGAAGCGCGGCACGCCCAGGTATTCGGTGACGCGCGCCGCCGTGATCTCCTGGTTGAAGGCCTTGCCCTCGACCACCACCTTGCGGGCGATCTTGCGGCAGATCGACGCGATCTCGCGCTCGAGGTTGCGGACGCCCGCCTCGCGCGTGTAGCGCTGGATGATCGTCTGGAAGGCCTCGTCGAGGAAGGTGATGTTCTCGCCGGTCAGCCCCGCGCCCTCGACCGCCTTCGGCGCGAGGAACTTGCGGGCGATCTCGACCTTCTCCTGCTCGGTGTAGCCGGCCAGCTGCAGCACTTCCATGCGGTCGCGCAGCGCCTGCGGAATCGTGTGCAGGACGTTGGCCGTGCAGATGAACATCACGTTCGACAGGTCGTACTCGACGTCGAGGTAGTGATCGAGGAACGCGTTGTTCTGCTCGGGATCGAGCACTTCGAGCAGCGCCGCCGACGGGTCGCCGCGGAAGTCCATCGACATCTTGTCGACTTCGTCGAGCAGGAACACCGGGTTCATCGTCCCGGCCTTCTTCATCATCTGGATGATCTGGCCGGGGAAGGCGCCGATGTAGGTGCGGCGGTGGCCGCGGATCTCGGCCTCGTCACGCACCCCGCCGAGCGACAGGCGCACGAACTTGCGGTTCATGGCGCGGGCGATCGACTTGGCCAGCGAGGTCTTGCCGACTCCCGGAGGGCCGCTGAAGGTGAGGATGGTCGCCTTCGGCTTCTTGACCAGGGCGCGGACGGCGAGGAACTCGAGGATGCGGTCCTTGATCTTCTCGAGGCCGTAGTGGTCCTCGTTGAGCACTTCCTCGGCGCGCTTCAGGTCGCGCGATTCCTTCGTCTTCTTCTGCCAGGGCACCGCGATCAGCCAGTCGAGGTAGTTGCGCGAGACGGTCGCTTCCGCGGACATCGGCGGCATCGACTCGAGCCGCTTCAGTTCCTGGATCGCCTTCTCCTCGACCTCCTCGGGCATCTTCGACTGCTCGATCTTCTTCTTCAGCTCCTCGATCTCGTTGCCCTTCTCGTCCTTGCGGCCCAGTTCCTTCTGGATCGCCTTCATCTTCTCGTTGAGGTAGTACTCCTTCTGCGCCTTCTCCATCTGCTTCTTGACGCGCGACTGGATCTTGCGATCCACCTGGAGCTTGTCTACCTCCGCCTCGAGCAGGGCGGTGATCCGGTTGAGCCGCTCGATCGGCGAGATGATCTCGAGCAGGTTCTGCTTCTCGTCGACGCCGACGACGAGGTGCGCGGCGATGGTGTCGGCGAGCTTGCCGGGATCGTCCACGCGGACGGCGGCAATCATCGCGTCGTAGTGCAGGTTGTTCGAGAGCTTCACGTACTGCTCGAACAGCGACACCACCTTGGTCATCGTCGCTTCCGCGTCGACGTTGGCTTCCTTCGGCTTGGGCACGACCTTGACCACGACGCGGTAGAAGCCCTTGTCTTCCTTCCACTCGACGGCGCGGGCGCGCTCGATCCCCTCGACCAGGACCTTGATGTTGCCGTCGGGCAGCTTCAGGCTCTGGACGATGTTGGCGACGCAGCCCATCGTGTAGATGTCGTTCGGCTGCGGCTCGTCGGTCGAGGCGTCGTGCTGCGCGGCGAGGAAGATGCGTTTGTCCTTGCCCAGCGCGTGCTCGAGGGCGCGCGTGGACGAGGGCCGTCCGATCACGAACGGCATCATCATGTGAGGGAAGACCACCACGTCCCGGAGCGGGACGATCGGAAGCGTTTCGTACAGTTCCATTGATTCCTTGAAGTGCTAGCCGGCCTTTTCGATCAAGGTGATCGGCTTTTCCTTGCTCATGACGACCTCGCGGGTGATGACGCACTCGCGGACCTTCTTCTGGCCCGGGAGCGTGTACATCAGGTCGAGCATGAGATCCTCGATGATCATGCGCAGGCCGCGCGCCCCGATCTTCCTCGCCAGCGCCTGCTCCGCGATCGCCTCGAGCGCGTCGTCGGTGAACTTCAGCTTCACGTTCTCGTACTCGAACAGCTTCATGTACTGACGCGTGATGGCGTTGCGGGGTTGCGTGAGGATCTGGACCAGCGCCGCCCGGTCGAGCTCGTGGAGCGTGCCGACGACGGGGAGGCGGCCGACGAACTCGGGGATGAGGCCGTACTTGATCAGGTCTTCCGGCTCCACCTGCTCGAGCGTCGTGCCGATGTCGCGGCTCTGCGTCGACTTGACCTCGGCCTTGAAGCCGAGCGTCTTCTTGCCGGTCCGGCGCTCGATCTGCTTCTCGAGGCCGACGAACGCGCCGCCGCAGATGAACAGGATGTTGGTGGTGTCGACCTGGAAGAACTCCTGGTGCGGGTGCTTGCGCCCGCCCTGCGGCGGAACGTTGGCGACCGTGCCCTCGAGGATCTTCAGCAGCGCCTGCTGGACCCCTTCACCCGACACGTCGCGGGTGATCGAGGGGTTCTCGTCCTTGCGGCAGATCTTGTCGACCTCGTCGATGTAGATGATCCCCTGCTGGCACTTCTCGATGTCGCCGCCGGCGGCCTGCAGCAGCTTGAGGATGATGTTCTCGACGTCCTCGCCGACGTAGCCGGCCTCCGTCAGGGTCGTCGCGTCGACGATGGTGAAGGGGACCGAGAGCAGCTTGGCCAGCGTCTGCGCGAGCAGCGTCTTGCCGGTGCCGGTCGGGCCGATCAGCAGGATGTTCGACTTGGTCAGCTCGATGTCGTTGCGGCTGCGCGACTGCTTCTGGATCTCGATGCGCTTGTAGTGGTTGTAGACCGCGACCGCGAGCTTCTTCTTGGTCTGTTCCTGGCCGATGACATATTCGTCGAGGAACTTCTTGATTTCCTGCGGCACCGGCAGCGACGACCGGGCGCCGCCGCGGGCCTCGAAGCGGTTGTCGTCGGCGATGATGTCGTTGCAGACTTCGACGCACTCATCGCAGATGAAGACGGTCGGCCCGGCGATGAGCTTCCGGACATCGTTCTGATCCTTGTTGCAGAACGAGCAGCGGAGGATCTCGCCCTCGCCGTTTTTCTTGACCATAAAGGGGTTACCTACCTAGGCCCGCTTCCGGATGACGTCGTCAATAATACCGTATTCCTTCCCCTGGTCCGCTCCCATGATGTAGTCCCTTTCGGTGTCATCCTGGATGCGCTTCAGGGGCTGGCCGGTGTGCTCAGCGAGGATCTGGTTCAGCCGCTCGCGGGTCCGGAGGAGCTCGCGGGCGTGTATGTCGATGTCGGTCGTCTGCCCACCGAGCCCCTGTACCCAGGGCTGATGGATCAGGATCCGGGAATTTGGGAGCGAGAACCGCTTTCCCTTCGCCCCCGCCGCCAGCAGCACCGCCGCGACCGAGGCCGCCTGCCCGATGCAGTAGGTCTGGACGTCCGGCTTGATGAACTGCATGGTGTCGTAGATCGCCATGCCGGCCGTGACCACGCCGCCGGGGCTGTTGATATACAACAGGATGTCCCGGTCGGGGTCCTCCGCCTCGAGGAACAGCATCTGCGCGATTACAAGATTCGCGATGCTGTCGTCGATCGGCGTGCCGACGAAAATGATGCTGTCCTTGAGCAGGCGCGAAAAGATGTCGTACGCCCGTTCCCCGCGGTTGGTCTGTTCGACCACCATCGGGACCAACTGTGAATACGAAGAATGAGCCATGCGAAAGCTACCGCTGGGGACGGATGACGACAGACTTGTGCTTGTGGGGAGCAGGGACCGATTGTCTTACGTTTGTACGATAGTAGCACGCGACAGCAGGAAGTCAATGGTTCGTTCCCGCCGCAGCCCCGAATACAACCGGCCGATCCCCCCCTCCTTCTCCAGACGCGCCCTGACCGCCGCAGGTGTCCGGCCGGTCCGTTCGGCATAACGGGCTATCTCGGCCTCCACCTCATCCTGGGAGACCGCGACGTTCTCCCGCCGGGCCACCTCATCCAGCACCAGGGCTCCGCGAACCGCCTCGGTCGCGGCCTCCTTCTGGCGCTCCCGGAACTCCTCCCAGTTGATGTTGGTCTTCATCGGGTCGATCTGCTGGTCGATCAGCCGGCGCACGAACTCCTCGACGCGGCGATCGATCTCCCGTTCGAGGAGTGCCTGCGGGACCTCGAACGTGACACGCCTGGCCAGCGCCGTCATCAGCTCGCTCCGCATCTCGCGATCCGCTTCGTGCTTCGCCTCGTGCTCGAGATCCTGCCGCACGCGCGCCTTCAGCGCGTCGAGGTTCTCGAACTCGCCGAGGTCCTTGGCGAACTCGTCGTCGAGCGCCGGCACGATCCGCTTGCGGACCGCCTTCACCGTCACGTCGTAGTTCACCGTCGTCCCCGCCAGCTCCTTGATCGCATAGTCGTCGGGATAGTGCACGTCGAAGGTCTTCTGCGATCCCGGCGTCAGCCCCGCGAGCTCCTCGTCGAACCCGGGCGGGTTTGCGGTTGCGCCGATTTCGACCGTCACGTTCTGATGGTTGTCGGACTTCGGGCCGTGATCGTGCCCCTCGTGGCCTTCTTCCTCGTGGTCGTGATCGTGTTCGCCGCTCGTGGTCCGCACGAGATCCATCAGCACGGAATCCCCGAGCTGCACGCCGCGCTCCTCGACCGGCTCGTAGCGCGCGCCCCGCTCGCGCAGCCCTTCGAGCGCCTGGTCGACCGCGGCGTCGGTCACCGCCATGTCGGCGCGGCGCAGCTCGATCGTCGAGTAGTCCCCCGGATCGATCGGCGGCACGGTGTCGAAGGTGGCCGTGAACTTCAGAGGCTGCCCCTCTTCGACCACGACGTCGCGGATGTCGGGCGTGTCGACCGGCTCCACGCCGCGCTCGCGCAGCGCCTCGTCCACCGCGCGCGGGATCAGCCCGTGCGCGACGTCATGGAGGATCTGGTCGCGGAAGCGCTGCCGGACGACCTTTGCCGGCACCTTGCCGGGACGAAAGCCGGGAATGCGCGCGGCCTTGCTGTAGTCGCGCGACACCTTGTCGATCTCGGCGTCGACCACGGTGCTGTCGATCTCGACGACGAGGTTCTTGCGTGTTTCGTTGACGTCTACAAACTCTGTCTTCATCAAGGGCTATCGGCAGAAGGGAAGCGGGCCGGTCCCGCAAGTTCACGGAATGTCTCAGAAAAATGACTGTTTAGAATATCACACGGCTTCGCGCTGCATTGCCGATTGCTACGGCGTTGAGGCGCGTGCTTGCACTCCGTAGCTCACTCAGGAGTGCAGGTGAGCGCAAGGAGTGCGAGAGGTGGGAGTCGAACCCACACAGCCTTTCGGCTACTGGCTCCTAAGACCAGCGCGTCTGCCATTCCGCCACTCTCGCGTTTTCCCGTTGCCCGTTGCCCGTTGCCTGTTGCCCGTTCCCTGCCCGCGGCCCTCCGTCCCAAGCCCTATCCCCCTGCCCCCTGCCCTTGGCCCGACAGCGAAGCCCCCGGCTGAGTGTAGCGCCGTTCACCTCTGCGGCGTACGGCTACGCTACGCCTCATCCGCAGCGTTTGCTTCATCTTCCGGGCGCTGTGCGCGGTCGGCACACGTGGCGCATTTTCTGCAATCTGCGGGC
>Ga0207651_10001769_pt1 | contig 10019 bp, 8 predicted proteins | sample KBSM23metaG_FD_184328 | JGI IMG/M metagenome (GOLD analysis project Ga0207651, IMG submission 184328) | Miscanthus rhizosphere microbial communities from Kellogg Biological Station, Michigan, USA - KBS M2-3 metaG (SPAdes) (version 2) | ecosystem: Host-associated > Plants > Roots > Rhizosphere >... | reverse complement strand
GCATCGCGGCGGCGTAGGATGCAAGATCGGTCCAGCTTTTCTGCTCAGACTTCGCGCTCACACGCCCCAGCATCTCGGAGGCAAGCGCCGCCGCCGCCTTGGGGTCGGTGCCGATCAGGACGTCGAAGAGATCCGACATGCCCGACTCGGACCAGGAGAACTTCTCCGGCGGAAATTCTTTCTTCAGCCGCTCGTAGATGGCGATCTTCGCGTCCACCGCCGCCGTCTCGTAGGCGGCCCAGTACAGCCCCTGCGCGCCGCGCTCGGTGTTCGGAAACTTCGTCGCGACCTCCTGCAGCAGCCGCCGCGATACCTCCGGATCCGTCGTCTTCATCGCGCTCGCGTAATAGAAGAAGTAGGACGGATCGGTCGGATTGAGATCGGCGGCCTTCTTCAGCAGGTCCATCCGCCTCGCGTTGTCGCCGCGCAGCTCCGCGATGAGCGCGAGATCTTCGTACGGGCGCGCGAATGACGCGGAGATCTCGATCGCCCGCTGCAGGTGGCGCTCGGCGGTGTCCCAGTCTTTGCCGGCGAGCCGGGAGAGCGCCCATTCGTAGACGGCGTTGTCGGGATGCGTCTTTGCCCAGCCTTCGTAGAGCGACTGAAGATCTTTCTCAGCCTGCTTCTGCGCGGCGACGTTACCTGAATGCGGTGTCGCCGGATCGTAAGCGTAGGCCGCCATCTCGGTGGCATTGATGAACTCGTCGTGCGCGTCGACGAACTGCGGATCGATGTCGATGGCCTTGCGGAACTGCGTGGCCGCCCTGGCGTTGTCGCCGGCGCGGATCGCCGCGATCCCGGCGTCGTAGGCGGCGCGCGCCTCGGCGGTCCCCCCCGTCGCGACGGCCGCCTGCGCGGCAGGCGAAGACAGCAGCAGCGCGGCAAGGAGGGCGAGCGGCGTCATTGGCGGATCTTACTCCTGCGCCCATGCCCGGGGACGGGTGTCGCGTAGAATGCCCTCGGATGGGCGAACCCGGCACGAACGGACCCGATCGCATCGTCTTCGAGTCCGGCGCCGTGTGCGTCGGGGAGTTCCGCTGCGCCACGGACCATCCGCTGTTCCGCAACTCGGGCCCCTGCTCGCACTACTGCTTCGTCTTTCCCCGCACCGCCGTCGTCATTCGCCACGCCAACGCACGAATTGTCGCCGATGCGACGGTGGCGACCCTCTACAACCGGGCGCAGGAGTACGAGCGCGAGCCGCTGAGCCCGCGCGGCGACAGGTGCGAGTGGTTCGGCGTGTCGCCGGAGCTGCTGCGCGACGCGCTCGAGGCGCGCGACCCGCAGGCGGCGGACGACGAGCGGCGGCCGATGCGGTTCACGCATGCGCCGGTGGACGCCGCGCTCTATCTCGCGCAGCGGCAGCTGTTCCGCCGTGTCAAGGACGGCCGCGCCGACACGCTCTGCGTGGAGGAGACCGTCGTCGGTCTGCTCGACGCGGTGCTCGCGTGCGCCTATGGTACCCGCGCGTGCACGGGCCCGACCGCGGCGCGGTCGCGCGGTCTCGTGCACGACACGCAGTGCCTGCTCGATCGCCGCGCCGCCGAACCGCTCGGCCTCGCCGACATCGCGCAGGCGGTGGGCGCCAGCATGTTTCACCTGTGCCGCTGCTTTCGCGCCGGCACCGGCCTGACGCTGCACGAGTACCGCACGCAACTGCGCCTGCGCGGCGCGCTCGAGGCGCTCGAGTCGGGCGACTGCGATCTCACGCGCCTCGCGCTCGACACCGGCTTCAGCAGCCACAGCCACTTCACCGCCGCGTTCCGGCGAGCCTTTGCGGCAACGCCATCGCGCGTTCGAGCCGGTCTCGCCGAAGCCTTCGCGAAGGCGGACCGGCGTGCGTTCGCCGCGACGCCGTCGCGCGTCCGGAGCCTGCTGATCAGCGAACGCCGCTCGAGATGACGAAGATGCGCCCCGAATGGAACCCGCTGATGCCGCTCCAGGCCGAGGTGATCAGGAAGTCGGCGCTGCGATCGCCGTCGACGTCGCCGAGCGTGACGGCGTCGAAGCCGAAGGTGTCGCCGGGAACCCGGCACGTGTACGTCTTCAGCAGGCGGCCGTCCTTGCCCGAGTAGAGGTAGGCGCGGCCGGCGCCGATCGCCTCCCGGCTGTACTGCCAGGCGCCGACGATCAGATCCGCGAAGCCGTCGCCGTCCACGTCGCCCGCCACCGACGGGCTCGTGCCGAACCCCTCTCCCGCCGTCTCGCCGGTGAGCGTCAGCAGATGGCGGCCGTCCGCGCCGGAATGGACGTAGACGCGTCCGGTCGAGGGGCCCTTCGCCGCGTTCGCCCAGTCGGACGCGTAGACATCCGGCACGCCGTCGCCGTTCATGTCGCCGGGAACCGAGAGGAACATCGCGCCGAGCGCGCCGCCCGTCTCGTCGGCCTCGATCACGAACTTCGGCTTCGTGCTCAACGCATCGTAGACGTAGGTGCGGCCGGCGTGACGCTCGCCCGCGCGCGGCGCGCCGACGATCAGCAACAGCTTCCCTTTCGTCGTCGCGCCCGCGACGGCGCTGCCGAACCCGTCGCCGGCGCGCTCGCCCGACAACGTCAGGAGCACGTCGCCGGTCTTTCCCGAGTAGACGTAGGCGCGGCCGGCGCCCTGTCCCGCGGCGTTGTTGCCGGGCGCGCCGACGATCACGTCGGCGCAGCCGTCGCCGTTGACGTCGCCGACGCCTTCCGCGTGCCGGCCGAAGTTGTCCTGTTTGTCCTCGGCGCGCAATGTCTGCAGGACGCGACCGTCGCGGCCGGAGTAGATCTTCGCGTAGCCGCTGCCGGGCGCCGCGGCGACGACATCCGCGATACCGTCCTTGTTGGTGTCCCCCGCCGCTTCGACACCCGTTCCGAGCTGATCGCCTTCGGTGCCATCGGCTGACCAGAGCTTCTTGCCCGTCTTCGTCGAATAGACATAGATGCGCCCCGCGGTGTGCGCCGCCCCCGCGGTCGGTGCCGAGGTGACGACGTCGGCGACGCCATCGCCGTCGACGTCGCCGAGATTGCGGGCGATCCATCCGAACTGGTCCTGCGCCACCTCGCCGTCCCACTCGCGGATGATCCGCACGTCTTCGACGAACGGGTGCTCGAAGTCGGCGCGCGAGGGCAGCAGCGCCGCGAAGCGCGGATCGTCCTTCAGCGCGGCCAGCTCCGGCGCCACCGACGCCTGCGTCATGTCGATCTTCTTCGACGCCTTCGCCCGCTGCAGCCACTCGAATGCGCGATCGCGATCCCGCTTCAGCGCGTAGACGATGCCGAGGTTGTAGAGAGGCGTCGGGATCGCGGCGTCCACGTCGAGCGCGCGCTGGTATGCCGCGGCGGCCTTGTCGAGATCCTTCAGCGTCTGATACGCGAGCCCGAGGTTGCGCCAGGCGCGGCCGTTCGCCGGCTCACGCTTCGTCACTTCTTCCAGGATCTGCGCCGCGCCCGCGGGATCGTTGGCCTGCATCCGCGCCATCGCCGCGCCGAGGGTGGCCTGCGGCGGCGGCGCCTGGGCGGCCTGAAGTGTCAGACAGAGCAGCGCCACGAGGAAGAGTCTCTGCATCCCGGAATTGTTCGCCCGCTGCGCCGCGTGGCGCTATCAATTCCGTGCTCGGTTCGGTCCCACCTCAGAGCCCATAGCGCTCGCGAACGAAGGCGAACCACTGCCGCTGGAAGTCGGCCAGCGGCACGCCGAGCGCGGACGCCGTGTCGCCGTTGACCGCGACGAGCTGCGGCAGCGCGAGCGGCCCCCACCGCGACACGATGAACTCGGCGATCGAATAGCCGACGTCGTAGATGCGCGTGTTGTCGACGCTAGCCATCGACTCGAACGAGGGCGGATCGAGCGCAGCCATGTAGCTCACGCTCCGCAGGTCGAGCGACTGGCGCGCCTCGTAGATGGCCACGCTTTCCCACAGCCAGCGCGGGTTGTTGGCGATGCGGGGGTTGAGCTGGAGCGACACGCCGTGCGCGAACTCGTGCACCAGGTTCGACTGCATCCGATCCAGAGGGCCCCAGCCCGGCGCGCTCGGAGACATCATGTGGATCGCGGTCGACGAGGTGACCAGTCCTGACGCAAACGACGGGATGCCGCCGACGATCGGCCTGACCGCGGCTTCGAGGGCCGCATGATCGGTATACAGCGTCACCGTGACGGTCGGCATGGCAGCCACGCGAAGATCGTCGAGGATCCGCGTGTATTCGCGCTCGACGGCGGCGGCAATCGACGAGACCGCCGCCTCGTCGCGCGGCGGATAGCGGAAGGCGAAATGCGCCGACGTGAACGTGGCGACCGCCGGATCGGGATTGGTCGGCCCCTCGGGCGTGCCGCCGCACGAGCCGGCGAGCAGCAGCGCCGCCATCGTCACGATCGAGCGCAGGATCATGAGGGCCCTTGCCTCCCGCCCGGCAGCTGCTGGTAATCGAGCACCCGGGACGCCGGATGCGTCCCGCCGAGGACGCGCGCGACGATCTGATCGCGCAGCGACAGCCCGCTGTCGCTGTTGGTGAAATAGACAAAGCCGCGCCTGGCCGGCAGTAGCACCGCGACGTAGTTCTTGAAGCCGCCGTTGTCCCCCCAGTGCCAGGCGACGCGCCCCTCCGAGCTTTCTTCGAGCCCCCAGCCGAGCCCCCACGCGAGATCGCGCGACGGCTCGGCCCGATCGCGCGTCGTGCACATCACGCAGTTGTCGAGCTGCACCTGCGGCGTGAGCATCAGCCGCGCGGTCTCCGGCTTCAGGCGCTCGCCGGCGATGGCCGCGGCGACGAAGCGGCCGTAGTCGGCGGCGGTCGTGACGAGACTGGCGGCGGCATTCACCGCGGAGGGCGCGGGACCGAGCTCGAGCGGCATGCCGATGTCGGTGTGGCGCGACGCGATGTCGGCGCCGTCGTTGACGAACGTGCTGCGCGTCATCCCGAGCGGCTCGAACACCATCCGCTTCGCCGCGGCCTCGAGCGTCGCGCCGGTGATCGTCTCGATGACGCGCTGCAGGTAGACGTAGCCCTCACCGGAATAGCTGAAGCGCTCGCCGGGCGCGAAGAACAGCTTCAGCGGATCGCGCCGGCGCCAGTTGGCGAAGCCGGTCGTGTGCGACAGCACGTGACGCGCCGTCATCGTCTTCGCGCGCGGATCGTCGGGGAGATCCGCATAGGTCATGTACTTCGTCAGCGGCGCATCGAGCGCGAGGCGTCCCGCGTCGACCAGCTGCAGCGCGACATAGGCGGTGACCGGCTTGCTGAGGGACGCCGCCTCGAACCGCGTCGATTCGGTCACCGCGGCGTCGCCGCCGGCGCGCATCACGCCGAAGCCCCTGGTCCAGGCCACGCGTCCCCGATCGATGACGGCGATGGCGAGACCGGGCACCCGCGCCTGCTCCATCAACCGCGGCAGGTCCGCGGCGAGCCCCGCGGTGATCGCGTTGACATCCCGTTGAGCTGACGTCGCGGCCTGCGGCGGCGAAAACCACCACGCCAGCGCGAGAAAAACGGGGGTGAACGGCCGAATCATGCGCGCTGAGACGAGAATCGCACGCGCGAGGTTGCTGCGCCGCGGCCGCCCCGCCCCATGAGTGGTACGAGTTGCAGTATCATTTGAGTCTCAACCGTTTTGCCGGCGGCACCTGCCCTCGGGCGGCCGGGGAGGAGCGTTCATGGCACATCGATCAAGACCGACGACCAACAAGCGCCAGCGCGAGCAGGCCCGGATCGCGAAGCGCAACGACAAGGCCGCGCGACTGGCCGACCGCGCCAAGCGGTCCCCCGACCGATCCGAGCTGCCTCCGGGCGTCGATCCCGACATCGCCGACATCCGGCCCGGTCCGCAGCCGCTCGCCGACTGGCAGATCGAGCCGGAAGAAGAAGAAAAGGAAGTCTAGTTCACCCATTCGGCGATGAACACGTTGGTTTCCCCTTCGGACTTCGCGTTGCGGTTCGATGCGAAGACCAGGTGCCGCCCGTCGGGCGAGAACATCGGGAACCCGTCGAACGTGTCGTTGAACGTCACCTGCTCAAGTCCCGTACCGTCCAGGTTGATCAGGAACACGTCGAAGTTCCGCTGTTGCGGATCCTTCACGTTCGAGGCGAAGACCAGCCGCTTCTGATCCGGGTGCCATGACGGCGCGAAGCTCGCCGCGCCGAGCGTGGTGAGCTGCCGGCGATTCTTTCCGTCGCGATCCATCACGTAGAGCTCCAGCTTCGTCGGCCGCCACAGGTGCTCCTTCAGCAGCGCCAGGTAGTCGCTGAGCTCCTGCCCCTGCGGCAGCGGGCGGCCGCGGTAGGCGATCAGCTTGCCGTCCCACGAGAAGAACGGGCCGCCGTCGGGGCCGGGGCTGTTCGTCAGCCGCCGCACGCCGGAGCCGTCGCCGTTCATCGTGTAGATCTCCATGTCGCCGTCGCGCACGCTGGTGAACGCGATCACGCCGTCGGGGGCAATCGTCGCCTCGGCGTCGTAGCCCGGGGTGGTGGTGAGCGGATGCAGATTGCTGCCGTCGGCATTGGCCCGGTAGATGTCGTAGCCGTCGTAGATCGGCCACACGTATCCGCGCTCGTAGGTCGGCTTTGGCGGGCACGCCTCGCCCGCCTTGTGCGTGGACGCGAACAGGATCTCCTTCCCGCCCGGATAGAAATACCCGCACGTCGTCCTGCCGGTGCCCGTGCTGACGCGCTTGAGATCGCTGCCGTCGATCTTCATCGTGAAGATCTGGTCGCAGGCGACGCCGTCGCGCGTGGACTGGAAGATCAGCCGCGTCCCGTCCGGCGAGAAGTACGCCTCCGCGTTCTCGCCGCCGAACGTCAGCTGGCGGATGTTGCGCAGATGACGCTCGGCGGGCGCCGGGCGCGCCGCGGGCGGCTGTTGGATCGACCCCAGGACGGTCACGGCGCCGGCGGCCATCGCCATCACGACCGCGGTGGAGAAGGCGGTTCTCGTCACACTCATGCTGGTAAGATTACCCGAAGCCATGCGGGATTCGGACAGCCGGCCGATACGCACGCTCTTCATCTGCCAGCAGAATCGTAAACGCAGCGCCACGGCCGAGCGCGTCTTCGCCAAGGATCCGACGCTCGACGTCCGCTCGGCGGGCACCGCCAGCGACGCGCTGGTCCAGGTGAACCGCCGCATGATCGAGTGGGCGGACGTGATCTTCGTCATGGACGACGGTCAGCGCCGCGACCTGGGGCGGATGTTCCCCGGCGACGAGGCGGTGGACCGCGCCATCTGCCTCGACATCCCCGACCTCTACCCGTTCCTCGATCCGGAACTGGTCACGCTGCTCCGCGAGCGCACCCAGCCACACCTCGACGTGCTTCGAGGCTCCCGCTGAAGGCCACAGATAAACACAGACGAACACAGATAGAGCGTCACGACTCTACGTCTTCAGATCAGTGTTTATCCGTGTTTATCTGTGGCTCTCCCTGTCTCTCGCGAAGAATGTGAGCGGCGACGCAGACGCAGGGCGTTGGCGATCACCGACAGGGAACTGAGCGTCATCGCGGCGCTGGCCCAGATCGGGCTGATCAGCGGGCCGCCGAACGGATAGAGTACGCCGGCGGCGACGGGGACGCCGATGGCGTTGTAGGCGAAGGCGAGGAACAGGTTCTGGCGGATGTTGCGCATGGTGTCGCGGCTCAGGCGGCGCGCGCGCACGAGGCCGCGCGGATCCCCTTTCACCAGCGTGATGCCGGCGCTTTCCATCGCGACGTCGGTGCCGGTGCCCATGGCGATGCCGACCGTGGCCTGCGCCAGCGCCGGCGCGTCGTTGATGCCGTCGCCGGCCATCGCCACGATCGCGCCGCGCGACTGCAGCTCGCTCACCACCTGCCGCTTGTCGCCGGGCAGCACGTCGGCGCGCACGTCATCGGGGGCAAAGCCGAGCGCGGTGCCGACCGCCATCGCGGTGGGGCGCGCATCTCCCGTCAGCATCACGATCCGCATGCCGCCGGCACGCAGCGTGTCGAGCGCCTCGCGGGCGCCGGCCTTGATCGGATCGGCGACGGCGAAGATGCCGGCCAGCCGGCCGTCGATCGCCGTGTAGAGGACGGTGCGGGCCTGGTGCCGCTGCGCATCGGCGGCCGCGGACGCGGCGGCGACGTCGACGCCGCGCTCGCGCATCATGACGGCATTGCCGATGACGACGTCGTGCGCCCCGACGCGGCCGTCAACGCCCTGCCCTGTCGTCGAATGGAACGTCGCCTCGGCCGGCCACGTGAGGCCGCGGCTCTTCGCCGCGCGGACGATGGCGGCGGCGAGGGGATGCTCGCTGGCCTGCTCGAGCGCCGCCGACGTGCGCAGCAGTTCCTCTTCAGGGATACCGAAGGTCTCGATCGCCACGACCTCCGGCCGTCCCTCCGTCAGCGTCCCCGTCTTGTCGATCACCAGCGTGTCGACCTTCTCGAGCCGCTCCAGCGCCTCGGCGTTCTTGACCAGGACGCCTTCGGACGCGCCGCGGCCGGTGCCGACCATGATCGCCATCGGGGTCGCGAGGCCGAGCGCGCACGGGCACGCGATGATCAACACGGCGACCGCGCTCACCAGCGCCAGCGCGAAGCGCGGCTCCGGCCCCCACACGCTCCAGGCGATGAACGCGGCGATCGCCGCGGCCACGACGAACGGCACGAACCACGCCGCAATCCGATCGGCAAGGCGCTGCACCGGCGCGCGGGTGCGCTGCGCGTCGGCCACCATCTGGACGATCTGCGCCAGCAGCGTGTCGCGGCCGACCCGCTCGGCGCGCATTACGAACGAGCCGGTCCCGTTGAGGGTGCCGCCGATGACGCGATCCCCCGGCTCCTTCGCCACCGGCATCGACTCGCCGGTGACCATCGACTCGTCGATCGCGGTGCGCCCCTTCGTCACCGCGCCGTCCACCGGCACCTTCTCGCCGGGGCGCACGCGCAGCAGATCGCCGACGTGGACGTCGGCGATGTCGACGTCGTTTTCCATCAGGCCGAGCACGCGCCGCGCCGTCCGCGGCGCCAGCCCGAGCAGCCCCTTCAGCGCCGCCGACGTGCGGCTCCGGGCCCGGATCTCGAGCACCTGGCCGAGCAGGACCAGCGCGGTGATGACGACGGCGGTGTCGAAGTAGGGCTCGACGCGGTCGTGCATGCGGAAGCCTTCGGGAAACATGCCGGGTATCACGGTGGCGACGGCGCTGTAGACGAACGCGGCCCCCACGCCGAGCGCGATCAGCGTGAACATGTTGGGGCTGCGGTTGACCAGCGAGTCCCACGCGCGCTCGAAGAACGGCCAGCCCGCCCAGAACACCACCGGCGTGGCCAGCGCGAGCTGGATCCAGTCGGCGGCGCGCAGGTTCACGCGGGCGTGCACCACGTCGGGCGCCAGCATCTCGGTCATCGCGAACAGCACGATCGGCAGGGAGAGCATGGAGGCGGCGCGGAACCGCCGCGTCATGTCGATCAGCTCGACGTTGGGCCCCTCGTCGAGCGTGACCATCGCCGGCTCGAGCGCCATGCCGCAGATCGGGCACGCGCCCGGGCCTTGCTGGCGCACCTCCGGGTGCATCGGGCAGGTGTAGACCGCGTCGGGATCGGCAGGTGGTGCGGCGGCGGACGGCTCGAGGTAGCGCGCGGGATCGGCGCGAAACCTGTCCAGACACCCCTTCGCACAGAAGTAGTACGTCCGCCCCTGGTAATCGGTGCGCAGCGGCGTGGCCGGATCGACCTGCATGCCGCAGACGGGGTCGATGGGAAGTGTCGAGGTCATGAAGGATGGACTGCCCTGGGGCTTCCCGCAGGGCACGCCCATCTACGGATTATGACGCCTACTTCCGCTTCGAGGATCGCCCGGTCTTACGCGACGTCTTGCGCGAGGTCTTGCGGGTGGCCGCCCGCGACGTCCCGCTGGATGCCCGCTTGCGCGCCGCGGCGCCCTTGCGCCCGCCTTTGCGCGCCGGTCCCTTGTTGGTCGCGCGGCCGCGGCCCGATCCGCTCTTCTTGCCCCCGTGGTCCATCTTGTTGACCGTCGCCCACGCCCGGCGTTCGGCTTCCCCCTCCGAGACGCCGCGATCTTCGTAGCCTTCCTCGAT
>Ga0207651_10001767_pt1 | contig 10024 bp, 12 predicted proteins | sample KBSM23metaG_FD_184328 | JGI IMG/M metagenome (GOLD analysis project Ga0207651, IMG submission 184328) | Miscanthus rhizosphere microbial communities from Kellogg Biological Station, Michigan, USA - KBS M2-3 metaG (SPAdes) (version 2) | ecosystem: Host-associated > Plants > Roots > Rhizosphere >... | reverse complement strand
CGAGGGACGCGTGATCACGCGCGCGGCCGGCTTCGAGGCGCCCTGGAAAGAGGCCGACGTGCGCAAGATCAAAGAGCGTGTCGAAGCTGCCGGCCTCAAAATTGGCAACCTCATGCTCCACGATTTCCGCGACGCCATCCTGGGACGTCCCGGCGCCGATCAGGACATCGAGAAGGTCTGCGAATCGATACGGATCGCCGGGCGCGTCGGGATTCCCATCCTTGAATACAACTGGTACGCGCTACGCGCCATGGGCGGATATTACACCGAGCCAGGACGCGGAGGAACGTTGTTCGCCGCGCATGACTACGACCGTAGCCGCGATCTGCCCGCATTACCCGACGTCGGCGAGCACACTGCCGATCAACTATGGAGCCGCTACGAGCGATTCCTGAAAGCAGTGGTGCCCGTCGCCGAGCGCGCCAACGTCCGGTTGGCCGTGCATCCCAACGACCCGCCTCCTCCGAAGTATCGCGGGATCGAACAGATCCTCGGATCGGTCGACGGATTGAGGCGGGTTTGCGAGATCGTCAAGAGTCCCGCTAACGGCATCACCTTCGATACCGGCGTCACCCGCGAGATGGGCTACAACGTGATCGAGAATATACAATGGTTCGGACGACGGGACCAGATCAACCATGTTCACTTTCGCAACGTCCTCATGCGCGTGCCGAGGCAGAAGTACACAGAGACCTTTATCGACGCCGGAGATAACGACATGATGGCGTGCCTGCGTGCGCTTCACAAGACGGGATATCCGCGGCTGCTTCATCCCGACCACGTCCCGCAGTTTCCGGGGGATCAAGCCCAGCGCGGCGGGTGGGGTTATGCCGTCGGTGAGATCAAAGCCATGATGCGGCAGCTCTGATGGCGGAGACCGATAACGAACCAAGCCCACGCAGCCGGTTAATCGGCACGATCGTCGTACTCGGACTCTACGTCGCCGTTCAACTGGCGCCCCGGCCCGCCGAGATCAAGCCCGAAGGATGGCGGCTGCTGGCCATCTTCGTCGCCACGATCGGCGGCCTGATCACGCGTCCGATCTCCGGCGGCGCCCTCGTCCTCATCGCCGTCACGCTCGCCGGATTCATGGGCGGCCTGACCATCAACCAGGCGCTCGAAGGCTACGCCGACCCGACCGTCTGGCTGGTGATGGCGGCCTTCTTCATCTCGATCGCCATGATCAAGACCGGATTCGCCCGCCGGCTCGGTCTGTTCTTCGTGCGCCTCTTCGGCTCAAGCTCGCTCGGCGTCACCTATGCGCTGGCGATCACGGACATGCTGCTGGCCGGAATCATCCCGTCGAACGGCGCGCGCTCCGGAGGCGTCGTGCTGCCGATCACGCGCTCCATCGCCGAACTGTACGGCTCGCGGCCCGGCCCGACCGCTCCGCTGCTCGGCACGTTTCTCATTACCGCGGTCTATCAGAACATCTGCGTGACCGCAGCCATGTTCATGACCGGCCAGGCCAGCAACGCGCTGGCCGCCAAGATCGCGACCGACACGTTCCACTACCCGGTCAGCTGGGGCCTATGGGCGCTGGCTGGGATCGTGCCCGGACTTTGTTCCCTCGCCATCAATCCTTACATCGTCTATAAGCTCGACCCGCCCGGTATTCGCAAGACGCCGGAAGCCGCCGCCTTCGCCGCGTCCGAGCTCAAGAAGATGGGCCCGATGGACCGCAACCAGCGCTTCGTTCTCTTCATTTTCATCTCGGTCTGCGGCTTGTGGATGACGTCCCCGCTGCATCATCTCGACATCGCGATCCCGGCGCTCCTCGGTTCCTGCGCGCTTCTGGCGACCGGCATCCTGCGCTGGGACGACGTCCTCGCCGAACGCGCCGCCTGGGATATCTTCATCTGGTATGGCGGTCTGGTCCGCCTCGGCAGGGCCCTGAACGACGCTGGTCTGACTCGTGTGTTCGCCAACAACGTCGGCACATTGTTCCCGGGTCGTAGCTGGGTAGTGTTATTCGTCGCCGCTCTGTTGATTTATTTCTACACACACTATGGATTCGCCAGCATCACGGCGCACATTCTTGCGATGTTCGCTCCGTTCGTTCTGGTGCTGACCGGCAAGGGCGCGCCAGTTGGCCTGACTATCTTTGCCTTTGCCTGCTTCTCGAATCTGGCCGCCGGATTGACCCACTACGGCACTACGCCATCGCCGATGTACTACGCCGCGAACTATGTATCGTTTCAGAAATGGTGGAAGGCGGGCATCGTGGTGTCGATTGCGAATCTCACGATTTGGTCGACCATCGGATTCGCCTGGTGGAAGATTATCGGGCTCTGGTAGGGGTTGACCCGGCCGATCCGGTGAGTCATAATCGCGCGATTGGAGGATGTGAAATGCCCAAATACGTGATCGACTGCGGCAAATTTCCCAGCGACGCCAATTGCGATCTGAAGATTACCGGATCCGACAAGGAAGCAGTCGTCGATACTGCCTACAACCATGCGATCGGGCCGATGCATAAGCATCAGGCAGGCGAAGAGTTGAAGAACATGCTTCGTTCCGCCGTGGAAACCCAAGCCTCAGCTTAGAGAGTGGGGCTGGTGATTTTACCCCGCAGCCTGTTTTTTGAGGTGCAGGAGCAGATTACCCGCCCCTACTTGATCTCGAGAATCTCTTTCTCTTTGATCTTGGCGACCGAATCCAGCTTGCCCATGTAAAGATCCGTCATCTTCTGGATCTCCTCATGCGCCCGGCGATCGTCATCCTCAGTGATCGTCTTATCCTTGAAAAGCTTCTTCACCGACTCGTTCCCATCCCGCCGGATGTTGCGGATGGCCACGCGGTGATTCTCCGCGATTCCGTGAAGCTGCTTGACCAGATCCTTGCGACGCTCTTCCGTCAGCGGAGGAATCGGGATGCGGATCAGCTTGCCGTCATTGGACGGATTCAGCCCCAGATTCGCGGCCCGTATTGCCTTCTCAATCGCACCTACCTGAGATACATCCCACGGTTGGACCGTGATCAGCGACGGCTCCGGCACGTGCAGATTTCCGACTTGATTGAGCGGCGTCGGCGTTCCGTAATAATCAACCCGGATGTTGTCGAGGATATTGACCGAGGCGCGGCCGGTGCGAATGCTGGCCATGTCGTGCTGAAGGTCGTTGACTGCCTTTTCCATCCGGATCTTGACGTTGGCCTCCGCTTCTTTCACCGTCTTGAACGCGTGACCGCCGGATTCGGGTACTGTTTCAGGCTTCATATCAGTTGATGAGGGTGCCGACGGATTCACCCATCGACATACGCATTATATTCCCGGCCGTATTCAAATTGAAAACGCGGATGGGTAGCTGGTTGTCCCGGCACATGGCGACCGCAGTCGAGTCCATGACAGCGAGCCCTTTCGAGAGAACTTCGAGATAGCTCACCTTATTGAACATTACCGCGTCGGCGAACTTGAGCGGGTCCTTATCGTAGACGCCGTCGACCCGCGTCGCTTTAGCAATGACCTCGGCATGAATTTCCAAAGCTCGCAGCGTCGCCGCCGTGTCGGTTGAGAAGTAGGGGTTCGACGTGCCGGCGGCGAAAATAACGATTCGCCCTTTTTCAAGATGACGAATCGCCCGGCGGCGTATGTAAGGCTCCGCGACCTGGTTCATCTCGATCGCGCTCATGACACGTGTGTGTGCGCCCATGTGTTCGAGAGCGTCCTGCAAGGCGAGAGAGTTGATGACCGTCGCCAGCATGCCCATGTGATCGGCAGTGACCCGATCCATCTTGCGGGCAGCCGCCGCCACGCCGCGAAAGAAGTTGCCGCCCCCGACTACTACGCCGATCTGAATCCCCTTCCGAGAGACTTCGGCCACTTCCGTCGCCAGCGCCTTCACGCGCTCTCCGTCGATCCCGAAGGAGCCGTCGCCGGCGAGAACTTCGCCGCTTAATTTGAGAAGTATTCGCTTGAACTTCGGGGCTGGCGCGGGCTCTGCGGTGGGGGCCATCGATGCCGGAACCTTACTCTCCGCCCACTTTGAAACGAGTGAACCGGGCAACCGTAATGTTCTCGCCCAACTTGGCGATCTTGGTCTTGATCAGGTCTTCGATGGTCAAAGTGTTCTCTTTGACAAACGGCTGCTGGTACAGGCAGACCTCTTCGTAGAACTTGGCCATGCGTCCTTCGACGATCTTATCGGCCATCTTCTCCGGCTTGCCTTCGGCGATGACGCGGGCTCGCTGGATATCTTTCTCCCGTTCGATCGCGGCAGGCGTCACATCTTCCTTGCGTACGAACTGGGGGTCCGCCGCGGCCACGTGCATCGATAGATCGTGCACCAGCTCGATGAAATCATCGGTGCGCGCCACGAAGTCCGACTCGCAGTTGACCTCGATCATCACGCCGAGCTGTCCGCCGTGGTGAATGTAGGTTCCGATGAGGCCCTGCTTGGTTGCGCGCGTACTCTTCTTCCCCGCTGAGGCGATACCCCGCTTGCGGAGCACGATTTCGGCTTCGCTTAAGTCGCCCTTGGCTTCCGTCAGGGCGCTCTTGCACTCCATCATACCCGCGCCAGTGCGCTCGCGCAGGTCTTTCACTAATTGCGCGGTAATTTCCGCCATAATTTTTGTAAACCCTTCGAGTGTTCTTTAGTGTCCGGTCTCGGTGACGACGGGTTCCGCAACCGGTTCCGACGTCTCCGAAGCTGGGCCCTTGCGCAGGCTGGTCGACGGCAGATCGTCGTCGGCTACGCTTTCCGTTTCCGCCATCAATTCAGCAGCGTACTTTTCATCCACATACTGCGTGTACTCGGGCACTTCTCCGGCGGGAGTCTCATCGGTGATGAGCTTCTCGGCGGTGAAGTCCTGTTCGGTCGCCAAGGCTCGGCCTTCGATCACCGAATCGGCGATCTTGCTGGTGAATAGGCGAATGGCGCGCAAAGCGTCGTCATTGCCGGGAATCACCCAATCGACTTCGTCCGGATCGCAATTGGTGTCGACAATCGCCACGACCGGGATCCCCAGACGGCGGGCCTCCTTGACGGCGATCGCTTCCTTGTTCGAATCGATAACAAAGACCACATCGGGCAACCCGGGCATGTCCTTGATGCCCGCCAGGTTCGAGTCGAGGTGCTTACGTTCGCGCTCTAGCCGTATGACTTCCTTCTTGGGCCGCGAATCGTAGCCGCCGTCGGACGACATCTGTTCGAGTTCTTTCAGCCGCTTGATGGATTTTTGAACGGTCGCCATGTTGGTGAGCAACCCGCCCAACCACCGCTGGTTCACGTAATACATCTCGCAACGCTTCGCTTCCTCGGCGACTGCCTCCTGCGCCTGTCTCTTGGTGCCGACGAACAACACGTTTTTGCCCTGGGCCGCCATCTCCCCGACGAATCGGGCGGCGTCCTTGAACATTTTCAGAGTCTTCTGCAGATCGACAATATAGATACCGTTTCGTTCGCCGAAAATGTATTCCTTCATTTTCGGATTCCAGCGCTTGGTCTGGTGCCCGAAGTGAACGCCGGCTTCGAGCAATTCTTTCATTGATATTGCTGGCAAACTTTGCCTCCTAAATTATGCGAGGGAATCGCTTCCCCCGGTACTGCACCGCCAACTGACTGCATGATCGCGGCGCGCGATCCAAAGCGAGATTTGCGCGCCGCATTTGAGGTTAGCGTTTGGAGAATTGGAACCGTTTGCGGGCACCCTTCTGGCCGTACTTTTTCCGCTCACGCTTCCTGGCGTCGCGCGTCAAATACCCCAGCTTTTTGAGCCGGGGACGCAACTCCGCGTTGAACTCCACCAGCGCCCGGGAGATACCGAGACGCACTGCGCTCGCTTGGCCATGAATACCGCCACCGTGCGCCAAAATCAAAACATCAAACTTATCGGCAGTCTCGGTTGCGAGAAGCGCCTGCTTCACCGCGCCCCGCGACGCCTCAGTCGGGAAATAATTGTCGAGCGCGCGCCCATTCACCGTGACGTCGCCCTTCCCCACTCTCAAGAACACACGGGCAACCGCCGTCTTGCGGCGTCCCGTTCCCAGATACTGCACGATCTTAGATGCCACTCGCTGTTACCTTTCGTCCTTTAAACTTTACGATACGCTCATCGCGACCGGCTTTTGCGCCTGGTGCGGATGTTTGTCACCGGCATAGACTTGCAATTTCCGGTACATCTGCTTTCCCATTTTAGTCTTGGGCAGCATGCCGAAAATCGCGTCCTCGACCATACGGGTCGGCCTGGTGGCGCGAACTCTTTTGACGCCCATTTCGATCAATCCGCCGGGATACCCCGTGAAGTGACGATAAACTTTTTTGTCTTCCTTGCCGCCCGTGAGCTTCACCTTATCGGCATTAATCACAACGACATGATCGCCTGTATCGATAAAAGGCGTGTAGCTGGGCTTATGCTTGCCCATCAGGATAAAAGCCGCCTTACTCGCCAGCTTTCCAAGCACCTGGCCTTCCGCGTCCACCACCCGCCACTCGCGGGCTATCTTATTTTTTGAAGGAAACTGAGTACTCATTAAACACACTTCTCCACTTAAGCTCTACCAGTAGTTTAGGTTACTTTACTGAGCGCCTTCTGTCAAATCGCTCGGCGGCCAAAACACCTTAGATCCTCATAGCCCTGCCGACGAAATATGTTGGCAGGACATTTTTGTACATTTCGAGCAAAAATGTCCTGGATCCGGAATGTGGGCAGGCTATTGCGCCTGGGGACTCCCTTTCCAGCGGGTCCACCGCCCGAACGGCGGACGTTCCGCCTATTAACTGGTTGCGACTCTTCGTCACGAAACCCAAAGCCGTAGAATCGTGATATGAATCCTGCACAAATCGGCATCGACCAGATCAAGCAGAACATGCGCCGCACCTGGATGGCCGGCGACTTCGGTCAGATAGCCCGCTTCACCACCCAGGGCGCCGAAGAGTTCGTCGACCGGCTTACCATCCGCCCGGGGATTCGCGTTCTCGACGTCGCCTGCGGCACCGGAAACCTGGCGATCCCCGCCGCGCGTCGAAGCGCCCAAGTAACCGGGATCGATATCGCCCCGAACCTGCTTGAACAGGCGCGCCGGAGAACCGCCGCCGAAAACCTGCAGGCGACCTTCGAAGAAGGCGATGCCGAACAGATGACGTATCCGGACGGTCATTTCGATTTGGTCATGACGATGTTCGGCGCGATGTTCGCTCCGCAGCCTCAGCGGGTCGCGTCGGAACTCTGCCGCGTTTGCCGCAAGGGCGGAACCATCGCGATGGCAAACTGGACGCCGGCAGGATTCGTCGGAAAGATGTTCGCGACAAGCAGCCGCTACGCCCCGCTGCCAGCCGGTGTTCCAGCGGCGTCGTTGTGGGGCGACGAGAAAGTCGTTCGAGAGCGCCTCGGCCCGGGGGTATCTAAGATCGTGATGACTCTCCGAACGGTCACTTTCGACTATCCATTCCCGCCGGGCGATGTGGTTGAGCACTTCCGGTCCTATTTCGGTCCCGTGCAGATTGCTTTTTCGAAACTGGACGAGAGCGGGCAGAGGGCGTTTGCAGCCGATCTTGAAGCCCTATGGGACGAGCACAATAAAGCAGACGGGGGCCGTACTGTCATCCCGGCCGAGTACCTCGAAGTCATCGCGACGCGAGCCTGATCAATCCTTCCGCAGGATGCAAATTTCCTGCTCGCCGATAAAGGCTTTGGCCGAAGTGACGCCTGCCAGGCGAAACCCTGCGTCGCCCGCCTGGTTGAGCTCTTTTTGCATCGTCGACTTCCTCGCTGTAGACAGCAGTCTGTACTCGATCTTCCTCGACGGCGCAGTCAAATCCCGTTCCATAATGACGGATAGTTCGCGGCCAATGCTGCTCGCTTTGAATTCGGTTTGCGCCTTGTACTCGAATCCGTCTTCTCCGAGTTGCTGCATCTCTTTCTCCATTGTGGACGTGCGCCCGGTAGCGAGCACCTTGTAGGTGCGTTTCGGAGTAGAGGCGGCAGTCGTGTCGCGCTGCATGATCACCAAAACCTCATCCTGGCGGACCGCCGGTTCACCCGTCATCAGTTCCGCAAACACAAAGCCCGCGTCAGCCGCCTCGTTCATCTCTTTTTCCATGGTCGACGCACGGAAGGTAGAGAGAATCCGGTACTCGTAAGAGGCGGCCAGGCTTGGGCTTAAGAGCCAGAAACACAACATCGTGCAGGCAAGTAGTCGTGTCATTGACTAAACTGACGCTAGCCGGGAGAATCGAGTTCCGATAGAATCATCCCATTCAGTGACCTCCGCGACTCTCTTGGCCCTTTGCGCTTCGCTGGTGTTCGCCCAATCGGAGCTGCCTGTTTTCCGAGCCGACACTAATCTGCAGTCGATCGCCGTTCAAGTCACCGACAACCGCGGCAATCACATACAGGGGCTCTCGGCGTCGAACTTCACGCTTCTCGAGAACGGTAAACCACAGAAAATCGCCTTCTTCGGCGCCGATGCTCAGCCCGTCAGTCTGGCTGTTCTGGTCGATTCCAGCACCAGCATGGCAATCGCGGGGAAGCTCGAACAAGCGCGTGTTCTGCTGGCGACGCTGCTGCATGGAAATCGCGCGGATGACGAGATTTCCCTCATGCAGTTCGACGACAAAGTGGGTCCATTCGCGCGCCTCACCCCGGAACAGCGTTCCAGGCCGGTAGTGCTGGATCCTTTGCTCGGGTCGGGTGGCACGGCTTTTTATGACGCGCTCGCCAGTGCGCTGTGCCACATGCGCACGGCGCAGAATATTCGACAGGCAGTGGTAGTGATCACCGACGGTGCCGATCAACACAGCCGCCTCGATCTCGAACAGGTGATTCAATTGGCGCGTTCGTCGAGTGCGCAGGTATTTACGATCGGCTTCTTCAGTAAGGACGAGCATGAGATTTTCGGCCAGCGCGAGAAAAAGGTCGCGCTCGCGAACGGCCACGAGATCGATAATCCGGCGATCATGTTCGAGCGCCTCGCGAGAGAATCCGGCGCCGAGTCCTTTTTCCCCTCTTCCAATCAGGATTTTCGGAAGGCGCTCGATCGCATAGCCGCCCTTCTGGAGGCGCAGTATACCTTGGCCTACTATCCGGCGAGACTGGAGGGACTTCGCAAGATTGAAGTGAAGGTCAACCACAGTGGTGTTCACGTGTCGGCCCGGCGCTCGGTGGGCTCGGATGAATCCGGGGAGCCCGTGCACTTTTCGGCGACCGGCTGCGCTGTATCCGCCAAGGATCATCCTTATCCTTGGGAGTCGCGGACGAGTCTGAGTTCCGCCAACACGAGAATCTACCGCGAGGACTTCACCGATCCCCGTAGCGGCTGGCCGAATAGAGTCGGGAAAAGCGATCCCTCGCGAAAAAATCAACCTGAGTCCACGTCAAGTTCGCGCTATGTCGCGGGAGGATACGAGCTCTCTTGGGCTCGCACGCCGGGTGCGCCGCCGCGCCGCGGGCTAGAGGGCGCAATCGCGGCGTACGGGCCATGGTGGAAAAATTTCCGTGCGTCGGCGGTCATCGAGTCCACGAAAAGCATCAATTCCTTCGAGTCGGCGGCCGGAATGGTTTTTGACGTCGCGGGGCCGGGTTACTACGCGTTGTTGCTGGCGGGCAACGGCAACAAACTAGCGTATACGCTCATCCGACGACACTGGTCGGGCGCGGGAGCGGACATAATTCCGTGGACATTCATCACCTCGAATCGAATCGATCCCGCCGCGAAGGGGCACAAACTTGCCGTGGAATCGAACCGCGGCCAAATCATTCTTCGCGTCGATGATCTGGAGCTGGATCGCGTCAAAGAAGATGAATTCGACGGCGGCACGGTAGGATTCGGAACGTTTGGCGGTGGACGCACGATCGTGCGTGATCTCGTAGTCGAAGAATTGCCTTAGAGTGTTGCCAGCTCCGCCAAATCAAGACGTCCGGTATACACGGCCATGCCGAGTGCGGCGTGGATATCCATGGCCATCAGCGCCTTGATTTCGGCGATAGCCCCTTCCCGTTGTTCGCGTCCGAGGGATTCGGTCTTCTTTTCAAGTTCGGCTTTCCGAGCCAGCAAGTCTTTGAGGCCGGCCATAGGTTTCCTTGG
>Ga0207651_10001766_pt1 | contig 10026 bp, 4 predicted proteins | sample KBSM23metaG_FD_184328 | JGI IMG/M metagenome (GOLD analysis project Ga0207651, IMG submission 184328) | Miscanthus rhizosphere microbial communities from Kellogg Biological Station, Michigan, USA - KBS M2-3 metaG (SPAdes) (version 2) | ecosystem: Host-associated > Plants > Roots > Rhizosphere >... | reverse complement strand
CGAGTTGAACCGACTCAAGTGGCGGTGCAAGCGGGGCCTGCTCGAGAACGACCTGTTCATCGAGCGGTTCTTCGCCGAGCAGGGCGACCGGTTGACGACCCGCCACGTGGCGGGCCTGCAGCCGCTGATGGATCTGCCCGACAACGACCTGCTCGATCTGTTGCTCGCACGCCGCGAACCCGACGGCGCGCTCGACACCCCTGAAGTCAACGAAGTACTGGCGCTGATGCGCCGTCCTGCTGCCAAAGTCCTCCAGAAAGGGAATACCAAATGACCCCGTCCGACGTCAAAGCGACCCTGTCGTTCTCCGATGGCAGCCCCAGCATGGAGTTGCCGATCTACAAGGGCACCATCGGCCCCGAAGTGATCGACATCCGCAAGCTCTACGGCCAGACCGGCAAGTTCACCTACGACCCGGGCTTCCTGTCGACCGCGTCGTGCAACTCGGCGATCACCTACATCGACGGCGACAAGGGCGAGCTGCTGTACCGCGGCTACCCGATCGAGCAGCTCGCGGTGAACTGCGACTTCCTCGAGACCTGCCACCTGCTGCTGTACGGAGAGCTGCCCAACTCCGACCAGAAGAGCGAGTTCGTCAATCGCGTGACGCATCACACGATGGTCAACGAGCAGATGCACTTCTTCCTGCGCGGCTTCCGCCGCGACGCGCACCCGATGGCCGTCATGACGGGCCTGGTCGGCGCGCTGTCGGCCTTCTATCACGACTCCACCGACATCAACAACGCCGAGCACCGCGACATCGCCGCGATCCGCCTGATCGCCAAGATGCCGACGCTGGTGTCCATGGCCTACAAGTACTCGGTCGGCCAGCCGTTCATCTACCCGAAGAACGACCTCAGCTACGCCGGCAACTTCATGCGCATGATGTTCGCCACGCCGTGCGAGGACTTCACCGTCAGCCCGGTGATCGAGCGCGCGCTGGACCGCATCTTCATCCTGCACGCCGACCACGAACAGAACGCGTCGACGTCCACGGTGCGTCTGTGCGGCTCGTCGGGCACCAACCCGTTCGCCGCCATCGCCGCCGGCGTCGCGTGCCTGTGGGGCCCGGCCCACGGCGGCGCCAACGAGGCCGCGCTCAACATGCTGGAAGACATCCAGCGCCGCGGCGGCGTCGAGAAGATCGGCGAGTTCATCTCGCAGGTCAAGGACAAGAACTCCGGCATCAAGCTGATGGGCTTCGGCCACCGGGTCTACAAGAACTACGACCCGCGCGCCAAGCTCATGCGCGAGACCTGCCACGAGGTGCTCAACGAGCTGGGCCTGCACAACGACCCGCTGTTCAAGCTGGCGATGTCGCTGGAGAAGATCGCGCTGGAAGACGACTACTTCGTCGCCCGCAAGCTGTACCCGAACGTCGACTTCTACTCGGGCATCGTGCAGCGCGCGATCGGCATCCCGGTCAGCCTGTTCACGGCCATCTTCGCGCTCGCGCGCACGGTCGGCTGGATCGCCCAGCTGAACGAGATGATCGCCGACCCCGAGTACAAGATCGGCCGCCCGCGTCAGCTGTACTCCGGCGCCGCGCCGCGCACGGTCAAGCCGCTCGGCGAGCGTTGATGCGCCGCGTCGCTTCGCGACGCTTCCAAACGAATGGCCGCTCGATGAGCGGCCATTTTCTTGCCTCCCGTGTCATTCTGCGCGCAGTCGCAGAATCCACCCCCGCCTGGGTCCTCCTGTGCATGCGCCAGGGCCACTGTGCCGGCAGGGGTGGATCCTGCGACTTCGCGCAGGATGACGGGCATTGAACGCTCAGTCTGCGGCGTCGAGGATGGGGACAATCCGTCGGATCGATGCCTCCGGAGCTCCCATGCCAGTCCGTCGTTTCGCGCTCGCGTCCCTGCTGGCGCTGACCCTCGCGCCGGCCTTTGCCGCGCCCACCGCCCTGCCCGCGCCCTGGCTGCCGATGGCGCCCGGCGCGGCACGCTGCGAGGCCGCCGGCGGCCTCACTGAACTGCGCAACGCGGCGCTGCGTTTCGCGCTGACGGCGCACGACGGGGTGCTCGCGCCGGTGGCGTTCGACAACGGCTTCACGCAGGCGCCGCACGCATTGAAGGGCGAGCTGTTCTCGGTGACCACGCGTGCCAAGACGCGCCTGGGCTCCAACGAGTTTCGCCTCGACGCGGCGCCTGCCTGCGAGGCGGTCGCCGGCCGCGACGACGCGGCCCGCGCGGCGGAACGCCGGCCCGGCGTCGCGCTGCGCGCCACGCTGACGCAGGCCGCCACCGGCCTGCGCGTCACCTGGCGCGCGGTGCTTCGAGACGGCACGGACTACGTGCGCGAGCAGATGCGCTTCGAGTCGGCCACGGACATCGACCTCGCACAGGTCGCGCTGCTGGAGCTGAGCCTCGACAAGGCCTGGACCGCCGGCACGACCACCGGCTCGCCGGTCGTCGCCGACGACCGCTTCTTCGGCTTCGAGCACCCGATGGCCGAGACCCGCATCGACGGCACGCACGCGCTGCAGTTCGTGCGCCGCGTGCTGCCGCTGCGCGCCCACGTGCCGGTCGACTATTCGGCGGTGCTGGGCGTCGCGCCGGCGGGCCAGCTGCGCCGCGGCTTCATGGCCTATCTCGAGAACGAGCGCGCCACGCCGTTCCGCACCTTCCTGCACTACAACTCCTGGTACGACATCGGCTACTTCACGCCCTACACCGAGCAGGAAGCCGTCCACGCGATCGAGGCCTTCGGCCGCAAGCTCGTGAAGGAGCGCGGCGTCCGGATGGACTCGTTCCTGTTCGACGACGGCTGGGACGACCACCGCCGCCTGTGGCAGTTCAACGAGCACTTCCCGCACGGATTCACGCCCGTGCGCGAAGCCGCCGAGCGCATCGGCGCCGAGCCGGGGGTGTGGCTGTCGCCCTGGGGCGGCTACGGGCCGCCGCGCCAGGAGCGCCTGGCCGCCGCCAAGGCCGGCGGCTTCGAGGTCGACGACCAGGGCCTCGCGCTCTCGGGCCCGAAGTACTACGCGCTGTTCCACGCAGCCACGCTGGGCCTGCTCAAGGACTACGGCATCAACCAGTTCAAGCTGGACGGCACCGGCAGCCCCGACAAGGTCACGCCGGGCAGCGAGTTCGACAGCGACTTCGCCGCCGCGATCGCGCTGGTCGACGACCTGCGCGCCGTCAAGCCCGATCTGTTCATCAACCTGACGACCGGCACCTGGCCCTCGCCGTTCTGGCTGCGCACCGCCGACTCGATCTGGCGCGGCGGCGAGGATCACGAATTCGCGGGCGTCGGCAGCAACCGCCAGCGCTGGATCACCTATCGCGATGCGGATACCTATGGCGGTATCGTCCGGCTCGGGCCGCTGTACCCGCTCAACTCGCTGATGCTGCACGGCATCGTGTACGCGCGCAGCGCGCCCGGCCTGAACACGGACCCGTCGGACGACTTCGCCGCCGAGGTCCGCTCGTATTTCGCCAGCGGCACCGGCCTGCAGGAGCTGTACGTCTCGCCCGATCTGCTCAACGAGCGCAACTGGGACGACCTGGCCGCCGCGGCCACGTGGGCACGCGCCAATGCGCAGACGCTGCGCGACAGCCATTGGATCGGCGGCGATCCGGCGCGCCTGCAGGTCTACGGCTGGGCGTCCTGGAGCCCGGGCCAGGCGATCGTCACGCTGCGCAACCCGGGCGACCAGCCGCAGGACTTCGCGCTCGACATCGGCGCCGCGCTGGAACTGCCCGCCCAGGAGGCGCGCACCTGGAGCGCGGTTCCCGCATTCGAGAAGACCGCGGCGCCGCGTCCGTTCAGCGCGGGCCAGGCGGCCCCCGTCCATCTCGCCCCGCACCAGGTCATGGTCCTGGAGCTGTCGCCGGCAGGTTGACGCGCGAGGCCGCGTCCGCGGTCAGTGGATCGCGCCGTCGTCCATGGTTCGCGGCTCGTCCAGCGCGCCATCGTCCAGCGGCGCGAAGATCGAGTCGGGCACGGAGTCCGACTTGGGCGCGCGCTGCATCGCCCAGCTCTCGATCATCTCCTGCACCTGCTCGATCACCATCGGGCGCGCGATCAGGAAGCCCTGCACGCCGGCGCAACCGGCGCGGCGCAGCAGCTCGTACTGGGCCGGCTCCTCGACGCCCTCGGCCACGGTGCTCATGCCCAGCGCGCTGGCCAGGTCGACGATGCTGCGCACGATGGCGCGGGCGTCGTGCTGCGTCACCAGCTCGCGCACGAAGGCGCGGTCGATCTTGAGCGTGTCGAACGGGAACTGGCGCAGGTAGGCGAGCGACGAGTAGCCGGTGCCGAAGTCGTCGAGCGCGACGCGCACGCCCATCTGGCGCAGCGTCTCGAGATTGCGCAGGGCCTTCGGCGAGGCGTCGATGAACAGCGACTCGGTGATCTCGATCTCGAGGCGCTGGGCCGGCAGGCCGCTGGCCGCGAGCGCCTTGCGCACGACGTTGACGAAGTCGTCGCGCACCACCTGGATCGGCGAGACGTTGACGGCCACCATCAGGCCGGGCAGCTTCTGCGCGCCGACGCGGCAGGCCTCGCCCAGCACCCAGGCGCCGAGCTCGACGATCAGGCCGGTCTCCTCGGCCATCGGAATGAAGTTCATCGGCGGAACGAGGCCCAGCTCGCCGTGCTGCCAGCGCAGCAACGCCTCGCAGCCGCTGATGCACCAGCGGGCGGTGTCGACCTGCGGCTGCCAGTGCAGGCGCAATTCGCCGCGGGCCACCGCCGCGCGCAGGTCGCGTTCCATCGTCATGCGCAGGCGCAGGCGCTCGCCCATGTCCGTGCGGAACATCTCCGCGCGGCCGCCGCCGCTCGCCTTCGCGGTGGTCAACGCGAGATCGGCGTTGGCCAGCAGCTCGTCGACGGTCGTGCCGTGGGCGGGGATGGTCACGACGCCGACGCTGGCGCCGCTGCTGATCAGGCCGGAATCGCTCGTGAAGGCGCGGTCGAGTTCGGCGACCACGCGCTCGCCGAAGCGCAACGCGTCCTCCGCGCTCGCGACATCGTCGAGCAGCAGCGCGAACTCGTCGCCGCCGGCCCGCGCGACGACGTCGGAAGCGCGCACAAGCTTGCGCAGGCGGCGCGCGGTCTCGCGCAGCACCACGTCGCCGGCGGCGTGGCCGAACATGTCGTTGACGCGCTTGAAGTGGTCCATGTTCAGGCACAGCAGCGCCGCCGGCCGGGCCGCGGCCGACGCGAGCTTGAGCTGCAGCTTGTCGCGCAGCTGCGAGCGGTTGGCCAGGCCGGTGAGCGTATCGACCAGCGCCAGCTGCTGCATGCGCGACTGCGCGTCATGCTCGAGCGTGATATCGGTGATGACACCGCGCCAGCCCTGGTCGAGGCCGGCCTCGTCGATCAGCGGGCGCGCGGTGATCGACCAGCGGCGCGGCGAGCCGGCGACGGCCACCGGGATGCCGCGCTGGCGGAACGCCTGTCCGGTCGCGAAGGCGTGGCGCAGCTGCGCGACCGCGCCCTTGGCCTCGGCGTCCACCGCATGCCGCTCGAACCAGCCCAGCAGCGAGCGCCGGCTCGCCGCCTCGTCCAGGCGCATCAGCGCCGTCAGCTTGGGCGTGATGCGCACGAGGCGGCCTGAGGCGTCCGTCTCCCACATGACGTCCGCCGATTGCGATTCGAAATCCTTCAACAGCAGCGCGACGAGCTGACCCTGGCGGTCCGCCTCGCGCTCCGCGCGCAGCGCGCCGGCCGAGCGGCGCGCGCCCAGGAACACGGCCGCCACCGTCACGACGGTGTAGCCGGCCATCAGCAGCGCCAGCAGCGCCGCGACGGGATCGTGGATGCGCGCGACCGCCGCGCTGGTGGAGACGCCGATGAGCACGGTGTAGACCACCGCGGCCGGCGCGAGCGGCGACAGCACGAAGCCGCCGCCGGCGACCATGGCCGTCATCACGCCGGAGATCAGCAGCTGCGCCTGCGGCGAGCCGTCGGGAAACACCACCCACGGCACGCCGGCCCACAGCGCGCCCAGCACCCCGGCATGGAAGGTGGACTTGCGCACGACGACCGGGCTGACGCGCGTGGGCGTCTTGTGGCGATGGCGCAGCCAGGCGCCCAGGCCCATCGCGCACATCGCGCAGACCAGGCCGCACCACGACCAGCGCAGCCAGGGCGCGACGTGCGCCGGCAGCATCAGGGCCAACGAGACGGCGCTGGTGATGTTCAGGCCCATCAGCCAGGGCGATATGAAGGTGACCCACTGCACCAGCCGCGCCCGGATCTCGGCGGACTCGGTGTCCAGGCCCTGGTAGACCTGCACCAGGCGGCGGAACGTCGCCCAGTCGGCTTGCGCCAGCGGGCTGGGCGCCTGGGAGCTCGCAACAGGTTTGGAAGACGGCACGTAAGTTCTCGACAAGGTCGCCCGCCCTGCGGGGGATTCCCGGAGATATCGACCCGGCCCCGGCGAACTTGAACCCGCGCCGGGCGCGTCAGGGCGACAGGGTCAGCACGTGCTGCGGCGCGCCGGCCAGCAGCGGCGTGGGCCGGCCGGCCACCCAGTCGGCGTGCCCCGCGCCGTAGTAGGGCGACATGGGATGGCCGCTCTGGCCGCCCGGCATGGACAGCGTCGCGCGCTCCTCGTGCCCCGGCGCCACGACCAGGCGCTCGGACTGCCCGAAGGCCGGCGCGGCCACGTGCGGCATGTTGCGGTCGCCCGACTGCGGCGCCGGCGGCATGTCCAGCACCCGCGCCAGGATCGGCAGCGCGCGCGACAGGACGTGGCCGACATGGCTGCGGTTGGCCTCGCCCCAGGTCGCCTGCGCCAGCGGACGCGCACCGTTGCGCGTCATGTCGGCCACGGTCGCGTCGAGCTGGGCCAGCAGGAACGCGTCCCAGCTCGCGAAGCCGCGCGGCAGCAGGTGCGCGGGCTGCTTGTCCAGCGCGTCCTCGGCCGCGTATTCGAAGCGGGCATGCCAGTCGAACTTGCGGTCGGGACACTGCCCGGCCTTGGCCAAGGGCTGGCTCCAGGCCGTCCACAGCGCGTCCAGCACGCGCTTGCGCACCTCGCTGACGAGGCGGTAGGCGGGCTGGTCGGCGTCCGCGCGGCCGTTCCAGTCGTCGAGCAGCTTCGTGATCTCGGGGCGCGAAGTCGAGCTGGCCGCGATGGCGGCGATGCGGCCCGCCCAGGGGCGCAGGAACAGCGCCTCGTCGTCGAAATGGATCGCGCCCAGCGTCTTCTCGTCGAACAGCGGCGTGGCCTTGAGGCGGTCGCGGATCTGCTGGGCACGGGCGCCGAGGTCGTAGCCGCCGTCGCCGATGGCGGCGTCGAAGTGCGCTCCCGCGCCGGCCGGGCCACGCCCCTCGGGCGAGTCGAAGGTGCGTGCATTGGCCGTCCACAACTGGCCCCCGGCCGGTTGCTCGACGGAGAGCGCGGCATCGGCGAGCGTCGGATGCGCCAACGTGGCGATCCGGTCCGCGGGGTAGAAGCGCGCGAAGCTGTCTTGCGCCGGCAGGCGATCCTTCAGGAGCGCACCGGCGATCGTCCAGCCGATGGCCCCGTGAGCGTCCGCGACGAGCATGTTCTGCTGCGGGATGCCGGACGCAGCGGCGACGCGCAGCGCCGTCCGCACGTCGGCGGCTGCCAGCATGCCGTCGAGCGCCAGGCCGTACGCATCGCCGATGTCCGCGACCCAGTGCAGCGCATACCTCTGCCCGCCGCTGGCGGCGACCACCGGCAGGCCGGCGAACTGCATGACATCCAGCTTGACGCCGGGCGCGCCCTTGACCGCGATCATCTCGTCGACATGCGTCATCTGCGACGCCTCGGGCTGCGCCGGCACCTTGACCCAGTCGAACCACTGGCCGTACGAGTTGGTGAAGCCCCAGGCCACGTGGCCGTTGGATCCCGCGACCATGGCGGGCACGCCCGGCAGCGTCACGCCCTCGGCGCGGATGGGCTGGCCGCCGCCGATCTCGAACTGCGCGCGAAACCAGATCGACGGCACGCCGAGGCCCAGGTGCATGTCATTGGCGAGCATCGCATCGCCGCTCACGCTGCGCGCGCCGCTGACCGCCCAGTTGTTGCTGCCGACGAGCGGCTCGTGGCGATCGCCGTCGTCGGGCGCCGTGTCGGCACGGGCGATGGCCGAGGCCGCGCCCGACGCGGGCGCTGCGGGCATGAACTTGCGCAGGTCGAGGCGCTCCGGCCCGGGCATCGCGGCCGGCGTCAGCACGGAGCCGTCGAGCGCCGCGTCCCAGCGCCCGCCGCGCGGCTCGAGCCAGTCGAACACGTCGTCGCCGACGCACTCGCGCCACTGGGCGAGCGCCAGGCCTTCGTCGACGCTGTTGCCTTGCAGCATCCAGAACATCTCGCCCACCACCAGCAGCGAATCGACCGGCTGCCACGGCTGCGGCTCGGCGCGCAGCAGCAGGTATTGCCAGGGCTTGGCGTCCAGCTGCGCCAGGCCGGCGTTGACGCCGTCGGCGTAGGCCTGCAGCAGCGCGCGTTCGCCGCCGTCCAGCGCCGCCAGGCGCGTGGTGAGCATCGCGCGCAGGCGGTGCATGCGCCGCGTCTTGTCGTGCTCGAGCGCGACGGGCCCGAACAGCGCCGCCAACTCGCCCGCGGCCGAACGGCGCGTGAGATCCATCTCGAAGAAGCGCTCCTGAGCATGCACGAAGCCGAGGCCGCGCGCGACGTCGAGCCGGGTCGCGCCCTTGACCACCGCGGTGCCGCGCTCGTCGCGCGCGATCGTCACCGGCGATTGCAGGCCGGGCACCCTGGCCTGTCCGTCGAGCGTCGGCACGCTGCGATGGATCTCCCACGCCGCGAGGGCCACGAGCAGCGCGACCAGCGCGAGGATCGCCAGCAATATCCAGACGACCAGACGTCCTCTCGAGCGCAAGCGCGGCATCCGATCTCCCGGTTGACGCACTCGGGCCGGGTGCGTGCGGGCGATTCTAGGGTCGCAACCCGTCGAGCGCGGCCGGGTCGTCGCAGCGCTGCGCCAGTTCGTCGATCAGCACGTCCAGCGCGCGGCGGTCGATGCGCTCGAGCGCCCGGGTGCGCCCGGGGTCGTCCTCGGGCAGGAACGACGCGGCGCCGAAGTCGCCCAGCAGCGCGTGCGCCTGGTCGTCGACCAGCAGGTTGTGCGCGTAGAAGTCGCCGTGCATCAGCCCCTGCGCGTGCAGGTGCGCGAGCGCGTCCCCCGCGCCGCGCGCGATCGCGTGCGCGTGCGCACCGGACAGTCGCAGCGCAGGCGCGTAGACGTCACGCGTGCAGCTGGCCAGGCTGGGCGGCCCGGCGAGGCTGCGATAGCGCGGCGGGATCAGGCCCATCACGAGCCCTTGCGCGCCATCGGGATGGCCGGCGATGCGGCCCTCCACGCCGATCACGTGCGCGTGGACGTCGGCCGCGATGCAGGCGGCCATCTCGCTGCCCGGCAGGCCATCGCTGGTGACGGCGCCCTTGAACAGCTTCACGGCGACGGGACTGTCCTCGCCGCGCGCCGGGCGCCAGCGCGCGGCGTGGATGAAGCCCGACGCCCCCTCGCCCAGCAACTCGCCGAGCTGCAGCTCGTCCCATGCGATCTGCGCGATCGGCGTGGCGGCGAGCGCCTTGGCCTCCCGCTCGACGTTGAACGGATTGCCCGCGTAGGCGAGCCACGCCAGGCGCGGCAGCGCCAGCAGGCCCTCGGGCAAGGCATCTTCGAGGCGCGCGAACCGGTTGGCCGACAGCCGCGTCAGCTCGAGCGCCTCGCACTGCGCGATGCCCGCGGGCAGGGCCGTCAGGCGGTTGCCGGCCAGCGCCAGCTTGCGCAGGCGGCGGCACGCGCCCAGGGTCTCGGGCATCGCCTCGACGCGGTTGTCGCTCAGGATCAGCCAGCGCAGGCTCGCGGGAATCGACTCCGAAGGCACCTGCGAGATCGCGTTGGCCTTGAAGCCGACGATGTCCAGGCCCTCGCAGCGACCAAGCACGGCGGGCAGCGTCTCGAACAGGTTGGCCGAGCAGAACAGGGTGCGCAGTGCGCGCAGCCGCGGCAGGTCGTCGGGCAGCGCGCGCAGGCGGTTGGACGACAGGTCCAGCGATACGAGGGTGTC
>Ga0207651_10001765_pt1 | contig 10028 bp, 8 predicted proteins | sample KBSM23metaG_FD_184328 | JGI IMG/M metagenome (GOLD analysis project Ga0207651, IMG submission 184328) | Miscanthus rhizosphere microbial communities from Kellogg Biological Station, Michigan, USA - KBS M2-3 metaG (SPAdes) (version 2) | ecosystem: Host-associated > Plants > Roots > Rhizosphere >... | reverse complement strand
CGGCTCCTCGGAGCTGGACTTCACGCCGGCCTCCGACTTGAGGCGGAGGATCAGCGCCTGGTAGTAGCGGTCGAGCAGCGCGTCCGATTTCGCGAGGTATCCCATGAGGCAACGCTGTTGATCGTCAGGCGCGGGAGACGCACACGACGGTCCGATGTACCCCTCGGCGGAGGGCGCCGCACGCGACGAGACGTTGGATGCGACCGGCGTCTCGCCCGGCGCCTCCGTCGCGCCGGATTCCGCCACCGCGGTCGAGTCGAGCATGCCGGCCGATTGCGTCACGGCGTGCGAATCGCGCGCTGCAGCCTTCCTCGCGAGGCTGCTGTCGCTGGCGAGCTCCAGGTCGCGCGCCAGTGACGACTCGCGCGAACGCGCCGCGGCCGACTCGGCGCGAGTGCCGTCGTCGCACGCAGCGAGCAGCGTGGCCGAGGCCGCGAAGGCGATCGACACATGGATGAGTCTCGTCATCTGTCAGTCCGAGTGTCGTCGGTCGAAGATCGCGAATGTCGGGGGCCCCGTCGCCGCGACGAGTCCGGCGCGGCCGGCGCCGGTGCCCGCCATCACTGCACGGCGCGTGCGCGAGATCACACAGGGTGCGTCGGTTGCGAGGAATGGGCCGCCAAGGGCACGCGCATTGCGCGCCCATGTGTGTCCTCGACGAACCTTCTTCGTGCGAAACGCCGGGACGATCGCGACACGAGCTGTCGCTGGTCACGGCCCCACCCGCCCCGAGAACGCGAGGGCGCCAGAGCAGAACGGAGGGAACGATGCGAATTTCCGGAAGCGAACGACCCCACCTCGCCCGATGTCGCGTGGCGAGCCTCACTCTCGTCCTCGGCGCGACCGTCGCAGTCTCGGCCGGCGCGCAGCAGCGCACGAGCAGCACCCCGTGTCCTCCGGGGATGCGGGCCGCATCGATGGCGGCCGGTTCCGGCGCGACGGGATATTCGACGTCAACGACGATGAGCCCCGGGTCCACAGCCGTGTCCGGCTCGACCGCCGGTATGACGAGCGCGACGGCCGACTCGGCCCGCAGCACCGCGACGAACCCGGAGCAGCGACTCACCGGACCGAACGCGACGAACGGCGCGAACGGAGCGGGGATGTCTCCGTCGACGACCCCTGGAGTGTCCAGCTCCGCGACCACGGCGAGCGACTGCGTGCCCATCACCAGCGCTTCGCCCAGCAGCACGGTCACTGGCACGTCGAGCGGCGACGTCAACCTCAGCCGTCCAGCCTCGAGCACGACGTCGAGGACGCCTGCGGATTCTTCGGGAAATCCCTCGCTGAGCACCGCTCCGAGCGGCACCGCTCCGAGCAGCACCGCCCCGAGCACCACCTCACCGAGCAGCATGGCACCGAGCAGCGTGGCGCCGAGCAACCCTGCTTCCAGCAGCACCTCACCTAGCAGCAGCACATCGAGCGGGGTGTCGACCGACACGTCGAGCGGCGTGGTGGCCCCGAACGCCGCACCAACGAGTCCGAGCAGCACGAGCGGCGCGGCGAGCACTCCGAGCGACGCGAGTCCGGCCGCATCGTCGGCGTCGCCCTCTACCGAGTCGAGCGCCGCCGCGACGCCGCGCGCGACGTCGTCAAGGCGGATCCGCGTCGAGAAGGATCAGTAGCGGCTGAAGTCCCGAGCTCGGGGCATGATTCGAGTGCCGCGCTGGCAGTTGCAGCGCGGCACTTCTCGTTCTGGACTCGAGACCGGGCTCGCGGCAGGCGAGGGCGGCCTGCGCGACAAAAATGTCGGCTCCGCGAACGCCGGCGACACGATTGTAGGACGGAGGCCGAAGCGGGCCCTCTGCGCATGACGCGCCGATGTCGCGGCCATCAAGCGCAGGTCCTCCCGGCCGCCCGCGATCGACCGATCCGACGGAATTGTAGCAAATCACTCGTCAACCGACGAAAACGTCGATTGCAACGCAGCACGGCGAACGCTGCGCGCGCTGTGCCCTGTGGCCGTAACAAGCTGGGGCGCCTCCGCTTACGGCCGCTGCAGAATCGCGATTCGAAGCTCCCGCACATGGCACCCGCGTTGCCCTACCGCGCCCCGAGCTTCCGACCTCGATTCGCGAGGACGGCTGCGACGTGCGCGTGCACGGCATGCGTCAGTCGTTGACCCCCACCCGACGACCTCATGAGCAGCAGCACCTGGAATCGCAGAGACGTGCTCCGAGCACTGGCCCTCGGCATGGCTGGCACCGCGGGCGCCGGCCTGATCGCCGGATGCGCGGCCGACGCGAAGTCGGCCGACGCGGCAAGGAACGCCACTGGCGCGCCATCCGATGAGAAGCCGATCAAGCTCGGCATCATCCCGCTGACCGACTGTGCGAGCGTCGTGATGGCGCACGAGCTCGGCCTGTTCGCCAAGCACGGCGTGAACGTCGTGGTCGAGAAGCAGGCCTCGTGGCCCGTCGTGCGCGACAAGCTCGCGTCCGGCGAGCTGCACGGAGCGCACTGTCTGTTCGGGATGCCGTTCGCCGCCGCGACGAAGGTGAGCGAGCTCCGTGGAGATCCGCTGCGCATCGCGATGATCCTCAACAACAACGGCCAGGCTACCACACTTTCGTCGAAGACGTTCGCCGGGAAGGTCGGCTACGCCGACTTCGCCGCGTTCAGGAGGGCAGTCGACGAGGTGCGCAAGACGAAGGAGCCCACCTTCGCCATGACGTTTCCAGGCGGCACGCACGACATCTGGCTGCACCTCATGCTCGCATCGGCCGGCATCGATCCGAAGAGCACGAAGATCAAGCCGATTCCTCCGCCGCAGATGGTCGCGAACATGGAAGCGGGCAACATGGACGGCTACAACGTGGGCGAGCCATGGGGCGGCGTCGCCGCGAAGAAGGGGGTGGGCTTCACCTTCGTGGCGACACAGACGCTCTGGAAGCATCACCCCGAGAAGGCGCTGGTGGTCGGCTCCAAGTTCGCCGAGGAGCGGCGCGACGACCTGAAGAAGGTGATGGCGGCGATTCTCGAGGCCTCGAAATGGCTCGACGACATGACCAACCGCGCGCAGGCGGCGAAGGTCATCGGCGGCCAACAGTACGTCTACGCGCCGGCGGACGTCATCGACGCACGGCTGGCCGGGAACTACGATCTCGGCGGCGGCCTGGGCACCAAGTCGTTCACCGACGACATGATGCTGTTCCACCGCGGCGGCGAGACGAACTTTCCGCGCTACTCGTACGGCATCTGGTTCATGACGCAGTACGCGCGCTTTGGCCGGTTGCCCGCGATGCCGGCCGACGCCGAGCAGATCGCGAAGACGGTGATCCTCCAGGACCTGTACGTGGAGGTTGCGAAGGAACAGGGCATCGCCGTGCCGGACGACGACATGAAGCCCTTCCTCGTCCAGGCCGACCGGTCGGAGTTCGATCCGACGAACCCGGCGGCGGCCCTCACGCACTATGCCTCGCTCTTTCGCGAGCTGGGAGCGAAGGCGTGATGGAGGACGTCTCGCTCGCCCTGCCGGGCCTGGAGGCGCGCGGCGACCGGAGCCGTCGGGCGCGCGAACTCGTGGCGCGCGCGCTGCCGGCCGCTGCGTCCACTGCACGTCGCGCGGGATGGTCGCTCGGCAGCGTGGCGATCGTGCTCGCGGTGTGGCAGCTCGTCTGCCTCACGATCTCGCGGGACTTCCCCACCCCGCTGGCGTCGTTTCGAGTCACGCTCGAGCTATGGCGCAACGCCTTCACGAAGGTCGATGGAGTACCGGGCATCGGCTTCCAGGTGCTCGCGTCGATGCGGCGCATCGCGATCGGGTTCTCGCTCAGTGCGGCCTTCGCCATCCCGGCTGGACTCCTCATCGGCGTGAGCCCGACGATCCGGAAGCTGTTCGATCCGATCGTGCAGGTGCTGCGCCCGGTATCGCCACTGGTGTGGTTCCCGCTCGCGCTCGTCGCGTTCAAGAACATGGGAGGCGTGTCGTCCTCGACGCTGTTCACGATCTTCGTGACGAGCCTCTGGCCAACGCTCATCAACACCGCCGTGGGCGTCTCGTCGCTCCCGCCCGATTACCGCATCGTCGCCAAAGTGTTCCGGTTCTCGCGCTGGCGATATCTGCGGATGATCCTGCTGCCACACGCGCTCCCCTACGTGCTCACCGGACTGCGTCTGAGCATGGGCACCGCATGGCTCGTCATCGTCGCGGCCGAGATGCTCTCGGGTGACATGGGCATCGGGTTCTTCGCGTGGGACGCGTACAACGCCGGCAGCTATGAGAAGATGATCGCCGCGGTGGGTGCCATCGGCGGCGTGGGACTCGCCCTCGACCGCGGGTTCACCGCGCTCCATCGACGCTTCAGCTACGAGGAGGCATCGCGATGACCGCGCCGACGACGTCCATGGCCGTCGCAACCGAGGCCGACACCGGTTGGACCGAGCCGTATCTGCACATCGACCGCGTCGGCAAGGCCTTTCGGTTCGGCCGCGAAACGGTATCGGCGGTGCGCGACGTGACGCTCGAGGTTCGGCACGGCGAGTTCGTGGCGTTCATCGGTCACTCGGGGTGCGGGAAAAGTACGGTGCTCAACATGGTCGCGGGGATCTATCCCCCGAGCACCGGTTCGATCCACCTGGGTGGCCGCGCCGTCGCGGGCCCGGGTCCGGATCGCGCGATGGTGTTCCAGAGCTACTCGCTGCTGCCCTGGCTCACGGTCGAGGACAACGTGTTCCAGGCCGTGGAGTCCGTGTTCCAGGATCGGATGCTCGCGAAGGACAAGCGCATGCGCACCGAGCGCTTCCTGCGCATGGTGAACCTGTGGGAGCACCGCACGAAGCGGCCAGCCGAGATCTCGGGTGGGATGCGCCAGCGCACGGCGATCGCCCGCGCGTTCGCCGTGAAACCAGACGTGCTCCTGCTCGACGAGCCGTTCGGCGCGCTCGACGCGCTGACGAAAGGATCGCTGCACGACGAGCTACTCGCGCTGTGGCGGGGTGACGGCCGGCGACAGACCATTCTCATGGTCACGCACGACATCGACGAGGCGATCTACCTCGCCGACCGCGTGATGGTCATGACCGACGGGCCCGCGGCGACGATTCGCGAAGTGATCCCGATCCCGCTCGCCCGACCGCGCGAAAAGCGCAGCGTGATGCACGACCCACGCTATCTGGAGATCAAGGAGCATCTGCTGTCGCTGCTACAGAAGATGCCGACTACGGCGTCGAACTGATGCGCACGGCCGGCCACCCGAGTGGGTGGCCGGACTGACCACCCACCATGGTCCTCACATGACTTGCATCCTCAGACCGTGCTCCGCGCTCCTTCGCGGCGCCGGAATTCTCGCGCTCGGCGCGCGCATCGCCGGCGCGCAGATCGGCGCCGCACCCGCGACCCCAGCGTCGTCCGTCTACAAACCCATTCACTTCGGCGGCATCACGATCGCCGGAAGTGTCCGCGTCCGCGGCGAAGACTGGAACTGGTTCGAATCCCCGACGGCCGACCCGCGCTACACCTACGGCCACGCACTCGTTCGGCTCGGCGCGACGTATTCCAATCCGCGGGTCGACGTGATGGTGGAGGGCTCGCAGCCGACGATCCTCGGCGCGCCGTCGAACGCCGTCGCCAGCGGGCCGGCCGGTCAGCTCGGCATGGGCGCGTCGTATCGCGTCGCGAACGGCGAGGACCACGCAGGCGCGTTCCTCAAGCAGGCCTTCGTACGCTTCAAGAACATCGGCGCGAAGGGCAACATGGCTCGCCTCGGCCGCATCGAGTTCATCGACGGCGCGGAGTCCGTACCGTCCGACTCGACCGTTGCCTGGCTCAAACGCGAGCGAGTCGCCCACCGCGTGCTCGCGAACTTCGCCTTCTCGGCAGCGCAGCGCAGCTACGACGCGGTGCACGTCGCGCGTTCGACGCCGAGATACAACGTCACGCTGATGGCGGGCATGCCGACCGAGGGAGTGTTCCAGCTCGATGGCCAGGGGACGCTCACCGACATCCGAGTCGGGTACGGCGCCGTAACGCTGCCCTTCACCTGGGCCGACGTCCGCGTGTTCGGACTTCGCTACGAGGACCGGCGTCCGATCGCCAAGGTCGACAACCGCCCGGCCGCCGTACGCACGACCGATCTCTCGGCCGTGAAGGTGAACACGCTCGGTGCGAATGTGGCGTTCGCGCACCCGCTCGGGAGCGCGAAGGCCGACCTGCTCTTCTGGGGCGCCCTGCAGAACGGTGCCTGGGGCGCCCAGAGCCACACGGGTAGCGCCTTCGCCATCGAGGGTGGCGTCCAGCCCGTGCTGCCTCTCAAGCCATGGCTCCGCGTCGGCTTCTCGCAGGGCAGTGGCGACGACACGCCCGGCACGACCGCCGGTGGTACGCACACGACGTTCTTCCAGATGCTTCCAACGCCGAGGATCTACGCGCGGACGCCGTTCTACAACATGATGAACAACCGCGATCTCTTCTCGTCGCTCATCCTCCGACCGGCCCGGGGCACGAGCGTGCGGACGGAGCTTCACAAGCTCGCGCTCACCGAGTCGAGCGATCTGTGGTACGCCGGCGGCGGGGCGTTCAACAAGTCGGTGTTCGGCTACCAGGGGCGCCCCAGCGGCGGCAGCACGAACCTCGCCACCCTGGCCGACATCGGCGCGGACCGCTCGTTCGGACCGCTCCTCAGCGTCGGAGCATACGTCGGCATGGTGTTCGGCGGCGACGTCGTGAAGAGCCTGCACCCGGCAGGAGCGGACGGAAAGTTCCTGTACCTGGAGCTGACGAGACGGTTCTGACGGCGGAAGAGTGGAGTCGGGGCGAGCGGCATCCGGACGGCATTCGCCGTCACTCCACTCGCCGCTCCCACACCGAACTCTCCATCCACACTTGTCACCGATCCTGACAAATGCGCGGGGTGGCGCATCGGCGGCGCCCATGACATCTATTTGAAGTTTCTCGCTCGCGACAACCGAGTTGTCGGCCGGCGCCCCCACGGCCGCGGTCGGGTCCATGCGCGGATCCCGCGCTTCACCCCCCCACGGTCTCGACATGCCTCCGTCGTCCACCAGCGTTTTGCTGCGGCGCAATCGCGTCACGGAGCTGCGTCGCTCCGAGACGCTGGTCGACATCTCGCAGGAGTTCGCCGCCTGCGATGAGTTGAGTCGGTCGCTCTACCGCGTCCTCGAGAAGCTCGAGCGGCACCACGACGTCGTGAAGGCGGTGTTCGCCTTTCGCGATCCGGATACCGACGAGTTGTCGATCGAAGCGGGGATCGGCATCACCGCCGACGGCATGCGCTCGCGGTACAAGCTCGGCGAAGGGATCATCGGCCGCGTCGTGCTGAGCGCCAAGCCGATCGTGGTGCCCGACGTGAGCCGGGAGCCACTCTTCCTCAACCGTGCCGCGCGACGGCGCGGGCTGCACGGATTGGCGACGAGCTTCCTCTGCGTGCCGATCGTCTACGGCCGGGCGGCGATCGGGGCGCTGGGCATCGAGGTGGAGCTCGAGCAGGATCGCGAGTTCGACGAGCTCGTGCGGTTCCTCGAGGTCGTCGCGGCGATGACGGCGCAGGCGGTGAAGGCCGAGCGATTCGCCGAATCGGAGCGTCGCCGTCTTCTCGACGAGAACACGCACCTGCGCCTCGAACTGAAAGAGCGCTACGAGCTCTCGAATCTCGTCGGCAACAGCGGTCCGATGCGTCAGGTGTACGAGCAGGTGGCGCAGGTGGCCGCGACCAGCACGACGGTGGTCATCCGGGGCGAATCAGGCACCGGCAAGGAGCTGATCGCGCACGCGATCCACTACAACTCGGAGCGCGCGAAGAAGCCTTTCATCAAGGTGAACTGCGCCGCGCTGCCCGCATCGCTCATCGAGTCCGAGCTGTTCGGTCACGAGAAGGGTGCATTCACGGGAGCGCACGGCCGGAAGCAGGGCCGCTTCGAGCTCGCCGACGGTGGCACCCTGTTTCTCGACGAGATCGGCGATCTCGACGTCTCGACGCAGGTGACGCTGCTCCGTGTGCTGCAGGAACGTGAGTTCGAGCGCGTGGGAGGCACGGAGACCGTGAAGGTCAACGTGCGCGTGATCGCGGCCACGAACAAGGACCTCGAGCGAGCGATCGAGGATCGCAGCTTCAGGGAGGATCTGTATTACCGTCTCAACGTGTTCGCGATCTTCGTCCCCGCTCTGCGAGAGCGCAAGACGGACATCATGCTCCTGGCTGACTTCTTCCTCTCCAAGTACGCGCGGGAGCACAGGAAGAGCATCCGGCGCATCTCGACGCCGGCGATCGACATGCTGGTGAGCTATCACTGGCCGGGAAACGTCCGGGAGCTCGAGAACACGATCGAGCGCGCCGTGCTCGTGTGCGACGGCAATGTCATCCACGGCCACCACCTGCCGCCGACGCTGCAGACCGCCGAGGCGTCCGGCACCGTGATGACGGTGACCCTTGCCGACGCGGTGGCAAAGCTGGAGAAGGACCTCATCCAGGACGCGCTCAAGTCGGCGCGCGGCAACCGTGCCCGGGCGGCGCGCCTGCTCGGCACCACGGAGCGGGTGATCAACTACAAGGTCCGGAAGTACGGGGTGGACTCGGCGCGATTCCGGCGGTGATTGCCGGGCACGACCCGCTGGAAGGGCACACGAGATGCAACCAGCGTCGAGTCCGCAGCAACCGTCCTCGTCGGCGGGAGCCGCGCGCCTCCTACCCCCCTGACATCCGCGGAGGACAGCCCATGCCGAGAACCGCTCTCAACTTCATCGCTCCCGTCATCCGGCAGTGCATCGACGAGTGCGTGCGGTGCAACGAGGTCTGCCTGTCCACGATCCCCTACTGCCTCGAGCAAGGGGGCCATCACGCCGAGGAGTCGCACATCATGCTGCTGCAGGACTGTGCGACGATCTGCCGCACGAACGCCGATTTCATGCTCCGCGGCTCGGACGAGCACGAGCGGATCTGCGCCGTGACGGCGGCGATCTGCCGGCGATGCGCCGAGGACTGCGACCGGTTGTCGGACGACGACGTGCTGCGCGCGTGCGCGGAGGAATGCCGCCGCTGCGCCGACTCGTGCGAACGCGTGGCGACGGCGGCGGTGTGAGAACGACGGTGAGTTGGTGAGTGGGCTCGTGGGATCGTGGGATCGTGGGATCGAGCAGCTCACCCCATTTCCCCACCACCCAACTCACCAACTCACCGCCGCTCGCTCTACTTCACATCGATCTTCCGCGCCTTGCGCACCTGCTGCTTCGGCAGCGGCAGGCTGACCTCGAGAACGCCGTTGTTGAACTTCGCCTCGCATGCGTCGCCCGAGACGCCTTCGGGGAGCGGCAGCGACCGGAAGAACTGGCCGTAGCTCCGCTCGCTCCGGTAGAAGTCGTCGCGATCCTCGACCTGCTCCTCGGCACGGTGGCCCGAGATGGTGAGCACACCGTCGTCGACCTCGACGTTCACGTCTTCCTTGCGGAGACCCGGCAGGTCGGCCCGCACGATGAGCTTGTCGCCCTGCCGGAACGTCTCGAGCTGCGGCGCCCACGAGCCCCGCTGCGCCGACGCCATGCCGCGCCCCTGCCCGATCGACGCGGAGAGCAGCGGCGCGATGCCGAGCGACGGCGCGAACCCGAAGTCCTCGAAGATGCGGTCCATGTCCTCAGCCATCCTTCGCATCAGGCTGAACGGACTTCCCGCGACGTTGTACCCGGAGAGCGGCGCCGAGCCCTGCCTCGCCACGGCGCCTCGCACTGGCTCGCTCGTCCTCTGAATGCCGCGCTCCGACTCGCGCGCGCTCCCGCCGGCGTCCCGTCCCTCCTGCTTGCCCTGCGGACTCTGGTTCGCGCTCTGAGTGGTGCGCTGACCCTGCTGCGCCTGTTTGTCTCGCGATTCTGGTGTTCTGGCGGTAGCCATGGCCGTGCTCCTCCTGCCGGACGACGGTTCTCTCTACGCGCGCCGCGTACGCGATCGCGCGCCAAAAACCGCAGCAACCCGTATGCCCATCTGATGCGCCGCGAACGCGTGCTCGCGCGTCCGTCAGAGCGATTTCGTCGTACCATCGACCTGAGCCGCGGCGAGGATGCCGCGCTCGACGTAGATCGG
>Ga0207651_10001762_pt1 | contig 10032 bp, 9 predicted proteins | sample KBSM23metaG_FD_184328 | JGI IMG/M metagenome (GOLD analysis project Ga0207651, IMG submission 184328) | Miscanthus rhizosphere microbial communities from Kellogg Biological Station, Michigan, USA - KBS M2-3 metaG (SPAdes) (version 2) | ecosystem: Host-associated > Plants > Roots > Rhizosphere >... | reverse complement strand
AGCTGCGGCTGCGGGTTGCTGCGTCTGAATGCCAACCAGAAAAACATTGAGTGGTTCGACCGGTGTGAACACGAGGGTACGATTGAATCTCTGGCTAACAGCCGAGGGATTCGCACTGTCGAAAACCCTACAACTGACGGAAACCGTTCCAGCAGACAGACCGGACGGAATCATAAAATTCAACGTGTCATTTGCGAGAGCCTGGTTGATCAAAGAATCGCGCTTCGGCGTAATCGTCGGATTGATGGGCGACAGCGTCGTACTCCCCGAGCCGTTCGACACAATCAACTCTCCGCTAAGCGACGAGATCGGTGGCAGCCCTGACGCAGAGTCATAGTCGACGTAAACACGCACTCCAGTGTTCTTGCCTTGAATCAAAAATATTGAGTTATCAGGGTGGACATTCGCCAGATCGAGAAAACGACTGGCTCGAAAGAATTGCGTCGCCTGGTTGAACTCTACACCCGTGATCGACAGATCGGCCCGTGGGGGCGTTGCGGTTACGGACTCCAGTTCTGCGAGCACCACCAAATTGAGGATGCCGTCGTAGTTGTCATCCCAGGTACCGGACCAGTCACGCAATCCGAAAAATCCCCTCACGGTGACTGCGTTTCCGGTGATTTCAGTAGTCAACCGTACGTCGAGCAAACCGACGTGATGATCGTCGTTGCCGCTGAACTCTGCCAGATAACCACTAAGACCTGCGACCGCACTCAGCACGGCGCGCGGAAATATTATTGTTTTGTTCGCTAATCGAGGACCACTACCACGAAGAGGTTGTGAGAAATCGAGCGAATCGACGCGAATTTCCATGTCGACCTCCAGCTCAAGTGTGAGATGGCGGCACTATGCGCCTGTGGTCGGAATAATGTCAAGCTAATTCCCCGACAGTAGGAATTGTGAGTATCAGTGATTGTTGTTGACGGGTGTGCCGGTCGAGGGTGTTGTTGGAAGAACGGCTTAAGACAAATCGGATGGACCAGAGCGCCATCGCTGAACTGGGACATCGTTTTCAAAATCATAGAAGCCGAGGTCCGAGCCGGTTAGTAGCTTGGCAAGCAGAAGAATTTGGCCGGTATGCATCGAGAAGTGCTCCACCACGTGAAAGATCGCTTCGAGCGCAATGACGTCCATCTCCTGAATGTGGAAACGGTCGAGCAATCTTTCGCCATCGAACGCAGCGAGAACTTGATCGACATCTCGTACCGTCTCTTTTAGATTGTTCAGTAGTTCGTCTTTCAACAACAACCGTCGCTCGTCGAATTCCGTTTGACGTACGCGATGATCGGCAGCACCGCCCAATCCACTCACAATCCACTGTCTCGCGTTGCCGGAAAGATGCAGCATTAGATTACCGATGCTGTTGGACTGATCGTTGGCGCGCCACCAGATCTGCTGGGCCGATAAGTTCTCAATGGATTTTTCGATCTTTGGCAGGAAGTCGCCGGAAAGATATTCACGAGCCTGCTTCAAGAAGAAAGCGTTCACATTTGAAGTTGTCTGGTCGTTCATAAGTTTTGGAGCGGATCGCTCGCGATATCCATGCTCAGCAGGAAAAGTGGATGCTAACGGCGGCAAGGCGCACTGTCAACGAAGGTACAGTTTGCCTCCACAGTCCGCGTAGGAAGGCGAACTGCTGACGGCTGACTAATTACTGATTCCTCCCCCACCCAAACGCGAAACGGAGGGCACTTGGCCCTCCGTTTCAGCTTATGTTGATCGTGGTTCGTTATGCTTCGCTTGGTCGTGTCGAATCCGTCAGCAACATCTTCAGCGCCTCGGCTGTTTCCGCGCGCTTGTTTTGCTGAAGTTCGTTGACCCAGGTCGTCACCGTCTGAACCATCTCACGCGCCGCCTCGCGAGCCCCCGCAGCTTTTGGAACTTTTTTTACCTGACGGTTGCGTTCGTTCTTCTTGATGATTTTTATTCGAGTCTGCCCGGCCATGATTGCTTCCTTAGTTATGAATGTTCTTGCGTTGTGTATCTAAACGATCTTTGGTCCAAAGAGTTCCCGCTTTGTGGAGCATCACTGGTAGAACGCCAGTCGCGGCTTGTCTTGCAACTAAAAGACCAAAGATTTCTGGGGATGAGGATTAGACGCCTGAACTTCAAAAGTGGTCTGAATTTCCCTGTCGCATCGCAGAACTTTGTTAGCAATTGCCCGCACAGAAATACGCAAAAGGCTCTACCGCGACCCCAATTCGTACAACGTTGATCGTGGCTGTACTGTAACGTTGCCGGCCGAATTCAACTCTCGCACGTCGGATTCCACCGCCAGACTTCGTTCCTGCTTTTTAGCCATATCAGTTTTTCGGATGTTCTTTTGAGTTGAATAAACGAGTAAGCAAACGCCGACAAAAGCGCCGGCATTAACGAATTTCAATCCGCCTATCATGTGGCGAATGCCGTAATGGGCCACCAACCCATTGATAACGATTAGCGCCAACCGAAATTCCGTAGGTCCGAACTTAAGATAGCTAATCTTCAATTCGCTGCTGGCCGCAAAAGCCAGGAAGGTGCTCATGTCGTAAGCAGCAAACAGCACCATCATGATCAGGAGTTGATAGCGGCAACGCTCGGGCAGGATGAACGCGTAACCGATGATGATGGAGCCCAGGAAAAAATAATCCAGCAGGTGGTCCATGTAATAACCCCAACGCTCCAATCCTGTGCCGCGATACTTCCCTACCTTGCCGTCAAAATAGTCGGTGAGATACTGAAAAAAGATCATCAATGAGACCGCCCACAGCCATTTAAGATTTCGGCTGGCCAGGTAGCTGAAGGCGAGGATTCCAATGCACCAAACGATCGTGAGCAAGGTGAGGTGCGTCGTCTCAAGCCAACTCGGGATGCGCGGCAGCACGGCACGCTCAAGCCGTCGCTCCAACGGCTTCAGAAATGAAGTGTTGACTTTACTCGCTCCCGCGAATTCTGAGTTTTCCATGATTCCGTCCCACGCGTGATGTCGGCCAAACCTGACGGAGCAAACAACAAGCCATCTTTTGATAGCGAATTATGTGGAGTTTTCAGAAGTTTCGGGCGCGTCGACACGCGCCACGCTTTCACTTGCAGGATTTTTGATGCGGCTCTGGGGGCGCGTCGCTTAGATAAAAACAACCGACTGTGAGCTGGGAATGTCAAAGCGTTTGCGGCAGCGCATGTTCTTGCACATCAACATGTCGTCTACTCGCACGAGGTAGTCACGCGACTTCTGAAAGCGCATGCGGTCTTGTTCACCGGCGCCGCGAGGCAGCTCACGCTTCTTGGTCCGCTTCAGCCAACGGACTTCATAGTCAGCTCGTTCGCGGCAATGCGGGCAGCTATAACTTGCCCGCTTCGCTTCCTGTACCTCGTTGAAAAAATCCCGTTCGTTCATTAATTACTTCCTTGTTGACACAGCTCCCGCAGATATCGAAAGCTGTAGATTCCTGTCTCATGCCCGTCGCTCCAGCGAAAGTTTAGAGCATAACGTCCGACGACGCTGAGGTCCGAGATTGTTAGCTCATCCGAAATACTGTCGGGAGCTAACATCCGCGCGCCGGTCCATTCATTCACGCATTGAGCGCATGGACAAACGCGACGTAGATCCGCCGCCGAGTAAGTACAAACGTGTTCGTCAGCCCAAGTGATTTGCAGAGTCGAATCGCTGTCCTGACGGATCTCACGCGGCTCTATCGCGGCTCCTCGAAGCTGACTCTCACCCGTCATCTCTTAACCTTCTCCGATTCTCAGGCGTGATCCCGCATAGCCTGCTCAACTGCCTCGGCAGTGATTTGCCAATGCGAAGCATGCCAAACGGCTTTGCCATTCCTCAACACGATCACCTGGGGCGACTCGTGCCTGACACCGGTGCGGGCGTCAATCTCCTGCGCCAGCGCACGCGCATTTTGAACTTCAACCACCGACAGGTCGCCGGAAAACGCTTCCATATCCCGGTAGGCGCCTGCGCTGATTGGACAAGTTGTACTGTGCTTAAGAATGGCTACCGGCTCGTCTTTCGAGCGCGTTATCAATTCTTCAAAGTCTTGCTGCTGCGAAATCTTGTGAAAGTGCTTACCCATAAAAGCTACCGTTATCTCGTTCTCCCTTGTTCTCAAGGACGGTTGATATTATCCCAGCGCCAGCAACGTCACAAACGGAAGCTTGCTGCCTCGAATGCTTTGCTGCTTGTTTGTGGCCCGCTCAATCGACTCAGTTTCGCACGACTCTTTTACAACCTGATCGAATTCAAAACGTTTTCATTACACTATACTGTCGCAGCTGGTTCTTCATCGTTGTTGATTTCACTGGACCATCGTTGCTGTTCGTCGTTTGCGTTAGCTGGCACAAACATTGCTCACGGTAACTACAAAGTGAGTCTACAGATCTATCATTTCTATCATTGGACCGTGGGCAGTCGTCGTAGTAACGCTGTCACCGCTTCCTAAACGCTTCCTACAAGGAGGGAAACATGCCGGCAAAGAAAGGTCGCAGCGCGTCAACTTCAAAGAGTTCAAAATCAGCAAAGAAAACCACCGGCCGGTCGGGCCGTTCAGCTAGTTCGGGAAATTCGAGATCAGCCTCCGCCACCTCGAAGAGTTCGGCAAAGAAGTCGGCGGTGAAAAAGTCCGCCGCTCAATCGAGAAACACGTCATCTTCGAAGAAGTCGGCTTCGCGCTCGGCTGTTACATCCAAAAAGGGAGCAGCCTCTGCCAAGCAGGGGGCGAGCACGAAAGCCTCGACGAAGGCTCCGATAAAGTCTTCAGGGAAACAGTCAGCATCAACGCAAGGCGCTAGCAGCCGTTCCTCTTCGGCAAGCAAGCAATCGGGCGCTTCGCAATCTTTGACAAAGTCGGCGGCGCGTTCAGGCGCGAGCAAGAGATCAACGACTCCGGCAGCTGCCGCCAGGAGACGAAGCGGTACTTCTTTCGCCGAGCAGTCCTCGGGCGGTTTCATCGACAGAGCTAAGAATCTGTTAAGCGCGATTATGCCCGGCAGTAACGAAACGTCGCAGCGGGCAAATGGACAGGAACATGACGCTGCCTATGCGGGCGCCGATGCAGAGGGCACTACAGGTTCGACCGGTTCACAAGACGAACGAACCAGCGCTGAGTAGGTAATCTTTTGGAGTGCGGTGGCAAGCGCAGCGCGACACCGCTTTGGATCCGTAGCTTCGAAATTCGGTAATCGATAATCCAAAGCGGTGTCGCGCTTCGCTTGCCGCCGCACTCCAAATAAAGCGTTAACGCCAATCACCAACGAGCACGAATGGCGCCCAATAAAACGGCGCGCTGTATTTCTTGCCGGCAATCATCGCCATTTGAGCCTCACGCATGGACGTCGAGGGCGATGCTGTGTCGCTGGCTAACAATCGTTTGTAGAACTCCGTCATCAAATCCGCGGTGGACTTGTCAGCTACTGACCACAAACTGACGCCGACGGTTGGCGCGCCCGCATACATGAAAGCTCGCGTCAACCCCATCACACCTTCACCGCGCTTCTCTTTTCCTAATCCTGTTTCGCACGCCGAAAGCATGACGAGCGGCGCTCCGAGCTTCAGATTGAAAACTTCGTCGGTCCGAAGAAATCCGTCCTGACTCTTATTGCCAATCAGCGACAAAACCAACCCGGTAAACTGGGGTCGCTCGGCATCGAGCAAGCCGTGGGTCGCAATGTGAATCACTCGATACTTGTTCACTTCGCGCGCGTCCACGTTGTCCTCGCTCGCATTCAAATCAAGCCAAACATCGGCTTGACCACCGGCGGTTTTTACGAGTTTAGAGATTTGATCCGCCTCGGTTCGCGTTCCCGCAAGTCGGGCCAACGGCAAACCCTGCATGCCCGCGGGTGGGACCCCGGCGTCGCCTGGCCCGCCTTGTTGTGCCGAGATATCGGCCACCGCACTAGACAGTCCCAAGCCTCGCGTATCGCCCGAAACACTCGTCGCCGTCGCAGCGCCCTTCGCTCGACCATCAACGGAATTGAAAACCGGGTCCGCGACGATCAGAATATTCTTTCCAGTAGCTCTTGCCGTCTGTTGCCTGACCGCTCCTATTACCGAAGCCGAGGGCGCGTAAACAATTTCATTTGTCTTAATCAGATAAGGTGCCGCAGAGAAGTCCGCGCTGTTGGCTGAAGTCACCAATGCCTCGAAAGGAACATAGTTGAGAGCGCCATCGGCAACGATCAGCAGACGCTTATCTGCGATCGTTCCTGCTGCAGGCTCTACCACCACTTTGTAGAGAGCATTCGAAGCGGCAATCATCGGTGCCGCATCTTCCGTATTAGGAGCGGCTGCGACACCCAAACCGCGTTGCGGATCGCCAACTACATCGATGCCGACTAGCCGTCGCTGAAGCTTGGAAGGGATCAGCTGTGCGCGTAAGGCGGTCGCCAACGTATCAACGGCAGTTCGGGGCGGGAGTTTGTAAAGCGCTGTCGCCGTCTTTGTAACGACCCAAAGAAACGATTGATCAGCTCCCAGACTGTACTCGAGCAACGCGGTCTTATCGTCGAGCACATTCTGCTGAATCTCTGCGAGCGACAACGGCTTGCCTGACGTTAAGGCTGCGTACTTCGGACTTGCCGCTCTGATTTGATTTTCAATCTCATCAAACTCGACCTGTAACTTATCGAGGTCCTCTTCGAGATCAGCGGGCTTCTTCTTTTGCTGATCCGGCGTGACGACAATCCCGGTGAGTTGCGCCGCAATGTCCTGCTGCTTCTCGAGATTCTCCTGTTTGCGTTTCAACAAGTCGGCGGGCACACCTTCTGTAATCTCAGAATTCGTCTCGGCCAGCAGGTCCAACAATGAACGCGCACGTGCTTGCTCAGTAACTTTCAAAGCCTCGCCAGCGTAGTCCAAGGCCTTGGCATCGAGTAGAGCGCCAGGCGTGGATGCAGTAAGCAACGCCATAGTCGCCAAGGCGGTCGCATCTTCGTCGAACACATCTTTGGTGGTCGCGAGAAACGTGGTGCGCGCTTCGTCGGCGCGGATGCCGCCCTGTCGCAGCGTTTCGATCGTGGCAATCGCGTCGCGGTAGTTCTCGAGCGCCTTTTCTCTTAGCTGGATCGCCTTTTTGTCCTTCTCCTGATCGGCTTGCAACCACAGACTGCGACCCAAGCCACGTTGCGCAGGCCACATCAAATCAAGTCGCTTATCATCTTTCGCGCCTTTCATGGCGTCTTCATAAAGCTTGGCGGCATCTTTAACGCGCCCTTGTCGCAGCGCAACGTCTGCGAGTCCGGTGCGCGCAGCGGCTCGAAAGCGTCGCGTCTGGCCAAGCTTCGCCACGTTTGCGAGACTCGCGCCGGTTGCTTCAAATGCATTTTGAAAATGCTTTTTAGCTCCTTCAAGATCGTTGTTGAAGTAAGCAACACGGCCCATACCAATCTCATAAGTCGAATAAACGATCGCGTCGCGGTAGAGATCGAGTTCCTTCTTTGCTTCGAGAATACCGACGACTGCACTCGTCGGCGCCGCCACGTCAACTCGTCCGGTTGAGAGTCCGCCAATAACGCCGCCTAAGCCGCCAAAGCGTCTGGTTGTGCGCGAAGCCACACTCTCGGGCTTCTTCACCTTCATTTGACCGTACGCGGCGATGGCGGCCTCTGTCTGGCCCAGCCGGGCGTTGGTATCGCCAATCTTGGCGAGAATCAAATTCGCGTTGAAGCCGCTATCGACGGTGCTCGCTGCCGTTTGCGTAAGCACACCGGCATCGGCGCCTCCTACACGACTAGCAGCGCTTCCTGCGGTGCTTGCGTCAGCTTGTTCCTGCGCTGCCAAGCCGGTCAGCGCCTCGTACGCTTGACGATAATGGTCGAGCGCAACTTTAGTTTGACCTTGCCTCAGGTAAAGATCACCCAACTCATTTTGAGCTGAAGCAATTCCTCTTTTGTTTTTTGCTGTTGTGTAAAGCTGAAGAGCGTTCTCCAAATATCCTAACGCTTGATCTGCTCGACCACGCTTCAATAGCCGGCGACCCTGTTGCAGAGCAGCATCAGCATTGCCAGCTTGTTGAACTGGTTCAGCAGTTGTAGAAGCAGATGATTTAGTGAAGTTGACTGATAAGGCGAGAAGGCTTAGGCAGGCCAACACGCCGATAAAACGAAGGGCGAATCTCATGTAAAACTCCTAACTGCTTCAGAGGCGCTGGGCGGACAGCGAGTGACGCGCCAATCCAGCGACCGACGTACGCGGCTCTCGTCTATTTATGTGATAAGGCGATCGCTGCGACTAGAAGGTTCGGTCCTGATGAAGCATTCATGATGACCATTGATGGCTCCGGATCTTCCTTAGCCAAACCAATGCCACGCGCTGTAGCTTCACGCTCAGGTGCCGTTTGCTCCTTACCGTTTCCCTTTGCGTTTTCGGAACGCGACATTCCAGCCATTTCTTTTTGCAGACTAGTCCAAAGGTCCGCCTCGGGATGCCACGCGCATTCCGCTTTCTTTTCACCGCAAAACTTCAACAGTTCGTCTTCGATCGGCACGTTGTTCAGCGGCTCACGCGTGAAGACAAAATAAAGACGCTCTGTTCCAGCTTGTTCGTCAAACGTAAACCAGCGTAGACGCTCTTCATCCGCAAGACTCGACGGAATCTCAAACGGCACGTGCGCTTGAACGTAGTTGCCGCCTTCATCAAGCTGAGGATTCGGATAGATCATCACCGGACTTCCGTCATTGGTCGTGTTGAAGATGTACAAGTGACCGTTGACATTCGTCTCGAGAAGGACTCGAACGCGATCGCCTTTCTGGAAATCACGATTTGGATCGACGCGCACGCTCATGCCATTTGCGTCGCGCATGAACAACGTAACTCCCAGGCCCAGACGTTGATCGACTGTGTGACGCGGCTTATCGTCAGGCTTGGTCCCGCTATCGACTGGCGGTTTTTTCTCATCAGGCTTTTTGTCGGGCGCCGGTCGCGGGCGTCTGTGCGACACGTGTGTGGTGGTACTGGTACTCGTTTTGGCGGGACGCTCAGCGGCTTTTGGACGACTGGTGAGAAAAGCTCCGCGGACTTCTTCGTCGTTAGGATTCTGAGCACCGGCGAATTGCACCGTTACCAATAATCCAGCGATCAAGAAACCGAACACTATTACTTTTGACTTCATAGTTCCCTCTTTCGTGGAGTTGAAAGATTTACTTCTGCCTCACTTGTGCTCAATGCGAACATCAATAACCAGCGGATTGCCGCCGCTCGGTGTACCCGACGCCGTAACGAGGACGTAAGGCGATGACGGATCAGAAGTGTTGTAGGTCCACTTGCTCAAAGGTCGATACTTATCAAGAAATGAGATCAAATCCTCTTGTTCAGGTGTGGTCAGTTGATAGCCAGTTTCGCCTTGCGCAAGGAAACGAGGCGTTTCCAACGGTGTCGGTGAAAAGATCATCGTGTAAGTTTCCGCCCCGGGTTTCGTATCAAGCGTAAGCCACCGTTCATCATTGGGCGACGTGCCGCCGGTCGGAAAGCTTAGATTCGCGCCTTTCTTAACAGCGTTGCTTGTCCAACCGGTTAGGCCTGGCGCCGGTTGCGCAGTTAGAAACGCTGTAAGTTTATTCTTCTGACCGGGTCCAACGATATACAGATACCCATCTTCTGTTGGAGTGAAATGGAATTTCAAACGCTGCCCGGACGCTAAAGGAATTTCCGGCACAACCTGCGAAGATTTTTCAGTTCCAGCACTCGCTACTTCGAGCCAATATCGCGCAACTTCTTTTGGAGCAGCCGCCGTCGTGGTGGGCTTTGTCGAAGAGGAAGCTGCGGTATCTCCTCCCGAAGATCCTTTCAGCGATTTCATTACAAAGTAACCACCGACCCCTGCGACTGCCAACAGTAGCAGTACTACGGCACCGATTACGACAGGAGCTTTACTCCCGCCTTTTGATTCGACAATTGGTGGGGGCTGAACTGGAGGCGCCGGAGCAATAACTGGTTGCTCTTGCTTTACCGCAGGTGAGGCGGTATCGCGCGCAGGAGGTATCGCGACGGTTTCGTTCGCGAACTCGACCACAGTTGAAGGCGCAATCGTTTGCGAAGAGTCAAAAGCA
>Ga0207651_10001752_pt1 | contig 10058 bp, 7 predicted proteins | sample KBSM23metaG_FD_184328 | JGI IMG/M metagenome (GOLD analysis project Ga0207651, IMG submission 184328) | Miscanthus rhizosphere microbial communities from Kellogg Biological Station, Michigan, USA - KBS M2-3 metaG (SPAdes) (version 2) | ecosystem: Host-associated > Plants > Roots > Rhizosphere >... | reverse complement strand
GTACTGCCCGTCCTCCTGCACGGCGATGCCGCGTTTGCTGGGCAGGGTGTCGTGATGGAAACACTTAACCTCGCAGCATTACGTGGCTACAGGACGGGCGGGACTATTCACATCATCATCAACAATCAAATTGGATTTACGACGTCTCCGCAAGCAGGCCGCTCAACGATCTACTCCACGGACATCGCGCGCATGACGCAGCTGCCGATCTTTCATATCAATGGAGACGATCCGGAAGCTGCCTATCGAGTCCTTCAGATCGCGCTGGATTATCGACAGGAGTTCAACAAGGACGTGGTCCTCGATGTCGTTGGCTTCAGAAAACTTGGTCACAACGAAACTGATGAACCGAGTTACACGCAGCCCTTGATGTATGCGCGTGTCAAAGCTCATCCGGGCGTTCGCACCGTGTATGCAGAGCGTTTGATAAAGGACGGTGTGATCGATGAGAACGGGTTGAAAGAGATGCAAGCTGAGCGCACTCGGCGGTTGGAAGACGCCCAGGCGCGCGCCAAGGAAGCGGTGGCGCAAAAGCCGCCGACTACACTTGCTGCTCCGGTCACGGAACTCGACGGTTCAGAAATTGTCGACACGGGCGTTAGCGCAGAAGTCATACGCGAAATTGCGCACAAGATTGCAGTCGTGCCTGAAGGCTTCAACATCAATCCAAAGATGGTGGGCCAGCTTGCGCGACGCGCAAAAATGGGTGAAGGGACTTTGCCGATGGACTGGGCTTTTGCAGAAGCTGTTGCGTTTGGCTCACTCGTCCTTGAAGGTTCGCGTGTGCGGCTTAGTGGTCAGGATTCCGGCCGCGGAACCTTTAGCCAGAGACATGCGGTTCTATATGACACGCAAACTGGCCGGCCGTGGGCTCCTTTGTCGGAATTGCGATCGCCGACAAAACCTGATGCTCGCTTCGATGTATTCGACAGTTCGCTTTCTGAAGAAGGCGTGCTCGGATTTGAATACGGTTACTCGGTCATAGCTGCCGATGCGCTGGTCCTGTGGGAAGCGCAATTCGGCGACTTTGGCAATGGCGCGCAAACTCATATCGATCAGTACGTATCTGCTGGTGAAGACAAATGGAAGCAGACTGCGCGCTTGGGAATGTTGTTACCGCATGGTTATGAAGGTCAGGGACCGGAACATTCGAGCGGACGGCTTGAGCGCTATCTTCAGTTGTGTGCTGAAAACAATCTAGAAGTGTGCAATCCCACTACACCCGCACAATATTTCCATTTACTGCGACGCCAGATAAGACCGGGCTACGAGCGTCCGCTGATTGTGATGACGCCCAAGAGTCTACTGCGGTTGCCGGCCGCGACCTCTGCGTTGGACGACTTAACCAGTGGGGGCTTTCGTGCGGTGATTGATGATGCTTTGGTCACCGATGCGGGCGCAGTCAAGCGAGTGGTTGCCTGCAGCGGTAAGGTCTATTACGACCTGATGGAAGCGCGGAGGAAACTATCTGAAGAAGAGCAAAGCCGGCTCAGCATCATTCGCCTCGAACAGTTTTATCCGTTTCCGGCAGAGTCGCTGAAGAAGATCGTTGACCGCTATGCCGAGGCGACAGAATTGATCTGGTGCCAGGAAGAACCGAAGAACATGGGTGGCTGGACCTTTGTTGAGCCGCGCCTGGAAAGTCTGTTGCCGAAGTTTGATCGACCGCGTTACGTTGGTCGCACAGCATCAGCAAGTCCAGCGACTGGTTCTTACGCGATCCACTTGCTGGAACAAGCGGAGTTTTTAAAAGCGGCGTTGACGACGTAGACAGCTACGAGTTGTCCAATTCTGCACCACATCATCATTCCCTCAGAATGAAATATTCAGTCCGGTAACTCTTCACTCCGTTAGGAGCAACAACATCGCGCTCCTAACGGAGGGAGGATGGTCCGAATTGAATTCCTGAAACACCCGCGTGGCATTTGAAGCGAGCTTGAACGTGGGCTCCTCACGCTTCACTCCTATTTCCTACCCGCCTCCCTTTGACTTTGCTCGATAAAGTACTTGACAGTAGTTCGGACCGCGTGCGATCCTTGTCGCCATGCCGACCTTTCAGGTAGCCCCAGCAGCACCAGACGATGGCCCGCCCGCACTGCACGAACGCGCAATGGACAATCTGCGCTTCATCCGCGAAACGATGGAGCGCGCCTCGGCCTTTACCGGGATTTCCGGTTGGGGCCAGGTAGCCATTGGCGTGACGGCTCTCGCAGCCGCATTCCTTGCAGCGCAGCAACCCACCCCAAAGGCGTGGCTCGTCGTCTGGATTGTGGAGGCGCTTTTCTCACTCTTGATTGCCGGATGGTCCATGGATCGCAAGGCACGCGCAGCAAATCTGCCGCTGTTCTCCGGTCCCGGACGAAAGGTCGCATTTAGTCTTTCGCCGCCACTCTTTGCCGGCGCCTTGATGACCGCAGTGTTGTTCCGCGCTCGATTAACAAACGCAATTCCCGGCATGTGGTTGTTGCTTTACGGTACCGGCGTCATCACCGGTGGCATGTTTTCAGTGAGCATCGTTCCCGTCATGGGCCTGTGCTTCATGGTGCTTGGAGCGGCGGCTTTATTCGCTCCCCCAGCTTTATCGAACTGGTTTCTCGCGGCCGGATTTGGTTTGCTGCATATAACGTTCGGTGTAGTAATCGCAAGGAGGTATGGTGGCTAAGTCATCGGCAGCAAAACATCGCAAACACGAAACTAAAGAGGACCATACGCGCACCCTAAATGATGCTCGCGCCAACCGTGGGCGAGCAGCGACGGCTCCGGAATCACTGGATCGTTTGATTCATGAGCGACTGCGGCTCGGGATTGTCAGCGCCCTCGCTGCCAATGAGTCGTTGACCTTCAACGATCTGAAAAACCTGATGAAGATCACAGACGGAAATCTGAGCGTCCACGCGCGTAAGCTTGAAGATGCCGGCTACATCAGTTGTAACAAATCTTTCGATGGCCGCGTTCCGCGAACTGAGTACAAGTTGACTGCGGCCGGTCGCAAGGCGCTCGAAGGTTACCTCAGTCACATGGAAACGCTGATCAAGCAAATGCGGGGACGGTAGGACTGCCGCCCCCTTTTTTTATCTATGTACTTTGCAAAATAAAGGGCTTTGCAACTTTAGTTCAGACGGGGCGTTAAACCAAAATGCACACGAACGTAAATCTTTCGGCGCCTATCGGAGCTCTGGCTCTTATCGGAACCTGTGCTTTGCTTGGCGCAGGATCGATTTTCCTCATTTATTCGCTGGCAGTTCGCAGCTTTAGTCGAGCGCGGCTTACGGCGGCGTTCATGCTCATCTTCGCTTCCATGTATGGGGGGACGATTTTGATCTTCGCGTTCGCCAGCAGCGAAGTGGCGCTCGCACGCGGTGACGAAAAACATTTCTGCGAACTCGACTGCCACCTCGCTTATTCAGTCGCCGATATCAAACGAACTCGGGTAATCGGCAGCGGCGGAAATACTGTCACCTCAACCGGAACTTTCTGTCTTGCGACTGTTAAGACTCGTTTCGATGAAACAACAATTGGGCCAAATCGAGGCAACGGACTTTTGTATCCGAACAGTCGTCAACTGACGATTGTTGATGCTCAGGGAAGAACTTATTCGCCATCTCAGCAAGCACAAGCCGCGCTCGAGTCGGCGGGTTCCGCTGGAACGCCACTCCAAACTCCGTTACGTCCCGGCGAATCCTATCTAACAACCATCGCCTTCGATCTTCCGGCAGATGCCACCAATCTTTCCCTTCTAATTAATGAAGGTGAATGGATAACGCATTTCATCATTGGTCACGAGAACAGTCTGCTTCACAAAAAAGTTCGGTTTCAGCTTTAGTACGGGCCAGTTATGGAAGAGTACGACGTCATTGTCATCGGAGCAGACCTGGCAGGGTTGCAATGCGCGCGCCTATTGGGGAACCAAGGCCTGCGGGTGTTGCTGGTGGATCGAAAGAATTCATTAGATCAAGCGGTTCATACGACTGGGATTTTTGTGCGTCGAACGCTGGAAGACTTTCCCCTGCCTGCGGACTGTCTCGGGCCGGTTGTGCGTCACGTTAGTTTGTATTCACCAGCGCGGCGCCGCATGAATCTTGAAAGCCCGCACGACGAGTTTCGCGTAGGTCGAATGGGTCATTTGTATAGGCGCATGCTTGAGGATTGTTTGGACGCGAACGTCGAGTGGCGACCTGAGACGAGATATCTCGGCAATACACAATTATCCGACGGCGTTGAGGTGAGCCTGGAAGCTGGCGGTGGTGCACGGAAAGTAAGAACTCGATTTCTCATTGGCGCTGACGGAGCGAACTCGCGAGTTGCCAGGGATCTCGATCTTGATCGAAATCACGAGTTCATCGTTGGCGTAGAAGAAGTGTACGAACGAGTGCCGTTGGATGGACCACCAACCCTCCACTGCTTCCTGGATCCACAACTCGCTCCTGGATACCTCGCGTGGGTCGTGAATGATGGAGAACAAGTACATGTCGGCGTAGGCGGTTATGCAGCTAACTTCGATCCCACGACTTCGCTTAAACAATTCCGTGGGTCCGTTAAGAACGTCTGCGATCTCAGTTCCGCAAAACTAGTCGAGCGACGCGGCGGGCGAATCCCAGTTGGTGGAGTTTTGAAACGAATTGCGAACGAGCGCGGTTTGCTCTTAGGCGATGCGGCGGGCGCTGTCTCTCCACTGACTGCCGGAGGACTTGATCCGTGCATGCGACTTTCAACGTTCGCTGCAAAAGTGACTACTGACTATCTCAAAACCGGTGAGATTCAAGCCTTGGCTGCTTACTCAGGTGAACTGTTTCGCTCGCGTTTTATTTCGAGGCTTTGGATGCGGCAAGTAATCGCAGGCATTCGCCAACCGCTTGCAATTGAGCTCGCGTGCGGAGCCATGCGCCTGCCGCTCATCAACAATTTTGCCTGGCATGTTTTCTTCGGAAGAGGATCTTTTCCTGATGTTCAAGCAGGCGTCGCGCGTCAATCAGCAAACGACGCGATGGCGTAGCTTGCACATCTCAATTCTGTGGTTCGCCACATTGTTCAAGTTCGGATGAGGACCTAAAAGAGAGCATCATGTTTGAAAAACCTTTCGCACAACCACCCGCAACCAACGAACCTGCATCAGTACCCAGCATTTCAATGTTCAAACGTATAGTCGCAATCGTTTTCATCTTTGTCTGTGCATCGGTCGCCTGGGCCATTCTGGGCGGGACCATCTTCTCCCGCACTTATGATTCCAGCGATCGATCTTCAGGTCAGGTCGAGTCGCTGTGGGGCACCGCCCAGAACCAAACACCTCCACGCGCCTTTTATACTCAGGTGACCACCAGAACGGAGCAGACCATCGAGAATGGAAAGGCGGTAGCGCGGCAAGTCGAAGACAAGGTTGAAGTGCCCTTGCCCCTCGATAGTAGCCGCGTGACTGTCGCACTTGATCTCGAGCATCGCCAGAAGGGTCTGCTTTGGTACAGCACTTACAAAGTGAATTACGGCGGCATCTATACTTTTCACAACACCAGCGACAAAGAACAAGCCATCAACTTCAATTTGATCTTTCCGTCAGCACAGGCAATTTATGACGATCTAGTCTTCACAGTTGATGACGTTCCAGTCAGCACCACTAACGAAAAGAATTCTGCGAACGGTGTGACGAAGATCGCGGCGGGCAAATCGGCAACGTTGCGCGTTGGTTATCACTCGCAGGGGTTAAACGAATGGCGTTACAGCTTCGGCAACTCCGAAGTTTCGCAGGTGCGCGATTTCGAGCTGAACATGACGACGAACTTCAAAGACATCGATTTTCCGGACAATACGATTTCGCCCACGACGAAACGCGAAACTCCACAAGGCTGGGAATTAAACTGGTCGTATAAGAATCTGTTGTCCGGCTATCAAATCGCAATGGTGATGCCGGAGAAACTGCAACCGGGACCACTCGCTGGAAAGATTAGCTTCTTTGCTCCGGTCTCACTCTTCTTTTTCTTTTTCCTGATGTTCATCATCACCACGATGCGGGGCATTGAACTGCATCCGATGAATTACTTCTTTCTCGCGGCCGCGTTCTTCGCGTTTCATTTGCTGCTGGCGTACTTAGTCGATCACGTTTCGATACACACTGCGTTTGCCATCTCATCAGTGGTATCGGTGTTCCTGGTCGTGACATACCTGCGTTTAGTAATCGGAATGCAGTTCGCCAGTCGCGAGGCAGCCGTGGCGCAGTTCGTTTACCTAGTGCTTTTCTCCTACGCCTTCTTCCTGAAAGGCTTCACGGGTTTGGCGATTACGATCGGTTCAGTCACTACGCTGTTCGTGGTGATGCAGGTAACAGGCCGAATTCGATGGACGGAAAAGTTTGTCGTCAAACCTGCTGAGGCAAACCCGCAATTGACTTAGCATCGCCCTCCTTCCTGAAGCCATCTCGACACCACCTGCGTTACCGGTGGTGTCGAGTGGCGAATGAGTCCTTATTTTTTCTGCGTCCGATTGTTAATAAACCTCACGCGTCCGCCGTCATTGTACCGGGACATTGAGTGCTGAATTCCTGAAGTCCAAGCTGCCAAATCCCACACAACTTTTGGCGCTGGTTCGTCGTACAGCCGATTGCGCTCGGGTGAGTAGCGACGAAAAATGCAATGAAAGCTTTATTCTCTTTTTACACGGATGCTCTGAAGATCGCTATACAGTCAATCTTCGCTCACAAACTCCGAGCATTTCTAACTCTAATCGGAATCATCATCGGCGTAGCCTCGGTCGTGGCCGTCGGCGCGTCCATCAGCGGACTAAACACGTACGTGATTGATCGCGTCGCGAAAGTTCTTGGCGCGAATCACTTCATGATGGCGCGCATCGCTGCCACCGGACATCTATCTGACGAAGAGTTCGAGCGCATGAATAGGCGCAACAAGCGTCTGAACTGGGACGATTACGAGTGGGTGCGGGATCATTGCTCCACGTGTGCTGAAGTCGGCGCCGTTTCGCAAGGGCAAGCGGATCTATCGCAGGAAGGTATCGACTTCCCGGGCGCGTTGGTTTTCGGTGTCACCGCTAACATGGTCGATATAGAGGACAAGACTATCGCCGAAGGTCGCTTTATCTCGCCCGATGAAGTGCAGCGTTCGGCCATGGTGGTGGTGCTCGGCAATGACATCAAAGAAAAGTTTTTCCCGAACGTCGATCCGCTGGGAAAGAATCTGAAAATTCATGGGTTGCCAATGCGGGTCGTAGGTGTCGAAGAAAAGCGTGGCTCGTTCTTCGGCGACTCAATTGATCGTCACGTCTATATTCCGGTCACGACTCATCTACAAGTTTTCGGCCGCAGCAATCTCCAGATTCACGGCAAGGCGCCGAACCGAGAAGTCTTTCAACCTGTCATCGAAGATGCGCGAGTGTCGATGCGCAACAAGCATCGTCTGAAAGGAAACGAAGAAGACGATTTCGGCGTGGTGAACGTTGAAGATCTCAACAAGCAAATCGATCAATTCACCAGCAGCATTGCGGCCGTGGTGGTGCCGATCACGTTAATCACACTCGTAGTCGGCGGCATCGTTGTTATGAACATCATGCTGGTGAGCGTGACCGAGCGGACTTTTGAAGTTGGACTTCGCAAGGCAGTCGGCGCAACTCGTAAACAGATCCTGATGCAGTTCCTGATTGAATCGGGTTTGCTCTGCGCGCTCGGTGGTGTGCTTGGATTAGTGCTCGCGTGGGCGGTTTGCTTCACGATCACAACCCTGGCCGGCATCACGATGACTATCACTATCGGTTACATCTTCCTGGCGTTGTTCGTTTCAACCGGTGTCGGCATGGTGGCGGGTATTTATCCTGCTTTCAAAGCAGCGCGTCTTGATCCAATCGTGGCGCTGACCCACACATAATTAAAAGAGTCTCATGAGGATCAGAATTACAAAGGGTGTGTTGAGAGAGACGCTGGCAATGTCATTCGACAGCGTTCGTGGTCATAAGTTTCGCAGCTTTTTGACGGTGCTGGGCATCGTGATTGGTGTGCTGACAGCGATCGTGATTGCTTCGTTGTTGACTGGCATGCGGCAAAGCATCATCGCCATCATCGAAGAGTACGGCACCAATAATATCTACGCTTTTCATCTTTCGACCGGCCCACGAACCAACGTCGATCGAGCGGAGCGACTGCGCAAGCCGTTAACCGTTGCCGACGCTGAAGCAGTTAAGGCGCAAGCCGCAAGTGTTGAGGATCTCGCGTGGGTCGCTCCGAACGTGGGATATAACGGCGGACCTTTCGATGACAACATCACCTATCAGGGAAAGAATTATCGTTGGGGAAATACTTCGGGTGTCTCGCCGAATTACGCGAACATCACGAATGTAGCGGTGCGCGAAGGCCGGTTCATCACTGAAATGGACGATCAGCAGCGCGCGAATGTGGTCGTGATTGGCGTCAACGCGGCTGACGCGCTCTTTCCAGGACAAAACGGAAATATCGCAGGCACGCAGGTCCGGATGGGCGGCTATAACTTTGAAGTGATCGGTGTGCTCGAAAAAAGAAAAGCCGGCTTCTTCGGCGAGAATGAAGAAGATAACGCGGTCTTTATTCCTTTTCGCACGGCGCAGAAGATTGCGCCGGCGCGTGGCTGGATGATGCTGGTGATTCGTGCACGCTCCGGTCAACTGAACGAAGCACTGGAACAGTCCGAAGACATTCTGCGCCGGCGACGTAACGTCAAGTTTGGTGATCCCGACAACTTTGATATCAAGACGGCCGATAAATTTGTGCAGCAGTTCGATTCGATTTTTGCGATGGTTGGTCTCATAGCTATCGCCATTTCGAGTTTGGGTCTGCTGGTCGGCGGCATCGGCGTAATGAACATCATGCTTGTCAGCGTTACCGAAAGAACGAAGGAGATAGGCGTCCGCAAGGCACTCGGGGCGCGAAGGAAGGACATCGTTCGGCAGTTCCTGTTTGAAGCGATGATGCTTACTTTCTTTGGCGGTGTGCTCGGATTGTTAATCGCGGTCGGTGTTAGCAAGTTGCTGATGATCATTTTTCCCAGCATGCCTGCTTCCATTCCAGCCTGGGCCGTTATTTCAGGATTGGGCGTTTCGATTGGCGTTGGATTGATCTTCGGAGTTTGGCCCGCTCGCAAAGCCTCACGTTTGAATCCGATTGACTGTCTGCGCTACGAATAGGTTCTGCATCTTCCCCGATTAATTCGGATCGGATACAGTGACCTCATGCGCGATCTCGTCAGGGAGTTCCTCACCTACATTCAGGTTGAGAAGGGCCTCGCACGTCACACCATTCAAAGTTATCGTCGCGACCTGAAACGTCTCGAAGAATGGGCGACGACTCAACAAAAGACAGTTTCCGATCTATCTCGATCTGATCTGCGCAAATGGATTGCGCAGCTCTCGCGTGAAGGGCTTGCGCCAACATCGGTCGCACGCGCTGTCAGCGCAGCTCGTGGCTTCTATCGTTTCCTGATGCTTGACGGTCACATCAAACATCAACCGACGGAGGATTTGGACACTCCACAGCGTTTCGCCTATCTACCGAAGTTTCTTACTGAGGATGAAATCAATCGCCTGTTCGCCGCGCCGGATATCTCAACACCGGAAGGTATCCGCGACCGCGCCATGTTCGAACTGATGTATGCGGCAGGGCTCCGAGTTTCGGAGATGACTTCATTAAAGGAAGCCGATCTCGAAATTAATTCTGGGCTGGTGAAGTGTCACGGTAAAGGAAGTAAAGAGCGACGTGTCCCGCTGGGCAAGAGTGCAATTCATTGGTTGCAGCAATATCTCGCAGTGAAGGCCTCATACGGTCGCAGCAACTCGCCCTTTCTTTTCCTTCATGCTGGCCGCCCGCTGACTCGGCAGTACGCGTGGCTTCGAATTAAAGAGCACGCAGCGCAGGCCGGGCTGCAACAAGTTTCTCCGCACACGCTGCGTCATAGCTTTGCTACACACCTAATGCAGCACGGAGCTGATTCGCGTTCGGTACAGGCGTTGTTGGGTCATAGCGATATTTCAACCACACAGATCTACACGCATATCACTGATCGACATTTGCGATCGGCGTACGATCGGTTTCACCC
>Ga0207651_10001751_pt1 | contig 10058 bp, 7 predicted proteins | sample KBSM23metaG_FD_184328 | JGI IMG/M metagenome (GOLD analysis project Ga0207651, IMG submission 184328) | Miscanthus rhizosphere microbial communities from Kellogg Biological Station, Michigan, USA - KBS M2-3 metaG (SPAdes) (version 2) | ecosystem: Host-associated > Plants > Roots > Rhizosphere >... | reverse complement strand
CCCAGGGCAGGACGTATCCCATAAAGGCCGTCGCCATCATCAGCAGGTAAATGACAAGGCCGAGCATCCACACCAGCTCGCGCGGCGCCTTGTACGAGCCGTAGTAGAGGCCGCGAAAGATATGGATGTAGGTGACGATGAAGAAGAAGCTCGCGCCATTCATGTGCGCGTAGCGCAGCAGCCAGCCGGCGCTGACGTCGCGCATGATCAGCTGGTTGACCGAATTGAACGCCCCGTCGGTGGTTGCGAAATAGTGCATCGCGAGCACGATGCCGGTCACGATCTGGATCGTCAGGAAGATCCCCGCCAGGACACCGAAGTTCCAGAGATAGTTGAGGTTGCGCGGAACCGGATAACCGCCGCCGATCGCACCATAGACGAGGCGCGGGAGCGGAAGCCGCTCGTCGAGCCAGCGCATTACCGGGTGCTTGGGTTCGTAGGGCCTGGCCCAGGAAAAACTCATGCTCTTTAGCCCCTCAGCCGATCTGCACCGTCGTCGGCGACAAAAACTTGTAGTCGGGAACCATCAGGTTCTTCGGCGCCGGGCCCTGGCGGATGCGCGCCGCCGTGTCGTACATCGAGCCATGGCATGGGCAGAAATAGCCGCCATACGGCCCCTTGTTCTCGCCATCGCCGATGCCGAGCGGCACACAGCCGAGGTGAGTGCAGACGCCGAGCGTGATCAGCCAGTTCTTGTGGCCCGGCTTGGTACGCTGGGCGAGCGTCTCGGGATCGCGAAGGTCCCCCATCGAGACCGCATCCGCCTCGGCAATCTCCTTCGGAGTGAGGTTGCGGACGAACACCGGCTGCTTGCGCCATTGGGTCTTGATGCCCTGCCCCGGCTGCACCTTGGAAATGTCGATTTCGGTCGTTGCGAGCGCCAGCACGTCGGCCGACGGAGACATCTGGACCAGCAGGGGAGCAAGCGCCGCAACCGTCCCGACGCCGGCAAAGCTGACCGCAGCTACGTTGAGGAAGTCGCGGCGGCGTACGCCATCGGCTTCATGACCTGCAGTTGTGGAATCCTCAGCGGATTGGGTGGCCATCATAACCCTTTTGTGACGCGATATGCTGACGTGCCGGGAAGCACGGTAGCGAGACGCCGCGCCGGCCGGTGACCGCCGCGATTGGCGGGCCTGATAGCGAGGGGTTTTGGGACCGACAAGGCCCCTGCCGCACCGCCGCTAGCGAATAGCGCGAAACCTCAGAAATGATGGGTGCAAAGCGCGAGCAGAAGGATGATCGGGATGGGAATGCCGATCAGCCACAACAGGATCGAACGCATGGCTAAACTCCATACAATCGCCCGCCCCGGCGGCGACAATGGTTCGCCGCTGCAACGGTTCCCTAATCGAGGACCGGCGCTGTCGCACCCTCAGGGCGGTGTTCTCTCCGCCCGAGCATCGCGGCGCGGAACATGACGGCAGCGGCATAAAGGACGACCACGATAACCAGCCAGCGGAGCGTTTCGATCGGCATGGTCTTGACGATGAAGGCGGCGACGAGGACCGCGGGGATGCCGCCAATCGCCAGGCCCAGGACGATCCTCAAGTCGATCTGGCCAATTTGAATATGACGGACACTCGCGCCTGCGCCGGTAATCGCGGCCCCGCCCGCCATAATCGGAAACGCTAGCCGCGGGTCCATGCCCATCAGGCTGAACATCACCAGGCTCGGCGCGAAATTGCCCACGCCGTAGTTCAGCAGGATCCCGAACACGAAGTTCCCGACGATCGCGGCAACCATCAGCGCCAACGGCAGGCTGCTTTCAGTTCCGCCGCCGGGGAACAGGTGAAGGTTGGTCATCACATAGGCGGTCGCTGCAAGGACCAATGCAATCCCCACGACCAACTGGACGATCCAAACTCGAGTTCTCGCCACCAGAGGCGCGCCGAGCAGGCCGCCCATCAGCAAGGCGATAACGCATCCCACCAGAAGGACGGGATCGACCATCACCCCGAGGAGGATCAGGAAGATGATGGCTTCGGCCATCGATGGCGGCGTCAGGCCAACGAGCATGGTTGGCGGAATCAGGCGGTCGGGCACCAGCTTGCGGAGTTTCAGCCAGGCGGCAGTCGGCGCGAACGAGCCGATGCCGAGCGTGTCGAAGAAGCTGACCACCGCTCCCACCGCGATTGCCTCGAGCTTTGGCAGCGTGTGCTCGCGAAGCGCTGCTCGAACGAGGATCAGGCCGAACAGGAGAACCGCGAGGCCGAGCGGCAGCAACAAGGCGATCAACATCGGAAGTTCCTTCACGCTCGTTGCTCGCGGCCACCGTAGGGACTCCCGGGCCCCGCACAACAGCAGTGTGCACCGGTGAAATATTCGCCGCCCCCCTGACTCTCGGCGCGGCCTCCGGAATCTGGAGTCCCAAGCTCGAATCGCAGCCCGACGTCCGGCCGTCCGCCGGGCCCGCGGCGTTGTTCGGGCGCAACCGATAGAGCGAGGGCAACACCCATGGCGAACAACCCCGGCACCATCCTGTCGCGGATCAAGGACGAGGAGATCGACTGGGTCGACCTTCGATTCACCGATCCCAAGGGCAAGTGGCAGCATCTGACCATGGCCTCGGGCGTCATCGACGAGGATGCGCTGAGCGACGGTCTGATGTTCGACGGATCCTCGATCGCCGGCTGGAAGGCGATCAACGAGTCCGACATGATCCTGAAGCCCGACCTTGACGCAGCCTTTGTCGACCCGTTCAGCGCCACGCCGATGATGGTGCTGTTCTGCAACGTGGTCGAGCCGTCGACGGGCGAACTCTATGGCCGCGATCCGCGCTCCACCGCGACCCGCGCCGAAGCCTATCTCAAGCAGACCGGCGTCGGCGACACGGTGTTCGTCGGACCGGAGGCCGAGTTCTTCATGTTCGACGACGTCCGCTTCGAGGACGGCTACAACGCCAGCGGCTTCAAGATCGACGACATCGAGCTGCCGACCAACACGATGCGGGACTATGAGGGCGGCAACCTTGCCCACCGCCCGCGAGCCAAGGGTGGCTATTTTCCCGTGGCGCCGGTCGACAGCGCGATGGACATCCGCGGCGAGATGGTCGCGACAATGCTCGAGATGGGCCTGCCGATGGACAAGCACCATCACGAGGTCGCCGCCTCACAGCACGAACTCGGCCTGACCTACGGCGGCCTGGTCGAAACCGCCGACCGGATGCAGATCTACAAATATGTGGTCCACATGGTCGCCCATGCCTACGGCAAGACCGCGACCTTCATGCCTAAGCCGATCGCCAAGGATAACGGAAGCGGCATGCACACCCACATGTCGATCTGGAAGGGCGGCAAGCCTTTGTTCGCCGGCAACGGCTATGCCGGCCTATCCGAGACGGCGCTCTACTTCATCGGCGGCGTGATCAAGCACGCCCGCGCGCTCAACGCCTTCACCAACCCGACGACCAACAGCTACAAGCGGCTGGTCCCGGGCTTCGAGGCGCCGGTGTTGCTGGCTTATTCCAGCCGCAACCGCTCCGCGTCCTGCCGCATCCCCTACGGTGCCGGCGAGAAGGCCAAGCGCGTCGAGTTCCGATTCCCGGACGCGCTCGCCAACCCCTATCTCGCTTATTCGGCGCTGCTGATGGCCGGGCTCGACGGCATCCAGAACCGCATCCATCCCGGCGACCCGATGGACAAGAACCTCTACGACCTGCCGCCCCAGGAGCTGGTCAATGTTCCCACGGTCTGCGGTTCCCTCCGCGAAGCGCTGGTCAGCCTCGACGCGGATCGCGCCTTTCTCACCCGCGGTGACGTGTTCAGCGACGACCAGATCGATGCGTACACAGAACTGAAATGGGAAGAGGTTATGCGTTGGGAAACGACGCCTAGCCCTGTCGAATTCGATATGTATTATTCCGCTTAATTTTGGAGTAACATTGAGCTTTCGGGACGCCGATGGGGGGAACCCTCCCACCTTCCCTTTCCTCCCATCGGCATCATCATCTCCATTTCGGACCAACCCTCCACACATCCGTAAGGTCGCTCGGCGCATAGCTGACGCTCAGCCTCGGAGTGGCGATGAACGTCCAGAAATCGATGATCGCGGAGGAACGCGCCGCCCGCCGCCAGAAGCTCATCTGGAAGGGCGTCCTCCACCACGACAATCAGAGCACCGACGTCCGGATCCGCAACATCTCGACCGCCGGAGCCATGGTTGAATCGGCGGCTCCGGTGGCGGTCGGCTCCGAGCTAATGCTTCAGCTCAGCGAGACGGTGTCGATCCGCGCGACGGTCGAGTGGGCGGTGGACGACCAGGCCGGCCTCCGGTTCCGCACCCCATTTGACCTGGCTTTCCTCGCCCAGGCCCGGCCCGCGGCCAAGCAAAGCAACTGGGCCCCGCCGGCCTATCTCGACAGCGCCGTCTTGGCAGCATGGGAGCGACGCTTGCGCCGGCTGAGCCCGGCGGAACTCCGCGCCGAGCTCGAGAGATTCTTCAGCGACTAGTGCGTTCATAGATCACGCCGACCTTGTCCCGCGCGACCAGCCGCCAGTCCGACGATCGCTGAAGCACGGGGATCAGCCTGCTGCGCAGCGGAAGCATCGCCCAACGGATGTTCCAGCGCTGGACCGCCTGACTGAACAGCAACTCGTCGCCGTGGGCGATGCGCGAGTAGCCGACCACCAGCTCGTCGCCGTACATGTCGCCGCGGCCGTCGACATAGGGCCGGATGCCCGAGAGGATCAGCGGCCCGCCCATCGAATAGCCGTTGAGCACGTGCTGGGAGCGCAGCTGCGGCGGAACGGCAGCGATCAGCTTCCACGGATTGGCTTCATTGTCGGGCGGCTGCAGCGGCATGATTGCGCGCATGGCGATGAGGAGCGCCGCTCCACCAAGCGCGATCCGCAGGGACAGGCGGTCCGCCGCGGCCGCTGGCTTGGCTCCGCGTGCGAAGCCCTGCGGCAGGATCATCGCCGCCACGATCGCCAGCATCGCCTGATGCCGCACCTGAAGGAATGCGAGGCCGAGCAGCGTCGCGAGGAGCAGCCAGCGCACCCACGGCAGGCGCGGGCGCTTCCAGGCGATGATCCCGAGCGTGAGCGCCAGCACCGCAAAGAAGAACGGGGTCAGCGCAAAGCTGGAAGGTTTCCACTCGTCAATCAGCGGCAGCATCTGGAGCTGCGTGAAGCGTAGCGGATGAAGCACGCCTTCGAGACCGTTGCCGTTGACCAGGCAGGCGAGCGCGCAGGCGAGGCCGAACGCGAGCCACTGGCGGAAGGCACGCGCCTTGTCGGCCGAGTCGACCAGCGCCTCGAGCCCGAACGCTCCGGCGATTGCGAGCCCGAAGACATAGCCCCCGTGAAGGTTGGTCCACAGGATCATCAGTGCCGCGGCGGCGAGCGGCGGCGCGCGGTCCTGCTCCCGGGCGCGAAGCATCAGCCAGGTCCAGAAGGCCAGCAGCGGCCAGGTCAGCACGTGCGGCCGCGCCAGGAGCATCGGCATCAGCACGAAGTCCATCGTCACCACCGGGAGGAGCGGCGCGCGGAGCCACCGCCCGGCATTCAGATAGACGGCGGCATGAAGCGCCATCAGCGCGGCGGTCACCAGCGCCGCAATGCCCGCATAGCCGGCCAGCCGGTAGGCCGCGGCAAGCACGACCTCGGCCAGCCATTCGATCGGCACCCACGGCTTGCCGAACCAGGTATAGGAGAAGGGATCAGTGTGCGGGATCGCGCGATGATCGAGGATCCATTGGCCGGTCGCGATGTGCCAGCTGACGTCGCCGTCGTTGAAGATCGTCTGCGAGCTTCCCAGCACCGCCGGGATCAGCAGGACGGCGACGAGCAGCGGGAGATCGATGCGGCTCCTTTGCCCGGCCGCAACCGCATCGCCCATCAATCGCTCATCCCGCGCGCGCCCGCTCGGCCGCCCGGCTGCCGTAGATCGCGTAGAGGACGAGTCCGATTACCTGAGCGCCGAGGAAGAACAGCTGCGTCCGGCTCGGCAGGCTGATGAACAGGTACAGGCAGCCGAGGATGCCGCCGATGCCGACTAGCCACGGCAGCGGCGCGCGGAACTTGCGCTCCGCATTGGGATCGCGGCGGCGAAGCACGAGCATCGCGGCACACACCGCGACGAACGCCGCGAGGGTCCCCGCATTGGCCAATGCGGCGATGCTGGTGAGGGGGATCAGCCCGGCGAAGATGGAGGTGACGACCGCGGTGAAGACCGTGATCCTGACTGGCGTGCCGCGCCGCGACACGCGCGCCAGGCTTGGCGGCAGCAGGCCGTCGCGGGCGACGGTGAAGAAAATCCGGCTCTGGCCGTAAAAGAAGGCGAGGATCACGGTCGGGAGCGCAATCACCGCCGAGGCGCCAAGTATGCGCGCCGCCCACGGTTGGCCGATTTCGCGAAGGATCAGCGCCAGCGGCTCGGCACTGCCGGCGAAACCCGTGGTCGCCACTGCACCGATCGCGGCTGCGGCGACCACCATGTAGATGAGGACGCAGACCGCCATCGAACCGACGATGCCGATCGCCAGGTCGCGGCTCGGGTTCTTCGCCTCTTCCGCCGCGGTCGCGATCGCGTCGAACCCGTAGAAAGCGAAGAAGATGATGGCGGCGGCGGCCATCACGCCCACTTCGTGCCCGGGAGGGCCCGATCGCGGGAAGCCGTAGGGCATGAAAGGGTGGAAATGGTCGGCGTTGAATACCGGCAGCGCGACCGCGACGAACAAGACGAGCGCGAGGATCTTGATCACGACCAGGATGGCGTTGAGCGTCGCGCTTTCACGCGTGCCGGCTATCAAGAGGCAGGCGACGACCCAGATGATGAAGATCGCCGGCAGGTTGAGGATTCCGCCGAGCTCGGGCCCCTGGATCAAGGCGTCCGGCAGGCCGAGGCCGATCGACTGCAGGAACCCGGCCGCATAGCCGGACCAGCCGACCGCGACCGCGCTTACCACCAAGGTATATTCAAGGATCAGGGCGACACCGATCATCCAGGCGATGAGCTCGCCGAACACGACGTAGCTGTAGGTGTAGGCCGATCCCGACGCGGGGATCATGGTCGCGACCTCGGCGTAGGCCAGCGCCGCGCAGGCGCAGATGGCCCCGGCGATGGCGAAGGATAGGATGACCGCCGGGCCGGCCTTGCCGGCGCCGACGCCGATCAGCGTCAGGATACCGGTTCCGACTATGGCGCCGACACCGAGCGCGACGAGGTGCGGCCAAGACAGCGACTGCTTGAGCCGGTGCTCCTCGCACATGTCCTCGCGGCGGACGACGGCTTTGCGAACGTTCCAGTTCTTCATGTGTGTTGCATTCCCCCTGTCCCCTCACGCCGACATTGCGTGGAGGGAAGCGACGAAGCAATCCAGAAAGTGCGGAGTTAGGCCGCCTAGTGGCCGAACTTGACGACGAACGAGACGCCAGGGTTGCGGGTCGGCACGCGTTCCTGATCGATCCTCACGCTATGCCTCTTGCGCTGCGACATCGGAACGAGGCCAAATCCGAGGTGCGCGTTCGAAGCAAGCTCGTCATCCACAATCATCCCGTCCTGGAAAGGCGATTGCGAGGTGAACTCGGCGATGGCGGGGAGCTTGAAGTCAGGCCCGGAAGGCGTCTTCTCGACGGAGAGCGGTCGAGCGGGAGCAGCCTGCGCAGAAGCGACAGATGTGGCCAGAAGCGGCACGGCGGCAGCAGCCGCCAGCCACGGTACCATGGCGCGTCCCTTCCCTCACTTTTCAGGGATTTAACTGACCTGGCGGCATCCGGGTTCCGTAGCTCGCGATGCGTGAGCCATTCCGGAGCAACAGCCGTCGTGATTTCTAATAATCCTTGCTGATGCGAACGCTGGCGCTCGAGCGGCCGATGGTCGAGACCGTCGACAAGAGGGATAGCCAGCGCGTCATCTGATATTCGACCTGCGTCGCCGAATAGCCCTGCCCGTCGGTCACCACCTCCACGAACAACTTGCGGGTGATGTATTTGCCGGCGCCAATCGCGGTTTTCTGCCCGGTCGCGACGTCGGCGGGGACCACTCGCAAGCGGTCGAGGCCGATCGCGCGGCGGAGCGCATTGATCGGGTCGAGGCTGCCCGAGCCCGATTGGAGCGCGGCAACGGCCGAGGCGAGCTGCAGCGCTTCCGGCGCCGACAGGTTGGTGATCGATGTGCCAAACAGGATGCGCGACAAGAGCTCGTCCTGCGGCATCGGCGGTGTGCTGGCGAAGGTGATCTCGGGCCGCAGGCCTGTGCCGCGGACGCTGACCGTCGCACTGAGCCCCTGGACCGCGGCCTCGGCGTGGATGTCGAGCAGCGGATCGGGCGGGCTTTCGCCCTGGAACCGGATCGATCCCCGATCGAGTCGGAAAATGCGCCCGGCGAAGTCGTAATTTCCCTGCACCAGGTCCGCCCGGCCGGTGAAGCGCGGCTGGTCGGCAAGGCCGCCGATCTGCAGGCTCGTGGTCCAGCGGCTGTTGATCCCGAGGCCGGTCACCTGGAGATCGTCGCCGGCGAGCTTCAGGTTGAGCTTCCATGGGTGAAGCGAGGTCGGCGGGATCACGTCTTCCTCGTCGAGCCCAGTCTCCCGCACGTTGAGCTGGGGGACCGCGGCGGCGGCGCTGGCCCGGCCGAGCTGGAAGCGGCCCTTGTTGAGCCGTAGGTCGCCGGAGATCACCCCGCCGTTGGGGTCGGACTTGAGCGTCAGCGGCCCGGTGACGCGCGCGGCGACGTCGTCGCGGTTCAGCAGCAGGGCCTGGTCGGCGTTGAACGACAAGTTGAGCAGGGTCTTGCCCCCCGAGAAGGTGACCGAGCCGCCGCCGGAGATGCTCCCGCCATTGACCGTCTGGCCGGTGATCTGGCTGAAGATCAGTTGCGCGCCGGCGAAGCGCGCCTGGCTCGCGACATGGTCGATGACCATGCCGGTGACCTGGCTTTCGAGGCGGCCGTTCTGGGTCCTGAGCGAGCCGCGGATCTGGGGGTCCGCGAGCCGGCCGGTGATGTCGGCGCCGACCGCCAATGGCCCCGACATGTCGATTACCTCGCTGCCGGTCAGCCGCCACAGGGTATCGGCCGGGCCGGAATAGCGCAGCTGCGCGAACAATGGCGCGTTCATCAGCTCGGCGACCAGCGGCCCTCCGCCGAGCGGCGCGAACTTGGCCTGGGCCCGGCCGACGATCGCACCGTCGCTTGCAGCGACCGCCCGCAAGCCTGCCTGGTTGCCGCTGACGATTGCCGCGACGGCAACGTCAATCGGTTTGGAGGCGAGGACCAGGCCGGCGCGGCTCAGCCCGCGGACCTTGAGGTCGAGCCGTCCTGTCCGGTTGCTCTTCCATGCATAGTCGACGCGGCCCGTCGCCGATCCGGACAGGTTGAGGTTGGGCCAGAACAGGTCGAGCACCTGCAGCGGCATGCCACCGAGCTGCGCATGGACCTCGGGCGCGGAGCCGCTGCGTCCCGACACGGTCGCACTGCCGCCCGCGAAGCTGATGCTGGTCGGAGCGAGCGCCCAGCCGTCGCCCGCCCGGGTCAGCACCGCGGGTTGGTTGAGCACGAGAGGCTGGCGGTCGATGCGACCGCTGCCGGTCAGCCTGATCGCATCGGGCGTGATGTTCGCCAGGGTCGAGAAAGCGAAAGCGGCGCCGCGGCGGCCGGCAAAGGCCGCGCGGACCTGGCCTTCGCCATTGACCAGCCGCGCATTGGCGGTGAGCCGGGCGAGCACCACCGCCCCCGAGGACAGGCCGCGCGCATCGACGCTGCCTTCGACCGTCGTCCTGTCGTCGGCGAGGATGATGATGCCGTCAGCCCGGCCGGTGCGCACCGCGAAGGAGCCGGGGAAGTTCGCATTGGTCGCGCTGACGTGAGCGTCGATGCGCTGCGCCTGGCCGGCGGGCGAGAAGTCGAGGGTTCCGCCTAGCGTGCCGTTGGCGAGCGTCAGGCGCCCGCTGAACCCGCCAGGGTCTGAGCGCAGGTTGCCGCTGGCATGCGCGCCGCCGGCATCGAGGCTCGCGATAGCGATCACCGTTGGCGCGTTGTGCGGCAGAAGGATTTGCCCGACGCTGGTGAACGGCCCGAGACGCGAGCCGCCGTTCGCCCGGTAATTGTAGCCGGCC
>Ga0207651_10001744_pt1 | contig 10074 bp, 6 predicted proteins | sample KBSM23metaG_FD_184328 | JGI IMG/M metagenome (GOLD analysis project Ga0207651, IMG submission 184328) | Miscanthus rhizosphere microbial communities from Kellogg Biological Station, Michigan, USA - KBS M2-3 metaG (SPAdes) (version 2) | ecosystem: Host-associated > Plants > Roots > Rhizosphere >... | reverse complement strand
CTTTTAGCAACAATGAAACAAATATTACTTACGATTTTGATATTACTGGCAATCCAAAAGTAAATGTAACTGTAGTAATAGACGAATTAACCAATGATGAAATTCATGGTCGCGGCGAAGGTAACCTGAGGATCGTTTCTGGTACGTCGGAAAAAATGACCATGCGTGGACGATTTGATATCAATGACGGCGTTTACAATTTCAGCTTTCAATCTTTCTTTAAAAAACCGTTCGAGTTAAATAGAAATGCAAATAATTATATTGAATGGAACGGAGATCCTTTTCACCCGATCGTAAATATTGAAGCAATTTATAAAACAGAGAAAAAGGTTGATTTTTCCCCTATAACCAATAATTTCTCGCAATATCAAGGCGTTAGCTTCAGAGATTTTGTATATGTAGTTGCTAAACTGAGAGGAGACCTTTTCAAACCAGATATCTCATTCTCACTTGAGTTCCCTCCTGAAAGCCCTCCAAACTCAGATCCTTCTATTTCTTTTATAATTCAGAAACAAATTTTAGATAATGAAAATGAATTGAATAAACAGGTGGCATTCCTTGTTGTGTTTAATAGTTTTGCGCCGACTGATGCTGGTTCATCATTATATTTAAATACAGGTGTTGATATTTTTGTAAACAGTATTTCAGATTTCCTGTCAGGTCAAATAAATAAAGTATTGAATAATATTTTATCAAACAAGCTGAAGATTCCGGGACTGTATATAAATTTTTCAGGCTCTCTCTATAATCCAAATCCTTTTATTGGTGGGTCAAATACTTTTAATTATGATAGAACAAACCTCAATCTTTCTATTGGTCAAACATTATTTAATAACCGTGTTGTGCTAACTTTTGAAGGCAATTATGATGTGCCATTTACTTCAAATACTTCACTGGTAAGCAGTGACCTGCTTACAAATGTCACTACTGAATTTCTTATAAATAAAAGTGGTTCTATCCGTGCATCAGTTTTTTATAAAGAGAACGTTGACTTGTTAACCGGTAGCACCGGTAAATCAAGAAAATATGGAAGCAGCCTCTCCTACCGTAAAGATTTTAACAGAATAGGGGACATTTTCAGACGGAAAAAGAAATTACCACCAGTTCCTCCACCGGCAGATACTCCCTCAAAACAAGGCAACTAATTGAGATCTCAAAAAGCAAATTCCAAATCCCAACTTTATTTTTTGATTGGAATTTGGAATTTATGATTTAGAATTTCTACTTATCATTGTCATCCATTATCTCATGTCCCAACTTATCTCTCTTTGTCAACAGATATTTTTCGTTATGTGGATTAGATGAAATTTCAATAGGTATATTTTCAATGATCTCTAGACCATAACCCATAAGGCCCACTCTTTTCTTAGGATTATTACTGATCAGTTTCAATTTGCAGATTCCGAGATGACGCAACATCTGTGCACCAATACCATAATCTCTTTGATCCATTTGAAAACCAAGATGAAGATTTGCTTCTACCGTATCCAGTCCTTGTTCCTGCAGCCGGTACGCTTTTAATTTATTTACCAAACCAATACCCCGCCCTTCCTGGTTCATATATAAGATCGCACCTTTGCCTTCTTTCTCTACCATTTTCATAGCAGCATGCAGTTGTTCACCACAATCGCAGCGAAGTGATCCAAGAATATCGCCGGTAAAGCAGGATGAATGCACTCTTACCATAACTGGTTCATCTTTTTGCCACTCGCCTTTAATTAATGCCAGATGTTCATTGCTGTTATGCTTTTCTTTGAAAGCAACCAGCTTGAAATCGCCATATTTTGTAGGCATATCAACTCTAACCACTTCGTCTATCAATGAATCTCTTTTTATGCGGAATTCTATTAGATCTTTTATAGAAATAATTTTGAATTCAAATTTTTTTGCTACCTCAATTAATTGGGGCAATCGGGCCATCGTGCCATCCTCATTCATTATTTCAACTAAAACACCAGCTGGCTCAAAACCTGCAAGACGTGAAAGATCAATAGCGGCTTCAGTATGTCCAACTCTTCTTAATACTCCACCCTTTTTTGCACGCAATGGAAATATATGACCCGGCTTTCCAAAATCAGAAGGCTTTGTTTCAGGATTGATCAAAGCCTGGATCGTTTTTGAACGATCGTGTGCTGAGATACCTGTTGAGCATCCATGACCTAGCAGATCAACAGAAACAGTAAATGCTGTTTCATGTAATGCGGTATTATTATTCACCATTAATTCAAGTCCCAGTTCATCACAGCGATCTTCAACAAGAGCTGCGCAAATAAGTCCACGGCCATGCTTGCTCATGAAATTAACGACTTCAGGACTGGCGTGACGGGCAGCAATAATAAAATCTCCTTCGTTTTCCCTGTCCTCATCATCAACAACGATAACAATTTTACCGGTCTTTATATCCTCAATTGCACTCTCAATGCTATCTAACATACTTTATTAGGTTTTTGGCAAAATTACACACAAACTGGTGGAAGGAAAGTGGAAAATATTTTAATATTAAAAGCAGCGTTTGTTGTATCCTTCCCGATTCTAAAAGATTATATACCAGCAATAATTTGTTAATATTTGACCATTTTTTCTCGGATGGAATTCCCTTTCTTTGCAACAATAAACTAACACTTATGCTTAAGAGAATCTTGTTTTCACTTGCAATTGTATTTATTGCAGCTTCTTATTCACAGGCACAGGTCACCACCAGTAGTGTTACAGGTAATGTGATTGATGCTGCTTCAAAGGAACCACTTGTGGGCGCCAGTATCACGGCCACTCATACACCTTCAGGCACAAAATATACTGCCTTGTCATCCAAAAGCGGTGAATTTACAATTCATGATATGAGGGTCGGAGGTCCATACCTGGTTGTTGTATCTTTTGTCGGCTTTGAATCTGTGACTTATGACGATGTGATGCTAAAACTTGCAGAGCCATTTTTGTTAGAAGTCACATTGAATAAGAAAGAAGGGCAGCTTGAAAACGTTATTATTAGCACAACGAAAAGAAACCCAATATTAAATTCAAGCCGAACAGGTGCAATGACAAATATTGGGGTACAGGCCATAAACAACCTGCCTAGTATCAACAGGAGTGTAAATGATTTTACACGTCTTACTCCGCAAGCGAATGGTACTTCCATCGGTGGTGGTAATTACAGGCAAAACAATTTTACTGTCGACGGTGCTGATTTTAATAACTCATTTGGAATTGGCATAAACCTTCCTGCAAACGGTTCTCCAATTTCTATAGATGCTCTTGAAGAGATATCAGTGAATGTGACTCCTTATGATGTACGCCAATCAGGTTTTATTGGAAGTGCTATAAATGCTGTTACACGTTCGGGCACAAATCAATTCCAGGGATCTTTTTATCATTATTTCAGGGACGCAAATAACCAGGGAAACCAGGTAAACAAAACTATTTTTCAAAAACCTCCATTTGAATTCAGACAATTTGGCGGCCGTTTTGGTGGACCGATCATTAAGAATAAATTATTCTTTTTTGTGAATTATGAAACAGATAACCAGCCAAAACAAATTCAATCACGATTTGCCGCTACTTCTTCAGCTCCCTATGGTAGTGCTTCCAATATTGCGCGGCCAACCACAACAGAGCTTGATGAGATCAGCGGTTATCTAAAATCAAAATACGATTATGATACGGGTCCTTATGAAAACTATAATACAGAAATTCAAAGAAAGAAATTTGTTGCCCGTATCGACTGGAATATAAATTCAAAACATAAACTTAATATGCGCTATAGCCAGGTAGAAGGTTTTGAGCCAACTGCCCCAAGTACTTCCACTACCGGTACTGGTAATTCATTCGCTACAGGCGCAGGTCGTACGGATATCAATGCACTTTGGTACAGCAATTCACAATATCTGCAAGGAGCAAACTTTTACTCATTTGCTGCTGAATTGAATTCAAAGTTTGGTAAACTTTCAAATACACTCCGGGCAACTTATACTTATCAGAACGATTCCCGTGAGACGCCCAGCTCACAATTTCCTTTTGTAGATATTTTAAAAGATGGATCTCCGTTTACGTCTTTCGGCTATGAGTTATTCAGTTATGGTAACTTAAGAAAAGTAAAAATGTATTCTTTTGTTGATAATCTTACCTGGAGATCAGGGATACACAACTGGACAGTGGGCGCACAGGTTGACTGGAGTGAAACGATCAACGGCTTTCAACGTTTTGGTTTAGGTTATTTCCGTTTTAATTCATGGGATGATTTTAAAAACGGTGTAAAACCAACTGACTATGCGCTTACATATTCTTTGGAAAAAGGTTTTGCACAAGCATTCCCAACTTTCCAGTTCATGCAATATTCTGCTTTTGGACAGGATGAGATCGCCTTGAATAAAAAATTTAAACTTACACTCGGATTAAGACTTGATCTTCCAACCTATCCGGAAATAGATGAAGTAAAAACACATCCGATCGTTGCAGGCCTCACATTCGCAGATGGCTTAAAAATAAATACCGGCAACTTGCCCAAACAAACCCTGATGTGGTCGCCACGAGTTGGATTTAATTATGATCTCTATGGTAATCGCTCATTACAGATTCGTGGCGGTACTGGCATTTTCACTGGAAAGGTTCCTTTTGTTTGGATAGTTAGCCAGGTTGGTGACGCAGGTATGTTACAGGTTACTCAATCATGGAATGGAACTGCAAATACTCCTGGTCCTTTCAATCCTGATCCTGCTGCTTACAGACCGGCTACTGTGCCAGTTGCAGGCTCAGTTGTTCCAAGTGCAATTTCAGCATTTGACGAAAATTTCAAATTCCCAAGAACATGGAAAACTAGTCTTGCAATTGATACTAAACTTCCATGGAACATGATCCTTACTGTAGAAGGTATAGTAAATAAAGATATAAATGCAACAGTTTTTAAAAATGTTAACCTGGTTGCTCCACAGCCTTTAAATACGGTAGGATATCCAGATGTTAACAGGTCAATGTACCCGGTTAATAATCAGCAAAAATTCATTAATCCATTAACCAATGCGGGTTTACCTAGTGCATCAGGTACAGGTTCCTTTAATGCTGTATATGTAACCAATGACAAACGCGGTGTATATGCATCACTTACTGCAAAAGTTGACAAAGCATTCAGAAATGGACTTGCCCTTTCATTGGCTTATGTCAAAACGTTTGCAAATAGTTTGTTTGATGGCGGTGGTGACCAACCACTATCAGCATGGCAAAGCACACCAACTTATAATTCACCTAACACGCCAACACTTAGCTATTCAGGCTTTACAGTTCCTGATCGCTTAGTTGCATCTTTCACGTATAGAAAAGAATATTTCAAACATTTTGCAACTACCATTTCAATGATGTATGCTGGTTCGATCGATTACAGATTCTCTTATGTTTATGGCGCTGATTTCAACCGCGATGGATTCAACGGTAATGATCTTATCTATATCCCAAAAAATCCATCTGAAATTACATTTAGCGCTTTCACATATCCAAATGGTGTTAATTATACCGCAGCAGAACAAAGTGCATTGTTCTTTAAATATATTGACCAGGACAAATATCTGAGAGCTCATAAAGGGCAATATGCAGAACGTAACGGCGCACAGGCACCCTGGAGAAACCAGGTTGATATCAAACTCATCCAGGATATCTTTATGAATGTTGGTAAAACTAAAAATACGATCCAGCTTACTCTTGACATTTTCAACTTTGGTAACCTGTTAGATCCAAACTGGGGTAAAGTAAAAACAGTCAATGCTTCATCTGTACTGGTTCCAACCAATCAGAATTCACTTGTACCTGGTGGTTCTGTTATGCCAACTTTCCGACTTGCTACGGATAGAAATAGCCCGATCATTGATACTTTCAGAGATAACGTTAGTGTTGCTTCTACGTACTATATGCAAATGGGATTGAGATATATTTTCAATAATTGATATTTTCATTCTAATAAAAAACCTCCCCGATTAAATCAGGGAGGTTTTTTTATTTTGATCAATAACATTTTTACTTAAGACCTAAGTTCTCAATTGCTGGTTTCGTATTAATTCCCCATCCCCATTTCAAAAAAGCCGGCATAGCTCTTCCCCATGTTTTTACATCATGCTTTCCATCTTCATAATTTACATAATGAATGTCGCCCTCATTTTTATATCCCTTTTTTTCTAACTCTTCAATTAGACCAAGCGTATCATCAATTGAATCGATGATCCCGTTATTATTCCTGTCCATCTTTTCATCAAGAGAACCGGTAGTAAAATAAAATTGCAACCCCGGCTTATAATCACCCTCTCTTATAAGTTTGTGGATGATACGATCAGTGGCCTCAATATAACCATGATCCAGATCTTTTGATCTCCACCACAATGAACCAGAAAACACGGCTGCTTTTGAAAAGTATTCAGGATAATGCCAAACGGTATCGATTGCCGATAGGCCGCCTAACGAAAAGCCAGCGTAAGCTTTTTCTTTAAAATTGTTACCAAAGTTTTCAAATATATAGGGGAGCAATTCATTCAAAACAAATTGCTGATGCAACCGGGCCTTTGCTCCCCGGCCTTTATAATCCAATTCGTTTGCTATTCCGTATTCCATTTTTCTTTCAGCACTGCAATGAATGCCGACACAAAGAATAGGTTCTATTTCTTTTTGTTCATAGAGCTCCGCCAACATCTGATCAAAATAAAATTTAGGAAGATCCTGCCCATCATTTATTATTAAAAGGCTCACATGTTTGTCATCTGAACTTACAAGCGGAAGATAAATATCTATAAGGACATCTCTGTCAAGGTAGGTAGAGTGGCGGACTATATTTTGTACGGGGACTGAAACCTGCTTCAAACGCTGCATTTGCGCAAAATTAGGGGAAGCATGCTAAAGATAACCGTGCTTTGTTTTGAAACAATCTTGTTTCTTTTTTGTTTTTCTTCCCTTTAAAAAATACATTTGGTTACTTGCCAGCCCCTCAATAATTTATCAAATTAAACTAAATTTTATGAAGAAGATCGGTGTGTTACATGGAAAAGAAAGAAGTTTTCCAATGGCTTTTGTAGAAAAGGTCAATAGTAAAAATATTTCCGGTATCACCGCTGAGCCTGTACATATTGATAAGGCCATGCAAGGCGAGCCAACCGGTTATGCTGTGATCATCGATCGCATATCACAGGATGTTCCTTTTTACCGCACATGGCTAAAAAATGAAGCATTAACAGGCACTGCCGTTATCAATAACCCATTTTGGTGGAGCGCCGATGATAAATACTTTAACAACTGCCTGATGACAAAAGTGGGGGTGCCGATCCCAAAAACTGCGATCATTCCTTCACGGGATCATCCTGATGATACTTCTGAAGAATCATTCAGCAATCTTGCTTATCCAATGGATTGGGAAACTATATTTAAATATGTCGGTTTCCCTGCTTATATGAAACCATTTGCCGGAGGCGGATGGAAACATGTATATAAATTAGACAGTAAAGAGGATTTTTTTGATAAGCATAGCGAAACAGGTCAGTTGGTGATGTTGTTACAGGAAGAAATTGTTTTTACAGAATATTACCGCTGCTATTGCATCGGTAGAAAACATGTTCGCATCATGCCTTATGAGCCACGCAATCCGCATCATCTTCGCTATGTAGCAAGTTTTACTCCATACCTGAGCGACTAAAACAAATGGAAGATATTGTTTTACGCATTTGCAATTATCTTGGTTATGATTTTAATACTGTAGAATTAGCGATAAGAGATGGCGTTCCTTATGCAATAGATTTTTGCAACCCTGCACCCGATGCAGAACGCAGCAGTGTTGGTGAAGAAAATTTTGCCTGGGTGGTTGAAACGGCTGCTAACTATGCAATTGAAAGAGCTATGGAACAAAAAGATGGTCAGGATAATTTGACATGGGGAGAGTATGTGAAAAGAGGCGCAAATAAAACTTCATTAGTTTGATTTAAGATTTCAGAATTACGATTTTAGATTTCACAGTAATATCTTTTAAATCCGAAATCTAAAATCTTACATCTAAAATAAAATGGCAACACTCAATTATAAAACATTTACTCTAGGTGTAGAAGAAGAATACATGGTGCTTGACCCTGAGACAAGAGAATTGAAAAGTCATGAACAGAAAATAGTGCATGAAGGTCAAAAAGTGATAAAGGATAAAGTAAAGGCTGAAATGCACCAGGCTGTGGTGGAAGTGGGAACAGATATTTGTGCTGATGCAGACGAAGCATGGCAGGATGTAGCCGCATTAAGAAAAACAATTTCAGACATTGCCGGCGGCCTTGGTTTTGCTATGGGTGCGGCCGGAACACATCCATTCAGTCATTGGGAAAGCCAATTAATAACTGATCATATTCGCTATAATGAATTAGTAAATGAGTTACAAGAAGCTGCCCGCAGCAATTTAATTTTTGGATTGCATGTGCATGTTGGGATGGAAAACCGGGAGATGGCAAATCATATAGCAAACAGTACAAGATATTTTTTACCGCATATATATGCACTGAGTACTAACTCTCCTTTTTGGGAAGGAAGACTTACTGGTTATAAATCTTTCCGGACAAAAGTGTTTGATAAATTTCCCCGTACCGGTATCCCTGAAGCATTTGACAGTATTGAAGCCTATGAAAACTATGTAAAACTGCTGGTGAAAACAAACTGTATTGATAATGCAAAAAAAATATGGTGGGATCTAAGAGTACATCCATTTTTTAATACCGTTGAATTTCGCATTTGTGATATCCCGCTTACAGTTGATGAAACGATCACCATTGCTACTCTTTTCCAGGCTGTATGCGCAAGAATTTATCTTTTGCGTAGCAAGAACCTGAATTTTATTCAATACTCCCGGGCATTGCTTAATGAAAATAAATGGAGAGCCAGCCGCTATGGTATTGATGGTCGAATGATCGATTTTGGAAAAGAAGAAGAAGTGAACACCCGTGCACTCTTATACGAACTCCTTGATTTTATTGATCCCGTTATTGATCATCTTGGCAGCAGGCATCGTCTTGCACATATCCATAAGATTTTGGAAAATGGAACTGGCGCTGATCGCCAATTAAAAATATTTGAAGACTCAAAAAACCTGGTAAGTGTCGTAGATTATATCAGGCAACAATTTTTAGCTGGAATTTGATATTTTTAACCACTAAATATTAATTATGTTTTCTATTAAAAGATCTTTATCAATTGTGTTAGCTTGTGTGTTTGTAATAGCATGCAATCAATCTGAAGACAAGGACGCAACTGCAACCAGTACAACAGAAAGCTCTTTATCCACTAGCCCCAGTCCCACAACCTCAACTACCGTTCAGGATATTTGGGTGCTTGATAGCCTAAACAATAAAGCGCCGGACTCAAATTATTTTTCTCATGGCACTCCTTATTTTGATTTTAATCTTGATAAGAAAACTTTTTCCGGGCATACAGGTTGTAATGGTATAAATGGTAAACTAAGTGAAGTAAACGGGAAACTGGTTTTTGACAGCCTGCAATTTTCAACGGAAGTATGCAAGGATAAAGGATTTGAGAAAGCACTTCTCAAAGCATTTAGAAGTGGTGTCAAGTATAATATTGTAAATGATAGATTGTATATGAATATAGAGCCAAAAACTGTTTATGTTTTTAGAAGGATCAGGCGCTGATCATATTAAGTGTTCATCTATGGACCAATATTTTACAAGGCAGATGTTAATTTCAACATCTGCTTTATTTTTGCTGCATGTCATTCTCAATAGATACTTCAAAAATTGTTATGCGGCCCGTTATCGTCACTTTTCTGGAAATGCATGAACCCAAAGAGCTACCTATCTCTCTACCCGGCACTCATTTCGGACTGCTACTCAATCCAATTCCTGTTAATGAATACAGGAAATTTTATTATGGCGTGGGAGAGAAACATTTTTGGCTTGACAGAATGGTAATGCCGGACGAGGAATTGTTTGATAAAATAAATGCAAGCAATGTTGATATTTTTCTTTTCTATGTAAATAAAGAAGTAGCAGGATATATTGAATTTGTAAAAGAAGAAAAATATGTGGAGATACTCTACTTTGGATTAATGCCGGCTTTTATTGG
>Ga0207651_10001741_pt1 | contig 10081 bp, 10 predicted proteins | sample KBSM23metaG_FD_184328 | JGI IMG/M metagenome (GOLD analysis project Ga0207651, IMG submission 184328) | Miscanthus rhizosphere microbial communities from Kellogg Biological Station, Michigan, USA - KBS M2-3 metaG (SPAdes) (version 2) | ecosystem: Host-associated > Plants > Roots > Rhizosphere >... | reverse complement strand
CGCGCATCGAGTGCCTGAGCGCCGCGTGTCTCGTATGCCGCGGCATTCTGCAGGAGATTGGCGACCTCTCCCATCAGTGGATCGGGTGGCGGCAGATCGACCTCGCCGCGCTTCCGCAAATGTGCTTCCGCCTGCTGGCGATTACCCGTTCCGCGATAGGCCAGCGCCAGCGGATAGTGGATGCGAGTCGCGTCAGGTGCGAGCATTAACGCCGATTCGAGATGCTTCACCGCGTTGGCGTAATCCTGCCGGGCCAACGCCGCGCGGCCCAGGCCGTACAGGACAGCGCCGGATTGTGGCTCCAGGCTGCGTGCAGTCTCGAGCAGCCGCTCGGCCTCCTCAGGCTGATTCGAGCTCAGACGTATTTCGGCCAGCCACACCAGGCTCGGCACGTGTTGGGGCTGCAGGGCGAGGGCACGAGTAAACGACGCCGCGGCCTGATCGTTGCGGTTGCTGCGTCGGTACGCGTGCGCCAGGTAGTACGGCCACCGCATGTCCGAGGGTGCAAGCGTGCCTGCGTTCACGAAGCACGCTTCAGCAGCGTCGAAGTATTCGGCGGCGAGAAACAGCTTGCCCATCTCGCCATACGCATCGGCCAATGCAGACGAAGAGGCGCCGGTGTCGTTGATCGTTTTCGTCAGCGATTCGTGGCGCTCGCGGAGGCGTGACTGCACCTCGGGCGAAGCGCTCGCGATGTCGGGCAAAGCGACCGGCCGCAACGAGGGGCGGCTGCTGGTGGTCGACGCCTGATTCGTGCCGCCGCACGCGATCGAGCCGGCGACGAGCAGGACGGCCACGTACCGCCTCACTTCCCCGTCCCTTCAGTCAGCGTGACGTAACGGTCCACGCTCACATCGGCAAACATCTCGGTCCGGCCGCTCGGCCAGCGCACACGCACGCTGACCGGCCCGGCGTCATCACCCAATCCAACGAGGACACGCGAATCGTTCGCCGACGCATAACTGCCGTCGGCACGCGCGCGTCGCCATACCGGGCCCTTCGCTCGAAGCACTTCCACGCGTGCGCCAACGGCCAGCTTCATTCCGAGCCAATGCTTCCCCCTTGGCCCGCCGGAGCCCGGCGAAGGCGGCACTGACGCCTGGTTAATCAGCAGCCGCGGGCGTCCGTTGTTGTTGCCGATCAGCAGATCGATGTCGCCATCGTTGTCGACGTCGCCGACCGCCAGGCCACGCCCAACCTCCGACAGCCCAAACGCCGCCCCCGCTCGAGCGGTCACATCCTCAAACCGCCCGCCGCCAGTATTCCGCAGCAGCAGCTTCTTCTGATGCATCGGGAACGGATCGCCGGCCTGCCTCAGCGCCTCGACGATCTGCACGGTTCCGTTCACGGACACGACATCGAGCAGCCCGTCGTTGTCGAAGTCGAGCCACACCGCACCGAAGCCCGTAAACGGCATGCTGGACGGACCAATCGCGGACGAGGCGCTCGCGTCGGTGAAGATGCCGGTCCCGTCGTTGACGTAGAGATTGGTGCCCTCGGCGGTCAACTCGGTCATCACCAGATCCTCGTCGCCGTCGTTGTCGACGTCACCGGCATCAACGCCCATGCTGCCTTCAGCCTTGCCACTCTGCGGCAGCGCCACACCGGCGAGCAGCGCGCCGTTCTCGAACGTGCCGTCACGCCGATTCAGCCACAGCTGGTTTTCCTTGCCGTCGTTGGCGACGTAGATGTCCATCCATCCGTCGCCGTTGAAATCGGCCGTGGAGACACCGAGAGCCGGACCGAACTCGCTCGCCACATGCGCAGTGGTCGTGACATCCGCAAACGTTCCGTTGCGGCGATTGCGATACAGGCGATCGGGCAAGGCGGGATAGCTGGCTGGCGTGCAGTAGTCGGGTGCACCAGTCGGGCTCGAGCATCGCGTGTTGCCCTCAAGGCGATAGCGCAAGTAGTTGCCGACGAAGAGATCCAGCCAGCCGTCGCGATCGATGTCGACGAACGCCGCCGACACGCTCCACGAGTGTTGATCCGTGCCGCTTGCCTTCGAAACGTCGGTGAATGTGCCGTCGCCGTTGTTGCGCAGTAGCTGGTTTGGCGCGTCGAACTTGGTGAGATAGAGATCGACCCACCCGTCGTTGTTGAAATCGCCGGTCGCGACGCCCATGCCATACCCACGCGCGTCGATGCCGCTGGCTGTGGTGACGTCGGTGAAGTGCAGCGTGCGCGTGCCGTCAGGGCGGATGGCCAGGTCGTTGCGATACAGGCGGTCGTTGGACTGACGGCGGTCGAAGCCGCCGCTCTGCACCAGGTAGATGTCGAGATCGCCGTCGTTGTCGTAGTCGAACAGCGCCACACCCGAGCCGAGAATCTCCGGCATGTAGAACTGACCCGACATGCCGTTGACGTGCACAAAGTCGATGCCGGACTCGGCCGCGCGATCGACGAACCACTCCGGCTGCGCCGTCGTCGACGGACTCGCGGCACTCGACGCATGTCCGCCCGAGCCGCATCCGGCGACGAGCACGAGGAGTCCGACTCCGGCCGCCTTGCGCACACACATCCGGGACAAAGTGTACTTCTTCGATCGGGGGAGGCGGAGGCGACGGAGAACGCAGACCGCCGAGCAGCTGAATCAGATCACATCAAGCATTCTGTCGGCCGCCATCCACATTCACAGGGCGTTGGGACCCGGATTGTTCGAAAGGGCATATCTCACGTGTCTCACGCGTGATCTCGTCGATACCCATCTTCGGATCGAAGTTCAGAAGGCAATCCCACTCGTCTATCGAGACGTGAGAATCGAATGTGCCTATCGTGCCGACCTGGTAGTCGAAGAAGGCGTATTGGTTGGGCTGCTCTTGAACTTCAGCGCGGCGACGATGAAAGCCGGCATCAAACGCATCGTCAACAACTTTCCTGAAACGTAAGAGCGCACAGCGCGGCTACGCGTCGCAGCCCTCTGCGGTCCTCTGCCACTAGGCGATCTCCGCGATTGGATTCCTCCGCGCCCCCTGCCTCCTCAGCGCGCTATTTCCGGGAGAGCTCGATCGCGTTGAGCACCGTCCTCGTCATGCGCGACACGTGATACGACACGAGCACCGAGCATACGCCGACGAACGCCATCTCCGCGGCGGTCGTCACCAGCTGCAGCTTCCATCGCCCGTCATCGTCTACGCGGGCATGGGCCAGCAGCGATCCAAACGTAAAGAGGATCGCAATGAAGACAAAGACGATGGTCGTCAGGACGAAGCGCTTCGAGAGATCGACGCGCTTGAGTGCAAACTCGATGTGTTCAGGTTCGTGTGCCATCGCGCAATTCCTTTCGCAAAGTCTTGAGGCCAAACGCGAGCCTCGACTTCACCGTGCCAAGGGGTATCTCCAGCACCGCCGCGACGTGCGCGAGCGGCATCTCTTCTCGAAAATGCAGGACGAGCACCGCACGGCTCGCCGGAGTCAACGCCGGGCTGTCGAGCAGTTGAAGGATGGTGTCGTCGGGTGCCGTGATCTCCGGTGCGGCAAGCTCGTCGAGCCACGTGTGGTTGACCGTTGCGTCCAGCCAGCGCTTCCGCTTCTTCAGATACCGGAACGCCGCACGGCTGGCGATGCGGAACGCCCAGGCACGAAACAGTTCGGGCTGCTCGAGCCAATAGAGCTTCCGCGACACGATGACCAGCACGTCCTGCAGGACATCGTCGGCGTCATCGGCCCCAGTCAGGCCGCCAACGTAGCGGCGCAAGGCCGGCTGGACGCTGCGCAGCAGCAGCTCGAGCGCCTCGCGATCCTGGCATTGCGCCCGCAAAACCCACTGCGCTTCCTGGATTGACGTTGCCAATGCTCTCTAAGAGACAAGGATCCACGAAAGGGTTCGATCGGCTACACTCTGCGAGCCCTTACGAGCCTAGGGGTGACCAACCGACAGGAGCGATTATGAAGAGACTGTCTGGGATCTGCATTATCACCGCCTCAGTGGGATTTGCTGGAATCGCCTGTACGAGTTCGGCGCCGTCAGCCCCAGTCAGCACAGCCGCTCCCGCGGCGGCAGCCACCGACGCCGACAAGCAGTGGACGATGCCGAACAAGAACCCGTCGGCGACTCGCTACAGCGCGGTGAGTGAGATCAACACCGAGAACGTCAAAAACCTGAAAGTCGCGTGGTCGTTCTCGACAGGCGTCCTCCGCGGACACGAGGGCGAGCCGCTCGTCGTCGGCACCACGATGTATCTCGCGACGCCGTTTCCCAACATCGTCTATGCGCTCGACTTGAGCAAAGAGGGCGCGCCCATCAAGTGGAAGTACCAGCCGAAGCAGGATGCGGCGGTGATTCCCATCGCCTGCTGCGACACGGTCAACCGAGGCGTGACGTACGCCAACGGCAAGATCTTCCTCAATCAGCTCGACACGAACACCGTCGCGCTCGACGCCGAGACCGGGAAAGAGCTGTGGAAGGTCAAGCAGGGCGACTACAAGCAGGGCCAGACAGTCACCTCGGCGCCGATGGTTGTCAAGGACAAGGTCATCTCGGGCATCTCCGGCGGCGAGTTCGGCGTCCGCGGCTTCGTCACGGCGAACGACATCAACACCGGCAAACAGATCTGGCGGATGTACAGCACGGGACCGGAGGCCGAGGTCGGGTTCGCGGGGTCGGTGGAAACCTGGAAGGGTGAGGAGTGGAAGCGCGGCGGCGGCACGACGTGGGGCTGGTACAGCTACGACCCCGAGCTCGATCTCATGTACTACGGCACTGGCAACCCCGGCTCGTGGAATCCCGATCAGCGTCCCGGCGACAACAAGTATTCGATGACGATCTTCGCCCGCAATCCCGACACCGGGAAAGCGGCGTGGGCGTATCAGAAGACGCCGCACGATGCGTGGGATTACGACGGCATCAACGAGAACGTGCTGGTCGACGTGAACGTCAACGGCCAGATGCGCAAGGTGCTCGTCAATTTCGATCGCAACGGCTTCTCGTACATGCTCGATCGCAAGACCGGCGAGCTGCTCCAGGCCAACCCGTTCGTTCACGTCAACTGGGCCAAGGGCGTGGACCTCAAGACCGGCAAGCCGATCGAAGATCCCGAGAAGCGCACGTCGGCGACGAAGAACACCAAGGACATCTGTCCGTCGGCGATGGGCGGCAAGAACCAGCAGCCGGTGTCGTACTCACCGCGAACCGGGTTCTTCTACGTGCCCACCAACAATCTCTGCATGGACTACGAGGGCGTCCAGGTGAAATATCAGGCCGGCCAGCCCTACGTCGGGGCCATCGTCGTCAGCAAGCCGGGTCCAGGTGGCAATCGCGGTGAGTTCATCGCGTGGGATCCGTCCGCCGGCAAGAAGGTCTGGGGGATCAAGGAGCAGCTGTCAGCGTGGGGCGGCGCGCTCTCGACCGCGGGCGACGTCGTCTTCTACGGAACGATGGAAGGCTGGCTGAAGGCCGTCAATGCCAAGACCGGAGACGTGCTCTGGAAGTTCAAGACGCCGTCCGGGATCATCGGCAACCCGATGACCTACGTCGGCCCTGATGGTAAGCAGTACGTCGCGGTGCTCTCCGGCATCGGCGGATGGTCGGGCATCGGCGTCGCGGCGGACATGAGCCTCGAGGATCCGACGGCGGGCCTGGGCGCCATCGGCGCGTTCAAGGACCTCGCGGCCTTCAGCAATCAGGGCGGCGTGCTGACGGTCTTCTCGCTGCCGTGAAGATTCTCGTGAGGCGGGTCTACAGAACAAGACCCGCCCTACAGCTGTTGGTGTGCATCACGCTCGCCTGCCCGGAGATCGTCTTCGGGCAGGCCAAACCGCTGCGCGTGTGCTCGGATCCGGAAAACATGCCGTTCTCGAATCAGAAGCTCGAAGGGTTCGAGAACCGGATCGCCTCGCTCATCGCGAAGGACATGGGCACGACCGTCAGCTACATCTGGTGGGGACAACGTCGAGGGTTCATCAGGAACACGATGAACGCGACGCTGCAGGAAGGGCGGTGTGATGTCGTCATCGGTGTGCCTGAAGGCTATGACCTCGTCAGCACGACGCCACCCTACTATCGATCCACGTATGTCTTCGTCTATCCCAAGGGCAAAGGCCTCGCGGTGAAATCGCTCGACGATCCCGCGCTGAAGAAGCTGAAGATCGGCGTGCACCTGCTCGGCGACGACTACACCAATCCGCCGCCGGTCCACGAATTATCCAAGCGCGGTGTCGTGGACAATGTCGTCGGCTTCAGTACCTTCTATTCCGCCGAGAATCCACCGAGCGCGATCATCGATGCCGTCGCGAGCGGCAAGATCAACCTCGCGATCGTGTGGGGGCCGATTGCCGGATACTACGCCGCTCGCCAACGCGTTCCGCTGGAACTGGTACCTGTTCCGTCAGCACCGGGCGATCTGCCATTCGCTTTCAACATCTCGATGGGCGTCAAGAAGGGCGACGAGGCACTCAAGGCGCGCATCGAGAACGTGCGCCGGCAGCGAAGCGCCGAGATCACGGCGATCCTGAAGGAGTATGGCGTGCCATTGATGGACGCCGGACGGACTCACGCGAAATGACTGACTGTCGGCTCTTGAGTGTTGGCGGACTCCTGTTCGCAGTGACCCTTCTCGGCGTGCTGTCCAATACTGATCCGCCTGGAACCGCACCGCTTGCCGCGCAGACGACTGATACGTACAAGAGCGTGTATGACGGCTGGAAGTGGTGGCACGTGTACTGTTACCGCTGCCACGGCGTCGATGCTGTCGGCACGACCAATGCGCCGAACCTGACCGATCCCAACCATAAGCTTTCGTCAGGCGAGTTCCTGAAGACCGTGATGAACGGGATCCCGGACAAGGGCATGCAGGCCTGGGACAAGCTGCTCGACAAGAAGCAGGTCTCAGAGATCCATCTCTACGTTCGCGCACGGAGCGACAAGGTGTTACCGCCAGGACGGCCGGACGAAATCGGTCCGAACGGCAAACCATGGGCACCACCCGCCGGCTGGCCCAGAAAAAACTAGTGGAGCGTCTCTCGAGGGGGATTCTCTTTTAGGATCGCCGTCACCTTCCCGTGCGCGACGACGACGTCCGGCACTTCCTGCAGCGCGGTGAGATAGCGCTGGGCGTACGGTCTCTCGGTCTGGTCCGGCGCGACGAGGCGGCGCGCCTGGATGATGATCGCGTCCACGTCCACCGTCGTGTCCGGGGCTTCTTCGTCGAGGGCCTGATCGATGCGAACGATCACCTCCGAGATGGGACGCAGCCACGCGAACTGCGGGGCGGTCATGATGATCTGCAGCAACTCGCCCGCGCCCATCTTTCGACCGTGCTCGCGCTCGTAGGTCTTGCGCTCCCATTCGAGCAGCGTCTTGTGCAACGGCAGCAGGGCGCGGCGCAGGTCGGTCAGCAGCCGGCGCTCCGAGGGTTTCATGATGCCTTCCACCGAATGAGCGTCACTCCCAGCAACAGGAGTGCGACACCGGTCACCCGCAGCGTCGTGAGACGAATGACCGTGCCACCAAACAGTCCATAGTGATCGACGACCAGCGCGGCGGTCAGCTGGCCGACGATGACCGAGGCGAGCGTCAGTGTCGCGCCAAGCCTCGCCGTCAGCAGGATCACGACGACGATAAACGTGGCGCCGAACGCGCCGCCCGTCCAGATCCACCACGGCGCGCCACCGAGGTCGACAGTCACTGGGGCCGGCCGCTGCGTCGCCGCGGCCACGAGTAATAGCAGCAACAACCCGACGACGAACTGGGCGGCAGCCGCCCAGATCGGCCCGCCCAGCAGAAATCCGAGCCGTGTGTTGATGACCGACTGCGCGGCGACGCCCGCGCCCGTGACAAACGCGAGCAGCAGATAGAAGTTGTTCACCGGCGCTCCGAAAAATGGAGCCTGGGCACATCCAGGTTCCATGTTCCGGGAAGATACCTCACTCGAGCGAACTGGAGGAATCGAGCCGGGTGACGGTGCCTTCCAGCATCTGGCGCGGCATTCGCAGGACGTGGGCGCACTGGAGACATTTCAACGCCACGTAGCTCTGTCGCACGACAGGCTGTGGCAGAAGCAGCGCCGAGGTGGCGCCGCACTTGGGACAACGATACGCGCCGTCAGGATCGTTCGACATCGATCTTTATTACCCGGAGCCCATGCTCCTTATTCCTGTTTCGCGTAAGCGCGGCTGATGCCAGCGCGGCAGGCAAGAGACCTTGGACAGGCTGAGAGCACGCCGTGAAAACACGGGATTTTGCGCCATTTTTGCGTGACCCCCGGATGAGACCGTAGCCGGGGGAGGGCCCGGCGGATCGGCCGCGAATCGCCATTTTCCCATGGCGACACGCTGCACGCCATCCCGGGTTCGCTGGGATACGTTCGGCCCTATACTTTTGGAACAACGTCGAGCGGGCCTTTCCGGCCCATCGACGGCTTGCATTGGTGTGTGGAGGCGTCGGTCATGAGAACGAGCCTGATTGCTGTCGTGGGTTCCCTGCTGTTGGCGTCGGCCGCATCCGCCGCAGACGCGCCCACGTTCTATAAGGACGTGCTGCCCATCCTGCAGGCGAATTGTCAGACCTGCCATCGGCCCGGTGAAGTGGCGCCGATGTCGCTCCTCACCTACGAGCAGGCACGGCCATGGGCGCGCGCGATCAAGAACGCCGTCGTCTCGAAGCAGATGCCGCCGTGGTTTGCCGATCCAGGCTACGCCCATCTCTCGAACGAGCGTCGGCTCGTCGAGCGTGAGATCAACACGCTCGCGGCGTGGGCCGACAACGGCGCACCGGCCGGCGATCCGACAACGGCACCGCCCGCGCTGAAGTTCGCGAGCGGCTGGAACATCACGCCCGACATCATCATCGAGATGCCGAAGCCGTTCGAGATCCCTGCTCGCGGCACGGTGAACTACAAGTACATCGTCGTGAAAGGCGTGTTCACGGAGGATATCTGGGTGTCCGCGGCCGAAATGCGGCCCGGTGATCCCACGGTACTGCACCACGGCAAGGTGTGGGTGCGGCCGCCCGGATCGAAGTGGATGGAGAACGCGGTCCCCGGGGAGGCGTACGAAGCCGAGACCAACCGCGACATCCTGGGCAAGAACGCGATCGAGGAAGGCAATGACATCATCGGCAAGTTCAATCCCGGCCTGGGGGCACAGCACTTCGACATCAATGGTGCGGCGAAGTTCGTCCCGAAGGGATCGGACCTCGTGTTCGAGTTGCATTACACGACGTCAGGCAAGCCAAGCGCCGACGTCTCCAAGCTCGGGCTCGTGCTGGCGAAGGAACCGCCGCAGACGCGCTACTTCTTCCACGCCGGACCGACGGCGCTGAATCTCGCGATTCCACCTGGCGACGGCAAAGCGGAAGTCGTCAGCGAGATCACCTTCGGCGAGAACGCGCGTCTCGTCTATGCGCAGCCGCACATGCATCTCCGCGGCAGAGACTTCGAACTGCGCGTCGTCAGCCCCACGGGTCAGGCGACGACCGTGCTGAAGGGCAACTGGAACTTCGAGTGGCAGATGGGCTATCAGTTCGCCGAGCCGATCGCCATGCCGAAGGGTGCGAAGCTGCAGTTGGTGAGCCACTTCGACAACTCGACGGCCAATCGCTTCAATCCAGACGCGACGAAGAAGGTCGTGTGGGGTCCGCAGAACTGGGATGAGATGAGCAACTGCTTCATCGGCGTGCTGTTCGATCGCAGCATCGCGCCGGAGAAGGTGTTCCTGCGCTCGGGTCCGAGCTTGCTGCCGCGCGGCGAAGCAGGCCCGACGCTCGAGGCGCTCAATCTCGTCGATCCGAAGGCCGTCGCACCCGCGACCAATGGCAATGTCAACGCGAACGTCGCACCGGCTGGCAATGGCGGGCCCGGGGACTTCGATCAGAAATAGCTTCTGCCTGTTTCCCACGGCGATCGGCTCGTGCGCGATCGCCTGGTCGGATCGGGGAGTCACTTCAGTGTGGCTCCCCGAAAAAACCGATCCTCAGACGCGAGCCCGCGTCGCCCGTCGCTTCCCGCACATCATTGAGTCTGCTCCGCCACCGTTCGTCTCACACGCGATCGACGGCATCGTCGCGCTGCTCGAGGGTGAAGCGCGCGATCTCACCGACATCCCGCTCGATTTCGACGACGCCGTGCCGGAGTTCCATCGCCGC
>Ga0207651_10001740_pt1 | contig 10084 bp, 8 predicted proteins | sample KBSM23metaG_FD_184328 | JGI IMG/M metagenome (GOLD analysis project Ga0207651, IMG submission 184328) | Miscanthus rhizosphere microbial communities from Kellogg Biological Station, Michigan, USA - KBS M2-3 metaG (SPAdes) (version 2) | ecosystem: Host-associated > Plants > Roots > Rhizosphere >... | reverse complement strand
GCGCTGGTGATCATCGGCCGCGAGATCGCGATCTCGTCGCTGCGCGAATGGATGGCCCAGATCGGTGCATCCAAGAGCGTGGCCGTGCACATGCTCGGCAAGTGGAAGACCACGATGCAGATGGTCGCGATCCCGTTCCTGCTGTTCGACGGCGTGCTGTTCGGGCTGGTCGACACCCACCTGTGGGGAACGTGGCTGCTCGTCATTGCGGCCGTGCTGACCATCTGGTCGATGGTCTATTACTTGCAGAAGGCCATCCCGGAAATCCGCGCCAAGGCCAAGTAGGGAATCCTTCCGGATCAGGGTTTGCGCTGACGGTCGCGCCGTCCCGCGGGCAAGCCTGTGTAACGAATGCCAATACAATCCGCTGCTCCCTTGACACTGTCAGGGCACAAGGTCTGTAATCATCCATGGCCGTCGAGGCCACGTTTTTTTCGGTCCGGCGCCAGGTTTGCGGCGGTTCGCCGCGGTCGCCCTGGACCGACTCCATCAAACAATCGCCAGCGTATTTCCGAGAGGGGGTTCCTTCGTGAACAAGTCTGAATTGATCGAACACATCGCCCGCCAGGCCGACATCTCCAAGGCCGCGGCAACCCGCGCGCTGGAAGCGGTCATCGGCGGCGTGAAGACCACCCTGAAGAAGGGTGGCAGCGTGTCGATCGTCGGGTTCGGCACCTTCGCCGTGACCAAGCGCGCCGCACGCGTCGGCCGCAATCCGCGCACCAACGAACCCATCAAGATCAAGTCGGCCAAGGTGCCGAAGTTCCGTCCGGGCAAGGGCCTGAAGGACGCGGTCAACTAGGAAGCTGCGAACGAGCCCGGCAGGCCGTCCGCGCTCCGGACGGCCGCTTGCACCAGGGTTCCAGCGGGTGCTTAGCTCAGTTGGTAGAGCAGCGCCCTTACACGGCGTAGGTCGGCGGTTCGAGCCCGTCAGCACCCACCACCACTCGATCGATTCTTCCGGTCCGATCGAACCAGGCGAACTCCCGCATTCGAGTTCGCCTTTGTCGTTTTTGCCAGCGCGGCTTGTCCCAGTGCCGCGGCCAGTGTCCCAAGAGGTTTTCATGTTTGATTTCGTCCGGTCGCACAATCGCGTCCTGCAGGTGGTCCTCGGCATCGTGATCATCCCGACCTTCGGCTTCGTCGGTCTCCAGAGCTACCTGCAGTCCAACGAATCGGGCGTGCCGGTCGCCTCGGTCGACGGCCGCGACATCACGCACTCCGAATGGGACGCCCAGCGCCGGCAGGACATCGAGCGGATCCGCTCGCGCAACCCGCAGGTCGACCTGAAGCTGCTCGACACCCCCGAGGCCCAGCGGCGCTCGCTCGACGAGATCGTGCGCGACCGCGTGCTGCAGGCGACGGTGGCGCACGAGAACCTGTCGGTCAGCGACGAGCGCATCGTCCACGAGTACCAGAACAACCCCGAATTCGAGCAGCTGCGCGCCATGCCCAAGGCCACGCGCGACGCCGTGCTGGCGCAGCAGGGCCTCAGCGGCAACGCGCTGTTCGACAACATCGGCCGCAGCCTCGCGCGCGCGCAGGCCCAGCAGGGCGTCGCGGCCAGCGGCTTCCTGCCCGCGTCGGCGCTGAAGGCGAGCACCGACGCCTGGTTCGACCAGCGCGACATCCAGTGGCAGCGCTTCGACACCAAGGACTACGCGGCCGCGATCCAGCCCACCGACGCCCAGGTCGAGGCGTACTACAAGGCCCACACGGCCGACTTCGTCGCTCCCGAGCAGGCCAGGATCGAGTACCTGGTGCTGGACGCTCCCGCGCTGCAGTCGCAGGTCAAGGCCGACCCGACGCTGGTGCAGGGCTACTACGACGCCAACAAGAGCCGCTACACCACGCCGGAGGAGCGCAGCGCCAGCTACATCCTCGCCAAGGTCGCTCCCAACGCGACGCCCGCCGACGTGGCCAAGGCCAAGGCGCTGGCCGAGACCGAGCTGGCCGAGGTGCGCAAGAATCCGGCGGCCTTCGCCGAGATCGCCAAGAAGATCCCGCAGGACGGCGGCCCGCTCGAAGGCGGCGACCTCGACTTCATGCGCAAGGGCGCGCTGGGCACGCCCGCGCTGGACGACGCGCTGTTCTCGATGAAGCCCGACCAGATCAGCGACGTCATCCGCATCGATGGCGGCTTCCAGATCGTCAAGCTGACCGGCGTGCGCGGCGGTGCGGTCAAGCCGTTCGACGAGGTCAAGCCGCAGATCGAGGACCAGCTCAAGGCGCAGGAGGCGCAGAAGCTGTTCTCCACCGACGCCGAGAAGTTCAAGGACACCGTCTACGAACAGGCCGACAGCCTCGACGCCGCCGCCAAGGCCTTCCAGCTGACCAAGCAGACCGCCACGGTCACGCGCCAGCCGGCGCCGGGCGCGACGGGCCCGCTCGCCTCGCCCAAGCTGCTCGCGGCCGTGTTCGGCAGCGATGCCATCAAGAACAAGCACAACACCGAGGCCGTCGAGTCCGGCCCGAACCAGCTCGCGGCGGCGCACGTCATCGAGTACACGCCGCAGCACACGCGCCCGCTGGCCGAGGTGCACGACCAGGTCGTCGCGGCCGTGCGCAACGCGCAGGCCGTGGCCAACGCACGCAAGGACGGCGAGGCCCGCGTGGCCGACGCGAAGAAGGACCCCGCGCTGGCCCTGCCGCAGACCGCGACCGTCGGCCGCCTGGACCGCAGGGGCGCCGTGCCGCCTGCGGTCGTCGAGGCCGCGCTGAAGGCCGACCTGTCCAAGGGCCCGGCGGTCGTCGGCCTGGCGCTGCCGGACGGCAGCTACGCCGCGATCCGCATCCTGAAGTCCACGCCGCGTCCGGCCGACCCGAACGAGTCCGCGCAATTCAAGAACGCGTTCACCGATGCCTACGAAGAGGCCGAGGCCCAGGCCGTCTACGACTCGCTCAAGACGCGCTTCAAGGTCAAGTACCACGACGACCGCATCGCGAAGTTCACGTCGCAAGCCGCATCGGCCGCCAACTGAAAAAAACGCGCTATAATCTTTGGCTCCGGTGGTGGCTATAGCTCAGTTGGTAGAGTCCCAGATTGTGATTCTGGTTGTCGTGGGTTCGAGTCCCATTAGCCACCCCACCAAACACTCGTGATACGCGCAAGGCCTTGATTCCCATAGGGATCAGGGCCTTTTTGCTGTCCGCCGCGCATCGTCTCGCCACGCGGGCCGTCCTGGATCGGCGGCCCCGTTGGCTCGCTCAGAGCGACTTGGAGATGCCGAAGAAGAAGCCTCGACGCGGCCCGAACTGCGGTGCGCCCACGCCGACGCCCGTCCCGTTGCGGATCTCGTATTCGCGGTCGAACGCGTTGACGACATCCACGCGCAACGTCACGTCGCCTGCGCTGCCCAACTGGAACTTGTGGCTCGCGGCGAGGTTGACCTGCGTGTAGGTCGGCAGATGCGCACCGTTCGGGATGCTGGTGCCATCCGCAAGCGTCTCGTCCGCGCGCAGTCCCGAGCCCAGGATCAGGTCGGCGCTGTAGCGCGTTCCTTGCAGCAGGTACGACGCGCCGGCCGAGCCGGTGATGCGTTGCTCGTGATCCAGGTGGATGTAGTGGTGCGCGATGTAGGCGAGATCGTCGGCTCCGAAATTGAACTGCGCCGAGTTGATGTCCTGCCCGCGCGCGCCCTGGAACGCCACGTTGCCGTAGACCGAGAGGTCGTGATGGACGTAGTTCAACTTCAGCTCGGCGCCGTACTGCTTGCCGTGGGCGTAGTTGAACGGCGTCAGGATGATCGGCGCGCCGAACTGGCCTTCGTCGATCAACTCCTTCGAGCGCTTGTAGTACGCGTCGAGTCCCGCGGTGAAGCCGGGCACGATCGTCTGGTCGATGCCGAAGTCGAAATAGTTCGCGCGCTCGGCCTTGGGCGTGTCGGCCTGGGTGACCTCGGGGGCCGCCGTCGTGTTGGCGAACTTGGCGACGTCCTCGCTGCCCACGAGCTCGAACGGCGGCGGCGAGAAGTAGCGTGAATAGCCGCCATGGACGGTGGTCGACGAAGTCGCCTTCCACACCATGTTGACGCGCGGGCTCAGCTGATGGCCCTTCGTGTAGGCCTCGAGGTTGTCGAAGCGCGCACCATAGTTCAGCGTCAGGCCGGGCCGCAGGGTCCACTCGTCCTGCAGGTACAGGCCCTCCATCAACTCGACCTTGCTGCCGTTGTCGACGATGGACTCCGGCGCCGTGCCGGGGTTGCCTGCGTCGTCGGTGGGCAGCACCTGGGAAGTGGTGCGGCTCAGCGACAGGTCGCGCTGGATGAAGACGCCGCCACGAATCGTGTGGGCCGCGTCGAGCTTGTAGGCGGCGTCGGATTGCAGCGCGACGGCCGTGTTGCGCTTGTACGCATCCTGCGAGATGCCGTTGTACAGAAGATCACCGAGCGGGTCGGGCGTGAACGTCAGGCTCGAGTAGCGGCCGATGACGGAGGTCTGCCAGTCGAGCTTGCCTTGCGAGTGCTGGAAGCTCAGGAAGCCGAAGTGGGTGATCTCGCGCTGGTTCTCGTCGAGGGCCTCGCTGGGATAGGTCGTCTGTCCGTTCACGTCCAGGCCCAGCGAGGGCTGCAGGCCGCGCTGGTTCGGGATCTGGAACTTGCCCACGGAGGTTCCTGCGCCGGCCGCGACGCGGTTCTCCGAGTCAAGGACGTCCTCCACGTAGCCGAAGGCATGGTGCTGGTGGGTGTGGTCGTGCAGGGGCGTCGAGCTGCCGTCCGGCGATTCGATGCCCAGGCCGTTCGCGAGCGAGTCGGCCGAGACGAAGTAGTGGATGTCGCCGGTGCCCCCTGCGTAGCTGATGCTGGGCTGGACGGTGCCGTGGCTGCCGCCGTAGATCGAGATCGCGCCGCCCGGCTCGACGGCGTCGCTCTTGGTCTTGACGTCGATGATGCCGGCCGTGCGCAAGCCGTATTCGGCAGGCAGCGCACCGGTGACGAGCGTGACCGATTCGACCAGGCGCGGGTCGAGCGACTGCCCGAACACGCTGATGCCCTCGGGCAGGATCAGGCCGTTGATCCGGTACTGCAGGCCGTTGTGCTCGCCGCGAACGTGGAACTGGCCGAACGAGTCCTGGGCCACTTCGGGAGCTTGCAGCAGCACCTGGTTCAGTTGCACGTTGTCGCCGCCCGGCATGGCGTTGATCGCCTGCGAGTCGAGCGTGTAGATCGAGGCACCGGTCTGGGTCTGGATGCCCGTGCGCGCGTCGTTGAGGCGCTTGACGCGCGCGGTGACCTCGACTTGCTGCACGGCGCCGCCGGTTTGCGCCGTGACGGCGGAGGCTGCAGCGTCCGGGGCTGACGGAGCCGCGGCGGTGGATTGTGCGAACGCATGGGTGGAGGACAGGGCGGCAAGGGCTGCGACAGCCATCGCCATGCCGCTGAGTGCGGGCTTGAACATTGGAAAACTCTCTCTCTCTCTGATTGCCGAAAGGCATTGCGGTTCGTCGCCGGCATCGCCAGCGACGGAGTCATGTAGGTCGTTGCAATCAGGAAAGCTCGGGCGGATCGCGCGCTCGCGCCTGCGGGATATCGGCCGGACGGCGCGCAAACGGCGAATCCACGGGCCAGTGGAACGCCAGCGACAACAGCAGGGGCGGCACCGTTGCGCTCGTCACGACGCCGACGATGTGCGCGAAGGCGAGGCACGCCGAACAGGTCATGCCGGTCGGATGGGCGTCCGTGCCGTTGACCGTCGCACCGGCCTCAGGGAACTCATGCCTCAGCGCATGCAGCAGCGCGCCCTGCTGGCTGAAGACCAGGCAGAACACGAGCAGCAACGCGGACAGGCGGCGGCGCATGTCGAGCGGGCGCTGGGGCGTCAATTGGCTCCGGCCGTTGCGGCCTGCGTCCACCAGGCGTTGGCGCCCTCGTCCCGGGTGAACCGCGGCTGACGCAGGAACTGGCCGACGTCGATGAACCGCGCCAGGCGAGGCGCAGGGCACGCGAGCGCAAGCCGCTCGCGGGAAATCGTGATCATGGAAAAGTTCCTCTGACTCGGAAAGACGGCATGACGCCTCGAGCCTCACGGCGACGAGACGCAGCGATTCAACGTGTCAGACGAACAGCGGTGGCCCGCGGCTGCGAAGCGTGGGTGTCGTCGCTTCCGCGACGCTGCACGCAGCCTCGGAGAGGAAGTGGTAGCTGAGCCCTTCATGGCTCGGCAGGGCGGGGAGATCAATTTGCGCCAGGCCGGCGGCTTGGGCGAACGCCAGGCAATCCCGGCAGAAGTCCGTGTCGACGCCGGCGGCTTCCGCCTTCACCTCGACCGACTTCGAAGGCGCGTGCCAGTGGCTCAATTCATGCAGCAGCGCGCCTTGCTGCGTGAACAGCAAGGTAAGCAGCAACAGCACTGACAGTGTCAGTCTGCGGATGAAAGAGGGGCTTGTGGCCATGCGTCCAGGAAAGCGCACCGATCAAGTCGACCGATGTCGCTTTCGAACCGGATTATGCTGCGTTTGAGGCGGCGCCGGCCTCTCCTGGTCGTCGCAGGCGACCGCTACGAGTCGCCACGAAGCGTGCTCAATTCTTGAACGCGTCGGGGCCGCCCGGCGAGCCGGCTTGATCTGCGAGCTCTCGAATCAGGTCTATGAACACGCGCAGCCCCGCGGGCATGTGCCGACCCGCCGGGTAGTACAGGGCCAGCCCCGGGAAGGGCGGTGTCCATTCCTGCAGCACGCGCACGAGGCGGCCGGCCGCGATGTCGTCGGCCACATACCACTCGGCCAGGTGCGCCAGCCCCATGCCGGCCCGCGCCGCGTCGAGCATGAGGAGCGGGGCGTCGAGGACGAGGTTGCCGGGGACGTCGACGTGCAAGGTCTCGCCTCGCCGTGCGAACTCCCATCGGTACGGCGCGCCGTTGGGCAGGCGGGCCCGGATGCATTGGTGCCGCGCCAGGTCCGACGGTGATTTCGGCTTCGGGTGGCGCGTGAAGTACTCCGGCGTGGCCACCACGGCCATGCGCATGTCGTGGCCGATCGGCACGCGGATCATGTCGCGCGGCACCAGTTCGCTCGGCCGCAGGCCCGCGTCGTAGCCCTCGGCCACGATGTCGATCATGCGGCCCTCGGTCACGATGTCGAGGGTCATGTCCGGGTACCGCCGCAGGTATTCCGTGACCAGGGGAGCGAACACCATGCGGGCCGCGCCGAGTGCGGCGTTGATCCGCAACGTGCCTGCCGGCCGTTGCCGCTGGCTCGTCGCCGCTTCGGTCGCGCTGCGGATCTCGGACAGGGCCGGCCCGACACGCGCGACGAACTGCTCGCCCGCCTCGGTCAGCGACACGCTGCGCGTGGTGCGATGGAACAGGCGCACGCCCATCCTCGCCTCCAGGCCCGCCACGGCGCTGCTCAAGGCCGACGTGGACATTCCCAGCTCGACGGCCGCCGGGCGGAAGCCGCGACGCCGGGCCACCGCCAGCACTGCCTCGAGCTCGACCAGGCCTGACTTGTGCATTGTCCTGATTTCAAGGATGTCTCATGGACATTTGTCCATCTTATCAAATCAAACGAAGGCGCCTAGATTCCACGCATCCCCCTTCGACGAACCCAACCCAGGAGCCTGCCATGCGCAACATCGACCACCTCTACATCGACGGCGCCTTCGTCAAGCCGCACGGCATCGAACGCTTCCCGCTGGTCAATCCGGCCACCGAGGAGGTCATCGGCCATGTCGTCCTGGCCGACAGGGAAGATGCCCGGCGGGCCATCGCGGCCGCCAGGAACGCCTTGCCTGCCTTCTCGCGCACCTCCAAGGCACAGCGCGTCGCGATGCTCGAGCGGCTGCATGCCGCGGTGCTCGCCCGAGCCGGGGAACTGCGGGACGCGACGATCGAGGAGTACGGCGGCCCGGTGTCGCGCGCCTCGTGGGTGTCCCGGTATGCCGCCCAGGCCTTCCTCGATGCGGCGCGCACGCTGGAGACCTACGAGTTCGAGCGACGCGTGGGCTCGGCCACCGTGGTCATGGAGCCCGTCGGCGTCTCCGTGCTGATCACGCCGTGGAACAGCAACGCCGGCTCTATCTGCAGCAAGCTCGCCATGGCGATCGCGGCCGGCTGCACGACCGTGATCAAGCCCAGCGAGATGAGCGCCATCCAAACCCAGATCGTGGCCGAGGCCTTTCACGAGGCGGATCTGCCCGCCGGCGTCGTCAACATCATCAACGGCCGCGGCGACGTCGTGGGCACGGAGCTGAGCACGAATCCCGACGTCGCCCGGATCTCGTTCACGGGCTCGACCGGCACCGGCAAGATCATCGCGCGCCAGGCGCTCGACACGATCAAGCGCGTCAGCCTGGCGCTCGGCGGCAAGTCGCCGACGATCCTGCTGGAGGACGCCGACTTCGAACAGGCCGTTCCGGCGGCGCTGAACATCGCCTTCCAGAACAACGGCCAGGCGTGCATCGCGGGCTCGCGGCTGCTCGTCCCGCACGGGCGCCTGGCGCAGGTCGTCGAACTGGCCAAGGCGGCGGTGGCGGCCATGAAGGTCGGCGACCCCGCCGACCCGGCAACGACCATCGGCCCCCTGGCCAACCGCACCCAGTTCGATCGCGTGCAGGGCTACATCGGCCGCGGCCTCAGGGAGGGCACGACGCTCGTGGCCGGCGGAGAAGGCCGTCCGCGTGGGTTCGACCGCGGCTACTTCGTGAAACCGACCGTGTTCGCCAACGTCAGCAACGACATGACCATCGCGCAGGAAGAGATCTTCGGCCCCGTGCTGTGCATCATCACGTATCGCGACGACGACGAAGCCGTCGCCATCGCCAACGACTCGGCCTTCGGCCTGCACGCCTACGTGTTCTCGTCCGACATGCCGCACGCGCAGGCCATCGCGCGCCGGCTCGAGGCCGGGCGGGTGGCGATCAACGGCATGCAGCACGACCCGCTGGCGCCGTTCGGAGGCTACAAGCAATCGGGCGTCGGTCGCGAGTTCGGCCCGTTCGGGTTGGAGTCGTTCCTCGAAGCCAAGACGATCATGGTTGCGTGATTGCCGCGCGGCGACGATCAGAACGAGTAACTGACCCCCGCCGACCCCGTCCAGCGCGGCGCCAGCTGGTAGCCCACGAGGTGGCTCGCCACCGGCAGCTGCACGAATGCGAAGGCCTGGACGTGGTCGGACAGCGTGCCGGTCAGGCCCGGGCTCAGGTAGACCATGGTGCCGGCGCTGTCCGGGTTGTCGGCGAGCGCGCCCTGGTCGGCGCTCTTGTGCGAGAGGTTGACCTGCAGTTGCGGCACCACCGCCGGGGTCGCCTGCCAGCGGGCGCCGAAGCTGACGAAGGTGGTGTTGCCGACGCGGAAGTCCTCGCCTGCGCGGTGCAGGCGGTTCGCGATCGCGGCCTGGAACTGGCCGTTGACGAAGGCGTCGACATTGGTGCTCACCGCCTGGTGGTAGTAGGCGCCGAGGATGACGTCCGTCGTGCCGGTGCCGGCCTGCAGGCTGGTGTCGAGGAGGTTGTCGGGGGAGTCGTTGGCCGACAGCGGGCCGCCCCTGAAGGTGGCCGGATGGCGGCCGACGACGCCGCTGCCGTCGGCGCTGGGGCCGCCGTAGTGGCCGGTGGGCAGCTTGATTCCCAGCTGCAGGCCCAGGTTGCGCTCCTCGAGCAGGCCCTGGTACGTGGCGACGAGGCGCAGGTCGCCGAAGCCCTTGACCTTGGCCGTGCTCAGCTGGTCCGGCGTCACCGGGTTCGTCGCGGAGGCGTAGGTGGAGTGGCCGCGGTTCACCCAGGGCAGCAACAGCCGGACGCCCCAGTCGTCATTGGGCGCCCAGCCGATGCCCAGCGTGGTGGTGCGGTTGACGGTGTCGTGCTCGACCTCCTGGTCGCCGCCGGCGTCGTTGATGGCGGCGACGTCCGCGGTGGAGACGGCCTTGCTGCCGCGGCGCAGCTGGCGCTGGTCGATGTCGTCGTATTGCAGGCTCAATGTCCAGCCCGGCTTGGTCGGGTAGCCGGTGGCGGCGTCGGTGGACAGCGAGCAGCCGCAGGTGGCGCAGGCGCCGGCGCTGCCCGCGGCCAGCGAGAGCAGGGCGGCCATCGCCGCCGAGGTCGTCGTGAGGGGATTCTTCGTCATGTCTGCATGCGTCGTGTGGCCGGCG
>Ga0207651_10001739_pt1 | contig 10084 bp, 17 predicted proteins | sample KBSM23metaG_FD_184328 | JGI IMG/M metagenome (GOLD analysis project Ga0207651, IMG submission 184328) | Miscanthus rhizosphere microbial communities from Kellogg Biological Station, Michigan, USA - KBS M2-3 metaG (SPAdes) (version 2) | ecosystem: Host-associated > Plants > Roots > Rhizosphere >... | reverse complement strand
GGCGCCGGCCTGATTGGTTGCGAATTCAGGGCCGAACACGGTGGCTGGATCAACCTCGGTGCGGTCGTCGGTGGGAGCAACCCGGTCGGGCGTAGTCACCTCTGGGCCGAACAGCGATGGATTGAGTGCCTCGCCCTGTTGCACGGTCGTGGGGCCGCCGAGCAAGCCGGGGCCCGCCTGCGGGCCGACATCGCCCTGATTGGGCATGCCGAACGCACCGCCGGGAGGCGCGCCGAAGTCGCCCGGAAAGCCGTTAATGCCGGGAGCCGCGGCGTAAACACCGGGGCCGCCGATCGAAGCGCCGTGTGCGCCCGGCCCGAAGCCGGTGCTGGTGCCAGAGCCGTAGGCACCATAATCACCCGTCATTGCACCGGGCGGGCCGACAGCGTTGCCAATCCCCATATTGCCCGCGGGGCCGGGGCCATAACCGAAGCCCATCCCGCTATCGGTGAAATTAACGCCCCCGGTGGGGTCCATGCCGAAGCTCGGGCCGGGGCCATAGTCAGCATATGGACTGCCGCTGTAATCGTAGCCGCTGGGGGCAAAGCCGCCCTCGGGGCCGCCGCCGCCGCTGTAGTAGCCGCCGCCGGTGTCGCTGCTGACAGGCCCGCTATCCCCGAAGAAACTCCCAGGCGAGCTACTGTCAAAGCTGGTCGGGCCGGCCTCGCTGCCGGTCCAACTATCGCCGCCGGTGCCTTGGAAACCAGTATCGCTACCGACGATATTGCCGCTGTCGTTGGTGCCGTAGAAACCCTCGCCGCCGAAGAAATCGCCGCCCGGGGCGGCGGCGGCATCGGCGGCTGCTGCGGCTGCGGCAGCGCCGCCATCGCTATCATCGTCGCTTTCAAAACTGCACAATGACCGCGGCTGGAATTCGGCCGACCAATGTTTCATTTTGTGGCCCTCAAATGCGGCGGCGGCTCGACCAGCCATTTGCATCGCTTGGTGAAGGTTTTTTCCCAGCCGTCGAGCACCCGCAGCCAGCCTTCGCGCCCGCCGCCGGTCAGCCGTGCGCACTTGTGCTCAAGCGCGAACCGTTCGACCTCGGGATGCATCGGTAGCAGCGCCTCAAGATCACCACCCTGCAGCCAGATGTTCAGGCTGCGATAGCCGATCGGGTGATGGTTAACCTCGGTAACGATGACAGCGTGCTCGGCCGGCCACAGCTTGGCGCGGCCTTCGGCTATCCGCCTCCAGACGTGTTCCTTGCCGTGGGTGCGCCCGAACGAGGCGAGCGAGGCATCCAGCCAGGGCCAGCATCTTTCAAATTGGTCGCGTTCATTCATACGTCTGCTTGCCGATCTGCGTTGGCGCCGCGGGCGCCTGCGTGACCTGACCGCCCCTCACCGTGTACTTGTGCTGGTCGCCGAACGGGTTCGGCTGCTTCACATAGATGTCGCAGTACCCGAACGGACTGATGGTGCCGTCCACGGCCTCGCAGCCGTCCGGCGCCTTACCGGGCACGCCCTCAAAATGCTCGCACAACCCGCAATTCTTGAGCGGCGTGCCGGCGCGGTAGTTGACCGCGCCCTGCGGCTGCTTGCCCTCGCCGGGCTCGGACGTTTCGCCCGGCTCGGTGGCGTCACCCGGCACCGTTTCTTCGGTCGAATAGGTGTCTGTCATGATTTGCCTCCACCCCAGCCGGCGCCGCCGGGCATGCCCATGCTGCCGAGCCACGCCCACGGACTGACCATGGCCATGCCCTGCTGCTGACCGGGCGGGCTCCCCGCAATCGCCTTGTCGTATTCGGGCCGCGTCATGCGGCCGAGGCCCATCATCATGTCGAGCATGCTGGGCGGCTTCTTGGGTTGATCGGCCGGCTGGCCATTGGGGTTGCTATCGTCGGGCCGCGCTTGCGGCTGCGGTAGCGGTTGCTCCCACCACTGCTTCGGCTGATTGGTGCGATCGAACGGGCTCGCCTGCGGCCCCATCATGTTCACGCCCATGCGGGTCATCTGCAGCATCCGCGGATCGTAGGGCATCGCCGCCTCCTAGTTACACTTTGGGTAGCCCGCCGCCCACAATTCGCGATCGTACATGGTCCAGAAGCCGTTGAGCGGCAGTTTTTGCCAACCGCCGTGGCTGTCGATCCAATCACGGATCGGCTCCGGGTAGGTCGAATAGAGAAACCGGGTTTCCAGCGGCATCCCCTCGCCTCTTTCCGCCGAGCGCACCTGATGGAACGCCATGTATCCACCCGGCGCAACGCAAAGAAGCTCTGGCCCGACATAAGCCAGCACGATGGTGCAGGCCGACTGGCACGGCCCGCGTATCTCCACCTTGCTTTGGGTGCGCCGATAGTCGGCAAACCGCAACGTATGCTCGTCTACTCGCCCGCCGCGGCCGAATTTGATGACAATGGTGCTGTCCATGGGGGGCATGACCAGCGGCCCCGGCTTGCCGGCACCGATGGGTGGCTTGGCAAGCTCTTTCAGGATCGGCACCTCCTGCCGCAGCGCCTCCGGCCATGTCTTGTAGTGCGTGCTCTCCTGCCCGAGTGCGGCGCCGGTCATGACCGTCATGACCGTCATGCCGAGAAGCGCGGCCTTCACGACGTGCCCTCGGCCTTGGCGATGGCGGCGCGGGCAACTTCGGATGTGGCTGCGCACCATCGTTTCATGGCGGGATCGCCGTCGAAACTGGCGCGCTCGTCACAGCAGCGGCTAATTTCAAGCAGCGCCGCCAGCAGATCGGGCGCGGCGGCGATCAGGCGGGCGTTGGCTTGCGTGCTGCCGTTGTCGGCGGGTGTGCAGACCAACGGCCCAGGGTAATCCTCCGATTGTAACTCCACGTCGTATCCACGGACCAACGTCCAAGGTCCGTCTTGTTCAATGGCCCACGGCCCCGGTGTGTGCTTGCTCATGTGATATCCTCCTGCGTTACTGGCAGGAGACATCCTGTCACAACTCGTGACCTCGTGTCAAGGCTCGTAAGGCCCCACAACCAATGCCCCCGGCTCATTGCCGGGGTTCATTTAAGGTTAAACAATTCCTTTAATTGACACCCGTCACACAACGTGTCGTCCTGTGCGAGCGGCAAAAACCACCTCCCGAGGATATCACATGAACAGACTACTACTCGCAGCCGTCCTGCTGGCGGGCACGGCCTTCATTGCACCAGCCAGCGCAGCTACCCTCACAGTCAGCGCACTACCCGATGATCAGGTGGTGCCACAGTCGGCATCGGCTCCCTGCATCATCTGCGCCACGACGCAGGCCCATAATCCCGTGGGCTTCGGCTACAACAACTTCAACAGCACAGGCAACGATGCGTCGTTCAACCTGTTCAGCTCGAACATCACCGGGGCGTTTGGCAACGATGATGACCTCACCGTCACGCCCTACACCGGCACGCAGCTTAAAAACTTCCTCACCAGTGTCGGCGACCTTAATTTAACCTTTGGCGTGGCCATCGATGTGAACAGCACATCAGCCAAATCAGAGGTGCTGACCCAGTTCCGGCTGATCGATCTCGATAAATCGGGCGACGGGCCGCTTGGCTCACTGGTTCTGTTCAGCCTGCTCAATCCGGTTCCCTTGCCGGACATCAGAAACGGCAACGGTAGCGCCGACTACCTGATCACAGGCTTTAACCTGTCCGGCCTCGCCAACCTCGGCGACCGCCTGCTGTTTCAAGCCACATGGTCAGGCGCGGTCGACGGCGGCGAGTCGTTCTACATTGTCCCGCTCGCGGCAGTGCCAATCCCGGCTGCGCTTCCGATGTTCGCAGCTGGTCTTGCCGGCCTCGGACTGCTGGCGGCTCGGCGTAAAAAGAAGCAGATTGACGTAGCAGCGGCATAACCAACACGGTCGCCGGGATTTACCTCCACGGCGATCGCTAGCGGCTCGGCGTCTTGCCGCAACTCGGCGTCGGGCCGCGCCTATGTCGGGGACATCATGAGCGGCGATGTGGTCGTGCTGTTCACTGCGTTAGCGGTGTTGTTCGTGGCCCTGGTCGCCGCCTGCGCCGTTGCCTACGGGTTTTGGCGCGGCGGCCTGTGAGCAAGCCGGGCAGCGATCGGTGCCGGCAATGCAGGTCCAGCCCTCGTCCTTGCCCAGCAACCGGATCGATTGCACTACCGCGGGCCGGTTGTCGCGATAGTACAGCGTGACCCGAAACCGCGCCGGGCAGTCGTCACAGGTTAACTGCACCTCGCCATGCGCGGGCGGCTGAACCCGATCGGCCGGCGCGATCCAGTGCCAATACGGCTTGGGCTTCGGCCCTGGTCGCTTGCGCTCCCGCTTCGGCTCCTCCACCGGACGGCGCCGGTGCCTGGCCTCCCATTCCGTATTTTCCCGCCTTTGCTCCGCAATTGCCGCCGTGCTGCGAGCGATCGGCCGGCGGTAACGCTCCGGCACCCACTCGTAGCCGTTGAACCCCTGCGGCATCACCGCCGTCAGCCCGCTGCGGGTATCCCAGCCATCGGGATGCATGCCGGCCTTGCCGGCGACAATCGCGCGGCACACCTCGCGGTCGCCCTCATCAGGCGCGTCGAAATCCTCGTCGAGACAATTCCAGACCGAAAAGAACGTGTAGACGTTGTGCGAAGCCATGCGTCATGCATAACACGTCGGCAGACTAGTCCACATCCTGTTACGTCGGAAGCCTGACACAGCATCCCACATTTTGTGACAAGCGCCGTGGAACCTGCTAGAGGGTATCTCGTTGACGACCCGGTGACGCCGGCCTGCCCCCTGCGTCACCCGTTCGAAAGTCGGTTGTCGGTCGCGTTGCCGCACCCTGTCCGGGCGGCTGATCGGCAAACGCCACCCGGGGGGTCACCGGGAGGCCCGTGCGAGTCGGGCCACTATCCTCCTCATGAACGCTACAAGCAATTGCGCGTTGTCCTCCCGACCGCGATCCCCGCGGTGGAGGATACACCCATGGCAACCATGCCAGGCGAAACCCAGCAAGAGAAACCCAAGGTCCAAGCCGACGACCAGAACCAAGGCAAGACCAAAGAGAGCACCAAGCACCAGTTCCCGACCGGCCATCAGTCACCGGGCACCCCGCCCGGCACCACCACCTACGAGACACCGGAGCCCAAGCGTAAGGCCGAGGGCGCCGGCGACCAGCCGGAGCCGAACGCCCATCCCAAGCGCGCGCCCGAGCATGAGCCCGGCTACGAGGCCAAGCACCGGAAGGAGGCGCAAGGCCAGAAGCAGCACGACGACGCCAACCGACGCTCGCAGGCCGACGACGGCAAGGCGCAGATCGATGCCCGCGACGACGAGGACACCCTGCACCGGCAGAAGGGCCAGCGCGCCCACACCGCGGCACGCAAGCACGAGGTTAAGCGCGGCTCGATTAAGGTTAAGGCCAAGGTTAAGGCCCCACGCAAGCACAAGTAACCAACCGGCGGCCCGGGGTACGGGAGAGCCGCCGGCGCTAGGCCGTGGCCAAGGCTAGAATTGATCATGGCCCCGGCTAGTCACGATCCCCAGGTTAAGCTGCAGATAGCGATAGCGCAGCAGCCACAGCAGGCGCGCGCGCACGCACGTAATCGCTCTGAAACCTGGCCCTCAATTCATCCGGGATGCGCTCGGGGTGCTCGCGGCACAGCGCGGCGAGCAGCAAACCGTCATCGGGCGGGCGGCCGTCGTAGTCGTGATCGTGGTTGGGGTAAACAGGCATCCGCAATCTCCCCATGTGGAACGAGCCGGCGGCCGGTATCGGGACCAAGGCCGCCGGCCGCTATCCCAGGCGCCAGCGCGAGGAGGTCGCACATTTCCTGGGCTAGACGATTTTAACGAACAAGCGGCCGACCGCGGTGCAGCCGCGAGGCATCGAAAGGAACGTAAGGGACATGCCGAGGACCGTTCCGGCCCTCCTTCACCATCCGGCTGGCGAACGCCCGCACAGTGCCACGCAGGCAGACGACATCGCCGCGCATGAATTCGAGGATGTCGTCGGGCGCCGCATTTCCCCAATCCAGCAACTCGCGTGCCTTAGCGCACGCATCATCGGGGATCGGTAAGCGCATTAGCTCGGACAAGGTTGGGATTGAGGTTTTTAACGTGCGGTGATTTGTTCCGCGTTGTCAATCCAAGACTTTCCGCCAGCGCGTCCAATCCACAGCGCAGCACCGGCAATGCCCAGGGCGGGCACGGCGTATCCCAGCAGCACACCCGGGCGATGGTCACGACGGCTTCCCGATCGGCGGCTTGGAGGGCGAATGTGGAACGGGTCCACAAGCGCCTGGCGAGGTCACAGGCGCAGTCTCGCCGCTCGATGGCTCCGGTACACCCGCCGCAGGGATTTCCGCGCCCATGACCGCGCTGCGGGCTCCTAGGGCCATCCAGCGTTCCCAGGTAGGCTCGCCACTGGGCGGCGTAGCGTTGACCGGCCAGGCATTGGAGCGCAGTGACCTGACCCCGTAGGGCCATCCGCCCGAGTTCGCTTTCGGCCTTTTGGTCAGCCGCACGATCTCCAAGGCCTTGGCGGTGTGGCTGCGTGGCCGCGACCGCGGCGGGGGAAACGACCGGCTCATGGCTCGGCCTCAAGTTTCCGTTGCGGTAGCGGTGGCCGGGCTTGCGCGGCCGGCCCTTGCGCCGCTTGCTCGCCATCCGCTGCCCTCATGGCGTCGTCATGAATTTTTCTCATGACGTCGATCTGATCGAACACGGTTTTTAGCTGATTTGCGTCGGGTTTACCGGAATGAGCATGAATATTTTTCATGGGCTTTTTCATTTGGGCGCGGGCCTCCTTTGGCTTACGGGCGGAAACCTCAAGGATTTCAACGTGGTTGAACTTATATATTCGAGTGCCTTGTGAGCCGGTAACGGTGTAGTCGGCCAATGCGTCGCGGATGACCTTTGCGTTACCGTTGCAGCGGCAGATTTCCTTGATGGTGGCGCCGGGGTAATTTTCCTTGGCCATGATGACGTAGGATTTCATCTGCCGGCCTGTTTCCAATGATCATCGGGGTGCGGTGGCAGATCAGGAATTGCATCCCATTGTTCCGGCGTGATGTGGAATTTAGCCATGACGACAGCGGGCGTTGGCTCTTGTTGCGCCTGGGCTTCCGCCGATCGACCTTGCAGCCAGGAGAGCCGGACCCAAACGCCTTTTCGCCGCTTGTCTTCCAAGCTGACGCCCGGCCGACCGCCCCGCCTGACCATGTCGGCGTATTGTGGGGCGAACGTCGGCACAAAGACGTTGTAAGGTTCATGCTCTCCGCTTTTGAACGCATCCCTAATTTCACACAGGATGCGCTCGGCTACCTTCTGCCGATGCTCCAGCGGCTCAGCCTTGTCTTCGGCCTCGACGCGATCGCGCAATTCCCACTGCTTGCGTAGTTGTTCGGCCCGATAGGATTGGTCGCGTTCGTTCTTAAGCAGCCGCTCGGCCTCGTCCTTGACCTCAGACACGGTTGGAAGCCACTTGAACTTACCGGCCACGCCATCCTTGGGATCGGTTAGCCGCGCACCGATGTCTGGCGGATACTTCGAAAGCAGATGGGCGATCGCCGTAACGTACACGTCAGGATCATTGGCCTGATCCGCCCGGAATGACCCTAAGATTAGTCTGGCGTGATGGCTCGCCAAATTCATCGCCTCCATCGAGCCGCGCGAAAAGCCGATCGAACGCCCCCCGGATGCTCTTGGGGTCATCTTTCGGTGCGGGTTGTCCTCGTCTTCCATTGCCGTTGCCCTCCTGTGCTGGTCCGGGTTGATCTTCCCATCGATCGTTATTGAGCCACGTTGCGCCGTTGGCCCAATGCCGATCGTCGGTCTTGTTGGCGTAGCGTTCCAAGCCCGCCATGATGGTTTCAAGGCTCGCGCGCTTTCGAGCCTTCGAAAATGCTTTCAATGCTGCTGGCTTGGCGACCTTGTGCGGGTAGGCGGGCCAAAATGTTTCCGCGAACTCGCGCGCTAGTGCCCCAATCTCTGATCTTTCTTTCTGAGAGACTGTAAGATTGTTAGTCGTAGTAGAAGGAAGAGAGACAGCGAGTGGAATTCCGGTGGAAAGTTTCCGACGCTTTCGCTCCCGATCCCACTGCCTGCGTCGTTCGGCGGTCTGATCCGCTACCGGTTGTGCCAACTCAGCTGTTCTGACCGCCAGAACAATCATTTCCGGTGGAATTCCGGTGGAAAGCATCTGCTCAACCATATCGGCGATGGGAGTTGCCATTGGTCGCCTCCTGCCAGACGAAGCGACCAAGGTGAACCTGTTCACACAGGAGCGCAACGGTATTTTGTCACAGTCTGTGGAAGCTGTGGACAGGCTAGGAGGAATATATTCTAACCCACTACGGGTAGTAGGTGGTCGAACAACTCCTGTGGCGGGCGCAGGATCGGCGAGTCGGGCTCGATCGCGTGGGAGAACCGCCGCGGCTGTAGTTGCTTCAGCGGGGCGCGCGCCAGGTCGACACCCCGGCACCAACCCCTGATCCAGTAGCGCGGATGATCTAGCGCCGACACCAGCACGTAGAACCAATCGGGCTTTATGGCTGGGGCAGGGGACAGCAGCTGGTGATGGTGCTGCAGCACACCCTTAACGTCGATGTTCCCGCGCTGATGTGACAGGTCAGGAAGGTCGCCGAGCTTACTGGCATCGCTCAATATCTCGATGTGCCAGGTCGTCATGTAGAAATACGTCTTGGCGGCGCACTCGGTGCGAGTGCCGAGGATATGGCCGGCGATCGCCCCGGCCTCGGTGATCTGGCGGTTGTTGGTGTGCTTGGAGCCGGTGGCGTTGCGGGTGCGGTTACGCTCGACGCCGAGCCAATCGCAGAATTCGATCTCAATGGGGGTGAGCGTGACCCAGGTGTCCCCCGACAAGTGTCACCCGGCGACTTCCCTTGGCCCCTTGGCGACCACCCGCGGCATTCCCGGTATGTCCTTCGGCAGTTGCGCCGGCTTCTCACGCGGCGGGCCCATGAACGCCTGCCGCTCCTCGATCAGCACGCCCCGTACCTTCTCGACCATGGCCAGCAGGCTGTCGAGCCATTGCAGATGCTCGTCGGTATCGCGCTGCTGGATGTAGCGCAGGTCATCGCTGCGGGCGCGGGCGCTCTCGGCCATGCGCTGCAGGCCAACGACAAGGTCGTGCAATCGGTCAGTCATGCTGGCCCTCTTTGTTAGATCGACAGGGATTGCTCGTTCTGACGCGGGCGGCCGCGGCGCCGCTCGGCCGGTAGCAGTTGCCCGAACAGAAACGGATGGAACGAAAAGCCCCGCTGGATCAGGGCCGGCGCCAGCACATGGTAGCTGTGGGGCGGCAGGCCGCGTTTGGGGTCGAGCCAGTTATGCACGACACGGTAATTCAGTGGGGGATTAAACAGCGCAGCCACGTCGCGGGTGCCGCCGAGCGCGCCGATTGCCTGGAATGAGTTGGATACCACCAACATGCGTTTACGCATTGCCACACCCTGTGGATGTTTTCAAGTTGTGATATATAGCGCAGCCGTAAGGCTCCCGCAACTGTTGCCCGGCGCGGTGGTGACGCACGCCGCGCCGGTAAAAATAAATGTGGTGACCCTATTGCTTCCTGTCACAGCTTGTGACATGGTAGGTCATCGCCAACGAGGAGCAGGACATGACGCACAATATGAGAATGGTCATCTACAGTCGGTCAGCGGGAGAGTTTGCTGATCTGACGGCCGAGTTAAAGGCATGGGCAAAGGACAACAATTTCCGATTTCGTTCTGCTTACTCGATCTTGAAACAGGAGGATACCAGCCCCGTGCAGCGCCGATGGCTGCTTGATTTCATCCGCCGTTGGGAGGTCCGGGTATGACCCCCAAGCAACACTTCCGCGCCCTCCAAATCCGGCTCGAAATCGCCGAGTACGGGATGAGCATGCCCTTAGACCGCGAGCGCGTGAAGGAACTGCGCGAGCAGGTCGAGCAGGCCCGCAAGGACGCAACCATGGACCTCTACTACGAAGCCGAAAACATCAACGCTCGGCTCAACCGCATGAACGAAACGGAATTGGCCAGCGCCGCCGCACATCGTCTGCAGGATCGGCTCGCCGAAATCCGCGAGTTGGACACCATGACATCGGATGGAATGGAACAGTCATGACCATTGAAGCCCAGCGCCTGTCTATGTCGGGCATGAAAACATCCGAGCAGATCAGC
>Ga0207651_10001738_pt1 | contig 10087 bp, 9 predicted proteins | sample KBSM23metaG_FD_184328 | JGI IMG/M metagenome (GOLD analysis project Ga0207651, IMG submission 184328) | Miscanthus rhizosphere microbial communities from Kellogg Biological Station, Michigan, USA - KBS M2-3 metaG (SPAdes) (version 2) | ecosystem: Host-associated > Plants > Roots > Rhizosphere >... | reverse complement strand
GATCGAAGGCGACAAGTGGGCCAAGGGGCTCGCCAGCTTCGGCTTCTTCCGCCGCGATTGGGAAGGCGTGCGATACCCCGCCAATGCGTCGCTCGGCAACATCGAGGCGGAGTTCTTCCAGCCGTGGAAGTGGAAGACCGAGTATCCGCAGCCGGCGTTCGCCCAGATGGACGACGCGGACGCCTTCTGGGCGGCCAGCCTGGCGTCGCGGTTCACCAACCCGATGATCGAGGCGATCGTCAAGACGGGCGAGCTCTCCGACCCCGCCGCGGCGCGGTATCTCACCGACGTCATCATCAAGCGGCGGGACAAGGTCGTGAACTACTGGATCACGCGGACCAACCCGCTCGACCGCTTCCTGGCGGAGCCGGTTATCAGCGGGGCGCTCCTGACCTTCGACAACGCGGCGATCCGCGTGCGGGCGGCTCAGCCCGGCGCCAGCTACAAGGTGCGCTGGAAGGCGCTCGACAACCTGGCGCGCACGGCGAAGCCGGTCGGAGACGAGATCGTGCTCGACCGCACTTGCGCCCTCGTGCCCGGGGAGGCGTGGGGGCCGGCGGACGACACCGGCGCGCGTTATGCGGTGGCGGCGATCCGCACCGAGCACGCCACCTTCCCGGCGTGGAATCGCCCGGTCGAAGTGACGCTGCGCGAGCGCGGCGGCGTCATCGACGTGGTGGGCGTCGCGCGTCCGTCGAACACCGACGAGTAGAGGCGGTCAGGTCCGCCTGTAGGGGCGAGGCTATAGCCTCGCCTCGATCAAACCCCTGGCGTAAGAATTGGACGGCGCCAGCGTTTTAGAGCCAGGGGGGTTCGATGGACCAGGAGAAAGACATCCGCCGGCAGAAAGAGATCAGCCTCCAACTGGTCTGGCTGACGCTGGTCACGCTGCTCGCCCTGCTGCTGGTCGCGGCCACCGCGCCCAAGGGCCGGGTCGTGGACGCCGAGTTCGCTCGGGACGTCGGCGGTTTTGCCGCCAGCCTCGAAGAGAGGTCGATCACCTCGTTCAATCGGCTACGGGGTTCGCTGGCCGCCGACATGGTGTTCCTGCTGGCGTACGGATGGTTCCTGCGCCAGTCGCTCCTCTTTGCCCCACGTCATCGCTGGACTGGGCTGGCGCGGCACGCCACGATGGCGGCCATGGTCGCCGACGCGACCGAGAATGTTGCCGCCCTCACGGTCCTGCGGCACGTTGAGTCGGGGACCAGCGTTCACGGATGGATCTTCGACGTGATGAACGCGGCGGCGGTCACCAAGTGGGCGCTCGTCGGGCTGATCCTGTTGTTTCTCGCGAGGCGATGGCGAGAGCGCGCGCCCGAAAAGAGGCGCGTGTTGCACTACGTCGCCCTCGTCGCCGGGTGGTCGTTTGCGTTGAGTGGCGTGGCGTCGATCGCCGTCGCGGCGACGTTTCCTTTCGGCCTTGCCGCATCCGACCTTCGATCGTTCTTGTCGATGGGCGCCTTCGGGCTGCTTGGATTCGCCGGCCTGCTGCAGTTCCGCCTGCTCGACATGATCGGGCTCGCCCTGCGCCTGCTCTCGCTCGCGCGTGTGCCAATCCTCGTGCTGTTGATCGCAGCGGGATTCGGTCCGCTGGCGCTGGGAGCGGCGTCGTCGCTCCTCGGAGCAATCCTCGATGTTCGCAATTCGATCGGGATCGGCGTAGTGACCGCCGGGGCGATCGTGCTGGCCTATGCCTGCGTGACGCAGATCAACCTGGTGCGCGCGTACGGCGACGAGCGTACCTCCGATTTGACGCTCCGGCCGCTTCGCGATCCGACGCTGGGACGGCTGATCACCTGGACGGCGCTGGTGGCGGTGGGCTCCCTTCTATTCTCCATCGGGCTGAGCTCGCTGTGGATCTCGATCCAGCAGGAATTGGCCGGCATCATTGTCGGCCTCGTCGTGGCGTTTGCGTTTCTGTTCACCGTTGAATGGCTGGCCGTGGTGATGACGGGCGTCCACGACGAGCCCGAACGGCACCGGGTGACGCTTCCGTTCCTGGGTCTCCCGAAGCTGGCCACATGGCTCGGACAGGCCTACCTCGCGGAGCCGCCGGAATTCCTGGTCAGTCTCAAGAAGAAGGTACGCGAGCGGCCCTTCGCGCGCAGGACGTCCCAGCCAGCCAACGGATACATCGGTCCCGACGGTCGCTTGCAGCCGGGTCACAGCTTTGCCCTGATTCAGTTCGGCCTGACGGCGCTCGTGTACGTGGGATGGATCCTGTGGAAGGCCTTCGGCACCGTGTCGCGCGACGCAGAGTTGTGGGTCCCCACCGCGGCGTCGGTTGTATTGCTGCTCCTTCTGAACAGCTGGGGTCTGTCGGCGCTGACGTTCTTCTTTGACCGCTATCGCGTGCCGCTGTTCACGGTCATGGCTGCGCTCACGGCCATTACCGGTTCCCGCGCCTGCACCGACTACGAGGTGGAAACGAAGCCGACTGGGGAGACCTACCGTCTGGCTTCTCCCGGTCAGGTGCTCGAGGCTTTCAAGAGTCCGATCGTGGTGGTGTCGGCAGGCGGCGGTATTCAGGCGGGTGCCTGGACCGCCCGCGCACTGCAGGGGCTTGACGAGCAGCTCCAGCCCCTGCACCTGAAAGAGAGGCTCGCGTTGGTCAGCGGCGTCTCGGGCGGGTCAATGGGAGCGCTCTACTATGGCGCCTATCGCGACTCAAAACTCGCGGACGGTACCAGGCAGTCGATGGAGTCGAGCCTCGACGAGATCGCGTCGGCGCTCGTCGGCGTGGATCACGTCAGACGCCTGGTGGGGTGGCGGGTCGGCACCGATCGCGGCGCCGCGTTGGAAGCCAGTTGGGCGTCGCGCCTGCCGAAAGGGATGGACCCTACGCTTCGGGACTGGGCGGACCTCGCCCGCGTCTTCGCGGAGCAGCCTGAGAGCGCTGCCCCGTTCCCCGCATTCCTGTTCAACAGCACCGTCGTTGAAACGGGGCAGCCGGTCGGGTTCGTAACGACGCAGTTTCCCAGCGCGAAGTACCGGAAGCGCCTGGAGGCTCTGAAGCAGGCCCCCGTTGCCGAGAGCGCGAACCGCCTGTTCAACCTGTTCGAGTCGGAGGATTCCGATCGAGTCAAGAACGTTGGCGTGAAGATGGCCACCGCGGCGCGTCTCTCTGCGACGTTCCCCTACGTCAGCCCCGCGACCACGTTGAAGGTCGCCGGCGCCAAGCCGTTCCACCTTGTCGATGGGGGCTACTACGACAACTACGGTTTTGCCGCCGTCGCGCAGTGGCTCGACGACGCGCTCGAAGAACAGGAAGGGCTCGAGCAGGAACAGCTCGAACAGAAACAGCCCGCAGGACGGAAACCCAAGACCACGACTGTTGAGATCGTCATCGTTCAGGGGCTGGTGGCCTCAGACGTCGATGTCGTGGCGCTGGCAGAAAAAACCGAGAAGCCACCCAAGTCAGACGTGACGAGTCGCGGATGGGCCTGGCAACTGCTGGCGCCGCCGGCCGCGTTGGCAGAGACGCGCTCGTTCGCCCAGTGGGCGGGTGGCACCCAGGTCTTGCGGCTGCTCGTCGAGAAGTGGAGCAGACACGGTGTGACGATTCATCTCCATCCGCTGGACTATCCCGCCGACGATCTGCCGCCGGCCTGCCGCGAGGCGCCCCTGTCGTGGAAGCTGAGCAAGACGCAGCAGGGCTGCATCGCCCGCGGATGGGAGATCGTCCGCGACCGCGGCTCGGAGTTGTGGGGCGGTTCGCGCTAGCCGCGCGGTCTCCAGTCGCCGCGCCGCCCCGGCGGGCCTAAAGGCCCGCACCTGCGTCCGAGGCGTCGAGCGTGATGGTGTCGCCGGGACGCACCGTGCCCGGTTCCACCACTGACGCGTAGAAGCCGCTCAGCCCCCACAGCGGCGACTCGGGATCGCCCTTCACCACGCGCGCGTCGTACATCGCCGCTTGAATGCCAGGTCCGTAGACGTTCAGCGTCGAACACGGTTGCCGCATCCTGGTCAGCTCGATGGTCGCGTCGCCCACGCGCAGGCGCTGGCCGAACCGGAGCGCGCGGCGATCGAGCCCCCGCGTGGTGAGGTTTTCGCCGAGCGCCCCGTGAAACAGCGGAAAGCCGCGCGCGACGAGCTCGTCGATCCCTTCGGCCGTGATCAGGAGCACCGCCTGGCGCGGGCCGCCGTGGAACGGGTATCGCCACGCGTCGCCCTCGATGCCGGCCGCGGTCAGCACGCCCGACGGGATCGCCCGCTTGGGAATCCCGCCGCGCGACACGTTGACCTGCAGCACGGTGCCGGTCATGGGCGCGGTTCGGGCTGGCTGAGGCCGACGACGTTGCCTTCGGTGTCGGCGATGTAGGCGATCGTGCCCACGGTGGGGATGTGGAACTTCGGCGCCACGAGGCGGCCGCCGTTGGCCTCGACGGCGCGGATCGCCTGGTCGATGTTCTCGACGCTCACCGTGCATTCAAAGCCGATCATCTTCTGGCCGGGCACGAGCTCGCGCCGCTCCTGCAGCCCGCCGCTGTGGCCGACACCCTCGGCTTCGCCGCCCGTCGTGATGAGATAGAAACCGGGCGGTCCCCACGGCTCGAACGTCCAGTTGAAGACGGTGGTGTAGAACTGCCGCGCGCGCGGCACGTCGTCGGCGTTGATGGCGAAAAACGAGACGTGGTTGGGCATGCGTCGACTGTACGACGGGCGATTCCTGCGTGTCTTGCGCTAGATTGACAACGGATGTCGACAAACCGCCAATCCGCGGCCCGGCCGCGCCGCCGCCTGACCGCGGAGCAGGAGCCGTTCCTGGCGGCGCGGGCGCTGAGCACGACGTACAGCAGCGGCTCCTGCCTGCATCCGCACCGGCACGCCTCGCACCAGCTGCTGTTTGCGTCGAGCGGCGCCATGACGGTGACTGGCGACCAGACCACCTGGATGATTCCTCCCGGGCGCGCCGTGCTCATCCCCGCGGGCGTGCTGCACGCCATCCGCATGTGGGGCGAGGTGGCGATGCGGTCTCTGTATTTCCCGCCCCCGGCGGCGGATCCGGTGTTTCTGGCGGGGGCCTGCCGGGTGATCTCGGTGAGTCCACTGCTCCGCGAGCTGATCCTCCGCGTCGCGGAGCTCGCCGCGCTCGACTCGCGGGTGCCGGCGGACGCGCGCCTGATGAGCGTGCTGATGGACGAGCTGTTGGCGGCCGACATCGAGCCGCTGCAGCTGCCGCTGCCGTCCGACCCGCGTGCGGTCACCGCGGCCACCACCGTTCTGGCCACCCCGGCGGAGGAAGGCACAACCGACGATCTCGCGCGGCGCGCGGGGCTGAGCGCCCGGACGCTCGAGCGCCTGTTCCGCGCGGAGACCGGGATGCCGTTCGGGCTGTGGCGGCAGAAGGCGCGGCTGCTCGAATCGGTGCGGCTGCTGGTGGAGGGCGGCTCGGTGACCGATGCGGCGCTCGATTCGGGCTACTCGAGCGTCAGCGCCTACATCGCGGCGTTCAAGCAGACGTTCGGGTGCACGCCGGGAGCCATGATTGAATAGCGGGATGGGGACACGCTCTGTCATCTGGTGGGTGGCCTTGGTGGCGATGTTCGCGGCGTGGCTCTCGGCGGGCGTTTCGTCGAATGCGCAGGCACGGCCGGCCGGCGCCCAGGCGGCGCCGCAAGCGGCGCCGCGAGCCTATGTGGGCTCGCAGACGTGTCAGAAGTGCCATGCCGCCACCTACGAGCGGTGGTCGAAGACGCGGATGGCGAACGTGGTCACGGATCCCAAGGTCCGGCCCGAGGTGATCATCCCGGATCTCTCCAAGCCGGATCCGCTGGTCACCTTCACCCGCAACGACATCGCGTTCGTCTACGGCACGCGTTGGAAGCAGCGCTACTTCAAGAAGGTGGGCGACGACTACTTCCCGCTGGGCGCGCAGTGGGACGTGCAGAACAAGCTGTGGCGCCCCTACCTGGTGCAACCGAACACCGACTGGTGGGTGCCGCACTATCCGGCCGACAACAACGGGCGCCCCACCGGCCCGTTGTGTGATGGCTGCCACTCGGTGAACTACGACGTGCGCACGAAGACGGTCACCGAATGGAACGTCGGCTGCGAGAAGTGCCACGGTCCAGGGAGCGAGCACGTGGCGCGGCCGTCGGCGCTCAACATCGTCAACCCCGCCAAGCTCGATTCCGTGCGCGCCAACGACACCTGCATCCAGTGCCACTCGCAGGGGCAGCCGCTCAAGAACCCGATCGAGGGGCGCTACTTCGACTGGCCGGTCGGCTTCAATCAGGGCGACGAGCTGAAGAACTACTGGAAACTCGAAGAGCACAAGCTGGGCGAGAACACCTTCACGCACTTCCCCGACGGCACCGCCCACAAGAACCGGATGCAGGGGAACGACTTCGTCGAGAGCGTGATGTACCGGCGCGGCGTGACCTGCTTCAGCTGTCACGATTCGCACGGCACCGCCAACGAGTCGCTGCTCGTCAAGCCGGCGCAGGCGTTGTGCACGACCTGCCACGGTCCGGCATCGCCGAACGGCCCGCACACGCCGACCTTGGAAGCGCACACGCACCACGCGGCGAACAGCCCGGGCAGCGCCTGCGTCGCCTGCCACATGCCGCGGGTGGAGCAGACGATCGCCAACGTGAACGTGCGGAGCCACACGTTCAACGTGATCGGCCCGCACATGACCGACGAGTTCAAGATGCCGAACTCGTGCACGGCGTGCCACACCGACAAGTCCACCGACTGGATCCGGCAGGCGATGCGCAGCTGGCCGAACGTGTCGCCGTGGCGGGTGAATTGATCGGCCGGGTCGAGATACAGTTGCCCGCATGGCGCGCCTGACCGCTCTTGCCCTGGCCGTGGCCGCGACCTGCGCGCTGGGCGCGCAGGCGCCCGCCGCGCCGCTCGACTGGAACACCCTTCGCGCTGAAGTTCTCGACCGCTACCGCGCGCTGGTGCGCATCGACAGCACGGCGGGCCGCGAAACGCTGGTCGTCAACTACCTCAAGCAGGTGCTCGAGGCCGAGGGCATCCCCACGCAGACCTTCGCGCTCGACCCGGCGCGCGCCAACCTCGTGGCCCGCATCAAGGGCAACGGATCGAAGCGGCCGCTGCTGATCCTCGCGCACACCGACGTCGTGGGTGTGCAGCGCGAGAAGTGGCCGGTGGATCCCTTCGGTGCGGTGATCAAGGACGGCTTCATCTGGGGGCGCGGCACCAAGGACGACAAGCCGGTGCTGGCCGCCAACCTGATGACGATGCTGCTGCTCAAGCGGCGTGGCGTGATGCTCGACCGCGACGTCATCTTCCTGGCCGAATCGGGCGAAGAGGCCGACACCACCGGCGTCGGCATCAACTTCATGGTGCGCGAGCACTTCGACGCCATCGACGCCGAGTTCGCCATCACCGAGGGCGGCGGCGCCACCATCGCCGGACCGCGCGTGTCGCGGGTCAACATCGGCACCGCCGAAAAGCTGCCGGTGCGCGCGCGGCTCGTCGCCACCGGCACCGCCGGGCACGGGTCGGTGCCGCGGCTCGACAATCCGCTGCTGCATCTCGCGGCGGCGCTCGACAAGGTGGGCCGCTGGCAGACGCCGATGCGGCTCAACGACACCACCCGTACCTACTTCGAGCGGCTCGTGCCGCTGTCGTCGCCGGAACGGGCCGCGATCTACCGGACGCTGCTGGATCCGAAGTCGTCGCCGGCGGCGCTGGCCAACGCGCAGAGCTACCTGCAGGAGCACGAGCCGGCGTCGTACTCGATCCTGCGGACTTCGGTCGTGCCGACCATTCTCAAGGCCGGTGTCGGCGCCAACGTCATTCCGTCCGAAGCCGAGGCGACGCTCGACATCCGCGCGCTGCCGGGCGAAGACGTCGAGCGGTTCTATGCGCGGATGACGGAGATCATCGGCGACCCTGCCGTGAAGGTGGTGCCGATCCCGCCGTCGCGTCCACCGTCGCCCGCGTCGCGGATCGACACCGAGATGTATCGCGTGCTCGAGCAGGTGGCGCGGCGCCTGAACCCCGGCGCGGCGGTGCTGCCGTCGATGTCCACCGGGGCCAGCGATCAGGCGCAGCTGCGGGCCAGGGGGATCCAGTCGTACGGCATCGGTCCGGCCTCGACGGAAGAGGATTCGCTGAACTACCCGGCACACGGCGACGTGGAGCGCCTGGCCGAGTCGTCGCTCTATCCGTTCGTCGAGTTCGTCTGGAACGTCGTCCACGAGATCGCCGCACGTTAACGTTTCTTCGGGACCTCGGCGCGAACCGAAATCCGAAATCCCCGCTTGATCAACGAGTAGACGAGCCAGCCGGCGACCGCCAGCGCGGCACCGGGCAGTCCGTATTGGGCCAAGGTGTCCAAGTGCATGGATCCACTGTTGATCCGGCTGATGACATCGCAGGTCACCGCGGGAAGCTGTTGATATCGCACCACTTGCCGGGCCATAACTTTCTGGCCTTCCCGCCCGTTCCTATGACTGGAAGCGCGAATTCGGACTGAGCGTGGCAGTCACCATCGACGAAGACGACGAGCGGACGCTCGTGACGGCGGCACAGGCCGACCCGGCGCGGTTCGAGGAGCTGTACGACCGCTACGTCCATCGTGTGTTCGGCTTCGTCAGCCGGCGCGTCGGCAACCGTGCGACGGCCGAGGACATCACGTCGGCCGTGTTCGAGCAGGCGCTCGCCAGCCTGCCGAAGTTCGAGTGGCGCGGGGTCCCGTTTGCGGCGTGGCTGATTCGTATCGCGTCGAATGCGCTGACCGACCACTGGCGCAAGACGGTGCGCGAAACCGGCGAGGCCGCCGAGATGCCCGACGCGGGCGAGATGGACGCGATGGAGCAGCGCGCCATCCTGTTCCAGCTGGTCGACCGGTTGCCGGATCTGCAGCGGCGGGTCATCGAGCTGCGCTTCGGCGAGGAGAAGTCGATTCGCGAGATCGCGGCGGCGCTGCAGCGGACCGAAGGGGCCGTGAAGCAGCTTCAGCTCCGGGCGCTCGAGAACCTGCGAAAGGGGATGCGCCATGGCTGACGCGCTCAGCGGCCGCCTCGATCAGGTGGTGGACACGATTCTGGCGCGCGGTGACGCCACCGCGGCGCTCGGGGATGCGGAACTGGCGCCGCTCGCCCGCCTGGCGGCGGAGCTGCGGCACTACCCGAGTCCCGAATTCACGGCGCGGCTGCGGGCCACGCTGAAAGAGAGGACGACAATGACGACCACGCTTGCAACGGCGGCTCCCACGACGACGCGGGCCCGCGAAGGCTTCACCACGATCACGCCGTACATCCAGACGACGGACTCGCGCCTGACCGAGTTCCTGAAGCAGGCGTTCGGCGCCGTGGAGACCGAAACCACGACGACACCGCGCGGCGTGCACCGCGAGCTGCGCATCGGCACGTCGATGGTGATGGTGGGTGAAAGTGCCGAGGCCTCGAGCGAGATCCGTCCCTCCGCCTATCACCTCTATGTCGAAGACGTCGACGGCACGTATCAGCGGGCGCTCGCGGCGGGCGCCACCTCGCGCGGCGAGCCCGAGGACCGCCCGTACGGCGAGCGTTCCGGTTTCGTCCAGGACATGATGGGCAACAACTGGTACATCGGCCGTCCGCTGAACGGACCGGCCGTGCCGGAGGGGCTGCGCACCGTCACGCCCTATCTCCACCCGAAGGGCGTGCCGGCCTACATCGACTTCCTGACGCAGGCGTTCGGCGCAGTCGAGGACGTGCGGCATCTCGGCCCGGGAGGACGCGTGATGCACGCGCAGGTGCGGATCGGCAACGCGGTGATCGAGCTCGGCGATCCGGATCCCGCCGAGTCGCAGCCGAGGGCGTTCTATCTCTACGTCGACGACGCCGACGCGCTGTATCACCGTGCGGTGGCCGCTGGCGCGACGGCGCTGGCGCCGCCCGCGGACATGTCCTACGGCGACCGCGTGGGCAGCGTCCAGGATTCGACCGGCACCATCTGGTACATCGCCCGCCCCGCTCTGTAACGCTCCGCCGGGTCGTGGCACTTCCGGGTAGAACGCGCGATCAGCGCACTGGAGGTGTCATGACCCGAATCGACGAAGTGGCCCCGGATCTCTACCGCATCAGCGTGTATGCGGAGCAGTTCGACCTGCAGTTCAATC
>Ga0207651_10001736_pt1 | contig 10091 bp, 7 predicted proteins | sample KBSM23metaG_FD_184328 | JGI IMG/M metagenome (GOLD analysis project Ga0207651, IMG submission 184328) | Miscanthus rhizosphere microbial communities from Kellogg Biological Station, Michigan, USA - KBS M2-3 metaG (SPAdes) (version 2) | ecosystem: Host-associated > Plants > Roots > Rhizosphere >... | reverse complement strand
GGAGCGGATCGCGACGCCGCGGATGCTGGCCCAGCTCGATTCGCTGCACGAGCGCGGGTTGCTCTCGATGTTCGCGATCGACGAGGCGCACTGCGTCAGCCAGTGGGGTCACGACTTCCGCGAGGACTACCTCAAGCTCTCGGTCCTGGCCGAGCGCTACCCGGGCGTACCGCGCATCGCCCTCACCGCCACCGCCGACGACCTGACCCGGGCCGACATCGTCGAGCGGCTCGCCCTGCACGAGGCGCGCATCTTCGTCAGCAGCTTCGACCGGCCGAACATCCGCTATGCGGTGGTCGAGAAGGACAAGGCGCGCGACCAGCTGATCGCCTTCCTGCGTGAGGAGCACGCGGGCGATGCCGGCATCGTCTACTGCCAGTCGCGGAAGAAGGTCGACGAAACCGCGGCCTGGCTGGTCGAGCAGGGCATCGCCGCCCTGCCGTATCACGCCGGCCTCGAGGCGCCGGTGCGGCAGCGCCACCAGGACCGGTTCCTGCGCGAGGACGGCATCGTCATGGTCGCGACCATCGCCTTCGGCATGGGCATCGACAAGCCCGACGTGCGTTTCGTCGCCCATCTCGACCTGCCGAAGAACATCGAGGGCTACTACCAGGAGACGGGCCGCGCCGGCCGCGACGGCCTGCCCGCCGACGCCTGGATGGCCTACGGCTTGGCCGACGTCGTCAACCAGCGGCGGATGATCGACGAGAGCCCGGCCGGCGACGAGTTCAAGCGCAGCCAGCGCGGCAAGCTCGACGCGCTGCTGGCGCTCGCCGAAGCGCACGACTGCCGGCGCGTTCGCCTGCTCGGCTACTTCGGCGAGGCGAGCCCGCCCTGCGGCCCGCTGCAAAACGCCTGCGACAACTGCCGCCGGCCACCGGCAACCTGGGACGCGACCGAGGCCTCGCGCATGGCCCTGTCCTGCGTCTACCGGATCGAGCAGCAGTCGGGCCACCACTTCGGCGCCGCCCACCTGATCGACGTGCTCCGCGGCAAGCCGACCGACAAGGTGGCGCAGCACGGGCACGCCCGCCTCAGCACCTTCGGCATCGGCGCGGCGACCTCCGAGGCGCAGTGGCGCACGGTCTTTCGCCAGCTGGTCGCGCTCGGGCACCTGGCGAGCGAAGGCGAATACGGTACGCTGCAGCTGACCGCATCGTCGCGCGAGGTGCTGCGCGGCGAGGTCACGCTGCGCCTGCGCGAAGCGAGCGAGCCGACGCCGAGGGTGCGCGGCTCGCGCAAGCGCGGCGCGGACGCCGGCGGAGGGAGCGCCGGCAAGGCGCCGCCGCGGCCGCTCGACGCCGCCGGCCTTGAGCGCTTCGCCGCGCTCAAGGCCTGGCGCGCCGGCGTCGCGAAGGCGCACAACCTGCCCGCCTACGTCGTCTTCCACGACGCCACGCTGGCCGAGATGGCCGAGGCCCGCCCCGGCTCCCTCGACGAGCTCGCGGCCATCGGCGGCGTCGGGGCGAAGAAGCTCGATGCCTACGGCGAAGACATCCTGCGGGTGCTCGCCGAGACCTGAATCACGGCGCGGCGGTTCACCCCGCTGGCCCGCCTCGTCCGTACAAGCCTGCATGCGGCAGACTGCCAGCCTGCAATGGCCCGTACCGACGACCTCCCCGACGACGCGTTGATGAGCGCCTACGCGCGCGGCGACGCAGCCGCGTTCGAGCAGCTCTATGCGCGCCATCAGGCCGGGCTGTACCGCTTCATCCGGCGCCTGCTCGGCAGCGCCCTTTCGGCCCAGGCCGACGAGGTGTTCCAGGACACCTGGCTCAAGGTCGTGCACGCGCGCGAGCGCTGGGCGCCGCAGGGCGCGACCTTTCGCACCTGGCTGTTCACGCTCGCCCATCACCGGGTGATCGACCTGCTGCGGAAGAGCGGCCGCGAGGTCGCGCTCGATGCGTTCGAGGGCGACGGCGACGAGCCCTGGCAGCCCGACGCCGAGGCCTGGCAGCACTGGCCGGCACCCGCCGGCGCCGCGCCGCAAGGCGAGGACCTGGCGTTCTGGCGCCGTGCCGGCGAGAAGCTGCTGTTCTGCCTCGAGCAGCTGCCGCTGGCGCAGCGCAGCGCCTTCCTCCTCCATCACGACGACGGCCTCGCCCTCGACGAGGTCGCGCGCGCGCTCGAGGTCGGCTTCGAGACCGCGAAAACACGGCTGCGCTACGCGATGAGCAAGCTGCGCACCTGCATGGGCGCCTACCTCGAGCCGCTGCAGCCGGGAGGGGCGTGATGAGCGACCCCGCACGGCCGCTCCGAAGGGGTCGCTCCGTCCCGCTCGGCGGGACCGGCCGCAGGCCGAGGGTGCACCAATGAGCGACGACGGCCCGCGTTCGCGTACCACCCCATCGTCGCCAGGCCCGGAGCACGACGCGTGGCTGCGCGAGGCGCTGCGCCACGCGCCGGATGCGAGCGCGTCGCCGCCGCCGTCGCTGCGCGAATCGATCCTGGCCGAGGCCCGGGCCGCGGCGCGTGCGGGCTGGGCGCGCCCGGCGGCGGCGCCATCGCTGCTCGATCGCGCGCTCGCGTTCTGGTCGTGGCTCGCCCGGCCGCAGGTCGCGGCCGGCTTCGCCAGCGTGATGGCCGCGACCCTGGTCGGCATGCTCTGGTGGGATCGGCCGATGGACGAGGCGATGCTGCCCGCGTCCTCGTCGCGGACCGCGGACCAAGCGCGCACGCCGGCGCAGGACGCCGTTTCGGTGGCGAGCGAAAAGCAGTCGCCGCCTGCGGCTGCGGGCAAGCCTGCCTCGCAGCTGGCGGATCCCAGGCGCGAGTCGGTCTCGCCGCCGACGACTGGCGCCGAGCCGCGGCCCACGACGCCGGCGCCTGCGAAGGCCGCGCCGCCGTCCGCTACCGCCGAGACGGCGGCGAAAGAAGCCGCACGCAAGCAGCCATACGCGCGCGCGACCGACGACGCGCGGGCGCGCTCGGCCGCGGTTGCGGAGCCGGCGGCGAAGACCGAAGAAGCCAAGGCCGCGCGCAAGGACGACAAGCTCCAGCAACCCCCGCCCTCGATGGCGATGGCGCCGCCCACCCGCGCCGCGGCCACGCCGACCCCGGGCACGCTTCGGCCCGCCGCCGAGGCGCCGTCGCCGTTCCCGGCGCGCTCGCCCGTCGAAGCCGATGCGGCAACGCGCCCGGCCCCGCTCGTGGCCGCCGCGCCCTCGCCCACGTTCACGCCGCCAAGCGTGCAGCAGGCCGCCCCGGAGCCAGGCCGCGCCGAGCCTTTCGCCCTGGCGAAGAAAGCGGAGTCGACCGAAAAGGAAGGCGCCGCCGCCAAGTCCCGGCCGACAGCTCCGGCGGCCGAGCTTCGCGCTCCCGCCACCGGCGCCCTCGGCGGCGCCACGCTCGACAGCAGCGAAGCGAGCGCCACGGGCCGGGTCGCGGCGCAGAACGCCGCCGGACCGGCAGCGCGCCAGCCGGCGGTGCCCGCCCCCTCGCCAGCACGGCCGATGGCGCCCCTGCTCGCCGCCCTTGCGAGCGAAGAGACGCTCTGGTCGCGGCGGCTGGAGAGCGGCGAGAGCGCCGCCGTCGACGCTGCCCTGCGCGCCTGGCTGGCCCAGGTTCAGTCCGCGGCGGCGCGCTGGGAGGCGAGCGAGCGCAGCGCGCGACGCGATGCCCCGGCCGCGTCGTTTCCAACAACGATCCTGCGCCTCGAGCGCGGCGGCCGCGCCGGCGCGGTCATGCAGATCGAGGACGGCGGGGTGCTCTTCGACCCGCTCTCCGGCAGTGCCTGGTTCGCGCCGCTGCCGCCCGAGGTCGTCGCCCGGCTGCGCGCAAGCCTGCCGCCCGCTCCGCGCTGAAGCCCTGCCGCCCGGGCGGGCTCGCGCCTTGCGGCGAGAAAGAGCGGGCCCTTATCATGCTCGGTTCGCCTTTTCACGCCGCTCATGTCTGCCGTCCAGCCCTTTCCGCCGCCCGCCCCCGAGGGACCCCAGGGCGAAGCCGCGGGCCGGCGCGAACCGGCAGCAGCCCGCGCCGACAAGGCGCGCGGCGAGGCGGCTGCCGCCGGCCGCTACTTGGGCGAGCTGCGCGGCGCGTCGGGCGACGGCGCCGCCTTCATCCGGGTCCGCGGCGCACGCACCCACAACCTGAAGAACATCGATCTCGACATCCCGCGCAACCGCCTGGTCGTGATCACCGGGCTGTCCGGCTCGGGCAAGTCGAGCCTCGCTTTCGACACCCTCTATGCCGAGGGGCAGCGCCGCTACGTCGAGAGCCTGTCGGCGTACGCGCGCCAGTTCCTGCAGCTGATGGACAAGCCCGACGTCGACGTGATCGAGGGCCTGTCGCCCGCGATCTCGATCGAGCAGAAGGCGACTTCGCACAACCCGCGCTCGACCGTCGGCACGGTGACCGAGATCCACGACTACCTGCGCCTGCTCTTCGCCCGCGCCGGCACGCCGTTCTGCCCCAACCACGACCTGGCGCTGCAGGCGCAAAGCGTCAGCCAGATGGTCGACGCCACCCTGGCGCTGCCGGCCGACACCCGCCTGATGATCCTGGCGCCGGTGGTGCGCGACAGGAAGGGCGAGTTCGCCGACCTGTTCGCCGACATGCAGGCCCAGGGCTACGTGCGCTTCCGGGTCGATGGCAAGACGGTCGAGGCGGCCGATGTGCCGAAGCTGAAGAAGGCCGAGAAGCACGACATCGACGTCGTCATCGACCGGATCCGGGTGCAACCGGGCATCGAGCAGCGCCTGGCCGAGAGCTACGAGGCGGCGCTGCGCATCGCCGATGGACGGGCACTCGCGGTCGAGCTCGACGCCGCCGTCGGCGACGCCGCGGCGGCCAAGGCCACACCGGTGGAGCACCTGTTTTCGAGCAAGTTCTCCTGTCCGCTCTGCGACTACTCCCTGTCCGAGCTCGAGCCGCGCCTGTTCTCGTTCAACTCGCCGGTCGGCGCCTGCCCCACCTGCGGCGGCCTCGGCGTGACCACGGTGTTCGATCCCGACCGGGTGGTCGCCTTTCCCTCGCTCAGCCTAGCGAGTGGCGCAGTCAAGGGCTGGGACCGGCGCAACGCCTACACCTTCTCGCTGCTCGAGAGCGTCGCCAGCCACTACGGCTTCGACATCGACACCGCGTTCGAGGAGCTGCCGGAGTCCGCGCGCGAGGTGCTGCTGCGCGGTTCGGGCAGCGAAGAGGTCGAGTTCGTCTACGAGGCCGCAGGTGCCCGCGGCAAGACCCGTCAGGTCAAGCGCAAGCATCCGTTCGAAGGCATCCTGCCCAACCTCGAGCGCCGCTTCAAGGAAACCGACTCGGTCGCGGTGCGCGAGGACCTGATGCGCTACCAGAGCGCCAAGCCCTGCCCCGACTGCCACGGCGCCCGCCTCAGGGTCGAGGCGCGCAACGTCTTCCTGGTCGATGCCGCCAGCGACGCGCGCGAGCCGATCTTCCGCATCGAGCACTTCACCCTGCGCGAGAGCCTGGCCTGGTTCCAGGCGCTCGAGCTGCAGGGCGCCAAGGCCGAGATCGCCGACAAGGTAATCCGCGAGATCTGCTCGCGCCTGAAGTTCCTCAACGACGTCGGCCTGCAGTACCTGAGCCTGGACCGCAGCGCCGACACCCTCTCCGGCGGCGAGGCGCAGCGGATCCGTCTCGCCTCGCAGATCGGCTCGGGCCTCACCGGCGTGATGTACGTGCTCGACGAGCCGTCGATCGGCCTGCACCAGCGCGACAACGAGCGCCTAATCGGAACGCTGCGCCACCTGCGCGACCTCGGCAACAGCGTCCTCGTGGTCGAGCACGACGAAGAGGCGATCCGCGCCGCCGACCACGTGATCGACCTCGGCCCGGGCGCCGGCGTCCATGGCGGCCAGATCATGGCCGAAGGCACGCCCGAGCAGGTCGCGGCCTCGACCGAGTCGCTGACCGGCCGCTATCTCGCCCACGCGCTCAGGATCCCGGTGCCCAAGCGCCGGCCGGCGCCGCCGGCGGAGGCCTGGTTCCGGATCGAGGGCGCGCGCGGCAACAACCTCAGGAACGTGACGGTCGCCTTGCCGGTGGGCCTTTTCACCTGCGTCACCGGCGTCTCGGGCTCGGGCAAGTCGACCCTGGTCAACGACACGCTCTACGCCGCCGTCGCCAGGAGCCTGTACAACAGCCACGCCGAGCCGGAGCCGCACGACACCATCTCCGGCCTCGACGCCTTCGACAAGGTGATCAGCGTCGACCAGTCGCCGATCGGCCGCACGCCGCGCTCCAATCCGGCCACCTACACAGGGCTGTTCACGCCGATCCGCGAGCTCTTCGCCGAGGTGCCGACGGCGCGCGAGCGCGGCTACGGGCCGGGAAGGTTCTCGTTCAACGTCGCCGGCGGGCGCTGCGAGGCCTGCCAGGGCGACGGCGTGCTCAAGGTCGAGATGCACTTCCTGCCCGACGTCTACGTGCCCTGCGACGTCTGCCACGGCCGGCGCTACAACCGCGAGACCCTCGAGGTGCTCTACAAGGGCAAGAACATCACCGAGGTGCTGAACCTGACGGTGGAGGACGCGCACGGCTACTTCAACGCCGTGCCGAACATCGCCCGGAAGCTGCAGACCCTGCTCGACGTCGGCCTCGGCTATATCCGGCTCGGCCAGAGCGCGACCACGCTCTCCGGCGGCGAGGCGCAGCGGGTCAAGCTGGCGCTCGAGCTCTCCAAGCGCGACACCGGCCGCACCCTCTACATCCTCGACGAGCCGACCACGGGGCTGCACTTCGCCGACATCGACCTGCTGCTGAAGGTGCTGCACCAGCTGCGCGACGCCGGCAACACGATCGTCGTCATCGAGCACAACCTCGACGTCATCAAGACCGCCGACTGGGTGGTCGACATGGGGCCCGAAGGCGGCGCCGGCGGCGGCCAAGTGGTGGCCGAGGGCACGCCGGAGCAGGTCGCGGCGAACCCGACGAGCTACACCGGCCGCTATCTCCAGCCGCTGCTGGCGCTCGACTGACCCTCGGTCGGCGACCCCGGCCGCGAACGCCTAGACTCGCCTTCCCGAGCCCGGAGGAGACCCTCGTGACCCAGAAGACGATCGACTACTACCTGTCGCCGCAATCGCCCTGGACCTACCTCGGCCACGAGCGCTTCGCCGAGCTGGCCAAGGCGGCGGGCGCGAAGATCAACGTGCTGCCGGTCGACCTCGGTCGGGTGTTCCCGGTGTCCGGCGGCCTGCCCTTGTCGAAGCGGGCGCCGCAGCGCCAGGCCTACCGCCTGGTGGAGCTGAAGCGCTGGAGCGAGTACCTCGGCCGGCCCCTCAATCTGAAGCCGACCTATTTCCCGGTCGACGGCCACGACGCCGCCAAGCTGATCATCGCCGTCGACGGCGCCGACGGCACCGATGCGGCCATGAAGATCGCCGGCGCCCTCATGCGCGGCGTCTGGGTCGAGCAGCGGCACATCGCCGATCCGGCGGTGCTGCAGGCGATGCTCGCCGAGACCGGCCTGCCGGCGCGCCGCCTGGACGATTCGCAGTCGCAGGCGGTGCACGAGCGCTACGAGGCCGATTCCCAGCGGGCGATCGACTCGGGCGTCTTCGGCGCGCCGAGCTACATCTACGACGGCGAATTGTTCTGGGGCCAGGACCGGCTCGATTTCCTCGAGCGGCGGCTGGCCCGCGCAGGAGCCTAGGCGAGCAATGCTGAGATCCACCCTGCGCCGATTGGCCATCCGGAACGCCGCCGTACTGAGTCTCTACAGAAAGCTTTTCCGGCCGGACGGGGACGACTGGGCGTCACTTCTGAAGGCGCGCAACGACCTTTTCGCCATCGGCGAGGACTGCTCGATCCAGACCAATGTGACGATCTCCGACCCGGGGTACGTCAGTCTCGGCAACAACGTGCGCCTGTCGGGCTGCACGCTCTTCTGCCACGACGGCTCGGTCAACATGATCAACCGCGCCTTCGGTCTCAAGCTGGACCGGGTCGGCAAAATCGAGATCCGCGACAACGTGTTCATCGGTCACGGCGCCATCATCCTGCCGGGCGTCACGATCGGACCCGATGCGATCGTTGCCGCCGGGGCGGTGGTCTCGCGCGACGTGGAGGAGCGCTCGGTCTACGGCGGCGTGCCGGCCAGGCGACTGTGCAGCATCGACGAGTTGGTCGAGCGCATGAAGCAAGATCATCGAGGCTACCCCTGGCACGATCTGTTCGAGAGCCGCCAGGTGCCGCTGGACACCCTCCGGCCGACGCTGGACCGGATGCGAATCGAGCACTTCTTCGGGCGCAGAAAGGCCGCGGCCTGACCGACTCGATCGGCCGGACCGGAGCACCCGGGACCGGCCACCCGTCGATCACTTGCCGTAGTGCGCCTTGGCGTTGGCGATGCACGAGCTCTTCGCATCGCCCGACATGGTGTCGCACTTCTCGGCCGCGACCTTGTAGTCGGCGTCGCGCTTGTCCTGGTTGGCGTCCATCCGGGCTTCGGTGCCCTTCTGGGCGGCCTTGGCGTCGGCCTGGACCTTGGTCATGGCCGCCTTGGCTTCCTTGACGCAGACGTCCTTGTCGTTGCCGGCCTTGTCGTCGCAGCGCTCCGTGGCGACCTTGTAGTCGGCCTCGGCGATCTCGTGCGTCGCGTGCTCGCGCGCCTTCGGCGTGTTCTTGTAGGCCGCCTCGGCGTTCTCGTCGGTCCGGGTGCGCTTGGCCTTGGCCTCGGCGACGCAGATGTCCTTGGCGTTGCCGGCCAGGGAGTCGCAGGCCTTCTTGTCGGTGTCGTAGGCGGCCTTGGCCGAGGCCTTGGCCTGGTCGTAGGTCGCCTTGTCGCCCTTGGTGTCGGCCGCGCCCGCGCCGCCGACGAACAGGACAGCGCCGGCACAGATCGCGACGGCCTGGGCGAGGGATGAGAGCTTGAATCGGATCATGGTTGTCTCCTTGCGGACTGGATGCAGAACGCATGGAGTATTCCGGCGGCGCCAGGCGGCCGCAGTCGGAGGATGCGACCATCGCCGGCGAGGCGTTTCCTACAAGCGCGACAGGCAAGAAAAAAGCCGGTGCGGGGCACCGGCTTTTTCCTGAAGCGCCGCGGCTTGCGCCGCAGGCGGGGCTCAGCTCAGGTGGCTGTTGATCAGCTTGGTCATCTCGAACATCGAGACCTGGGCCTTCTTGAAGATTTCCTTCAGCTTGGCGTCGGCGTTGATCATGGTCCGCTTGGCCTTGTCCTGGAGGTCATTCTTCTTGATGTACTCCCAGACCTTCTTGGTGACCTCGGTGCGGGGCAGCGGCTTGTCGCCGATGATCGCCGCGAGGGAGCCACTGGGGGTCATCGCCTTCATGAACGCCGCGTTCGGGGTCCGCTTCTTGGCCGGAGCCTTCTTCGCGACCTTCTTCGCCGGGGCCTTCTTCGCCGCCGCCTTCTTGGCCGGGGCCGCCTTCTTGACCGCCGCCTTCTTGGCCGGGGCCTTCTTCGCCGTCTTCTTCGCCGCTTTTTTCGCAGTTGCCATGTTGATTCTCTCCATCAATGGATTGGTTGATGTGCTCGGAGTGGGCGAAAGCCGCGTGGACTTTCATTTCTCCTGCTTCCGCGCGAGGCGAATAGTACTGCGTGTATAGAGGAGTGAGAAGCTGATTTCACTCGTGAGACACGCATTCTTCAGAGTGAAAGTCGCGTTTTGTCGTTGCCACGCGTCACTGTCGCGTGCATTGCGATGCCCTTTGACCTCGCGACCTCGCCGCGCAGACAGCGACGCGGCGCCGATTTTCGCGATCCGAATGCGGGTCGGAGGGCCGCCGCGCAGCCTCCGGGAGCGATCGAAAGCGAAGCCGGATCGTCGTCAGACGTCGGCCCAGAGGCGCAGCAGGTTGTGATACGTGCCGGTCAGGCCGATCACCGCGGAGTCGGTCTCGCCGACGGTCTCGCGCAGGCGCATCAGGTGCCGGTCCATGTCGTGCAGCAGGGTCCGCTGCTCGTCGCTGCGCACCATGCTCTCGACCCAGAAGAAGCTCGCCAGCCGCGCGCCCCGGGTCACCGGCTCGACCCGGTGGACGCTCGTTCCGGGGTAGATCACCATGTCGCCGGCCGCAAGCTTGACGTGCTGCGCCCCGTAGGTGTCCTCGATCACCAGCTCGCCGCCGTCGTACTCGTCCGGCCCGGCGAGGAAGAGCGTGCAACT
>Ga0207651_10001734_pt1 | contig 10093 bp, 7 predicted proteins | sample KBSM23metaG_FD_184328 | JGI IMG/M metagenome (GOLD analysis project Ga0207651, IMG submission 184328) | Miscanthus rhizosphere microbial communities from Kellogg Biological Station, Michigan, USA - KBS M2-3 metaG (SPAdes) (version 2) | ecosystem: Host-associated > Plants > Roots > Rhizosphere >... | reverse complement strand
GATGCCGATCGTCGGGCAGGTGCCCGACGGGATGCAGACGCCCTGCGTGGACAGCTGGTCGTAGACATCGACCAGCTTCGCGCCGGCGCCGATGGTGGCGGTGCCGCTGCCGACGCTGATGGCGTTCATCGCGCCGACATCGATCACGAGGCCGGTGGTCGTCGAGTCGCCGGTGTAGCCGTGGCCGCCGGAGCGCGGCGTCACGGGCAGCGCGTTGCCGCGCGCGAAGTCCAGCGCCAGCGCGACGTCGGCGGTCGAGGCGCAGCGCACCACCGCCTGCGGCATGGTCGCGTCGTAGGCCGCGTTGAAGACGGGCGCCGCCGCCGCGTATCCGTCCATGCCCGGCAACAGCACGCTGCCCGACAGGGCGCCCTGCAGCGCGGCCCAGTCCGGGCCGGGCGCTGGTGGAGGCGCGGGGGCCGGCGCCGGCGCGGGCATGGCGCCGTCGTCGCCACCGCCGCACGCGCTCAGGCCGAGCAGGCCGGCCGACCCGGCGGCCGCGACGAAACGCCTACGATCCACGACGGTCTCCGTCGCGCCGGTCGAGCTGGCTGCTGGCCAATGGCGGGGTCGACAGGAAAGCGATCATCGCCGCAACGATACGCCTGCGAGCGTCGCGCGTCTCACCAAATTCGCCGCCGCGCTGTCGAGCGGCCAAACGAATGACAGGCCGCCCGCACGGGCCGGCCAGGCGCTTCTAGGGCAGCACCTGCAGGCTGCGCTCGATGCGATAGTCCTGCGCCTCGCCGGCGCCCTTGCTGCTGCCCTTCTCGTCATCGCTGGTCGCCACCAGCCGGTCGCCCGCCACGGCATAACTGCGCTGTTGATCGGAATGCTGCTCGAAGCTCACGACGACGAACGCGCGGCCGGAGACGTCGTAGTGGCGCCGGCTCGCCAGCGGCGTGCCGTCGGCCGCGATCCACACATCCAGCTGCAGCTTGAAGTCGCGCACGTACTTGCGATTGTTCTCGGACAGCCTGTCGATGCTGCCCTCGAAGCTCAGCTTGCGCGCCGCCTTGCCGGCCCAAGTGTCGGGCGCCTCGCCCTTGAACTGAGCGTCCTCGATCTCGCGCTGCAGCTGCGGCGCGGCCTCAGACAGCGCCCGCAGCTCGTCGAAGCCCAGCTGCGACAGGGCCTGAGACAGCGGCTTGGCCGCGGACTTGTCCTTGATCGCCGCGCGCGACTCGGCATCCGCACGCAGCAGCAGCTCATGGTTGTACAGCGGCTGCAGCCCGTGCGGACCGTCCTCCAGGCCGATGCTGGCCTGGCCCTGGGTTTCCTTGGCATCCTTGCCCTCGCCGGTGCGCCGCCAGTCCCTGGCCTGCACGACGGCCTTCAAGGTCGCCTGGCCCTGCAGGCGCGCGAGCGCGGCGCGCAGGTCGGCCAGGCCGTCGGCGTGGGCGCCGGCGGCGAACGCGCCCAGCAGCAAGGCGATCGGAAGACGCACTGCAGACTTGACGATGATCATTGGCGTGGCGCGTTGTTGTTCGAGAGGCCCGCAGTGTAGGCAAGCTCCGCTACAGGCGCGCGTCGACCAGCCGCGCGAACTCGCTGGCCCGGAAGCGTTCCACGACGAAGTCGACGAAGGCGCGCGTCTTGGCGGGCAACAGGCGGCGCGACGGGTAGTAGATCGACAGCGGGCCGGCGTCGCTGTACCAGCCGGCAGCAGCCGGACCAGCTCGCCGGAGGCGAAGTGCGGGAACGCGAAGGGCATGGGCACCAGCGCGACGCCCAGGCCCTGGCGCGCGGCCAGCGAGATGGCCTCGGGATCGCTGAGGATCAGCCGCGGGCGGCACGGCACCGGCTGGTCGACGCCGCGGCGCGGGCGCAGGGTCCAGGGCCGCACCCGTCCGCTGGGCGTCGAGCGGCGCATGATGCCGGCCAGTTCGGCGAAGTCGGCGGGCTGCTGCGGCAGCGGCCGGCCCGCCAGGTAGGCGGGCGCCGCCACCGCGACGATGTGCACCGGCGCCAGCTCGCGCGCCACCAGGCCCGGCGCGAGCTCGAAGCCGCCGCCCACCGCGGCATCGAAGCCCTCGCCGACCAGATCGATGCGGCGGTTGTCGAAGTGCCAGTCGGGCACGACCGCCGGGCAGCGGTCGAGAAATTCATTGAGCAGCGGCACCAGGAAGTGGCGGCCCAGCGCCTGGCCCATGCTGACCTTGAGCGTGCCGGAGGGCTCGTCGCTGTCCTCGCGAACGCCGGCGATGGCCGCGTCCAGCGACGCCAGCGGATCGCGCACCTGCGCCAGGAAGCGCTCGCCGCCGCCGGTCAGCGCCAGCCGCCGCGTGCTGCGGTGGAACAGCCGCACGCCCACGTGGGCCTCCAGGTGCGCGACGTTCTTGCTGACCGCCGCGGCCGACACGCCGAGGCTGCGGGCAGCGGCCGAGAAGCTGCCGTGCTCGGCGGCGCGCACGAAGGAGGTCAGCAAGGCAAGGTCGGCCATCGCTCGATCTTAAACCATTGGTTGAAGCTGATTACCGGTGAACCGGACTAGTCGCGATGCGGCGCGATCCCCATACTTCGAGGCAAGGCCAGCCACCGCCGGCCCGCCCTCCACTCGAAAGGATTCATCATGCGACTGCCTCTTCTCGCCCTCGCCGCCAGCGCCCTGATGATGGTCGCGACGGCCGGCGCCGCCCGCGCCGAGACGTTCGACTTTCCCGCCGCCTTCACGGCGCGCGACATCCCCGCCAACGGCACGACGATCCACGTGCGCTCGGGCGGCCACGGCCCCGCGGTGGTGCTGCTGCACGGGTACGGCGAGACCGGCGACATGTGGATCCCGCTCGCCGCCGAACTCGCCAAGGATCACCAGGTCATCGTGCCCGACCTGCGCGGCCTGGGCCTGTCGGCCAAGCCGGCCGGCGGCTTCGACAAGAAGACGCAGGCCGCCGACGTCGCCGCCGTGATGGACGCGCTCGGCGCCCCCAGGGCCGACGTCGTCGCCCACGACATCGGCAACATGGTGGCCTTCCAGGTCGCCGCGCGCTATCCGCAGCGCGTGCGCAAGCTGGTGGTGATCGACGCCCCCGTGCCGGGCGTCGGCCCGTGGGACGAGATCCTCAAGAACCCGCTGCTGTGGCACTTCCGCTTCGGCGGCCCCGACATGGAACGCCTGGTGGCCGGCCGCGAGCGCATCTATCTCGACCGCTTCTGGAACGAGTTCTCCGCCACGCCCGCCAACTTCACCGAGGCCGCGCGCCAGCACTACGCGGCGCTGTACGCGATGCCCGGCGCGATGCACTCGGGCTTCGCGCAGTTCGCGGCGTTCGACCAGGACGCGGCCGACAACCGCGACTTCATCGCCCACGGCGGCCGCCTGAAGATGCCCGTGCTCGCCGTCGGCGGCCAGAAGTCCTTCGGCCCGATGATGGCCACGGTGATGCGCGCCGCGGCGGACGACGTCACCGAAGGCCAGGTGCCCGACTCGGGACACTGGATCATGGAGGAGAACCCGCAGGCGACGACGCGCCTGGTGACCGCGTTCCTCGCGCGCTGAGCCAGGCCCGGCCATCCCCTGTTCGCGGGACGGCCGGGGGTTCCCGGGAACAGTCACGACGTCGTCATGCGCGGCCCCTATCGTCCGCGCTTTTGTCGATTCCACGAGACTCCCGATGAACATCTCCGTCACCGCGACATCGCCGCGCCACCGCGCGCTCGTCGCCACGCTCGCCGCCGCGGCCACCCTCGCCGCCTGCGGCGGCTCCAAGGATTCCGGCGACAACGGCCCCGCGGTCGGCACCAGCGTCTCGCTGACGCTGATGGAGACGACCGACCTGCACCAGAACATCCTGGGCTACGACTACTACAAGCTCGCGGCCGACCCCTCCGTCGGCCTCGAGCGCACGTCGACCCTGGTCAAGCAGGTGCGCGCCGCCAACGCCAACACGATGCTGTTCGACGCCGGCGACATCATCCAGGGCACCGTGCTGGGCGACTACCAGGCGATCGTGAGCAAGGTGCCCTGCACGGACAAGCTGGCGATCTTCAAGGCGATGGACGCGGTGGGCTACGACGCCGGCACGATCGGCAACCACGAGTTCAACTACGGCCTGGGGTATCTCGGCCAGGTGACCGGCCGCCAGTTCAACGTCAAGAACCTGCCCGCCGTGTCGGCGCAGCCCAAGTGCCAGGGCCCGGCCTATCCGCAGGTGCTGGCCAACGTGGTGAGCACCACCGACTCCAAGCCGATCTTCGACCCGTACGTGATCCTGACGAAGACGATGAGCGCCACCACGCCGGACGGCAAGACGGTGAGCGTGCCCGTCAAGGTCGGCGTCATCGGCTTCACGCCGCCGCTGATCATGGCGTGGGACAAGGGCAATCTCGACGGCAACGTCACCACGACGGGCCTGCAGGAGACCGCCGCCAAGTACATCCCTGAGATGAAGGCCAAGGGCGCCGACATCATCGTCGCGATCTCGCACGGCGGCCCGGACAGCGCGGCGTACTCCGCCACGATGGAGAACGGCAACCTCTACCTCGCGCAGGTCCCCGGCATCGACGTGCTGCTGATGGGGCACATGCACCAGGTGTTCCCCAACGCCAACAGCAAGGTGGCCGCGTTCAACATCGCCGGCGTCGACAAGACCGCGGGCAGCGTCTCCGGCGTGCCGGCGGTGATGGCCAACTTCTGGGGCAAGAACCTCGGCGTGGTCAACCTGAAGCTGGCGTACACGGCCAGCGGCTGGGCCGTCGACAAGAGCGCGACGACCACGTCGACGCTGTCGACGCAGAACGCCGACAAGACCTGGGTGGCCGCCGACGCGTCGATCGCGCCGCTGGTGCAGGCCGAGCACACGGGCACGATCGCCTACGTGAAGACGGCGATCGGCACGACGGACTACCGCATGACGACCCTGTTCGCCGACGTGGGCGACCCGACGGCGATCCAGATCGTCAACCAGGCCCAGGCCGCGTACGTCAGGAAGTACGTCGCCGCCAACCTGCCGCAGTACAAGAACCTGCCGGTGCTGTCGGTCAGCGCGCCCTTCAAGAGCGGCTTCGGCGGTGGCACCGACTACACCGATGTCGCCAGCGGCCCGCTGGCCATCAACAACGCGGCCGACCTGTACCTGTACGCGAACACGATCCAGGCCGTGCTCGTGACGGGCGCCGACATCAAGGCGTGGCTGGAGTTCGCCGCCAGGCGCTTCAACCAGATCGACCCGACGGCCACCGGGGTGCAGTCGCTCGTGAGCAGCAGCTTCCCGGGCTACAACTTCGACGTGATGGACGGCGACGGCTCGATCAAGTACGAGATCGACGTCACGCAGCTGGTGGGCAGCCGCATCCGCAACCTCACGTACAACGGCAGCGCGATCGACCCGGCGGCGCAGTTCATCGTCGCGACCAACAACTACCGCGCCAGCGGCGGCGGCGGCTTCCCCGGCCTGGACGGCAGCAAGACGATCTACCAGAGCCCGGACGCCAACCGCGACGTGCTGATCGCCTACGTCAAGGCCGCGGCGACGCTGGCCAAGGTGACCAACGGCAACGATCGCAGCTGGCACTTCACGCGCGTGACGACCGCCGGTCCGGTGCAGTTCAGCTCGGCGCCCGGCAACGCGGCCCTGGCCGCCAGCGACGGCATCCCCGGCGTGACGCAGGTGCAGGCCGACGACGGCAGCAACCTGGGCCTGGCGCGCTACCAGATCGACCTGAGCGTCCAGTGAAGCGCCTGCTTGCCGCCACGGCGCTGCTGGCCCTGGTCGCCGTTGCGGCCGTGGCCACGCGGCCGTTCTGGCTCGCGCCCGACGCGGCGCAGGCGCAGTCCTGGCTGCACGCCGCGGCCGACCGCCGCGACGCGCAGGCCGAGGCCTCGCTGGTGCGCTGGTCGGGGCGCGGCAACGCCGCGGCGCGGCGCGCTCATGCGGCCTTGCTGGCGCATCGGGCGGTGCGCGCGCTCGACGCCGCGAAGAGCGCGCCCGACCTCGCTCGGGCCGCGGCGTTGATGGGCCAGGCGGCCGAGGGCGGCGACGCCCCGGCGATGTTCCTCTACGCGAACATGCTGCGCGCCGGCCAGGGCGTCGCGCGCGACGACGCCCGCGCCCTCGCGCTGTACCAGGCCGCCGCCGACGCCGACTACGCGCCCGCGATGCAGGCGCTCACCATCGCGTACCGCTACGGCGAGCTGGGCCTGCAGGCCGACGCGTCGCAGTCGCGCCTGATGGATCACGAGGCCGCCGAAGCGCTGGCGCACGCGGCCAACTAGCAGGGCAACGTCCGCCCTACCAGCGCAAGGTGGGCGTCACCACCTGGGCATCCCACAGGCTGGTCAGTTCGTCATCCAGCGCGGTGACCGTCAACGAGGCCCCGGCCATCTCGAGCGAGGTCGTGTTGTTGCCGACGAGCCATCGCTTGACCTGCAACCCGCGTTCGGCGAGCGCCAGCGTCGCGAGCTTGTTGAGGAGATGCAGCTCGATCTGCGCCGTGCCGCCGAACCCGTTGACGTGCAGCAGGACTTCGCGAGCGGCCGTCAAAGACAGGTCCTTCAGGATCGAATCGAGCAGCAGGGAGACGATGTCTTCGGCCGGCATGACGTTGCGGCGGTAGCGTCCCGGTTCGCCGTGGATGCCCACGCCGATTTCCATCTCGCCCGGGCCGATCTCGAAGGTCTTGGCCGCGGCGTCCGGCACGACACAGCTCGAGAACGCGACGCCCATGGACGCCGTGCACGCATTGACGCGTTGGCCGATGGCCTGGCACTGCGTCAGGCTCGCCCCGGCCTCCGCCGCCGCACCGACCATCTTCTCGACGATCACCGTGCCCGCGATCCCGCGCCGGCCGGTCGCGTGCGTGGAGTGATCGACGGCGACATCGTCGTCCACCAGGACGATCGCGTGTTCCACGGGAAGCATCTCGCTCGCCATGTCGAAGTTCAGGCGGTCGCCGGGGTAGTTCTTGACGATCAGGATGACGCCCTGGCCAGCATCGACATGCCTGGCAGCCGCCACGATCTGGTCGGGATGGGGCGCGGTGAACACCTGGCCGGGGCAGGCCGCATCGAGCATGCCCGTGCCGACGTAGCCCACGTGGAGCGGCTCGTGGCCCGAGCCGCCGCCGCTGACGATGGCCACGCGGCCCTGCTTCGGATGGCGCCGGTGGACGAACAGCGGATCCACGCTCAATGCAAGCATGTCCTGGTGCGCGAGCACGAGGCCCTGCGCGCTGTCGTGGACCAGATTGTCGACCCTACCGATGAACTTCTTCATCAATGGCTTCCGTTAGTCGCACCATTGTCATGCGCCACGGCGCAATTGTCATGCGAGGTTTTCCGCAGTGACGATCTCGACTCTCGGGTTGCCGATTGACAAGGCGCCGCGCACGCCGTCGCACAGGGAGCGCAGCACCCGGCTGGCGGTGCTCACGGAGTAGTAGACGTCCTGGTCGATGACGTAGCTCAGCATGCCCGAGAGCAGCATCGAGCGATGCACCTCCAGCAGGTCGTGCGCGACGAACATGGGGGTATGCGGGCGTTTCAACTCGCCCAGCGCGCGACCGACGCCGAAGTTGCCCGGACCCACGTTGTAGACCGCCGCGAGGCCGTCAGCGCCGACGGCCGGAATGACGACGTCCCGGATGTATTCGCTGGTCTCGTCGTCGGATTCGGGCATCTCGAAGAAGCGCTGGACCTTCAGGTTGGGAAAACGCTCCTCCATCACCTGCTGGCAGCCGATGCGCCGATCGATCTCGGCCGCGTAGCGCGTCGACGGCGACAGCAGCGCGCAGACCTGTTCGACGTCGCGCGGCACCGAGTTGCCGATCAGCAGCCCCGCGGTGCGCCCTGCGGCGCGGTTGTCGGCCCCGATCGCGATCTCGCGCATCGATCCGGGCACGTCCGAAAACAGCGTCACCACGTGCACGCCGGCGCGGACGAGCTCGTTGATCGCGAGCTTGACCGGGGGCAGGTCGGGCGCCAGCAGCGCGATCCCGTCCAGATCCGACAGCTTCATCAGTTCGGCTGCGAACTGGTTGATGTCGGTGACCGGCAGCCGCTGGGTGACCTCGGTGATGTGCTGGTGACGGAATTCGCCCGCCGCCTGGGCGACGACGCGATCGACCTGGTCGAAGAAGCCGCGACGCGTGTCGGGAAGGACGAAGGCGAACCGGTAGTTGGAATTCGATCGGGGACGCCCCCGGATCGGGATCCCGCCGCCGAGCGACGTGATCGCCTCGCGAACCTTGCTGACGGTGGCCGGATTGACGCCCGGCCGTTCATTGAGGACCCGATCGACCGTGGCAGTGCTCACGCCGGCCGCTTCGGCGATCTGGGCAATGGTGGGCTGGTTCGCCATGGCTTGGGAGGTCTTTCGGAAAGTAAATCCATCACATTGTCACCGATGTCATCCCCGTCTTCAATGATCGCCCCGCTGACGGCATCCCATTCTCGAAAGATGTAGATGCTGTTTTTGCTTGATTTATTTTTTGATTGCGTTAAATTGGCCATCAGCGGTCGCCGAACCGCGTTCCTCATCAACCAGGAGACATAGATGACCTTCATGAGAAAAACGGTGGCGCTCGCCGCGAGCGCCTTCGCCATCACCGCCCTGACCAGTACCGGGGCAATGGCCGAGCAGAAGCAGCTGACGCTGTGCTGGGCGGCCTGGGACCCGGCAAACGCCCTTGTCGAGCTCTCCAAGGACTTCACCGCGAAGACCGGCATCGCGATGAAGTACGAGTTCGTGCCCTGGCCGAACTACGCGCAGCGCATGCTCAACGAGCTCAATTCCAAGGGCAAGCTGTGCGACCTGCTGATCGGCGACAGCCAGTGGATCGGCGGCGCGGCGACCGAAGGCCACTACGTCAAGCTCAACGAGTTCTTTGACAAGAACGGCATCAAGATGAGCGACTTCATGCCGGCGACCGTGCTCGGCTATTCCGAATGGCCCAAGGGCACGCCGAACTACTGGGCGCTGCCGGCGATGGGCGATGCCGTGGCCTTCAGCTATCGCAAGGACTGGTTCGCCCGGCCGGAGCTGCAGGCCGAATACAAGCAGAAGTACGGCCACGAACTGGCGCCGCCCACCACCTGGCCCGAGTTCAAGCACATCGGCGAGTTCTTCCAGGGTCGCGTGATCGACGGCAAGAAGGTCTACGGCGCGGCGCTCTACACCGAGCGCGGCTCGGAAGGCATCACGATGGGCGTGATGAACACGATGTACGCGTACGGCTTCGAGTACCAGAACCCGAAGAAGCCGTACGACATGAAGGGCTACGTCAACGGTCCCGGCGCCGTCAAGGGCCTGCAGTTCTACAAGGACCTGTACGACTGCTGCACGCCTCCCGGCCACTCGAACGCCTACATGACCGAGAACCTGGACGCCTACAAGTCGGGCCAGGTCGCGATGCAGATGCAGTTCATCGCCTTCTTCCCCGGCATCTCGAAGGATCCGCAGGTCGGCGGCGACAAGACCGGCTTCTTCCCCATGCCCAAGGGCGACAAGCAGTTCGCCATGCTGGGCGGCCAGGGCATCTCGGTCGTCAAGTACTCGGACAAGAAGGACATGGCCCTCGAGTACATGAAGTGGTTCGCGCAACCGGCCATCCAGAAGAAGTGGTGGGACGGCGGCGGCTTCACCTGCCTGAGCTCGGTGCTCAACGCGCCTGGCTTCGAGAAGAGCACGCCGTACGCCAAGGTCTTCCTGGACTCCATGAAGATGGTCAAGGACTTCTGGGCCGAGCCGAGCTACGCGGCACTGCTGGAAGCCACCCAGTCGCGCGTGCATGACTTCGTCGTCGCGGGCAAGGGCACGCCGCAGCAGGCACTCGATGGCCTCGAGAAGGACTGGGAACAGACCTTCCGGGAAGACGGCAAGCTCAAGTAAGCGAGCCAGCGATTCTCGGGGCGCGTGCGCGGCCGAAGGCCACGCGGTGAGTCTTCGTGCGCATCACGAACGGGAGCTGGTTGGGAGCTCCCCGGCATCGGCCCGCACCGCCCCGACCTTTTTCGGAAACCATCATGCAAATCGCTCAATTGCGTCGCGGCGGCTTGTCCGACCGTGCCATGGTCTGGCTGTTCGTCACGCCGACCGTCCTGTTGCTGCTCGCCTTCAACATCTTCCCGCTGTTCTGGACGATCTACCTGTCGCTC
>Ga0207651_10001732_pt1 | contig 10096 bp, 10 predicted proteins | sample KBSM23metaG_FD_184328 | JGI IMG/M metagenome (GOLD analysis project Ga0207651, IMG submission 184328) | Miscanthus rhizosphere microbial communities from Kellogg Biological Station, Michigan, USA - KBS M2-3 metaG (SPAdes) (version 2) | ecosystem: Host-associated > Plants > Roots > Rhizosphere >... | reverse complement strand
GAAGGCGACGGCTACCAGCTGCATGACCAGGTAGCCGTCGCCTTCGGGCGTGGTGCCGAAGTCGTGCACCGCGACGATGCCCGGGTGCTCCAGGCGCGCCAGCGTCCGCGCCTCGCGCGCGAACCGCGCGCGAAAGTCGGGATTGGCGGCGCTCTCGGGGCGCAACACCTTGACCGCCACCGCCCGTCCCAGCTTCTCGTCGCGCGCGCGGAACACGCGCCCCATGCCGCCGCGCCCGAGCTCGGCTTCCAGGACCAGCGCGTCCGTTCCCAGCCGCGGCAGGGCGCCGACGGCGCCCGCGGCCGCAGCCGTCGCGCCGTCGCCGCCGCCCAGATCCGCCAGCAGGCAGCGCGGACACACGGTCAGGCGCCCGGACGGATCGAGGGCGCCGCAGCGCGGGCAGGCGCTCGCGCTCGCCGCGCTCACGCGGTCAGCGCCTTCAGCAGGTCGCCGAGCTCGGCCTCGGCTTCCTGCGGCGTGTGCACCGTGTCCGCGATGCGCGCCAGCAGCAGCTCGCGAAACCGCCCGCGCGCGCGGTGTACGAACGACTTCAGCTGCGGCACGGTCATGCCGTGCTCGGCGGCCAGCGTCTCGTAGGGCGGCGCCTCGCCGAACCGGAACAGCTGGCGCACGACGGCGACGGGGCCGCGCCGCGCGCCCGAGGCCAGCTCGGTCTCCAGCTCGCCCAGCGCGCCCTCGAACAGGCCCAGCGCCCACTCGCGATCGAACGCCGCCGCCGGATCGTCGGGCGCCGCGCCGATGACCGCCTCGACGTCCTCGAACGGCAGCGCGGCCCGCCCGCCGCCCCGCTTCTGCGCCGATTCCTCGGCGTGCAGGTTGGCGAGGTAGTGCGCCAGCGCGGTCTTGAGGTAGCCGCGCAGCCGCCCGCGACCCGGATCCAGGCGCGCCAGGAAATCACGCTCCAGCAGATGCACGAGAAATCCCTGCACGACATCCTGCGCGCGATCGGGCGGCAACCCCTGCTTACGGAGGTGCACGTACAGCGGCTGCCAGCGCGACGTCACCAGCTCGTCGAGCACCGCGCGCCGCAGCTCCGCGTTGCCACGCGCGGCGACGATCCGCGTCCAGCGCGTCTCCGGAAAGGCGTCGGGCACGCATCATTATAGGCGCGTCGCCGGCAGCCCCGCGACAGCCGCTCCGGCGTCGCCCGCCGGATCCGGTTGCTCGATGCGCTGGCGCAGCAGCTCGAGCAGGCGAGCCTGGCCCCGCCGCATGATCGTGTCCTGCAGCCACCCGAAGTAGAACGCGGGCGCCAGGTGGCGCCGCCACGACACGTCGCGCGTCAGGGCGGTGCCGCCGCCCGGGAACGGTTGCAGCCGGTAACGGGTGTCCGTCAGCGTCAGCCAGTCGTCGACGCGTTCGGGGCGGAAGCCGTAGTTCGGCCCGCGCCCGAGGCGCGTGATGTGGAAGGCGAGGTCGTCGATCTCGTAACGATCGATCTGGTACGCCAGCACGCGGCCCGGCACCCATTCCGTGATGTGGCCCTGCGCGACGCCATGACTGAAGACGGCGCGCACGCGGCCGTTCAGACCGCCCGTGTCGACGTTGAAGCGCGTCGGAACCGGCAGGCCGATGCTGATGAACCACTGCCAGCGCGGTTCGACCGCGATCGGGCGCGCGGTGAGCGCGGCGAACACGCGCTCGGGCGGCGCCGCGATCACCGTGGTCGACTGCGCGTGGTGAAGGGGGTGGCGCGTGGGATCGTCCACCGCGCCGTCGATCGCCTGCCAGCCCAGCGACGACACCACCAGCAGCACGGCGACGCCGACGCGATGCCGCCGGTGATGCACGTAGCGGCGGATCGTCGATCCGCACACCGCGCCCAGGATGGTCTCGGGGACCACCAGCGGCAGCGCGAACAGCACGCAGATGACGCCCTCCTGCAGGGCGCCGATCCCCACCGCCAGCGCCGCGAGCAGCGTGTACAGGCTGTTCCGGATCGGGTGCTTCGGTCCCAGCACGCCGATGACGGCGCCCACGAAGAAGGGCGAGCAGAAGAACGCCTCCGAGTAGCTCTTGCCGAACGCGCGGCCGCCGCAATAGAGCACCACCGCGGCCACCAGGCCGGCCGCGAACGTGACCCCGCCGCGCGTCGGCGCGCGCAGCCAGCCGTCGACGTGCAACGGATCGATCAACGGCGGCGCCAATGGCGTTTTCAGATCGGGCGTTTTCAGATCGGGTGTCTTCAGATCCATCGCGCGGCCCTCCAGGTCTGGCGCAGGTCGCGCATCGCCAGCGTGTGGTCGTAGACCAGCGGCGCGCCGATCGCGCGCGCCAGCGCGTCGATGTACGCGAAGCTCCGGCGCGCGGGCGTCGCGAAGCGCGCGCCCCAGGGATCGTGGTCGATCTCCTGCGCGCGCACGCGGCCGCCCGGCCGCACGTCGACGCTGAAGCGCATGCCCAGCATGAACGCCGCCGCCTGCGCGACGTCGCTGAAAGACGACTCCAGCTCGCCGGGGCCGCCGGGCGCGGCGTCGAACTCGGCGTCCGCGGCGCCGTCGTGCGACTGGCACACCACGCGGAAGCGCCCGTCGCGGCGCGCGCACCGCATCCGCGCCAGGTGCGGCCGGTAGTGAGAGAAGTAGCGGCCCAGAAGCGCGAGCGGCCGCGCGCTGACGTCGCTGCGCAGCGTGAGGAACGAAGGCGCGCCGCCGACGCGGACGCCCACGCGATAGAGCAGCTCGACGTTGTCCCACCGCAACCACGACGGCGCGCCGGCTAGGCCCATGCTGTCCATGTCCAGCGCGCACACGCTGACGAAGCCGTGTCCGCCGAAGCTGTCCACCGTCAGCGGCGCGGGGACCAGGCGCGCGATCGCCGCCGCCGGCGCGCGGAACGTCACCAGGTAGCGCTCGCGGATGTGCGCCGACACGGGCAGCCACTGCCAGCCGGCCCGGGCCAGCGGGATCGGTGGGGCGGGCTCGATTGGCGCTTGCCGAGCCTGTCGGGGCCGGGAGGGCGGTGTTTCGATGAAGGGCGTTTCCATGCCCTCCTGTACAGAGGATGCGGGCCGCGGTTGCGCGACAAACGGGGAATCGCGGGGGCCGGCTAACCGCGGAGCGTCGTGACGATCTCGGCGGCGGCGCGCGTGCCGGTGGTCATCGCGCCGTGCACGGTGCCGGGATCGCCCACCGTGTCGGTCGCCTCGCCGGCGAAGAACAGCCGGCCGGCGAGGGGCGCGGCCAGCGCCGCGGGGGCGTCCAGGCCACCCACCGGGATCCAGCTGTAGGCGCCGCGCGACCACGGGTCGGCGCCCCAGTCGAACACGCGCGCGTCCTCCACCGCCGCGGTCACGGCGCCGGCGTTCGATCCGAGCGCATGCGCGAGCCCGCCCAGCGCCGCGCGCAGGCGCGTGTCGGCTGTCCGGAACCGCGCCGCGAACGCGTCGGCGCGCCGACCCGCGACCCATCCCACCAGCATCGTCGGCGGGAACGGGCGCGGCACCCACCAGGTCGGCATGGGCGCGCGTCCGAGGTGAACGAACGACATGTCGCGCCCGAACGGGGCGAACACGCCCATTCCGACGGGCTGCCGCAAGCGAAGCACGATCTTGATGACGTTGCCCATGGCGAGCCGTTCGATCGCCGATCGCTTGGTCCGCGGCAACGCCGGAACGAACCTGACCGCGGCCGGCGCCGACGGCGGCGCTTGCAGCACGCCCAGCGGCAGCGTGATCAGCGCGGCGCGGCCGCGCAGGCGCGCCGGCGGTCCGCCCAGCGCGCCGCGCGTGCCGACGTCGACGCCGTTCCCGCCCCAGCGCACGTCGGTGACGATGGTCGCCAGCCGCAGCGCGCCTGCTTCGCGCGCCAGCGGCGCCGCCAGGTGTTGCAGCAGGCGGTCGTAGCCTTCCAGCACGCGGTGGGTGGCGTCGCCGCCCTCGGCCTCCGTCGCCTCGGCCTGCTCGACCAGGCCACGCGCCGACACGCGGCGCGCGTCCGATGCGTTGAAGCCCTCGACGAAGCCGATGACCATGTCCCGCGCGGCCGGCGATAACCGGCGCGCGAACTGGGGCCGGCCCAGCACCTCCATCACGGACACGTCTTCGCTGGGCAAGTCGTCGATCACCGACATCGCCTGCATCCACGCCTGCTCGGCGCCGCGCAGGTCGCCGTGCCGCGCGCGCGTGTGGCGCTGTGGGTGCCCGCCCAGGCGCGCCCGCGCCGCGCGCAGCGCACGCATGAGGTTGCGCGGCCGCCCGTGCACGAACTCCGCGCCGGCCTCGACCACGGCGGGCCAGCCCGGCAGCCGCTGGGTGTCGATGCGGCCGCCCAGCCGCGGCCGCGCCTCGACGACGATGACGCGCAGCCGCGCGCGCATCAGGCGGTGCGCCGCCTCCAGCCCGGCGACGCCGGCGCCGACGACGATGACGTCCGCGTCCCGCGTCGCAGCTCGACCGCGCACGCGGGAACAATGCGCGCCGCGCCGCGCATTGACAAGACACCGGGCGGGTCTTGACGACGCCGACGGAAAACTCAAGTTTCGGGGTAAGCCCTACTGGTCTCTTGGCACCTCAGCGCCAGCCGGGTCGAGCTTCCTGGAGCACAGATGGAGGAAACAGCAACCCGGCCTCTCGTCCTGGTGATCGACGACGATGAAGGAATTCGTGAGGGGATCGTCGACCTGCTCGAGGAGGAAGGGTTCGCGGCTGTCGGCGCGTGCAATGGGCTCGAGGCGCTGAACTTTCTCGCCGACTCGAAGCGGGTCCCGTCGCTGATCTTGCTCGATCTGATGATGCCGGTGCTGGACGGTTGGACCTTCTGCAAGGTGCGGCAGGGCGTGTCGATGCTGATGGAGATCCCGGTCGTCGCGATCAGCGCGGCGCCGATGAACGGGCCGCAGCTACCCTTGCGGGTCGACGCGACGCTGCCGAAGCCGTTCGATCCCGACGCGCTCGCCTGGCTGGCCACGCGCATGACCGGCCGCAAGAGCTTCTATAAGCACGGTCACTGAGTCGCTTCGCGTCGCAGGATTCGCTACGCTTCCGAGCGTGATGGGTGCGCGCGGTCGTTCCATCCTCGTCGCGGCCGCGATCGGCGCGAGCCTCGCCGGCGTCGAGGGCTGCTCGACGCGGCCGCTTCGTAGCCGCGACGGAGGCGCAGCCACAATCAGCGGTGGGGCCGACGCGACCGGGACCGGCTGCGGTAGCGACGGGGCGCGGATGGAGCTGATCGGTTCGCGCCTCCTCGTGCTCGACAATCCGCCCGTGTCGGGAAACCTGTACACGACCCTGCTCTGGACCGGCGAGGAGTACCTGTTCGTCTGGCGCATCTACAAGGGCGACGGCGTCCTCATGCAGCGCATCGATGCGTCCGGGCAGGGCGTCGGCGGGAACATCCGCGTTCGACCCTACGAGAACGCGTGCGATGTCGCCTGGGGCGGCTCGCGTCTCGCCGCCGCATGGACGCGGGAGAACGGCGCCACCACCGACCTGATGTTCCAGACCTTCGATGGGTTCGGTCGCCCGATGATCGACGCCGTCGTCCTGCGCTCGTCGGCGGATATCGGGATTGACGGCAGCGTGATCTATGGGCCGCGCATCGTCTCGATCGAGGACGGGTTCGCTATCGCCTGGAACGAGGGGAAGATGATGGTAGCCACCGTCGATCCCGACGGAGAACTTCTGCACGATCCGGTCGCCGCGGGAAGCCGCGTCTCCGGAACACCGGAGTTGAGCCTCACGGCGTGGCCGAACCGGATCGTCGTGGGCTTCGTCGACAACCGCCCCGTCGCGCCGGGATCGCCGGGCTCGGTGGCTTTCGCCAACACGTTCACGGGGGACCTCCGGCCGCTCGGCGACGTTTCGCTCGACGGCGAGGCGGTGGGCGGAATGGCACAAGTCGTGGCGACTGGCGGCGGCTTTCTCACGCTCTGGACGCACGATGCCATGCCCGATATTCGCGTGCGGATCGCCCATCTCGATCCGACCGGCAGCGACGTTGCGATCGGCGAGATGGCACCGCCCGTTACCGGTTCCTACCGCTATCTGTCGCCGGCCGCGTGGAATCGCGACCACCTCGTCGTCCTGTGGGACGGCGGTAGCGCCGGGGAGACCGGTCTCACGTTGAGCCGGTACGCAACGAACGGCGAGCGCCAGGGCGCGTCCATCGCCGTGCCGACCGCTTCGCCTGCGACCCGGCTCTACGTCGTGGCCCACGACGGGACCGTGGGTTTCACGTGGTCAGAGGAAGTCGCGGGCGGCTACATGGTCTTCTTTCAGCAGGCGAGGTCCTGTCCATGAAGGCGGCGCGCCGCGCTCAGAACGTTCCGACGACCGCCAGGTGGAACGCGAGCTCGAGATCCTGGTGGATGGGGACGTCGTTCGAGAATGCCCACAGCTCGGCTGACGCCTTGAGACGGAATCCCGGCGCCAGCGCCAGCGTTCCGGCGGCCGTGTAACGAAACACGGCGGCGCGCGGCGCGAGCGGACTGGTCGCGGGCACGTTCCCGGCGCGGTAGAGGCCGTCGGCGCGCAGCAGCAGCGTGACGGTCTCGGTCATCGTCCGCTCGATCTCCAGATACGCGCCGTGCTTCTCGAATGTCTCCTCGCCCGACGGCGGCACGATCAGCTTGTACGGTACGCTGGGCGGGGGCGCGAAGTTCTGCCGCCGGATCAGGTATTCCAGCCGCAGCTGCGTGCGGCCGATGCGCGCGGAAAGATCGCCGCCGCCGATCAGATAGTAGAAGCGGTTTTCGGGGTCCCACGTTCCGTACATGACGCTGCCGCCGACGGTCATGTCGTTCGCCTCGCCGATGCGGAACGTGGTGGCGACGCGCCCGCCGCCCGCCGTGCGCCCGTTGTTGTCGATCATGTTGCCGCCGCGCGTTTGCGAGAGACCCCACACCAGATCGTTGCTGCCGTTCGGCGCGCGGAACCCCGACACCGCGTAGGCGGCGTAGTCCAGCTGCACGCGTTCGCCGAACCAGTGCGTGCCGCCCACCTCGACGCCGTTGTCGGGGAACGGGCTGGGGAGGACGCCCTGGTTCCACTCGCTGATGCGCAGCATGCGCCCCATGTCGTAGGGCAGCGGCTTGTCGCTGGTGACGTGGTTGGCGGGATCGTGGCGAATGTTGAACGCGCCGAAGCTGGGGCTGAACCGTCCCGCCCGGACCACCAGCTCGTCGGCGACGCGGAAATCGAAGTACGCCATCGGCAGCTCGAAGCCGTGACAGCCGTAGCAGACCTTCACGTTCGCCGACAGGTGGTCGGACACGTCCGCCGCCAGCTTCAGCGCGGCCTCGGTGGTGAACCCGTCGTACACGCTGCGGCCGCCGGTGCCGCCGCTCTCGTCGGGAACGAACAGGTAGTCGAGCTGCGCCGAGCCGGCGAAGTTGCGCTCGATGGCGGCGGCGGGCGCGGCGCGCAGCAGGACCGCGGCCGCAACCGCGCAGGCGAACAGCGCGCACGTCATTTTCATGGGGCGCCGGCCTCCGGGCCGCGCGCGGACGCCAGCGCCGACGACGAGTAATAGTGAAGGAAGCGCAGGATCGGCACGGTGTCGGCGCGCGTGATGCCGCTGCCCGGCTGGCGGCGCATGCGTTCGACGTAATCCGCCCACATCGCGTCGTCGTGAATTCCGCTGTTCAGCGGGCGCGCCAGCTGGTGGCACTTCGAGCAGCGCCGCGCGAAGACGACGTAGTCGGGCTGGACCTCGGCGGGCAGACGGGCGGCATCCAGGCCGTCGCGCGCGCTGGTCGCGCAGCCGGCGGTGAGCAGCACGAGAGCGGCTAGCGTGCCCCACCTGCGATGTGGGCGGGCGGGGCTCACGGGGCGGCGACGAAGCTCAACGTCACGTCCGCGGTGGCGTCACCGGTGTCGACGTCCTTGATCCGGAGGGCCTTCGCCGATTTCTCGATGCAGGTCTTCAGCGGCGACGTGACGCCCGCGCCCTGCAGCGCGGCGCCGGTGACGTAGCCGCCGCTGTCGATGCGCAGGTGCAGCGTCGCCGTGCCGGACGCCAGGCCGCCCGCGCGCAGGGCGTCGCGGTAGCAGCGCACCAGCGGAACGCGGGCGAGCGCCGCGCGGATGTTCGAGCCCGGGATCGCGCTGGTGGTGGTGATGCCGGCGATCGTCGCGGTCGCGTGCTCGACGTCGATGCGCGGCGCGGGCGGCGGCGGCGGGCTCGTCACCGTGACGGGCGCGGGGGGCGGCGCGACGGCAACGGGTGTTGGCGCCGGCGCCGGCGCGAGAGCAACGGGCGCAACGGTAACGGGTGCCGGCGCGGCTGCGGGCGTCGCCCGTTCTTTCCCCCTCTCCCGCTTGCGGGAGAGGGTCGGGGTGAGGGCCGGTCGGGGGACCCGCTGCGCGGGCGCGGTCTCTGCGACGTCCTGCTTCTCCACGACGCGATCCGCGACGGGCGCGGGGGTCGGCGCCGCTGCCGCCACAGGCGTCGTCGCCGCGGCGACCGTTCGCGCGTCCTCACGCCCGGCCCGGAACATCGATCGCGCCGCGAACGCGCCCGCGACGGCGGCGAGCGCCGTGAATCCCGCGACGGCGGTGAGCGCGCGCCGCCGGCGCGCCTTCGCCCCGATCCCGGCGCTCTCCAGCGCCTGCGTCTCCGCTGCGCCGCGCGCGGCGACCCGCTCCGCCGCCGGCGTCGAACGCGCCGACGTCGCATGCGCCAGCGCGGCCCGCAGCGCCGCGCGCATCTCGCGCGCGTTGTCGAAGCGATCGCGCGGCGCCTTGCTCAGCGCGCGCAGGCAGACCGCCTCCAGCGCCGGATCGACCGCCGTGATCTGCGACGGGGGCAGGGGCGAATCGGTGATGTGCTTCATCGCCACGAAGTATGCGCTCTCGCCCTCGAACGGCGGCCGCCCCACCAGCATGTGATAGAGGATGACGCCCGCCGAGTAGATGTCGCTGCGCCGATCGGCCTGCTCGCCGCGCGCCTGCTCGGGCGACATGTAGCCGGGCGTTCCCACCAGCGACCCGTCCATCGTCGCCCACGGGCCGCCCGCCTGTCCGCCGGTGCGATCGTTCTGGATCGCGCCCAACGTCGCGATGCCGAAGTCGCACACCTTCACCAGCTCGGTCTCCTCGCCGTCGTCGCTCTTGGCGCGGAGGATCATGATGTTGTCGGGTTTGAGATCGCGGTGGATGACCTCCATGTCGTGCGCGACGGCGATCGCCGACAGCACCTGCGACATGATGTCGACGATGCGCGCTTCACCCAGCGGCCACTCTTCTTCGATCAGGTGGTGCAGCGTCCGCCCCTCGACGTACTCCATGGCCAGGTAAAGCAGCGAGTCGTCGACGGACCCGAAGTCGAACACCCGCACCGAGTTCGGGTGGTCCAGGCGCGACGCCGCGCGCGCCTCGCGCTTGAACCGCTCGATGAAGTGCGCGTCGCGCGCGATGTCCTGCCGCAGCACCTTCAGCGCGACCGTCCGATCCAGCGCCAGCTGGCGCGCGCGGTAAACGGTGCCGGCGCCGCCGGTGGCGATCAGCGATTCGACCACGAACTTGCCGGCGATGCTGCGGCCGACGAGCTGGGACGCACGTGAGCTGTCGTCGTCGATCATCGCGGTCACGCCATCATTAACCATGGCGTCCGCACCGCGTTGCTTCGGGCGAATCCGCCCACATGCCTTATGGTGCCCGCACCGTCGCCGGCGGTCGAAACCGACCGGAAACGCCTGGAAAAACGGGGCCCTCGACAGCCGCCGCCGCGGCCCCAGGTTGCACCTATGGCGCGCCAGCAGCCAGTCCGGTGGTCGCAAAAGGTGACCCGGACCAGCAACGCGCTGGACCTCGACTCGGGGGTGTTCCGGATGCGCAGCCCGCGGGCGATCGCGCGGTCGCTGGCCCGCTCCGCCGAGGCGAGCAAGCGCCGGAAGTCGGAGCCGTTTCGCTCCGCGATGTCGATGCTGACCTTCTACGTCAACCGCGCCGGCAAGAACCTGCCGGCGCGCGATCGCAGGACGCTGATGCGCGCGAAGCAGGAGCTGCGCAAGCTCTACGGCCGGGCGTGACGGGCGCGCCGCGGGCGCGTCGTCAGTTACAGATCCACGACGGGAACTGTCCCTCGCCGTCGGTGCGCGAGCACGTGCAGCTGCGTCCGCCCGACGCGCAGGTGTC
>Ga0207651_10001731_pt1 | contig 10097 bp, 6 predicted proteins | sample KBSM23metaG_FD_184328 | JGI IMG/M metagenome (GOLD analysis project Ga0207651, IMG submission 184328) | Miscanthus rhizosphere microbial communities from Kellogg Biological Station, Michigan, USA - KBS M2-3 metaG (SPAdes) (version 2) | ecosystem: Host-associated > Plants > Roots > Rhizosphere >... | reverse complement strand
AGCGGGGGAATTCATGACCAATCATTCGCTGTTGCTCGCCGGCGCCGCCGCCCTTGTCCCGATCTCGCCAGCGCTCGCGCAGGAGGCGACCGCGACCGCGCCGGCGAGCACAACGCAGGCGCAGGAGGGTCCGCAATCGACGGCTCCGACGACTGCGACACCAGCGCCCGCGGCCCAAGCGTCCGATGAAATGCCGGACGAAGAGGATATCGTCATCACTGGGCAGCGGCCGCGCGGTTCAGTCATCGGCGACATCCCGCCCGAGAAGACGCTAGACGCGCGCGAGGTCCGCGCGACCGGCGCAACCAACATCAACGAGTTGCTCGAAGCGCTGGCGCCGCAGATCGGCAGCGTGCGGGGCCGCGGCGGCGAAGCACCCGTGCTGCTCCTCAACGGCCAGCGCATCTCGAGCTTCCGCGAACTTCGCGACATTCCCACCGAGGCGATCGTGCGCGTCGAGATCCTGCCCGAGGAAGTCGCGCTTAAATACGGCTATCGCGCCGACCAGAAGGTGGTGAACATCGTCCTTCGGCAGCGTTTCCGTTCAACCACGGCGCAAATCGGCGCCGGCGGCGCGACCGACGGCGGCTATGCCAATGGTGTCGCCGACCTCACCCGCCTGCTGATCCAGCGCAACGGGCGGACGACGATCAACCTTCACGCCGAAGGCAACAGCATGCTGACCGAGGCGGAACGCAATATCGCTCAGACTGCGCCAAGCGGCGCGACCGAGCAGGAGGTCCTCGCAGCGCGATCGCTGGTCGGGACCAAGCGCGACATTCGCGGCTCGGCGACCTTCAACCGGCAGATCCTCGGCAACGTATCGGCGACGCTCAATACCGAGCTGGAGCACAACGAAGGAAGGTCGCTTATCGGCCTCAATCCGAGCCTCCTCGAGCCGCTCGATCGCAACACCTCCAGCGATTCCGCACATGCCGGAATGGTGCTCAACGGCACGACCAAGTCGCAGTGGCGCTGGACCCTCACCGGAAACGCGGATCTCGATCGAACCCTGACGCGCACGGATCGCGACGATCCCACCTTGCCGCGCGATCGCACACGAGAGACCACCCAGAGCGCAGATCTCAAAGCCACAGCGAACGGCAATCTGTTCAAGCTCCCGGCAGGCAATGCGAGCACGACGCTCACGCTCGCCGGCAACACGCAGCATCTCGACAGCAGTCGCTCCCAGGGGGGCGTCGGCTCGTCCAACGCGCTGTCGCGCACCACTGGCGAAGCGGCGATCAACGTCGACTTGCCCGTCTCGCGGCGGGGGCGTGAGTTCAGCGCGCTCGGCAATCTCACGCTCAACGGCAATGCCGAGCTCGATCATCTGTCGGACTTCGGCACGCTGACCACCGTCGGCGCCGGCGCCAACTGGTCGCCGGTCGACCGCCTTAACTTCATCACCAGCTGGACTCGCGAGGAGGGAGCCCCGACAATCAACCAGCTCGGCGACCCCGTGCTCCACACGCCGGGATCTCGGATCTTCGACTTCTCGACTGGCGAGACGGCGCTTGTTGAAGCGATCACCGGTGGCAACCCGAGCCTCAAGGGCGACCGTCGCACCGTCGTGAAGCTGAGCGGCAATTGGCAGCCCTTCCCCAACACCGACCTTCGGCTCCGCGCCGATTATGTGCACCAAACGATCGACGATCCGATTTCCAACATCACTGCAACCCCTGCGATCGAAGCTGCCTTTCGGGATCGGTTCACGCGCACTATCTGCCCACCGCCCTCAAATCCGCCGACACAATGTGTGCCGGGGCAGCTGACGCGCGTCGACCTCACGCCGATCAATTTCGATCAGTCGCGCAGGGACCAGCTGCGCGTCGGCTTCGATTTCACAAAACCGCTAAAATCGCGGCGGCCGTCGCAGTCGGTGCTTGACCAGCTTCGCGCGCAGTTCGGATTCGGTCAACGCGGCGGTCCGGGTGGCGGCTCCGGCGCCGGCAGTCCTCCACCGACTAGCTCGCCCGACGGCGGCCGGCGCGGCGGCCAGGGCGGATTCGGCGGTGGCCGCGGCGGCGGAGGCGGCGGGTTTTTCGGCGGCGGACAGAACCGCGGTCGTCTCACCTTCTCGCTCACCGATACGGTCACCTTCGTTGACAAGGTGAGGATCACTCCCGGCGGGCCCGAGCTCGATTATCTTCACGGCGACGCTGCGGGCTCGGCCGGCGGCACCCCGCGCCACAATGTCCAGGCGCAGCTTGGCTGGTTCAACAACGGGCTCGGCGCGCGCATCGGCGCCAACTGGCAGAGCGCTACGGACGTTGATGCGCTCAACGGCAACGATCTCCATTTCTCCCCCGTGGGGACGTTCGACCTGCGGCTCTTCGCCAACCCCGGCGACATCCCCGAAGTCGCGGTCAAGCATCCGTGGCTGCGCGGGACGCAGGTACGCCTTGAGGTGAACAACGTCTTCAACAGCAGGCCGAAGGTCCATGATGCCGCCGGGAATGTGCCGAACAATTTCCAGCCCGATCTGCTCAACCCGCTCGGACGGACGATCATGATCAGCTTCAGGAAGCTGTTCCTGCCGTCACCCGCCTGGTTCCGGCAGCAGTTCCAAAGAGAGCGCCAGCAGCAACAGCTGCAGCAATCCACACCAACGCGCTGATTCCGCTTCTTGAAAATTTGTGCTTAAGCGCGGCGCAATGACGCCTGTTCAGCCCGTTCGGGGCACCCAAAGCCTCCTCGGAGAAGACGCCGACCGCCTCGCCGCGGTGGTCCTGGCGTTCGATCGCGTGCGGCGCCTCTACGGCTTCAAACGCGTCGAGGTGCCAACGATCGAGCCGACGGCGGTCTTCGCGCGGACCATCGGCGAGACCACTGATGTCGTCTCGAAGGAGATGTACTCGTTCGAGGACCGGGGCGGGGATTCGATCACCTTGCGGCCCGAGTTCACCGCCGGCATCTGCCGGGCCTATCTTAGCGAAGGCTGGCAGCAATATTCGCCACTGAGAGTCGCCGCGTCCGGCTCGGCGTTCCGCTACGAGCGGCCGCAGAAGGGCCGTTTCCGCGAGTTTCATCAGCTCGATGCCGAGATCATCGGTGCCGGAGAGCCGCAGGCGGACGTCGAGCTTCTGGCTTTCGCCGATCAGCTGCTGCAGGAGCTCGGGATCACCGGAACGGTGCTGAAGCTCAACACGCTGGGCGATCCCGAAACGCGCGCTGCCTGGCGCGACGCGCTTTACGAGCACTTCCGTGGCGAGGCCTCGGTGCTCAGCGAAGACAGCCAGGCGCGGCTCGAGCGCAACCCGCTGCGAATCCTCGACAGCAAGGCGCATCAGGATTGGCCGGTCATCGACAGCGCACCGGCGATCGATGAGTTTCTGACCGCGCAAGCTGCGGACTTCTTCGGCAAAGTCACTGCGGGACTGGATGCCGCCGGCGTCGCCTGGGAGCGCGCGCCGCGGCTTGTGCGCGGCCTCGATTATTACCGCCATACCGCGTTCGAGTTTATCACGGATCAGCTGGGCGCTCAGGGCACGGTGCTCGCCGGTGGGCGCTATGATGGACTGATGGAATCTTTGGGCGGCCCGCCCACACCGGCCGTCGGTTGGGCCGCAGGGATCGAGCGACTGGCGATGATGATCGGTGCTCCACAGCCCGAGCCTCCACAGATCGCGGTTGTCGTTGAAAACCCGGACCGAGAATCCGATGCGCTGAAGATTTTGGCTGGGCTGCGTCGGTCGGGTCTTTCAGCGGAACTCTTCGCCTCGGGTAGTCCGAAGAAGAGATACGAGAAGGCCCTGAAGTCCGATCCGGCGGTGGCGATCAGCTTCGATATTCGCGACGGAGCGCCTGGGCGTTTCAATCGAATTCTGAAGGCGGACGAAGTTGACATGACGCGGGTGCAGGGCGTGCTCGACGCGGTGGAACTGAACTGATGGCGCAGATCTCTTCAGAACGGATCGCGTCGATTGAGGCGCGCAAGCATGAGCTGCAGCAGGCGATGTCGCGCGGCAATCTGTCGCCCGACGAATTCGTGCGCCTGTCCAAGGATTATGCCGCGATTGAACCGGTCGCCGCCGCCGCGCGGGAAGTTCGTCGACTGCGCGCGGAACTTCATGTGCTGAACGGCCTGGTTGCCGATCCAACCGCCGAGCCCGAGCTTAGGGAAATGGCCGCAGCCGAGGCTGACGAGATCCGGCACAAGCTCCCTGATGCCGAACGAGCGCTGGCGCTCAAGCTCCTCCCCCGCGATGCCGCCGACGATCGCGCCGCAATGCTGGAAGTACGCGCCGGGACTGGCGGCGATGAGGCCGCTCTGTTCGCTGGCGATCTTCTGCGGATGTACCAGCGCTTCGCCGAAGAGCAGGGCTGGCGGTTCGAGCTGATCTCGGCGAGCGCCTCGGAGATGGGCGGCTACAAGGAGGCCATCGCCTCGATCAATGGTCCAGGCGTGTTCGCCAAGCTCAAGTTCGAAAGCGGCGTTCACCGCGTCCAGCGTGTCCCAGTTACCGAAAGTGGTGGACGCATCCACACCTCGGCGGCCACCGTCGCGGTGCTGCCCGAGGCCGAGGATGTCGACGTTCAGATCGACGACAAGGACCTGCGCATTGACGTTTATCGGTCGTCGGGACCGGGCGGGCAGTCGGTCAATACGACCGACAGCGCCGTCCGCATCACGCACCTGCCGACCGGGCTCGTGGTTATCCAGCAGGACGAGAAATCCCAACACAAAAACAAGGCGAAGGCGTTGAAGGTGCTCCGCACGCGACTGTTCGAGCTCGAGCGCGAGCGTTTGGCGAGCGAACGCGCCGGAGCGCGCAAGTCTATGGTCGGCTCGGGCGACCGCTCGGAACGCATTCGCACCTACAATTTTCCCCAGGGGCGGGTGACCGACCATCGGATCAACCTGACGAAGCACAATTTGGACGAGGTGCTCGAGGGTCCGGGGCTAACCGAGATTATAGACGCTCTCGTCTCGGAGGACGAAGCGGAGCGCCTGGCGGGCCTGGAGGATGCATGAATTTTCTCCACCCGAGTGGAGGTAATTCGAGCATTGAAGCCGATCGCCCGCGCGCTGGCCGATGCCACGCGCAAGCTCTCCGAAACGAGCGATACGTCGCGCCTCGATGCCGAGCTGATCATGGCCGAGGCACTTCATATCGACCGCGACAAGTTGATTCTCTCGCCACCCGATCGGGAGGTGCCAAAGCGCTTCTGGATTATGGTCGGGCGCCGCGCGAAGGGAGAGCCGATCGCCTACATCACCGGTCGTCGTGCCTTCTGGAATATTGACGTGCATGTTGGTCCGGGCGTTCTCGTCCCGCGTCCGGATTCGGAGGTGCTGATCGCTTCGGCGATCGAGCATTTCGAGCGCATGAACGGGCCAGAGCGAATCCTTGACCTGGGTACCGGTCCGGGGACCCTGCTCCTTGCGGCGCTGGATATCTGGCCCAACGCGACGGGTGTGGGAATCGATGTTTCGCGCCGCGCACTCTCTTACGCATCGGCGAACGCCCGGCGCCTCGGCTTTGACGGGCGCTTGAAGTTCAGGATCGGGAACTGGGCGGAAGGCCTGAACGAAAATTTCGATCTCATTCTGTGCAACCCGCCTTACATCGCAGAGGGTGCCGAACTCGGTCCCGGCGTGCGCGAATTTGAGCCGGACGAGGCGCTGTTCGCGGGCGAGCATGGACTGGATGCCTATCGCGCGCTTGCACCGCAGTTGCCGCGATTGCTGAACAAGGGCGGGTTCGCTGCGGTCGAGATCGGTCCTGATCAGTCGGAGGCTGTGACCGCGCTGCTCGCCCGTGACGGGCTCGATGCGACGGTCGCCAACGACCTCGCAGACCGGCCCCGCGCAGTGCTGCTTACCCGGAATTAACCTGCGTTTGATCGAAATCGCTTGGCATGAAGCGTCGGTGACACTACATCAGGGCTCTGGGCCGGGCCCGCTCCACGACGAACGCTTGAGAGCGCATCCTGTCCCAACCCCGACACAATCGGCCGTTCGCTTCACGCAAGGTGCGTGAGACCGGAACGAGAGGGTCAGAGCCGCGCCTATGGAGCGCCGCCCTGCCTGCCTGAGGCGAAGGGGCTATTATACACTGCGTAAGGACGTAGGCATTTGATCAACAATAGACAGGGCGGCCGCAGGCGCGGCCGCGGTGGACAGCGGGGCCCGAACCCCGGCGGACAGCCGGGGAACCGTCAGGACAGTCGCCAGCGCGGCAACGCCGCTCAGCTGCTCGAAAAATACAAAAGCATGGCGCGCGATGCACAGCTTGCGGGCGACCGCGTGCAGACCGAATATTTTCTCCAATATGCGGACCATTATTTCCGCGTACTCAGCGAGAATCGCTCACGCTTCGAAGAACAGCGTCCCCGCCGCGAGCACGAGCTTGACGAAGACGAAGGTGACGAGGAGTTCGTCGCGGCAGGCGAAGAAGCGTCCGCTGACGAGCGTCCGCAGCGCCCGGAGCGCGGCGAGCGCTTCAATCGCGAGCGTCGTCCGCGCCGTGAAGAGCGTGACGATCGCGCCGCGCGTCAGGATTCCGAAGGTGACGGCTCGAACGACGGAGAAACGATTCCGTTCGACGTGCTCCCGCCGGCGATCGGCCGCGACGCACCGGAAGCGGCCGAGGCTGAAGAGGAAGCGCCTCGCCGTCCGCGCCGCCGCACGCGTGCGGCACGCCCTGCCGAGGGCGAGGACGAGATCGCGCCCGCCGCTTAACGCATTCATTGGCAATTAACCGCCGCAGGGGTCTGTTCTCCTTTGCGGCGGGTTGACGCTAATGGTACAATGTAACATTGTCTCCCGCGTGAGTTCGGGGAGACGAGTTCGATGCGTAAGCTTTTCCTGCTCTGCTGCGGTCTTTCGGCTGCGCCGCTCTTTGCTCAATCGGCCATTGAGCCCGTGCTGCCCACGCCCTCGCGCACCGCGCAGGGCGACGTTGCGGTCACCATCTACAACGAAAATCGCGCCTTGGTTCAGGACCGGCGCGAACTGGCGCTGCCGGGCGGGCGATCGCGCCAGGAATTCCCCGATGTGTCGGCGCAGATCCGCCCCGAAACTGTAACGCTGACCGGCAATGGCATCGGAATCGTCGAACAGAATTTCGACTTTGACCTGCTCACTCCCGCTGCGCTGATGCAGAAAGCCGTGGGAGAAACCGTCACTTTAGTTCGGATGAATCCGGCGAGCGGTGCGGAAACGCGCGAACGCGCACGGATTCTCGCCGCAAACGGCGGCGTCGTGATGCAGATCGGCGACCGGATCGAAGTGCTGCGTGATGACGGTCTTCCGACAAGGGTGATCTTCGAGCGGGTTCCGGCACAGCTTCGCGCGCGCCCTACTCTTTCCATCACGCTCGATGCGGCGCACGCCGGCCACCAGCCGGTCACGCTCAATTATTTGACGGGCGGCCTCGGCTGGTCGGCCGATTATGTCGCGCTGTTCGACGAGCTCAATGGCCGGATGGACGTCCAGGGCTGGATCACGCTGACCAACAGCAGCGGCACCGCGTTCACCAATGCCCGCACGCTGCTCGTCGCCGGAGCGGTCAATCAGGTGCAGCGCGCTTATCAAGTCTATGGCGCTTATCCGCCGCCTCCGCCGCCACCACCCCCGCCGGGAGGCATGATCCGCGCCGGGACCCAGACGGCCGGTCGCGAGCGGCTCGGCGGCTTCTACCTTTACCCGCTGCCCGAGCGCACGACGATCGCCGACAAGCAGACCAAGCAGGTCAGCTTCCTCAACGTCTCGGGAGCGCCCGCCGCCCGCGCGTACGAATATCGCAACGGCTGGCTCGGCAGCGCCGATGTGGCGCAGAGCGTCTCCAGCGTCTTGCGCTTCTCGACGGAGCGTGGCGGCGGTCTCGGAGATGCCCTGCCGGCGGGCACAATGCGCGTCTATCAGCGCGATGCGCGCGGCAATCCGCAGTTCGTCGGCGAACAGCAGATCGGCCATACGCCGATGGGCAGCAGCATGTCGCTCGCAACCGGCGAATCCTTCGACGTCAAGGTGCGCCCGCTGGTGGTGGAGCGGACGCGACTCAACACCAGCCCGCGGTGGAAGACCCGGATGCTCTACGAGGTGTCGAATGCGGGTCCCGCGCCAGTCGTTGTTGACGTCGTCCAGGACGGCTTGTGGGGTGATACGCGCATCACCGATGAGACGATCAAGGCGGAGAGACTCACCGCTGACAGTGCGCGCTGGCATGTTCCGGTCCCGGCGAACGGCAGGGCAGTCGTTTCGGCGACGTTCGATACGCGCTTCTAGCGGAACCGTCATGGGCGTCCGCGCTCTCCTTGCTGCCGCACTCGCGTGTCTCTCTGTCATGGCTCGAGCGCAGGCGATCATCACGTCGCCCGCACCCGACAAGGTCGCAGTCACCGTCTATCGCGCTCCGAACGCGAGCGGCACGATGGACCTCGAGTGGCTGCAGGGCTTCGCGATCGTTCGCGAGACCCGCCGGGTATCGCTGCCCGCGGGTGAGAGCGAGCTGCGCTTCGAAGGTGTGGCGGGCGGAATCATTCCGCAGAGCGCGATCATCGAAGGCCTGGGCGTTGTGGTGGAAAAGAATCGCGGCGCGAAACTTCTCTCGCCCGGAACTTTGCTTGACTCTCTCCTCGGCCGGCGGGTCCATCTTCGACGGATATCCAAAGCAACGGGAGCCGTTCGGGAGCAGGAGGCGGTGGTCCGCGCATCCGGCGACGGGGTGGTTCTCGAAACCGCCGAAGGAATCGAGGCGCTACGCTGCACCGGCCTCAACGAAACGCCGCTTGCGCAGACGGAACCAGCAATGTTGTCGGCCAAGCCGGCCCTATCGGTGCGGCTTCGCACTGCCCACCCGATGGCGGGAAATGTGATCCTTACCTACCTAAGCTCCGGCTTCGACTGGCGCGCGCATTATGTCGCGACGCTGACGCCCTCAGGAGACAAAATGGCCCTGTTCGCCTGGCTGACGCTCGCCAATGGCGACGAGACCGGTTTTGCCAATGCCGAGACGATGGCTGTCGCCGGGCGGGTCAACCGGGAGCGCGCCGAGGTGCTGGCGCCGGAGGTCCGGCCGATCAGTCTGAGCTGCTGGCCTTCACAGCGGACGCACGAGATCCCGCTCGAAGAGGTGGTGCCGGCGCCCCCTCCCCCGCCACCTCCAGCACCCGCGATCATGATGTCCGCCGAGCGCAGTGAAGACATTGTCGTGACCGGCAGCAGCATCATTGCCCAGCGCGAGGCACTCGGCGATCTGAAGCTCTATCGCATTCCGATTCCGGTCACCGTCGCAGCGCGATCGCAAAAGCAGGTCGCACTGCTCGATCAGCCCTCGGCGCGCCTAGGGACCCTTTATCGATGGCGCTCCTCCTTCGCCAACGAGCAGAATGAGCCGGTTGACGCCGCCCGAATCCTCAAGATGGAGAACCGGACCGACCACGGGCTCGGTCTCCCGCTACCCGCCGGCAGCTTGACTTTGTTCGCCGAACGCAACGGCCGCCCGTTCCTCTTGGGCGAAGGATCGATGACCGATCGCGCGGTCGGTGAGACGGTTGAAGTCGTGCTCGAAGGCAGTCCAGGCGTGAAGGTCGCCCAGCGCCAGGTCCGCCGTGATGGAAAGGAGCACGAGATGGAAGTCGTCGTCACCAACGACGATGCGAAGCCGGTGCATTTCGAGGTCCGATTCGCCGATGAGCGCAAGCCCCTGAGCTCGAGCGAGGGGTTGGTCCGCCGTGACGAAGCTTATTGGTGGACAGCGATGATACCAGCGAACGGCACCCGTACGCTGCGCATTCGCTACAGGGTGCCGGATTAGGCTTCGTCCACCGCCCGCGGGCGGTGGTTCGCGTCGAGCGCAACGAAGGTGAACACCCCCTCGGTGACCTTCACCTCGGTCGCGCCAAGATCGCGTTGGGCGATGACTTCGATCCGTACCGCCATCGACGTCCGGCCGACGCGTTCGACCTTCGCATAAACCGAGATGAGGTCGCGCAAATGGATTGGGGCGAGGAACTCCATCGCCTCGATGGCCACCGTAGCGACCGGCCCTTTCGCTCGACGGGAGGCGACGATGCCGGCTGCAATGTCCATCTGGCTCAGCACCCAGCCGCCGAAGATGTGGCCATTGGCGTTGATGTCTGCGGGA